>Ga0209382_10007202_pt1 | contig 14223 bp, 9 predicted proteins | sample SoiMetdeltSBSDD5_FD_187599 | JGI IMG/M metagenome (GOLD analysis project Ga0209382, IMG submission 187599) | Bulk soil microbial communities from a Populus tree surrounding site in Tennessee, USA - Soil MetaG P. deltoides SBSDD5 (SPAdes) (version 2) | ecosystem: Environmental > Terrestrial >... | reverse complement strand
CCCCTACCAGCTCCCACGCCGGGCCTACGAGGACTGACTTGGACGTACTGGCACCTACCACCGGATCATCGCGCCGGTGACTTGGACGTACTGGCACTTACCCAGTCAGGAGTCAGGAGTCAGGAGTCAGGAGGGAGCCGGCGACGGGCGTGCCAATCATGCCTACCGTCGCAATCACGCCTACCACTGCACCGCTACGCGGCACAGCGGCGCTTCGCGGCACGACGGCGGCACGCCTCTACGATGACGGACGGCCGCAACATCGTAGGGGCGAATCGCCGACTCGCCCGTTGGTGTTGCTCCGCCGCGTGGCTACTTCCGTAGGGTGGCGACGAACCGGTCCAGCGCCTCGTCCCAGGAGAGGGCCGGGGCGCCGGTCTCCGACGTGCCGTCCGCTCCGATCTCGGCGCGCCAGGCCCCGAGGCGGGCGACGAAGTCCGCCGAGCGGTCGCCGGGGAAGTAGCGAGTCAGCCGGCGCTCGCGGACGCGGTGCCAGAGCGGGCGGAAGACCTGGCCGTACCAGCGCCGCGCGGCCTCGCGGTACTCCGGGATGCCCTGCTCGCGGCCGAACTCCTCGATCATGGCGCTGAGTCGGCGGTAGCTTTCCGGGTGGGCCGCGCCGACCTCGTTGAGGCTGGTCGAGCGCTCGAAGGCGCGCCGCTCGGCGAAGGTGCGGGCGGCTTCGGGGTCGGCGAGCGGCACGAACTCGGTGACCTCGGCGTCGACGTCGCCGGCGTCCATCATGCGGGCGGCGGCGACGCGGTGATGGCCGTCCAGGACGTAGTAGCCGAAGCCGAGCTTGTACAGCTCGACGGGCGGGAGATACTTACCCTGCTCCATCGCCTTGCGGATGCCGTTCAGCCGATCCTCGTCGCCTCTCCGGCGGGCGATCGGCCGGAAGTCCGACCCGAGCTCGCGGGCCCGCCCGACGGTCCCGATGATCCGCGCGATCTCGACGGTGCGGAGGCCGAGCGAGCGCCGCCGGAGCGGGCCGGCGCGGGTGGCGTCGTCGGCGAAGCTGCGGAGCGGGGCCGGGGCGGCGGCGTCGAGGGCCGGGCGGACGAGCAGGACGGGACAGTGGGCGGCCCTGACGACCTCGTCGGCGACGCTGCCGATGACGACGCTGCGCAGGACCGGCCGGACGTTGGTGCCGAGGACGATCAGGTCGACGTGCTGGGCCTGCGCCTCGTCGACGATGCTGGCGGCGGTCGGGCCGGTCCGGATCAGCGGGGCGGCGCGGACACCGGCGGAGGTCATGCCGGCGACGAGGACGTCGAGATAGGCGCGCGCGGCGGCCTCGGACGGCGAGACGACGTCGGTGTCGACCGCCCGCGAGGGCAGGACGTGCAGCAGCAGCACCTCGGCGTCGAAGGCACGGGCGTACTCCTGGGCGACCGGCAGCTTCGCCTCGCCGACGGGCGTGAGATCGACGGGGACCAGGATCCGGCTGACCACCGGGGTCCTCCCTGGCGTTGGTGGGGCCAGGGGAGTATTGCATGTCCGGGGGTGAGCCGGGCTGTGGGATGCCGGCCTCGACAACGGCGATGGGTTGGAATGTCGACGGGGACCTCGTACATCGGCATCTCGTGCATCGGGGCCGGGTGAGGCCGCGGGTTGAAACCCACGGCTACCATCGAGCGGTCCCTGCGGGACCGTGGACGGGCCTGACGCAACGACGCGGGACAGGGCTCCTCGTGGTGTACCCTGGCTAGCAGATCGCTCATTTGAGGTGGCCCGGATGCCGTTCCTCGCGCTCGACGGATGCGACCTGTACTACGAGCTGCACGGCAGCGGGCCGCCGCTCCTGTTCGCGCACGGCCTGGGCGGCAACCACCTGACCTGGTGGCAGCAGGTGCCGCACTTCCGGGATCGGTACACCTGCGTGACCTTCGCGCAGCGGGGCTTCGGGCGCTCGACGGTGAAGGACGGCGGACTGCGCCCGGAGGCGTTCGCGGACGACCTGGCGGCGCTGATCGACCAGCTCGGGTTCGAGGACGTGCGGCTGGTGGCGCAGTCGATGGGCGGCTGGAGCTGCCTGGAATACGCGGTCCGGCGGCCGGAGCGGGTGCGGGCGCTGGTGATGGCGGACACGGTCGGCACGCTGGCCCATCCCGAGAGCGACCGGCTGATCGCGGAGAACGCGGCGGCGTACCCGCGGAGCGTGCGCTCCGCGGGTGGGGCCCATCCGGCCTGTGGCGAGCGGATGCTCCGCGAGGAGCCGGCGTTGCACTTCCTCTACACCCAGGTCTCGGGGCTGACGGATCCGCCGCCACCGGCGGAGTTCCGCGAGCGGCTGGCGGCGCTGCGCACGCGGCCGGCTGAGGATGTGGCGGCGCTGCGGATGCCGGTGCTGTGCATCGCCGGCCAGGAGGACACGGTGATCCCGCCGGGCGCGGTGCAAGTGCTGGCCTCGCTGATCCCGGGGGCGCGCTACGTCTCGGTGCCGAAGGCCGGGCACTCGGTGTACTGGGAGCGGGCCGAGACGTTCAATCGACTGGTGGACAGGTTCCTGGCGGAGGCCGACGCGCGGTAGGCAGCCCTCAACCATCCCGGGCAGTCGTCCGAACGTCCGCCGCATCGGCGCTGAAAGCCGTCCGGCCACCGCCGAGGGCGGCGACGGGCAGGACGAGGCTCGTCAGGAGACGGCGGCCTCGACGGCGGTGGGGGCCACGAAGATCTCGCGCTTCGGCTGGCGGTAGATCGCCTCCAGCAGCTCGGCGAGGCGCGCGACCTTCGCCTCGACGGCAGTCTTGCCCTTCTCGGGCGACGAGGGGTGCGGGTTGCCGATGGCGCCGCTTTGCGAAAGGTCGGCCGAGACCCAGGCCTCGATGGCGTCCTGGCCCTTGAACGAGTACCCGACGTCGCCCTCGGCGCGGTAGAGGTACCCCTCGGCGCGCTCCATCTGGACCAGCTCGGGCGCGAGGTGGCGGACGGCCGAGGTCTCGGCGTCGCCGCCGTGCATCGCGACGGCCGCCTCCTCGGGGGAGGTCAGGCCCGGGACGTTGGCGATCGATCCGAGGTGGATCTTGAAGACCCTGAGGCCGGTCGCCATCTTGAGGTCGCGGAAGTAGTCGTCGATGATGCCGTTGTTGCCGCCGTGGCTGCCGAGCAGGACCAGCTTGGAGAAGCCGCTGCGGGCGACCGACTTCGCGATGTCCAGCATCACGGCGCGCAGCGTGTCGCCGCTGTAGGTGATGGTGCCGGGCCACTCCTCGTGCTCGACGCTCTTGCCGTAGACGGTGGGCGGGAGGCCGAGCACCATGGCGTCGTCGGGCAGGCGCGCGAGGGCCGCTCCCAGGATCTCGGGGCCGACCAGCGAGTCGGTGATGACCGGCAGGTGCGGGCCGTGCTGTTCGACGGCACCGACGCTGAGGACGGCGGTGGCGTTCGGGTCGGCCTTCGCGATCCGGTCGATCTCCTGCCAGGTGTAATATCCCCAGAAGCGGCTGGGAGGAATCGAGCCGTGGACCTTCACGGAGAGGGTGTCGGGGATCTGCTTCAGCATCGGACGGGCGCTCCTCGCGTGATCGGCTGCGGTTGCCGAGAAGGATACTCGCCGGGTGCTGGGCGCTGGGTGCTGGGTGCCGGATGCCGGATGCGGTCACCAGGCGTTGGGGCCGCCGCCGACGACGGTGGGCCAGGCGCCGCAGGCGTCGAAGACCGTCAGCTGAACGGTCGCGGATTGCGCCCCGGCCGTGCAGGTGACGACGAACGAGGCGCTCTGGGTGAGCGGCCCGAAGGTCGAGGCCTGGCCCTGCTGGACCGGGCCGACCCCGTCCAGGACGACGGTCGCGGTGGTGAGCTTCGTCCAGCCGATCGCCTGGATCTCGTTCTGGGTACCGGGGTTGGTGGTGACTGAGACGGTCGCGCGGAGCTGCCCGCTGCCGAGCTTCACCACCGAGACGTTCACCTTCGGGCGCAGCGCGGGTGGTCCGCACTGTGCCGCCAGGTCGTCGTTGTCGACGTTGGTCACCGGGAAATCGGCCGGGTTCAGGCCGTTGTAGTTCGGATCGGCGCTGCTGGCCACGCCGAGCACGACGGCGTACACCACATTGCCGTCGTCGATCCCGTCGTCGACGCCCTGGATCCGCACCTGCTGGGCAGACGTCCCGCTCGCCGGGGTGAACGTTAGCGGCGAGGCTGGGAGCAGGATCGTGCCCTCGGTCGGGTCGGACACGCTGATCGGGATCGTCACATTCGCGGTCGGGACCGTCGCGAGGCCGACCGCGAAGGGTCCGACGCCGCCTCCCTCGGTCGTCGTGAGCGAGGTGATAGGCTGGCCGACCGGGTTGGTGACCTTCAGGTCGGTCTGCACGGCCCGGCGGCAGTCCGAGAACTCCGACGTGCTGCCCGTCGTCATGTCGGTCGCCGTGGACAGTATCTCCCGCCCGACCGGTATCGGCGCAAGCACGGCGAGGAAACGGGCGTTGCCGCTTCCATCGGTCGTGACACTGATGAAGCCGAGGTACGTCTCGCCCTCACCGAAGCCGTTGGCCTCGCAGGCCGGGCTCGAGAAGATCTCGACGCGGAACGGGCGGTTCGGTGTGCTGTTGAGCGTGCCATGAATGGTGGTGTTGACCCGAACTCCGACGCTGCTCAGGAACGGAAAGTTCTGGAGATCGTTCGGCTCGACGTCGCCGTCGCCCACGTCGTTCAGGGTCACCCCGTCTTCTACGCCTGCCATCAAGTTGATCCCGGGCCCCCCATTGGCAAAGATCGCGTTGCCGACGATGCCATTGCCCGTACCCGAGATGACCCTGATCCCGCTTACCGCGTTGTAGGCGATCACGTTGCCCTCACCGGGCCCGGTCCCGCCGACGAGATTCCGGGAGCCCCTGATGATCACGCCATGCTGGTTGGGGATGGCACCGGTACCGGCAGCGTTGGTGCCGATGGCGTTACCCCTGATGGTGACGGTGTCGGCGTTATGCAAAGTGATCGCAGCATTGTTCCCGGAGATCAGGTTGCGGTCGGCCGGGCTTGACCCGCCGATGACGGCGCCGCTGTCATGCAACCCGACGACGATCCCGCCGGCCGAGTTCCCCCGGGCCTGGGTGCCGTTCGGGTCGATCCCGATGAAGCAGCCGACGATCCGGGCACTGAATCCGCTGGCGACGTCGATCCCGTACTGCCCGAATTCGCCGATCGCCAGACCTCGGATGGTCACGTCATTGGCCCGGATTTGAAACGCCGAGACGACGCAGGCGTCGGGTTGGGGCAAGAGAAGGATCTTGATCAGAGCGTTGCTGCCGACGGCCAGGGTGTTCGGGACGGCCTGCAGCTGGGTGTAGCCGTCGATCGTGACCGGGTCGGTGAGCAGGTAGGTACCGCTGATCAGGATCCTGCAGACGCGGGTGGTCACGTGGCACCCGTTATTCGGGTCGAAGCCGGGCGAGATCCGGAGCTCGACCCGATCGATGGTCCCGCCGCCCTCGCCGGCCACACAGTCCGGGTGCCGCTGGAAGTTGTTGTTGGCATTGTTGAGTGCCTCGAGTAGGGTGCACTGACCGTTCGGCGGGGTGCCATCAAGATCCTCGCCGCTGCTGTTGACGACGATCGTCGCGGCCTCGGCCGTGGCGGGGCTCGTCAGCACGAGCCAAAGGGCGAGCAACAGCGGCACGATGGCGAGCAGCGCGCGGCGCACGAGGTGAGCACGCTCACGGACCATGGATGCCCCCGAACGGTAACCTGACGGTGGGTCGGCCTCTGCAGCGTACGCGCTGGTCACACGACTGTCCCCGGTGAAAGTACGGGGGCCGTGCGACGGTCGCTCCGCGCCGAGGCTGCACCCGCGCAGCCGATCCCGGTTCCAGTGTCGACCGGGCGCGACATCCCCACCACACGCAACCCACGCAATCGCCCACGCAATCGGCCTTGCCCACGCAATCTCGACGTGCCACTCCAGGAGCGCGGGTGCTACGATGGCCAACAACACGGCGGGAGCGCGGGCGTGGGGGAGCGGTCGGCTTTCGGGGATCTGTTGCGACGGTACCGACTGGCGGCCGGGCTGACGCAGGAGGCGCTGGCGGAGCGGACCGGCCTGAGCGTGCGCGGCCTCTCCGACCTGGAGCGGGGTGCCCGTCGGACGCCCCAGTCGGGCACCGTCCGGCGGCTCCTGCGGGCGCTCGACCTGTCCGAGGCCGAGCGGGCCGACCTGCAGGCGGTGCGGGAGCGGCGCGCCGTGGCCAACGCCAGCCGTGCAGGCCGGCAGCCCCCGTCCAACCTGCCAGCACCGCTCACCAGCTTCGTCGGCCGCGAGCACGAGCTGGCCGAGGTCGGTCGGCTCCTGGACTCCTCCCGACTGCTCACGCTGGTCGGGCCCGGGGGCGTCGGCAAGTCGCGCCTGGCGCTCGAGGCGGCCCGGCCGCGGCGTGGGCGCTATCCCGATGGCGTCTGGCTGGTCGATCTCGCGCCGCTGGCGGACCCTGCCCTGCTGCCGCGCACGGTCGCGTCGGTCCTCGGCGTCGTCGAGGGGCCGCGGCGCTCGCTCGAGGCGGCGCTGGTGTGGCTGCTGCGTGAGCGCGACTTGCTGCTGATCCTCGACAACTGCGAGCACCTGATCGAGGCCTGCGCCGGGCTCGTCGAGCGGCTGCTCGGGTCCTGCCCGGAGCTGCGGGTGCTCGCGACCAGCCGCGAGCCGCTCGGGGTCGGTGGGGAGCAGTTGTACGACGTCTCACCGCTAGCCGTGCCCACCGAAGGGGAGCGTGACCCGGCGCGCCTGCGTGCGAACGAGGCGGCCTGCTTCTTCACCGAGCGGGCCCGGTTGGCCCGACCGAGCTTCGCGCTGACCGAGGTCGTCGGCGAGGCGGTGCCGACGATCTGTCGCCGGCTGGACGGGATCCCGCTCGGGTTGGAGCTGGCGGCTGCCCGCCTGCGAGCGATGAGCGCCGCCGAGATTGCCGCTCGGCTCGACGACCGCTTTGGCCTGCTGACGAGCGGTCGGCGGACGGCACAGCCGCGCTACCGGACCCTGCGGGGGATGGTCGACTGGAGCTGGGAGCTGCTCTCGGCGCCGGAACGGGTCCTGCTGCGGCGGCTGTCAGTCTTCGCCGGCGGCTGGACCCACGAGGCTGCGGAACGAGTGTGCAGTGGGCAGGCGGCAGTCGGCAGTGAAGCCCGGACGGGCGTCGCGGCGCCACGCCCCGACGATGACGGCGACACCGAACATCGTGGGGGCGGGCCGACGGCTCGCGCGTCCACGGCCCACGGCCCACTGCCCACCGGGACGCTGGACGCGCTGGTCGAGCGGTCGCTGGTGGTGAGCGACGACTGGCGCGGGAGCCGGCGCTACCGCCTGCTCGACACGATCCGGAGCTACGCCGAGGAGCGACTGCGCGAGGCGGGCGAGGAGGCCGCCGTGCGTGGGAGGCACCAGGACTGGTACCTCCGCCTGATCGAGGCGAGTGAAGTCGAGATGGTCGGCGACCAGTTGCCCTGGATGCGGAGGATGGACGCCGAGCTGGAGAACATCCGGGTGGCGCTAGACTGGTGCCGCGCCGAGCCAGCCAGCGCGGAGCGGGCGTTGCGAGCGTCCCTTGGCATCTGGATGTACTGGGATACCCGGGGGCACGGCGGCGAGGCGCGCCGGCGGTTCGAGGAGCTGCTGGCGCTCCTGCCGGCCGACCGGCCGACACCGGGTCGCGTGATCGGCCAATCGTTCTACCTGCATGTGCTCGGAAGCGCCGGCGACATGGCGACGTTCGTCCCGCTGTTCGAGGAGACCCGAGCATTGGCACACCGGATCAGCGACCGCGTGGCCTCGTTCTGGTTCCGCCGGATCGAGATCCAGTATCTCGCTGGGACCGGCGCTCCAGAGGGTCCGGCCGTGGCTCGCGTGGTGCTCGCGGAGCAGCACAGATCGCCGATACCGATCGGCGACGGGTTCTTGCCGTGGTACTGCGGCATCATCCTGCTCGGGGTCGGCGAGCTCGACGATGCCGAGCGTCTGTTCCAGCAGGCGTTCGACACGACGCCACTCGACCACGTGCGCGACCTCGTCGCCGATTTTCTGGGGATGGTGGCGTTCCGGCGCGGCGATCTCATGGCCGCGCAACGCCACTTCGAGTGGGCACTGGCCGGCTCGGCGAGATTCCTGGACCTGCGACCGTGCGCCGTCGCCGTGGAGCACCTGGCCGACGTGGCCGGTGCGTCGGGGCGCTGGGAGCGGGCCGCCCGCCTGCAAGGCGCCGCCGAGATGCTCCTCGACCGATCGAACAAGATACCGTTGCCGATCTGGCAGCTCGCGCAGGCGAGAACGACGGCGGCCTGCCGGGAGGCCCTCGGCGAGGCGGGGTTCGCCGCCGCGTTCGCCTTCGGCCGGGCGATGGCCCCGGAGCAGGCGATTGCCTACGCGCTGGAGGCCGCGCCAGAGGCCTGATGCACGCTGGAGGGCGCGATGACGAGAGGTGAGACGCCGCTGCTGGTGCGGGGCCGCTGGGTGGTGACCGGGGCGGGCGCGGACGACGCGACCATCGCGGACGGCGGGGTGCTGGTTCGCGAGGGCCGGATCGCGGAGGTGGGGAGCCGGGAGGCGCTGCGGGCGGCGCATCCGGAGGCCGAGATGCTGGGATCGGACGGGGTGGCGGTGCTGCCCGGCCTGGTCAGCGCGCACCATCACGCGGCCGGGGTCTCCCACCTCCAGCAAGGGGTGCCGGACGACGTGCTGGAGCCGTGGCTGCTGGAGCTGCGGCGGATGCGGCCGACCGACGCCTACCTGGACGCGCTGCTGACCTCGGCGCGGCTGCTGCGCTCCGGGGTCACGGGCGTGGTGGAGATGCACCGCTGCCAGGGGAGCGCCGAGGCCGCTGCCGAGCGGGTCCGGCGGGCGCTGCGGGGGTTCGACGAGGCGGGGATCCGGGTGGCGCTCGCGCCGGGCGTGGCGGACCAGAACGCGCTGGTGAGCGCGGCGGGCCCGGGCGAGGAGCGGGCGTTCCTGGACGACCTGCCGCCGGCCGCGCGCGAGGCCGCCGAGGCGATGCTGCCGGGTCCGGGCTCGATGCAGCCGGACGAGTATTTCGGGCTGATGGACGCGCTCTGGCGGGAGTACGGCGAGCACCCGCGCGTCGACGTCTGGTACGGGCCGCCGGGGCCGAACTGGGTCTCGGACGGGTTCCTGGTCCGGATCGCGGAGCGGATGGCGAGCCACGATCCGAGCAGGACCGGGATCCAGACGCACGTCGCGGAGTCGCTGCACGAGAAGCTGTACGGCCCGCGTGCCTATGGCGAGTCGGTGGTGGCCCACCTGAAGCGGCTGGGCGTGCTGGGGCCGCGCTTCTCGCTGGCGCACGCGGTCTGGATGTCCGAGGCCGAGATCGAGATCCTGGCCGAGACCGGGACGGCGGTGAGCCACAACCCGAGCTCGAACCTGAAGCTGCGCGCGGGGGTGCTGCCGACCCGGTCGCTGGTCGCGGCCGGCGCGACGGTGGCGCTGGGCCTCGACGGGCATGCGCTGGACGACGACGACGACATCTTCCGCGAGATGCGGCTGGCGTGGTCGTTGCAGCGGGATCCGCGGATCGGGACGCCGACGCTCGCGCCGCGCCAGGTGTTCGAGCTTGCCACGCTGGGTGGGGCAAAGCTGATGGGCAAGGAGGGGTGGCTCGGCCGGCTGGCCCCGGGCTACGCAGCGGATCTGGTGCTGGTGGACCTGGAGCGGGTGACCTGGCCCTGGGTGGCGCCCGAGGGCGACCCGCGCGACCTGCTGGTGCTGCGGACGCAGGCGCAAGACGTTCGGACGGTGCTGATCGACGGCAAGGAGGTGCTCGAGGATGGCCTGCCGACGCGCTTCGACCTGGCGGCGGCCGGGCGGGAGTTTGCGGAGCGGATGGCGGCGCTTCCGTTCCCGGCCGAGGCGGCGGCGAGGATCGGGCTGGTGAAGCCGCACCTGGAGGCGTTCTACCGGGGCTGGGAGGTGCCGGAGCTGGCGCCGTACGTGCGGCAGAGCTCCAGAACGTGATCCTCGGGCCGTCGCCGCGCCCGACTGATCCGAGCCGAGCGGTCCCGGCGTCGGCGGTGCTGTGGGGCTCGGGCCGGACCTGACGCGCGGTTGCCGTGAGCAACCGATCGAGGCCAAGAGGAAGTGCCCACTCGTGGGCGACGTGTGAGGCCGGTCACAGACCGGCCTCACGGGCGTTGCTACGCTGGGCCATCTGGCAGCTCGTCCGAAGGCATGAGGAGTTGGACATGGCGACGACGATCGAGCTCGTGGATGACACGGCGGTCGAGGCGTTACGAGCGGCGTTGCGAGGCCCGCTGATCGCGCCGGGGGATGCCGAGTACGACCAGGCGCGCAAGATCTGGAACGGGATGATCGATCGGCGTCCCGCGATGATCGCACGCGTCGCCGGTGCGGCCGACGTCGTGACCTGCGTCAATTTCGCGCGGGACCGCGATGTCGTCCTGGCGGTCCGGGGCGGCGCGCATAACGTCGCGGGCAACGCGGTCTGTGACGGCGGCCTGGTCGTCGACTTCTCCGCGATGAAGGCGATCCGGGTCGATCCGGTGCATCGCACGGCGAGGGCGGAGCCGGGCGTCAAGTGGGGCGAGTTCGACCGCGAGGTCCAGGCGTTCGGCCTCGCGACGACGAGCGGCACCTTCTCCGACACCGGCATCGCCGGCCTCACCCTGGGAGGCGGGATGGGCTGGCTCGGCGGCAAGTTCGGGCTGGTGAGCGACAACGTCCTGTCGTTCGACGTCGTGACCGCGGACGGTCGATTGCGCACGGTGAGCCCGGACGAGGAGCCCGACCTCTTCTGGGCCCTGCGTGGCGGCGGCGGCAACTTCGGCGTCGTCACCTCCTTCGAGTACCGCCTCCACCCGGTCGGCACGCTCCTGGCCGGTCCGGTGTTCTACCCGATCGACCGGGCGCGCGAGGTCCTGCGGTCTTACCGCGACTTCGCGAGCGGCATCCCGGACGAGCTCGTCACCGCCTTCGGCTTCCTGACGCTCCCCGATGGCGAACGCGCGGTGGGCATCGTCGTGGTCTATAACGGCCCGCTCGACGCCGGCGAGGAGGTGATCCGCCCGGTCCGGGAATTCGGCCAGCCGATCGCGGACCAGATCGGCCCGATGCCCTATACGGCGGTGCAGTCGATGTTCGACCCGCTGGCCCCGACGGGGCGTCACTACTACGTGAAGGCCCCCTTCCTGCGCGAGATCCAGGACGGCGCGATCGAGGCCCTGATCGACGGCTTCGCCGAGGTGCCATCCCCCTTCACGATCATCTTGCTCCAGCAGAAGTCGGGCGCGATGGCGCGCGGCCGGGCGGATCAGACCGCCTTCGGCCACCGCGAGGACCAGTTCGCGGCGGTCCTGTTCTCCGGATGGGACGATCCGGCTCGGGCGGAGGCGAACATTGCATGGACTCGGCGGCTGGCGCAGGCCCTGGAGCCGTTCGGCTCCGGCGGTGAGTACATCAACGAGCTGGGTCCTCAGGACCGTCCCGATCACATCCGGGCGTCGTTCGGGGCCAACTACGATCGGCTCGCCGCCCTGAAGGAGAAGTGGGACCCGACGAACGTCTTCCGTCACACCCAGAACCTCAAGCCGGTCGTCTGAGCCCGCGCCGCTCGGGCAACCGAGCGCCGCGGCCGGGGCCGGGCATGGTGCGCCCTGGCGCCTCGGAGGCGCCAGGGCGCACCGTCAGCAGCGCCACGACGTCGGCGGCGAAACGTCAGGCGTGGCTGTCCTCGGTCAGGCCGGGTCCGGCTGGACGGCCTCGGCGGCGCGCTGGGCGCGCTCTTCGGGGGGCAGGGCGCGCAGGATGCAGAACTCGTTGTCCTCGGGGTCCGCGAGGACGACCCAGCTCTGCTCGCCCTGGCCGATGTCGACCTTCTTCGCGCCGAGGGCCAGGATGCGCTGTACTTCGGCGTCCTGGTCGTCGGGGCGGAGGTCGAGGTGCAGGCGGTTCTTGACGGTCTTGCCCTCGGGGACGCGAAAGAAGGCGAGCTGGGTGCCGCGACCGTCCTTCGGCACGATCGCGGCCTCGTCCGGATCGTCGCCGGGCAGGGTCTTGTAGTCGAGGGCCTCGGCCCAGAAGGCGGCGAGCGCGGCCGGGTCGGCGCAGTCGATCCCGAGCCAGTCGACGAAGAGTCCCATGGGTTGCCTCCTTGTGTCGGGGCAGGCACGTCACGATGCATGCCAGCCGTCTAACCGACAATACCGCGTTTAACGGTCAGATCGCGCCCTGCTTCGGACACGGGTATCGGACCGGGCGTAGAATTGGGCCTGATCGACATCGACGGCCGACCACGGAGCGCCGCGTGCGTGGCGTGGCGGTAGGCTAGGGTCCGGCTCGCTCACGCTCGCGGTGCGGATGGACACGGGCGACGCAGATCGACGCTCGCGGCGCGGATGGTTACGCGCGGTGCGGATGAGTGGTCGCGGTGCGGATGGATGCTCGCGGTGCCGAGGGGGGCTGCTACCTGGAAGGGGAACCCGGAATGAAGCTCGCGGATCGCATGTCACGCATCGGGACGGAGAGCGCCTTCGACGTGCTCGCGCGTGCCCGTGCTCTGGAGGCCGAAGGTCGGGAGATCGTCCATCTCCAGATCGGCGAGCCGGACTTCGACACGCCGGCCCATGTGACCGAGGCCGGCATTCAGGCGCTCAGGGATGGGTACACCCACTACGTGCCGGCACTGGGGCTGCCCCAGCTGCGGGACGCCATCGCGGCCGAGGTCTCGCGGACGCGCGGCATCCCGGTCGAGCGCGGGAACGTCTGCGTGGCTCCCGGCGGCAAGCCGATCATGTTCTGGACGATCATGGCGCTCTGCGAGGAGGGCGACGAGGTGATCGTCCCGGACCCGAGCTTCCCGATCTACGAGTCGATGACGCGGGTGGTCGGGGCGAAGCTGGTGATCTTGAACTCGCCGGCCAACCCGACGGGTGGGTTCCTGGACAAGACGGACATCGAGGCGGTCGGCAACGTGCTGCGCGACCATGAATGCTACGTCATGTCCGACGAGATCTACTCGCGGATCCTGTACGGCGGCGAGCATTACAGCGTGGCGGCCGAGCCGGGCCTGCTGGATCGGACGATCATCCTGGACGGCTTCTCGAAGACGTACGCGATGACCGGCTGGCGGCTGGGGTACGGCATCTTCCCGCTGGAGCTGATCCCGCACATCGACCGGCTGGCGGTGAACTCGGTCTCCTGCACGAACGCGGCGACGCAGATGGCCGGCGTGGCGGCGCTGACGGGGCCGCAGGAGTGCGTCGAGCAGATGGTGGCGGAGTTCGAGAAGCGTCGCGACTTCATCGTGGACGGGCTGAACACGATCCCGGGGATCTCCTGCAAGAAGCCGCTCGGGGCGTTCTACGTCTTCCCGAACGTCAAGGGGCTGGGGATGTCCAGCAAGGCGCTGGCGGACAAGATCCTGGACGAAGCCGGGGTGGCGGTCTTGAGCGGGACGGCGTTCGGAGGGTACGGCGAAGGCTATCTCCGATTGTCGTACGCGAACTCGATCCCGAACATCGAGAAGGCGCTGGGGCGGATCGAGGCGCTGGCGAAGACGCTGGCATAAGGCCCCTCACCCCCCATCCCCCTCTCCCGCAAGCGGGAGAGGGGGAGCAGTTGAGGTGGACGTTCTCAGTCGCGCTCGACCCTGGAGCGGGTCAGCCGCATCACCACCAGCAGGACTACGAAGATCATGACGCTCTGAACGTCATCGCCGGCGGCGTGGCACCATCCGGACGCCCGCCGACGGTCGAAGGGTGACACCCGCTCTGGGCGTGACCGACTGCCCGGGGACCAGCGTGAGCCGGAACCGGCGGGCAATCGTCGCCAGCAGGAGCGGCATCTCCATGGTGGCGAAGGCTTTGCCGAGACATTGCCTGGAGCCGGTACCAAACGGGAAGTAGGCGAAGCGCGGCAGCCGTCGTTCTAGGCCGTGCTCCCAGCGCTCGGGCTCAAACGCGTCCGGGTGCTCGAAGAAACGCTGATCTCGATGGATCACCCACTGGCTGAACAACGCGACGTCGCCCTTGCGCAGGGGATACCCGCCGATCTCAACGTCCTGGCTCGCCTCGCGAGCCAGTGCCCAGATCGGCGGATAGATGCGGAGAGCTTCTGAGATGACAGAGCGGGTGTAGGACAGGTGCGGAAGATCGCTCACGGCTGGCAGCCGGTCGCCAAGGACCGCATCAACCTCGGCGTGGAGCCGAGCCTCAACCTCCGGGTGCTGCGTCAGCAGGTACCAGGTCCAGGTCATCGCGATGGTCGTC
>Ga0209382_10007201_pt1 | contig 14224 bp, 11 predicted proteins | sample SoiMetdeltSBSDD5_FD_187599 | JGI IMG/M metagenome (GOLD analysis project Ga0209382, IMG submission 187599) | Bulk soil microbial communities from a Populus tree surrounding site in Tennessee, USA - Soil MetaG P. deltoides SBSDD5 (SPAdes) (version 2) | ecosystem: Environmental > Terrestrial >... | reverse complement strand
GGCCGCCCTGCGCGGCCGGTTGAGCGAGGCCGAGGCGGACAACGAGCGCCTGTCCGGCCAGTCGATCGAGCACGAGCAGAGGCTCGGCAACCTGATGTCCCTGTTCCTCGCGAGCCAGAGGCTGCACGAGAGCCTCGAGAGGGAGCGCGTCCTCCAGGCGATCCGGGAGATCGTCGCCAACCTGATCGGCTCGGAGGAGATGGCGCTCTTCTGGCGGCAGGAGGGGGGGACGGGGCTCAGCCTCCTGACCTCGATGGGGCTCGAGACCCGGCGCCCTGAATCGATCCACCCCGAAGAGGGGGTCCTGGGGGAGGTCGTGCGGAGCGGCCGACCCTACGTGACCCCGCCGGGAGGCGTCGCGCCGACCGGCCGGGAGGCCGGGCTGACCGCCTGCGTCCCGCTCAAGATCGAAGACAGGGTCGTGGGCTGTCTCGCCATCTTCGGCCTGCTGCAGCAGAAGGCGGGGCTCGAGTCGATCGATCTCGATCTCCTGAAGCTCCTGGCGACGCAGGCGGCCATGGCGCTCTACTGCACCGACCTGAACGAGCGCGCCAGGCTGGTCCCACGGTGATCCCGTGACCCGGCCGGCGGCCCGGCCGGCCGGCACGCACCGCTCAGGCGCCGCGCACCGCCCCCATCGCGCAGGGCACGCCGCGCCCGATCCACGGACCGGCGGGGGCTCCGGGCCCGGGGCCCCGGGCGAGGAGAACCGCCAGAGCATCTACCTCCACCCGGGCCAGCTCGCCGCCTCGGAGCGGCCGGCGACCATCACCACCATCCTCGGCTCCTGCGTCGCCGTGTGCCTCTGGGATCCGGCGCGGCGAATCGGCGGAATGAACCACTACCTGCTGCCCCGCGGCACGGACTCCGTGGAGGCGCCGGCCCGCTTCGGATGCCAGGCCACGCACATGCTGATCGAGCGGCTGATCGCCCTCGGGTGCGACCGTCGATCGCTTCGCGCCAAGCTCTTCGGGGGGGCCAGCGTCCTCGGGGCCCTGCGGGGGAGCAAGGAGCACCTCGGCTCGAAGAACGTGACGATGGCGCGCGAGGTCCTGGCCGCCGAGCGGATCCCGATCGTCGGCGAGGACGTCGGCGGGGAACGCGGGCGCAAGCTGATCTTCCGGACCGACGACGGCGCGGCCCAGGTGAAGACCCTGTGACGGACATCGACCGGGACTTTCTCATGAAGGTCTTCCTGGAGGAGTCGCGCGACAACCTCGCCTCCCTGGAGGAAGCCCTGGTGGCGCTCGAGGAGCGGCCCGCCGATGCCGAGCTCCTGAAGCTGATCTTCCGCATGGTCCACACCCTCAAGGGAAGCGCGGCGATGATCGGGCTGCAGGAGCTCGCCGACTTCTCCCACAGCCTGGAGGACGTGCTCGACGACCTGCGCAAAGGAAAGATCGCCGCCCACCGGGACCTCATCACGCTCCTGCTGCAGATGGTGGACGTGCTCCGCGCGATGGTGCAGGACGCCGTCGCCGGGCGCCCCGCATCGACCCCGGAGCGCCTCGCCCTGATGCGCCGGATCGAGGAGGTGGCGGGGAGTGCCGGCCAGGACGCTCCGGCGGGAGCCCCCGCGGCCGCGGCAGGATCCCCGGTGGCCCCTGCGCCGGACGCGGCCGGACGCGTCGCCGCCCGTGACGCCGCCGCACCTGACGCCGCCCCCCCGGCCGACCCGGGAGCGTCGGCCCCCGCCTCGGCCGGACCGGCCGCTCCGGCACCCGTCGAAGCCGGGACGGGCATGGATCGGCGGCGGACTCTGCGCGTCGGTCTCGACCACCTGGATCGCATGCTGACCCTCTCGGGGGAGATCGCCATCGCGCGCCTGCGCGTCCGCCAGGGGCTCGAGGCCCTCGGCAAGGGGGCGGAGGCGCTCCTCGAGACCGACCGGCTGACGGATGGCCTGTTCCTCGACCTCCAGGAGCTCATCCTGCGGGTGCGGATGGTCCCGATCGGCCCGATCTTCCGCCAGCACCTCCGCACCGTGCGGGACGTGGCGGGCTCGCTCGGCAAGACGGCCCGCCTGGTCATCGAAGGAGGGGACGTCGAGGTGGACGCGCGCGTGGTCGAGCACCTGAAGGACGTCCTGGTCCACCTGGTCCGGAACGCCCTCGATCACGGCATCGAGACGCCCGAAACGCGCCGCCGCGAGGGCAAGGACCCCTGTGGCCAGGTCGTGCTTCGCGCCCGGCACGAGGGGAGCAGCATCGACGTCGAGATGGAGGACGACGGCGCCGGCCTGAACCGCGAGCGGATCGTCGCCCGGGCCCGGTCCCTCGGCGTGGGCCCGGCGGATCCCGGCGCCCTGTCCGATGCCGAGCTGTTCCGCCTGATCTTCCAGCCGGGGTTCTCCACGGCCGAGGTCGTCTCGGACCTCTCCGGACGCGGCGTCGGCCTCGACGTGGCGGTGCGCAACGTCGAGGCGATGGGGGGGACGATCGAGGCGTCCAGCACGGCGGGCCGCGGCACGGTCATGCGCCTCCGCATCCCGCTGACCCTGTCGATCATCGCGGGGCTGTCGGTGGGGACGGCCGGCGACACCTACGTCATTCCCCTCGACTCGGTCGTGGAATGCCTCGAGATGCCGGCCGAGGAACGGCGCCGCCCCGGTCCGGCCGGCCTCCTCAACCTGAGGGGCAAGGTGCTCCCGTACGTGCGCCTGCGCCACCTCTTCGGTCTGGGCGAGGCCGGGCCCGGGCGCGAGAACGTGGTCGTCCTGCGGCAGGGAACGGCGCGGGCCGGCCTGGTCGTGGACGCCCTGTACGGCGAGCGCCAGGCGGTCATCAAGCCGCTCGGGCGGATGTTCCAGAGCCTTCCCGGCGTCTCGGGCTCCACCATCCTGGGGGACGGCCGGGTCGCCCTGATTCTCAACGCGCCCGCGCTGATGCGCGAGGCCGCCGCCCGGCAGGCGGCGCCCCCTTCCGCAGGGGCCGAATGATGCAGGCGCCTCGACGCGAGCGGACCCTGACCATCGGGCGGAAGCTGGCGCTGGTCGGCCTGATCTGCGGCCTGCCGCTTCCGATCATGCTGGTCTTCACCATCCGGGGGGTCAACGCGGACATCCGCACCACGGAGCTGGAGCAGGCGGGAAGCGCCTACCTGGCTCCGCTCGAGGCGCTGCGGGTCCGGCTGTTGCGGCACCGCCTGCTGGCGGCCCGGGCGGGCGGCTCCGGGCAGATCGCCGGGGGACCTCTGGTGGAGGAGCAGGCGCGCATCGACGAGGCGATGGCGTCGCTCGAGAAGGTGCAGGCCCGGTATGGCGCGAAGCTGCAGGTCACCGAAGAGGGCCTGAGCAGGCGTCGGCGCGGGCACGTCCAGGTGCCGACGATGAAGAGCGAGTGGAACGATCTGAAGAAGAGGCTGCCGCTCCTGCCCGCGGGTGAAGCCGACGATCGCCACCAGGAGCTCATCGGCGACGTCAGGACCCTCGCCAGCCACATCGGCGACACGTCCAACCTGATCCTGGATCCCGACCTCGACAGCTCCCACCTCCTGGACGTCGCGCTTCGGGGCCTGCCCCTCCTGGAGGATTCCCTGCACCAGGTCGCCGGTCTCGCTCAGCGTCTTCTGGAGAAGCGTCGACTGTCCGAGGAGGACCGCGTGCAGCTCAACGACTACGTCGACTCGGTCCAGGGTGCCGGCCTCGAGCGGGTGCTGGCGAGCGCCCGGAGGGCCCTCGAAGAGGACGCCGGCGTCCACGGCCCCAGCGTCTCGCTGCAGCGGGAGATCCCGCCGCTCCTGGAGGAGGTCGCCCGCGCGGTGGGAGGCTATCTCGCCCTCACCCGGATGCTCGCCGCCAGCGAGATTCCCGCCGTCAAGCCGGGGGACTACGCGACCTCGGAGGACCTGGCCCTCGCCGCCACCGCGCGGCTGCGGACGGCCGCCGCCGGGGAGCTCCAGGGGCTGCTCGAGACCCGCCTCGCCGTCCTCGGATGGTCCAGGTGGATATGGCTCCTTCTCACGTCCCTGGCCGTCGTTGCCTCCGGAGTCCTCGGGGTCGCGATGACCCGAGGCATCACGCGCCGCCTGAACCGGGCGGTGACCGTGGCCCATGCCATCGCGCAGGGGGATCTGACCGTCGGCATCGGGAAGACGTCGGGGGACGAGGTGGGGCAGCTCCTGGAGGCCATGCGCCAGATGGCGGCCAACCTGTCCCGGACCCTCGCCGAGGTCCGGGCCGGCTCCGAGTCGCTGACGCTGGCGGCCGCCGAGATCGCCGGGTCGGCCCAGGACCTGTCGCGGGGGACCAGCCGGCAGGCCGCCTCGGTCGAGGAGACGACCGCGGGCCTGGAGGAGATGAACGCATCGATCGCAAGGAACACGGAGAACGGACGCCAGGTGGACCGGATGTCCCAGAAGGGGGCCCAGGAGGCCGAGGAGAGCGGCCGGGCGGTCAAGGAGACGGTCGACGCGATGAAGCGCATCGCCGAGAAGATCTCGATCATCGACGAGATCGCCTACCAGACGAACCTGCTGGCCCTCAATGCCGCCATCGAGGCGGCGCGCGCCGGCGACCACGGCAGGGGCTTCGCCGTTGTCGCCACCGAGGTGCGCAAGCTCGCCGAGCGCAGCCAGTCCGCGTCCAAGGAGATCGGCGGTCTCGCGGCGACCAGCGTCACGGTGGCCGAGCGCGCCGGCGGCCTGCTCTTCGAGCTGCTCCCTTCGATCCGCAGGACGGCCGAGCTGGTCCAGGAAGTGGTCGCGGCCTCCCAGGAGCAGTCCACCGGGGTCGAGCAGATGAACGGCGCGATGGCCCAGGTGGGGGAGGCGGCGCAGCGCCACGCCGCGGCCTCCGAGGAGCTCTCGGGCACGTCGCGGGAGCTTTCTTCGCAATCGGAGAGCCTCAAGCGGGCGATCGCCTGGTTCCGGGTCGAAGCGGATGGACACAAGAGCCCGCCGCGGCCACAGGCGGCCCATCGCAGGCCCGCCCCAGCGCCGGTCCCACGGCCCGCGATGGCGCGGCGCGCCGTCGAGGCCCGGCCCGCCCGCAGCGCCACCGTGCCGGCGGGCCCGACGGTGCCGGCCGCCCCGCTGGTGCCGGCGGCCAGGCAGGGGGGGAACGGGACGCCGCACGCGGCGCCCGATGTCGCGATCGATGCCGACCGGGACTTCGAGCCGTTCTAGAGGGAGGAAGATGATGAAGGAGGCCAAGGCGCACGTCACCCCGGGACAATACCTCACCTTCCACCTCGGGATGGACGAGTACGCCCTCGGCATCCTCCAGGTCCGGGAGATCATCGGGCTCGACAGGGTGACCAGGGTGCCGGGGGTGCCCTCCTGGATCCGGGGCGTCATCAACCTGCGCGGCCACGTCGTGCCGGTCCTCGATCTGGCCATCAAGTTCGGCCTCCCCCGCGGCGACATCGACCGGAGGCCGGGGATCGTGATCGCGGACGCGGCGCTGGAGGGGGAACAGACCGTCGTCGGGATCCTGGTGGACGGAGTCGGGCGGGTGATGGACTTCCTGGCGGAGGATCTCGAGCCGGCCCCCTCCTTCGGGACCCGGGTCCAGGCCGATTTCCTGCGCGGCATGGCGAAGGCGGATCGGCGCCTGATTCCGATCCTCGACGTCGATTGTCTCCTGACGGCGGACGAGTTCCTGGCCGCCGAAACGGCGCGCGATGGCGCGGCGCCCGCCGCCGGCGGGCCGGACGGGGCGGGAGTCCGGTGATCCAGGGCCCCGGTCGTCCGGCCGCGGCGCCGGAGGGGATTCACGGCGGGTCGCCGCAGATCAGCGATCGCGAGTTCGCCCTCTTCCAGGACCTGATCCGGCGCACCGCGGGCATTCATCTCTCCGACGTGAAGAAGGCGCTGCTCCTCTCGCGGCTGAGCCGGCGCCTGCGCCAGCTCGGTTTCGCCACGTTCCACGAGTACTACGACCATCTGCTGACCGGCAATCCGGAAGAGTGCGTCCGGATGATCGACTGCATGACCACCAACGAGACGCGGTTCTTCAGGGAGGAGGACCAGTTCCGCTTCCTCGACGCGGAGGTCCTGCCGGCGTGGCGGGCCGACGCGGACGCGGGCCGGAGGCGGCGGCAGGTGCGCGCGTGGTGCGCAGGGTGCTCGACCGGCGAGGAGCCGTACTCCCTCGCCATGGTCCTTCTGAACGCCCTGCCGCCGGACGCCGGGTGGTCGATCGACATCCTGGCCACCGACCTGTCCACTCGGGCCCTGGAGCACGCGCGCCAGGCGGTCTGGCCGATCGACCGGGCCGCGGAGATACCCCGGGACTACCTCGAGGCCTACATGATGCGCGGCACGCGCTCGCAGGAAGGACGGATGAAGGCGGGGCCGAAGATCAGGGCGCTGGTGCGCTTCGAGCGCCTGAACCTGAACGACGAGCGCTACGCGGTCGCCGGACCCTTCGATCTCGTGCTGTGCCGGAACGTCCTGATCTATTTCGACGAGGGGCTGAAGGCCAAGGTGATCGGACGCCTGCTCGGTCACCTGGGGCCCGACGGGTATCTCCTGACGGGGCATGCCGAGGGGCTCGTCGGCCTGACCTCCCGGCTGAGGACGGTCAGGCCCAGCATCTTCGCCGCGCCCGCCGCGGGCGGCCGGCCCGGGACGTGACGCGCATCGAGGGGGGAGCGCCGGGGCGCCCCGGCCCGGCGGACCGGGGGGAGCCGAAGCCGGAGATCCTCAGGGTCCTGGTGGTGGACGACTCCGCGGTGGTGCGCCAGGCGCTGACGTCCATTCTTTCGCAGGACCCGGCGATGCGGGTCCGCACCGCCCCCGATCCGATCATCGCCGCACAGAAGATGGCCCAGGAGCCGGTCGACGTCCTGATCCTGGATCTCGAGATGCCGCGCATGGACGGGCTCACCTTCCTGCGCCGGATCATGGCAGAGGACCCCCTGCCGGTCGTGATCTGCTCGGGGGCCGTCGGCCCGGGCAAGCCGGCCGCGATGCAGGCCCTGCAGGACGGCGCGGTGGCGATCATCGCCAAGCCGGAGCTCGGGGTGAAGGCCTTTCTCGAGGAATCGTCGGTCATGCTCCTCGACGCGGTGCGCGGGGCGGCGCAGGCCCGCGTGGGCCGCCGGGAGATCGACGAGGATCCGTCTCCGGCCCCCTCCGGCGGGACCGGGTCCCGCGAGAGCGCCGGCCGCCAGGAGCAGGCAGTCCACGGCGACGTGGTCGTGGCGATCGGCGCATCGACGGGAGGAACCGAGGCGCTCCGCCACATCCTGGGGGCGCTGCCTGCCGATGCGCCCGGGATGGTGATCGTCCAGCACATGCCCGAGGCCTTCGTCCCGATGTTCGCGCAGTCGCTCGATCAGGGGTCGGCCCTGCGGGTCCGGCAGGCGGCTTCCGGAGATCGCGTGCTGCGCGGTCAAGTCCTGATCGCTCCCGGAAACCGCCACCTGGTCCTGGTCCGGACGCCGGCGGGGATCTCGGTCGATACCGTGGCGGGCCCCCTGGTGTCGCGGCACCGGCCGAGCGTCGACATGCTGTTTCGCTCCACCGCGCAGATCGCGGGAGACAGGGCGGTCGGGGTCATCCTCACCGGGATGGGGGCGGACGGCGCCCAGGGACTTCTCGAGATGCGCCGTCAAGGGGCCCCGACGATCGCCCAGGACGAGGAATCGAGCATCGTGTTCGGCATGCCGCGCGAGGCGATCGCGCGCGGCGCCAGCTCTCTCGTGGCCCCGCTGAAGCGCATCCCCGGCCTGATCCTGGAAACGGCGCGCCGGCAAGAGGATGCGACGCGCCCCCGCTTGCTCCCCTGAAACCGGGGACCTATATATTGCTTCCAGTCTGTCAGGCCGGAGGGCGGCCTCGATCCAGTCGTCGGAGGAAACCCATGCGATTCAAAGGGATGCGGGTCCTTCTGGGGCTCGTTCTGGCCGTTCTCTTCGCCCTCCCGGCCGACGCCGTCGAGCTGCGCTTCTCGGGCTTCGGTGACTTCGTCCTGGGATTCACGGGCGGGGACTTCGCGGACCAGGGGGCACGCACGGCCTTCGAGTCGTTCGGCACCGACGAGGACCCCGTGAACACCATGCGGGGCTTCCAGATCACCGGCACCGACTTCGTGGTCATCGCCGACATGAGCGAGGACGTCACGTTCCTGGGAGAGATCAATTTCCAGGCCGGCCGGGGAGGGAGCAACGAGATCGAAGTCGACGTCGAGAGGTTCTTCGTCGACTTCAAGATGAAGCCGCGCTTCAACGTCCAGGCGGGTCTGTTCTTCACGCCGATCGGGTACAACAACCGGTTTCTCTACGCGCGCGCCTGGCTGATGAACTCCATCCAGGTGCCCGACTTCTTCGAAGAGGAGCTGAACCTGATCCCGACCCACACGGTCGGAGTGACCGGGTACGGCTCCTTCGCATTCAAGAGCGGGCGCATGCTCAACTGGTCGGTCTCGGCCGGAAACGGCCGGGCGCACGTCCCGGACGAGACGATCTACGCGCGCGACCTCTCGAGCAACAAGGAGATCACCTGGCTCGCGGAATGGCTGGTCCCGGGATACAAGGACAGCCGCTTCGGGATCAGCGGATGGACGGGCGAGATCGACAGCGTGCGCATCGACGATCCGAGCGACCCGCCCGTCCCCCTGGCGACCGGGGAGACGACCGGGCTGCGGGAGACCGGGCTCGACGTCTACGCCGTGATCAACACGAAGCGCTTCACCCTGAACGCCGAGTGGGTGATGTCGCGGCAGAAGGACGAGATCGGCAACCTGCCGGACGACGAGTACAAGATGAACGGAGGGATCGTCGAGGCCGCTTTGCATCTGCGGAAAGGGAAGCTCCATCCCTACCTGCGGTACGACAAGACCTCCGTCCCCGATGGAGGGGGCCCGTACTTGTCGCTGCGCGAGGACGGAGGACTCGTCACGCGCCACTACATCCCCGAGTTCGAGGCGGTCATGGCGGGGGCGGCGTACGACATCAGCGCGCACACCCGCGTGAAGCTCGAGCTGCAGCGCCACCTGGACGGGCCTCGCCAGAAGAACGGCGCCGCCTTCCAGGTCGCCTACGGCTTCTAGGAAACCCATGACGACGCAACGATCTTGTCGAGCAGGATTCCTGGCGGGCCTCGCGCTGCTGTTTCTCGCGGCCTCGCCGGCCGCGGCCGAGGAGCTGGTGGTCATCGTGAACGCCGCGAACCCCGTCGGGCCGCTCACCGCGCAGGAGGTCAAGGGCTACTTTCTCAAGAAGACCTCCGTGTGGCGCAACGGCGAGAAGGTGCGCCCCGCGGACCACAACGCGGAGGGGCCCGATCGCGCCGCGTTTCTGGGCAAGGTGCTGAACATGTCGTCGGACGACCTCCAGCGGTACTGGATCGAGCGCCAGTACGCCAGCGCCGAGCACCCGCCGGCGGGCCTCGACGACGACGCGTCCGTGGTGAAGTTCGTCTCGTTCTTCAAAGGCGGCATCGGCTTCGTGACACGCAGCGCCCTGTCGAAGGCAGGCGCGGAAGGGGTCAAGCCGGTCCTGACGATCTCGTTCTGATGAGCCGGCAACATCCGGTCCGCACAAGGGTCGCCGCGGGCCTCGGAGTCTTCCTGATGATCGGCGGGATGGCGCAGTCGGGGGAAGGCGGGCCTCCTCGGGTCCCCGACCCCCTGTCGATGCATCGGCCGGGCGGCAGGAGCGCCTCCCAGGCGGAGGTCGAGCTCGGAAAGATCCTGTTCTTCGACCGGCGGCTTTCCTCCAACGACACCATGACCTGCGTCAGCTGCCACAGCCCGCAGCTGGGGTTCGGCGACGGCCAGAATCTCTCGCGCGGAGTGTCCGGCAACCGGACCAGGCGCCACGCCCCCAGCCTGTTCAACCTCGCCTGGTCCAAGACCTTCTTCTGGGACGGCCGGGCCACCTCCCTGGAAGAGCAGCTTCTGGGGCCGCTGTCGAATCCCGACGAGCTCAACCTGCCGATGGACTCCCTGGTGGCGAAGCTGCGAAGCGTGCCGTTCTACGTCCAGGCCTTCGAGCGCGTGTATCCCGGCTCGGGGCTGACCGGGAAGAACGTCGCCCGCGCCATCGCGGCCTTCGAGCGCACGCTGATCGCGGGGGGATCCCCCTTCGACCGCTACGAGCAGGGGGACCACGGGGCGCTGAGCCCCGCCGCGGAGCGGGGGATGAAGCTGTTCTTCGGCCGCGCCCTGTGCTCGACCTGTCACAGCGGCGCGCACTTCACGGACGGACGGTTCCACAACACCGGCGTGCCCGGCGAGGACGCGGGGCGCTCCGAGCTCGATCGGGTCGGCGAGTTCCAGACACGCCCGTACCCGTTCTTCCAGACGCAGCGGGCCTTCAAGACCCCCGGCCTGCGCAATGTCGCGCTCAGCGCGCCGTACATGCACAACGGCTCGGAGACCACGCTCAAGGACGTCGTCGCCTTCTACAACCAGGGGGGCAAGGTGAAGCAGAGCTACGGGCTGTCGCTCGATATCCGCCCGCTGGGCCTGGGCGAGCAGGAGATGTCCGACCTGGTGGCCTTCCTGGAGGCCCTCACGTCCCCCGTGGATGTCCAACCGCCGAGGATCCCGTGAAGGCTTTTCTTGGCGACATCACGATCGGGAAGAAGCTCTATGCCGGCTTCCTCGTCCTGGCGCTCGTGGTCGGCACGGTCGGCATGGTCGGGAGCAGCCGCCTCGCCGAGTCGGCGAGCGAGATGGAGCGCATGGTCCGTCTCTCCGAGGGCCAGACGCGGCTCAAAGACATCCAGGTGGCGATGCTGAAGCAGCTCCAGGCTGAGAAGGGATATCTGTTGTCCGAGGACCTCGACTACCTCCTGCAGCACAAGAAGTACGGCGAGGAGATCGCCAGCACCATCCAGGCCAGCACGCAATCCGCCACCGGGCGGGGAGAGACGGATGACGTCTCGGCGCTGGAGGCCGTGGCGGCGGAGAACCAGGAGTACGCGAAGACGTTTGAGGAGGTCGCGGGCCTGGTCACCTCGGGGCAGATGAAGGACGCGGTGCGCATGTCGCGCACGCAGTCGGACACCAAGGCCGACCGGATGATCCTCGAGATCGAGCGGGAGATCGAGAAGAACAAGCGGCGAATGTCCGAGAATTCGAGCACCATGGTCGCGGCCGAGCACGGCGCGACCACGTTCACCCTGGGCCTGACGATCCTGGCGGCCCTGCTCTCACTGGCCTTCGCGGCGCTCCTGGCCGGCGGCATCACGCGTCCCATCCGGCAGGTCGTCGAGCTGGCGCAGAACATCGCGGCGGGCCGGATCCAGGGAAGCGTCCGGGTCGACCGACGGGACGAGACGGGGCTGCTCCTGGCGTCCATGAACTCCATGTCGGAGAAGCTGCGGGAGATCATCGGGGAGATCCACGCGGGATCGCAGTCGCTGTCGTCGGTCTCGGCGCAGATGTCGGCGGCCGCCCAGACCCTCTCGCAGGGGACGAGCGAGCAGGCGGCGGCCGTCGAGGAGACCACCGCCAGCCTGGAGGAGATGGGGGCCTCGATCTCGCAGAACGCCGACAACAGCCGCCAGGCCGGCCAGGCCATCCTGAAGGGGGCCCAGGAGGCCGAGGCGGGGGGCCGGGCGGTCCGGGACACCGTCGAGGCGATGAAGGCGATCGCCCAGAAGATCGCCATCGTCGACGAGATCGCCTACCAGACCAACCTGCTGGCGCTCAACGCCGCGATCGAGGCGGCCCGCGCGGGCGAGCACGGCCGGGGCTTCGCCGTCGTGGCGACCGAGGTGCGCAAGCTCGCCGAGCGCAGCCAGGAGGCGGCGAAGGAGATCGGCGGCGTCGCCACGTCGAGCGTGAAGACGGCCGAGCATGCCGGCCAGGTGCTCCTGGAGATGGTCCCCACCATCCGCAAGACCGCCGAGATGGTCCAGGAGGTCGTCGTCGCGTCGCAGGAGCAGTCGACGGGGGTCGGCCAGATGAACAAGGCGATGGCCCAGGTGGATCAGGTCACGCAGCGCACGGCCGCCGCCTCCGAGCAGCTGGCGAGCACCGCGGTCCAGGTCGCCGGCCAGGTGCAGGCCCTGCGCGACCTGATGGCGTTCTTCCAGATCGGCGACGGGGCCGGGTCGTTCGAGGAGCAGTCTCCGGAAGCGGAGAGTCCCTCATCCCACCCGGAGCACCATCCCTCGCCCACGGCTCCGGCCGCTCACGCGACACAGGTCCCGGACCACCGGGATGCCCGGAGCCCGTCGTCCGCATGGCACGGCGGCCGGTCTTCCCCGCCGGTGCGCAAGACGCCCGGGAACGGCGGCGGATCGCCGCACTCCCACGACTACCGGAGCTTCTGACCCGATCCCTCGTCGTCCAGACTGTGCACTTTCTGGACCCCTGCTCATTCACCTCAGACCTTCCTTGACAGCCCCTACCCAAGCGGCGTAAATAATAAGGTTCACGGTCATGGGGGCATCCGTCTGACCCCCTCCGCCGCAGGGGGTCAGGTGAAGGAGCAAGTCAGGGGGTCAGATGCCTCCGGAAGCATGGGAAAGAACGGTCCTCTTATCTCTCCAGTAATGGAACTTCCCGTCAGGCCTCGCCGGGTGATTGCCCGCCCGTCCGCCGAAGAGTTGCGTGCGCTGACCGAGCAGATGCCGAACTGCCTGAAGACGCGGCACGGCAACGTCAACGTCCAGACCCGGGTCGTCGCCCGCAGCAAGGCCTCCACCTTCATCGTCACGGACGACACCGTGCTGCACCGCGGCCACGCGATCATCTCCCGCGAGGAAGGGGAGCGGATGGCGCGCCTGCAGGACGACTACATCCGGACGCGCGACATGGTGGTGATCGACGGGTACATCGGCAACGACAAGAGGCTGCGCACGCCGGCCCGCCTGATCATCGAGTCCAGCAACGCCAATATCGCCGCGATGCAGCAGTCCCTCTACTATCCGCTGGAGCGGGGGGAGGAGACCGGCTTCGAGCCGCAGGTGACGGTCATCTACACGCCGAACCTCAAGGCGGCGGACTATCCGAACGAGCGGCTGATCGCGGTGGATCTCGAGCGCCGCATCACCCGGGTGTTCAACTCGGACTACTTCGGCGAGTCGAAGAAGGGCGGCCTCAGGATGTGGAACAAGATCGTCTACGACCGCGGCGGGCTGGCGATGCACGCCGGCTGCAAGATCATCCCGGTCGACGGCCGGGACCGGGTCGCCCTCATCATCGGGCTGTCGGGGACCGGCAAGACGACGACCACGTTCTCGAAGCAGAACGACTCGAAGCCGGTGCAGGACGACTTCCTGGCGATCCTGCCGGACGGCAGCATCCACGCCACGGAGAACGGCTGCTTCGCGAAGACCTTCGGCCTGTCGGAGGAGACCGAGCCGGCGATCTACCGCGCGGTCCTGAAGCCGACCTCCTATCTCGAGAACGTCTCGCAGAAGGGGGAGGAGATCGACTTCTTCGACACGTCCTACACGCAGAACGGCCGGGCGGTCTTCAAGATGTGCGACATCGAGGGAGCGGGGGACGCGCGCTCGATCAAGAAGGCGGATCTCCTCCTGATCCTGAACCGCAACGAGGACGTCATTCCGGCGGTGGCGCGCCTGAGCGGCGTGCAGGCCGCGGCCTTCTTCATGCTGGGCGAGACGAAGGGGACGAGCGCAGGCGGCGCCGAGGAGGCCGGGCGGTTCCTGCGCATCCCGGGGACGAACCCGTTCTTCCCGCTCGACCACAGCCTGCAGGGGAACCGGATCCTCGAGATCCTGCGGGCCAATCCGATGGAAGTCTTCCTGATGAACACCGGGCGGGTCGGTGGCGGAGAGAGCGACGCGCGCAGCCTGAAGGTCAAGATCCGCCACAGCAGCGCCATCGTCAAGGGGATCGCCGAGGGGACGATCACCTGGGAGCGCGACCCGGACTTCGGATACGAGATTGCCTCGCGCGTCCCGGGCCTGGAGGGGGACGACGCGCGGCTCCTGCGCCCGCGCGCGCTCTACGAGCAGCAGGGGCGCCGGGACGAGTACGTCGCCATCGTTGCGCGCCTGCGCGCCGAGCGACGGGAGTACATGACGACCTTCCCGCGGCTCGATCGCGACATCGCCGAGTCCGTGTCCTGAGCCTGTTCCGGACGATTTCCTCCTGGAAAATGTTTGACTCCCGCGGGCGAATCGCTTACGATGGCGGGCGTTTTTAAACCCAAGTCCCGCAAGGAGAGGGAAATCACACTATGACACAATCCTTTTCGAAGTTCGTGGCGGGCTGCGCGGCGCTGCTGATCCTTCTGTTCGCCGTCGCCTGCGCCGCCAAGCCGTCGCAGGAGCAGACCACGGCACCGGCCACGAC
>Ga0209382_10007200_pt1 | contig 14226 bp, 11 predicted proteins | sample SoiMetdeltSBSDD5_FD_187599 | JGI IMG/M metagenome (GOLD analysis project Ga0209382, IMG submission 187599) | Bulk soil microbial communities from a Populus tree surrounding site in Tennessee, USA - Soil MetaG P. deltoides SBSDD5 (SPAdes) (version 2) | ecosystem: Environmental > Terrestrial >... | reverse complement strand
GTCGAAATCGCTCAGCGCCACGCCCTGCTGCTCCACCCAGGTGAAGTAGCCGAGGTTGAAGATGCGCTCGCGCTCGCGCGCCGTGGCATCGAGGACGTGCTCGGTGCCGGCGCCGATCAGATGCCGGCCGACGATCTCGGCCGCCGTCTCGCTCGTCAGGTCGCCGGCGTTGTGCCGGCGCTGCAGATAGCGCTTGAGCTCGCTGCGGTACATCTCGTGCCCGTCCGTCGCCACCGTGACGATGAGGTCGTCGGGTCCCAGTGCGGCGTGCTTGGCCATCTTGATGGCGCCGAGAATGTTGGCGATCGAGGAAAGGCCGAAATGCCGCAGCGAGGCCAGGACCTGCGGCGCCACGCCCAGCCGCCGCGCCAGGTAGTCGTGCCCGATGTCGGTATTGAACACGGCATTGAGCCCGTCGGTGGCCTGGTCGCTGACGCCGATGACCAGGTCGGTATTCATGACGTTGTGGATCAGGGGAACGTGCTTGTCGCCGATGCCCTGGATGTTGTGCTCGCCGTAGCCGTTCAGGAGCAGGGTCGGGCATTCGACGGCCTCGACCACGGCGATGCGCGTGCCATGCTTTTCCTTGAGATAGTCTCCCGCTGCCAGCGTGCCGGCCGAGCCGCTCGCCGCGACGAAACCTGCCAGTCGCAGATCGCGGGATGTCTTCCAGAGCGCCTCGAAGCTCATCTCCAACGCGGGCCCGGTGCAGCGCCAGTGCCCGAGGTAGTTGCCGAATTCGCTGAATTGGTTGACGATCTCGTTTTCCGGGTCGCGCGCAAGCTCGGCGCACGCGTCGTAGATCTCCTTGACGCTCGACTCCGTGCCCGGCGTGCGCACGATGTCCTCCGGCGCGCTCACCCAGCGCTCGAGCCAGCCGAACCGCTCCCGGCTCATGCCCCCGGGCAGCACGGCGACGCCCCGTCGAGGGCCACACCGCGCGCTGGCGCGCCGGATCGAAGCGCCCGGACACCAGGCGCGGCGCCAGGCAGGCATAGGCGGCCAGCACCTTGTGCGCGCGGATCATCGGGAACAGCGCACCCAGCACCACGACGATGCGCGCCTTCACCCCGGTCAGCGCCTCGGGCAGCTCGATATGCACGGGGGCGGCGACTTGTGCCGTGCGCGCCAGGTCGTTGAACCAGTGCACGCGATAGAGGTTGAGGGGGTGGGCATCGTCCGGGCCGACCTTGGCCACCGCGCCGCGCACGTCCTTCGGGATCCGTGCCGGCTCAGCCAGCTCGGCGAAGGTCGGCAACCGCACACCCTTGTCCTTCAGCAGCGCGACGGCGCCGGCGCGCACCTTGGCGTCCTCGACGCCGGCCGGAAAATCGAACGGACCCGTGTTTATGCGCTTCCCCATGGACTTCGCGATCGATCCCCAAGGTGACCCACTTGTCCTATACTTAGGACAAGTGCTCCGTCGCTGTCATCCCGGGGGCGTCGATCTGGCAGCGGCACTCGAGGCAGTTCCCCGAAAAACGCCGCAAGCGTTGATAGCCCTGGACCTTATCCTCGCCCCTTCCAGCTCGCTTACAATGCGCACTTGCCCGCCCTTGAGGTGGGTCGCTCTTTGACATCGTGAACCAGCCACGCGCCGGCCCGGCAGCTTTCCGCCGGTGCCCGTTGCATGCAATAACGGCTCCGGCCTTGTCTGGGCTCCCCGAGGGAATGCGATGCCCGCGACCTTGTCACGCGATGATGCGGCGCAGTTGCGAGCCTACGAGCGCCGGCGCCACGACGCTCTGGCCGAGGGATATGCCGGCTTTTTCGCGCCGGTGACGTCGCGGGCCATTGCGCCCCTGCTCGAGGCGGTGCGAATTGCTCCGGGTATCCGGCTATTGGATGTCGCGACCGGCTCCGGCGGTCTCGCTGCCGAGGCGGCGAGACGGGGTGCACAGGTCGTCGGTGTGGACCTCTCTTCAGGCATGCTGGAGGTTGCGAGGCGGTTGCACCCCGGCATCGACTTCCGCCTCGGCGAGGTCGAGCACCTGCCATTGCCCGATCGTGCCATGGATGCGGTCGCCTGCGCCTTTGGCATCGGCCACTTTCCCTATCCCGAGGTCGCCGTCGCCGAGTGCCTGCGCACGCTCGCGCCGGGCGGTCGCATCGCGTTTTCCTGGTGGGACGCATCGGACCGGCAGCGCATTCAAGGGCTGATCCGCGAAGCCGTGGCCGAGGTCGGCGCCCCGCCGCCGGCCGAAGTGCCGAAGGCGCACTCGACCCAGCGCTTCTGCGATCCGGCCGAGTTCCGCCGCCTGCTGGACGGCGCCGGCCTCGAGGATGTCACGCTCCACGACCACAGCGCGACTCACCTGGTAGCGGATATCGATGCGCTCTGGCGCGGCGCGACCGGGGGCATGGCGCTGACCTCCTCCCTCATCGTCCATCAGGACGCGGCGACACAAGCGGCGATCCGCTCGGCGCTGGAGCGGCGCGCCGCCGTCTACAAGACCGAGCGAGGCTTGGAGCTGCCGATCGCCTTCCGGATCGGCGCAGGCCGCAAGCGTTAGCGTGTCATCCCGGAATTTCGCGAAGCGAAATATCCGGGACCCAGGGTCCCGGCTCTCCGCGCTGGCGCGCTCCGCCCGGGATGACAGCTCGCCGCTCCTCCGCCACTGGCCCATAGAGTGTGGAGCGCTGAAGCGGGCGGCGGCCGCGGCTGCGGATCAGCCCTTCCAGCTCGGCTGCCGACACCTCCTGGCCGTGCATGGCGCCGGCCGCGCGCGTGATCGACTCGTTCATCAGCACGCCGCCGAGGTCGTTGGCGCCGGCATCGAGGCACAGCGCCGCGCCGTCGGGGCCCATCTTCACCCAGGAGGCCTGGATGTTGGGGATGACGGGATGCAGCGCCAGCCGCGCCACCGCGTGCATCAGCACCGCCTCGCGGAACGTCGGCCCCTTGCGCGACTGCCCCTTGAGGTAGATGGGCGCCTCCATATGCACGAAGGGCAGCGGCACGAACTCCGTGAACCCGCCGGTCCTCTCCTGCAGCGCGCGCACGCGCAAGAGATGCCGCGCCCAATGCCGGTAGGCATCGACATGGCCGAACATGATGGTGGCCGTGCTCCTGAGGCCCACCGCATGCGCCGCCTCCATCACCTCCAGCCACTCCGCGGTGGTGATCTTGTCGGGGCACAGGACGGCGCGCACCTCATCGTCGAGGATCTCGGCCGCCGTGCCCGGCAGGCTCGCCAGCCCCGCCTCCTTGAGTCGCGACAGGTAGTCGACGAGCGACAGTTTGAGCGTATCGGCGCCGGTGCGGATCTCCAGCGGCGAGAAGGCGTGCACGTGCATGTCGGGCGCCGCCCATTTCACGGCCTCGACGATGCCGAGATAGGTGTGGCCGGTGTAGCTGGGCTTGATGCCGCCCTGCAGGCACACCTCGGTGGCGCCGCGCGCCCACGCCTCGGCGGTGCGATTGGCGATTTCCTCCAGGTCCAGGTCGTAGGGCGCATCGCGATGACCTAGGTTGTGCCGTCCCTTGGAGAACGCACAGAACTTGCAGCCGTAGGTGCAGATGTTGGTGTAATTGATGTTGCGGTTGACGATGTAGGTGACGGTATCCCCGACGCGGGCCGCGCGCAGTGCGTCCGCCGCCCGGCACACCGCCGTGAAGTCCGCCCCGCGCGCCTCGAACAGCGTCACGATGTCCGCCTCGCCCGGCGCCTCGCACGCTGCGACCCGATCGAGAATGCGCGCGATCAGCGCCGACGGCCTCGCATCGCTTGCCCCGAGGCGCACGACCTGCGATTTGGGCAGCGCCTCCATTCCCCCCGGCGCCCACGCGTCCTCCCGCGCCAACCCCGCCGTATCCATCTGCCGCAGCAGTGGTGTACGCAGCGCCGGATCGATCCATTCGTTGTTGTCATCCCGGCCTCGGGCGTCAGCCCGAGAGCCGGGACCCAGGGCGACAGATGTGGCCCTGGGTCCCGGATATTTCGCTTCGCGAAATTCCGGGATGACAGATGCAAACTCCGGATAGACCGCCAGGCGCTCCACCAGCGTGCGCCCCGCCATCTCCGTTGCGCGCTCCAGGTCGGCCAAGTGCGGCCAGGGCGCCTCCGGATTGACGTGGTCCGGCGTTACCGGCGACACCCCGCCCCAGTCGTTGATACCGGCCCGGATCAGCTGCGCCAGCCCCTCGGGGCGCAAGTTGGGCGGCGCCTGGATGTTCATAGCCGGGCCGAAGATCAGGCGCGCCACGGCGATGGTCCAGACCTGGTCCTCGAGCGACGGCTCGGCTGCCCGGCTCATGCGCGTGCCGGGCTTGGCGCGGAAGTTCTGGACGATGATCTCCTGGATGTGGCCGTGCCGTGCATGCACGTCGCGGATCGCCAGCAGGGCCTCGATGCGCTCGGCCCGCGTCTCGCCGATGCCGATCAGAATGCCGGTCGTGAAGGGCACCCGCGCGCGGCCCGCCGCCTCCAGGGTGGCAAGGCGCACGGCCGGCACCTTGTCGGGCGAGCCGAAGTGCGGGCCCCCGCGCTCCGACAGCCGGTCGGACGCCGTCTCCAGCATGATGCCCTGCGACACCGACACCTTGCGCAGGCGCCTGAGCCAGGCCTCGTCCATCACGCCGGGATTGAGGTGCGGCAGCAGCCCGGTCTCCTTCAGCACCAGCGCCGCCGAGCTCTCCAGATAGTGCAGCGTCGACTCGGCGCCCAGCGCGGCCAGAGCCTCCCGCGCCGCCACATAGCGCAGCTCCGGCTGATCGCCCAGCGTGAACAGCGCCTCCTTGCAGCCCGCCGCCTGTCCCGCGCGCGCAATCTCCAGCACCGCCTCCGGCGACAGATAGTGCGGCTCGCCCTCCCGCGGCGCGCGCGCGAAGGTGCAGTAGTGGCACACGTCCCGGCACAGCTTGGTGAGCGGGATGAACACCTTCTTGGAGAAGCTGACATCCGTGCCGTGACCCGCCAGACAAAGGTCCTCCGCCAGCGCGGTAAGACGGTCGAGGTCGTTGCATTCGACGAGCGCCGTGGCTTGGCCACGCGAAAGCGTCCGGCCGGTCGCGGCACTTGCGAGCGCGCTGCGCATTGAGGCCGTCGTCATTGCTCCTCCGCGGCGGCGGTCGGATCCGATGGCTGCCCGGCAGCCCCAAGGTAAGGCTCGATAAAGCCATAGCGCGCCGGGACCGCCGCTGACAACACGGCAAGATCGGCCGACACGTCGATGTCGCGGGCGACGCCGGCCAAGTGCAGCACATTGACATCGATCTGCCGCGCCATGGCCTGCGACATATGCTGCACATAGCTCCCGGGCCCGTAGCACGGCGCAATCGCATTGGGCGGAGCCAGCAGCAGGGCGTTCGTGCCGTCGCTGTCGTGCGATGGGGCCAGCGTCACGCCGGGCCTCGACCGCCGCGATGCGATCAGGCTTGTGAGCTCGCCCGGCGTCGCCAGCGGAATGTCGGCCGGCAGCACCAGCGCCTGGCCGAGGCCGCACGACACGGCGAAGGCAATGGCGCTCTCCACCGCTGCGTTGAGCCCGCCCGCACCCGGCTCCGGCACGATCACGGCTCCTCGCGACTCTGCTAGGCTCGCGGCGCTCGCATCCGGCGTTACGACCAGGACGCGCTCTATGCTTTCGGTGCGAGCCACGGCGGCCAGCACGTCCTCCAGCATGGCGAGCACCAGCCGCCGGCGCGCCGCATCCGGCAGCACCGGTGCCAGCCGGCGCTTGGCCTGGGCCAGTGCCTTCACCGGCACGATGGCGCATGTCGCCTTGCCGCTCATCGCCCAGCCGTCGTGTGCTCGCGCGCCAGCCGGCCGCAGAAGGCGACGCATTGGCGCGCCAGGCCCACCTTGTCGTCGAGGGTGCGCATCATGGTGTTGGTCACTATAGCAGGCATCGGCATGGCGGGCGCGAGGGCCTCGTCGGCCGCATCGATGATGAGGCCGTCGATCAGCCCCTCATAGTGCCAGGCGATGCTGCGGCTGTCTGGCTCGAGTCCCAGCTCGGCCATGATCTTGGCGGCCGGGCCCTTCACCGCCTTGCCGGCGATGATGGGGGAGACGGCGACCACCGGCACGCCGCGCGCCCGCATGGCCTGGCGCATGCCGGGCAGCGCCAGGATCGGCTCGACGCTGAGCCATGGGTTGGATGGGCAGATGATGATCCCGGCAAGCGTCGGCGCAGCCAAAGCCGCCAGCACCTGCGGCGTCGGCGCGGCGGCGGCGGCGGCGTCATAGCGGATGTCGCGCACGACCGGGCGGCACTGCTCGCGCACGAAGTAATCCTGGAATGCCAGCGTGCCTTGGTCGGTGTCGACCACCGTGCGCACCCTGCCCTCCGTCATGGGCAGCACCCGCGCGGTCACGCCGAGCCTCGCCGCCAGGTGCGCGCAGATGTCGGTCAGCGTCTCGCCGGCAGCCAGCCGCGCGGTGCGATCGACATGCGTCGCCAGGTCGCCGTCGCCGAGCTTGAACCAGGTCGGCCCGCCGAGCTTGGCCAGCGCATCCATGAAGGTCCAGGTCTCCTCGCGCCGGCCCCAGCCCGTCTCCTCGTTGACGAGGCCGCAAAGCGTATAGAGCGCGGTGTCGACGTCGGGCGAGATGTGCAAGCCCAGATGCTCGAAATCGTCGCCGGTGTTGACGACGATGGAAAGCCGCTCGCCCAGCAGCGTCGCCAGGCCGAGCGACAGCTTGGCGCCGCCGACACCGCCCGACAGCGCCACGTAGGTGAGTGCGTCCCGGCTCATCGGAAGAGATCCTCAGGCCTAGGTCGGATCAGCGCCGACGCGGGCCGCACCGGCGCGCTCCAATCGAGCCCGCGCACCAGTGCCGCGGGCCGGCCTTCCGCGGCCTCGCCCATGGCCAGCACGGCGGCTGCCGCCACCGCATCGGCAAACCCGACCTCGGTCACCTCCAGCGGCCGCCCGGACAGGTCCTGCTCGCCGCGCCGGTCCCACAGCGCCGGCACGCCGGCCGCGCCGATCGCCAACCCCACCGTGCCGAGCCGCCATGCCCGTCCCACGCTGTCGGAGATGACGACGCCGATGTCGACGCGGAAGTGCGCGTCGAGCCGCTCCTTGAGGCGCCGCGCGCTGTCGTCGGGCGCCTGCGGCAGCAGCAGCACGCGCCGGCCATGGTCCTCGGCGCCGAGGTTGGACTGGTCGATACCGGCATTGGCCATCACCAAGCCGTGCCGGGTGGCGACGATCAGCACGTTGGGCTTGGCGCGGACCACCTCCGTCGCCTCGGCCAGGATCGCCTCCACCAGCCGCGCGTCTTTCTTGGTGATCTGCGCCAGCTCGCGCGCCCGCTCGCCGGGCTCGATGCGACCCAGGTCCAGATACCGCCCCTCAGCCTTGGAGACGACCTTGCTCGTCACAACCAGGATGTCGCGGGTCCGCGGCGTGATGGCATTGGCCTCCAGCGCTGCAATCAGCAGCCCAGCCAGATCATCCCCCGGCGCCACCCGCGGAATGCCATCGAGCGCCTGAATCGTGAGCCGCATGTCGCCAACGCGAAGGTCCGCAAGCCGCTGCCATCTGCGGCAGCGCCGCCACACTAAGCGGATTTCCCGAGCCTAGCCAACACCTGCGCCAAAGCCGCCCGCGTCCGCTTTCGCGGCCTTGCTGCCGCACACGCGCACGACACGGGTGAAGTCTGACCCACTCGGGAGAAGTAGCCGGAGGCTCATGATCTCGCGGCCGCTGCGCGCAGCCGTACGAGTTCGCCGCGCGATACGCGCTCCCCCGGAATATCCGGCATGTCCAAAGTGAGCGTGGGCGCAGGTACTGGCGCCGCAAGGGCGCGGTCGAGCCAACCGCTCGGCGAGGGCATGATGAGCGTCAGCGTCGCCTCGACCTTGTCGTTTTGGTTGAGCAGCTTCTCACCGTATGCGTCAATCTCGGCAAACTCTGGAAGGTTGGGATGTTTGGCACGTAGGACGCTGATGCTGCTGGCACCAGCCATTTCCGCAGCATATTTGGTGCGCAGCTGGTCATTGAATTGCGCAACTTTGGCGACCGGCGTGAGCGCCTTTTCGTTGCTGTAGCTTGCTGGGTAGAAAAGGACTGTGCCGGTCCAGGCCGAGCGCCCGGCGATCACCAGGGCGGAGAACGGCGTCTTTGGCCGTTTGGCACCGGTGGCGGAGAAGTAGGCGGCGCCTGCGGTGTACGTAGCCTCGAAGCGGGCGGTCAGACCAGTCTTGGGATTTCTGGCGTCGAGCTGCAGCGACAGGACAGCGCCATCGCGCGCTCCGCCGTTGGCGATTGTGACCGGCACCGCAAGCACCTCGAAGCCGCCCGATGGCTGTATGGAGGCATCGTCGGAGGTGTCGCGCTCATAGGTGACCACGCCGGTAACGTAGACGCTGAGCTCCGCCTGCTTGAGCGACGTCTCCCAAAGGCTGTAGGCCGAAAAGACGAGCGCGATCGCCGAGATGATGGCGGTGACTTGGCCGCTCCCGGTGTGGGCGACCACGCGGTTGGGAATGTCGTTTGCGCTCTTGGCCGCAGCAGCCGAGCGACGCCGGAACAATGTCATATTGGACCTCTCCCCGATTTCCTCCCTCGCCACCGCTCGAGCCTCACCCTTTGCAGGAGCTGCGCGCTCATAGGTGATGTCGGCGATGGGGCACCCCTGAGGCGGCACCGCTTCGGATGTTCGGCTCACCTCCGGGGTGGACCCAATCTGCACCAGCTACGCCGTCATGCTTGGCCCTTGATTTGTGCTTGCAACGAGTTACGCGCCGGACCACAGCTCCGGATTTGCCGAGCCGATAAAAAATCTGTGATGGAGCGGAAGCTTCGTTTGCGGGTGGTGCGATTGCTTGCCGCACGTGTGGGCCGTGCTCGACGCGGCGTTGCGCGAGTTCGGGGCTACCCCGATACGCTGCAAGGCTTGCCGACGCTTCCGGCGCGTGTTTCGTGCAGCCGCTGCAATCAGTGCGACGTCGCTGCTTGGGACCTTGCGTCAGGCGACAGCGGCGACCCAAAAGCTGCCGACGAATCGTGACCAGCGACCCTTTCGAGCGGAAACTCGATCCGGCACTGAACGCCGTCGGCGAGGTAGTCGATGTCCACCGTACCGCCGAGCTCGTACGGAATAAGCTCGCAGATCACGCTCGTGCCATAGCCGCGCCGGGTTGGCGCCCTGACCGGCGGACCGCCGATCTCCTGCCATTGGATCGCAAGTACGGATTGCGAGCTGCCATTGGCCCGACATCCCCAGTGCACACCGACCCGACCGCGCGGCGTCGATAGCGCGCCGTACTTGGCAGAGTTGGTAACCAGCTCGTGCAGCACCATTGCCAGCGCCTGCGTGGCCTCTTCGGGAAGCAAGACGTCGGGGCCCTCCGCTGTCGCCTCGCATACGCCGATGCATGGTTCCAACTCGCGGCGCACGAGGTCTGCAAGGTAGACCCCCTTCCAGCGGCCGCGGCTCAGCAGAGCATGCGTATTCGCCATCGACTGGATACGCCCATCGAGGACGTCGAGGAACTGATCCATCGAGCAGCTGCTTTCGCGGGAGCGCTGCGCGACCACGACCACACGGGCGAGCACGTTCTTGACACGATGGTCGAGCTCGGCGATCAGCAGATTTTGCTGCTCTTCTGCCTGCCTTGCTGCGGCGATATCGCGAACATAGGCGGCTGTCCGTCGTCGGTCCCGTCGGTCGAGCCCAACGCCAACCAGCGTCAGCGTCAGTATGGCGAGACCCGCTATCGCCACGCCGACCGCCATCCAACCCGGCGGTATGGCGGACCCGGCGACCGTTATCGTCGGATCACGCACGATCGATGCTGCCCCCATCGCGGTGAAATGCAGGCCGAAGATCGCGAGCGTGAGGAAAAGCGCACCCTGGAGGCGGTGAAGCAATGTCGTGTTGCCGGCTCCGACGACCAGCGCGGCTGCGCCCAATCCGCATCCGAGTGCGATCGAGGCCGCGACCAGGGCCTCGTCCCATACGATGAATCCGGCGACGTGGAATGCTGCCATGCCCGTGTAGTGCATGGTGGCGATGCCACCGCCCACGAGAACCCCGGCGAGGGCCCGCATCGGCAGGTCTCCGCCGATCGCCACAAAGTACGCGAATCCCGTGACGGCGATGGCTGCGACGAGCGACAGGAGCGTGAGGACGAGATCGTATCCCGTCGGCCCGTCGGGACTGAAGGCAAGCATGGCGATGAAATGCGTAGCCCAAATGCAAAAGCCGTTGGCCACCGCCGTTGCGGCCAGCCAGCCCCAACGGCTACGCCCTTGCGCAACGCGCACGTGATTGAGGAGCGTGATCGCGCCGTAAGACCCGAGCGCGCACACGCCAAAAGCGAGCACCACCAGGCGATAGTCGTGCTGCTGGGTGAGGCAATCCAGTACGCGGAGCACGACTTTCCCTAACTTGCAAGACGCAGCTTTTCCACTGAGAGAGCATCTACACCTGTGTCACGGATGGCTCAAGCAAGCTCTATTGCAACGTTAGAGCTTGCAGACGTCAGCATCAGCCCGCGGCAGCAAGCGCGCAGCTAATGATGGCATGTACCGAGCGCCATGCTGGCGCGGTATTGGCGTGTCGCTCCCCGATTTGGGGGATACGTCGCAATGGGAGCATGACCTTCCGGTCGCGACCTCGCGCACGAGCGTGTCGCCCCCCTCAAACCCCCGTAATCCGAATCCCCACGCCGTCGACCTTGTAGTTGCGGTTGATGCCGATCAGCACCGAGGTCAGCGCCTCGGCGGCAACCGAGTTGGCGAGCGGGCCGGCGTGCACGCCCGCGCAAGCCGGCGGCCTTGGCGAGGCCGAGGACGGCCCCGCGGTCCTCCGGGTCGTCGCCGAACACATCGGCACGCCTTGCCGAGCGCACGAACGTGGCACCGTCGAATTTGACCGTTCTCCAATCAAATCTATTTCACATTGCGCGGGCGCACTTCTTTTGCGTTCCGGGCTCGAGGCACAACTATGCGCGCAGCTTTGCAAACCGCGAGGCCTGCAACAAGCGATCTCAAGTCGCTGTATACCCCTCCATCTGGGCCGCCAGTCCAGGCAAGGGGTCCGCATTGCCGAGGAGGGGCCATCCAGCACCAGAATTCGAGAATGAAGTAGAGATAGTAGAGTTCGACGATCTGCCGCCAGTCTTTGCGTGCCGGCTCCCCGTAGCCGTCGAGCAAGGCTGCACGCTTGGCGTCATCGGCGTCCGGGTAGCAGTAGAGGGTTTTTGCAAGGTCCATGAGCGGATCGGCGGCCTGGGCGCCTTCGAAGTCCAGGATGCCCGAGAGGCGTAGCGTCCCGCTCCCCTTGCTATGGCCTGCGCGATGCGGTTCGGCACCGCAATATCCGGCTTGAAGGACTTGCGACCTAACCTCGCCACGGTTGCTGACCTCGACCACGCCTGCGGGATATCAAGTCACTCTGACTAACCGCTCGCGCCGAATCATGAGGGCTTGACCCTCCTCGGCACAAACATGAGCAGCGTCCCGATCCGCTCATATCCTACGCGCGGGTACAAGCGCGCGCCTGTGTGACTAGCCGTCAGCACCGAGCACTTCGAGCCACGGGCACGGTCGTCCCGCAGCATCCGGCACAACAGCGCTTGGCCAATCCCCCGCCGCCGGTGCGACGCATTCACATGCATGTCCGCGCACCACGTTGCGCCCGCCGCATCCACGCTCCGCACGCGGCCTACGATTTCCTCCCCATCGAGCGCCACATACTGGCGGAAAGGCGCGTCCTGGGCGAGGTGATCGCTCGCGATGGGACGCGTTCGCGTCATCTTCCCCAGCCGGGCGGCCAGCTCGGGTGTCCGCACCCGTTCGATCGACATGGAGGATGGCGACTTTGGAATGCGCCTCAGCGGCTGCATGAAAAAGCCTTCCGTCGCGAGCAGCCGATAGCCCAGCGACTTGTACGCGGCTCGGATCGGCTGGTCCGGCTCTCCCTCCCCGATCATGGCGCACACGAAGAACCGCCCTCGCGTGTGCTCTCGCGCAATCGCATCCACGTCCCTGGCGTCCACGTCGTGCGCAATCCACTCCTCCTTGCGATAGTCGCGGGGATTCCTGCGCGCAGCATCCCGCATCACCCACAATGGCCCGACGCGGCTTGCTTGGTAGGGAAAAGTGCGGCTCTTGCCCGCGCTATGCCCGCGCACGAACACCTCGATTGCGAACCCCATCTCCCGGCGCTGGCGGTTCATCGCGGCAGATTACCGTTGTCGTCCAGCTCGAAACAATACGGCACCGGGCGGTGCAATTGTGCGACCATACCCGAGTTTTCGACGCCGCTGCCTGTTGCTCTCGCAAGCGGCGTGATGCACGATCGGATGCTTCCTCAGAGTGGCAGCCATGACACCCGATCCCTTACCCAGAGCGGCCGATGCCGAACACTTGACCGATGCGCTGCGGCGGTCCGGTGCGCTGGGTGACGGGCGCGTTTGCGAGGTCGCGGTCGAGAGCTCGCGCGCAACGATCTTGTCCAGGATCATTCGGCTGCGCTTGTCCTACGAAGGAGCGGCTGCCGAAGCGCCGCGCTCGCTCATTCTCAAGACCGGCCTCCAGGAGCACGCCGGCACCAAGTGGAGCGCAGGTCGCCAGGAGGTCGCGTTCTACACGCAGGTTGCCTCGGTGATGGCGGAGCGTCTCGCCCCTCGCTGCTACGAAGGCGTCTGGGATACAGGCACGAACGAGTGGCACCTTCTCCTCGAAGACCTCACCGAGTCGCATTTCATCGCCACGGCCTGGCCGCTTCCGCCGACGCTGGAGGAAGGCAGGCAGATCATAGGTGCGCGGGCGCGCTTTCATGCACAATGGTGGGATGACCCCCGCCTCGGCGTATCGATTGGCACGTGGCTTCCAGCCGACGATGGGCAGCTCCGACAGTTCGCGGCGGAATTCGCGCGCTTTGCCGATCGCGTCGGTGACCGCTTGCCGCCCGAGCGCCGCACCCTCTTCGAGCGATTGATCGACGCGGGCCCCCGTCTGAACAAGCGCTACCATTCGCATCGCAATGCCACGATTGTTCAGGGCGATTCCCACATCTGGAACACCTTCCTCCCCAAGACTGGCGCCAGCGACGACGTGCGACTCTTCGATTGGGACTCCTGGCGCCTCGACATGGCCACGGACGACCTCGCCTACATGATGGCGCTCCATTGGTACCCCGATCTCAGGCGCGTCTTCGAGCGCCCCCTGCTCGATCACTATCATGCCGAGCTCACGGCGCACGGCGTGACCGGCTACGACCGGCGCGCGCTGGATGACGACTACCGCCTGTCGGTGCTGTGGCAGATCGCAACGCCCGTGTGGCAAGTCGCCTATAACATTCCGCCGGTGATCTGGTGGAACAATCTGGGGCGCATCTTTCTGGCCGTCGACGATCTCGGTTGTCACGAGTTGCTTGTCTAAGTGGCGTTCGCCGATCGGATTTGTTTGGCGTGCTCCCTCAAACCCCCGTAATCCGAATCCCCGCGCCGTCGACCTTGTAGTTGCGGTTGATGCCGATCAGCACCGAGGTCAGCGCCTCGGCCGCCACCGAGTTGGCGAGCGGGCCGGCGTGCACCCCGCGCAAGCCGGCGGCCTTGGCGAGGCCCAGCACCACCTCGCGATCCCCAGGGTCGTCGCCGAAGATCAGCACGTCGCAGTCGACAGGCTCGTCCGTCTGCAGCTTGTGGCCGGCGACGTTGTGGAAGGCCGACACCACGCGCACCCCGGCCCCGAGCCGTTTCTGCGCGGTGAGCGCCGCGGAATGCTCCGGCGGCAGCTGCACCCGCGCCACCCGCGGCGGCACCAGCGGCACCGTCGTATCCACCACCAACTTGCCGGCGACGTGCGGAGCGATCTCGTCGAGGATCCTGGCCTGGCTCTCCCAGGGCACCGTCACGATCACCACATCGGCGGCCTTGGCGGCCTCCGCATTGCTGGCGCCGCGCGCGGCCGGGCCTGGGCCGGCACGCGGCAAGGTGCGCGCCGCCTCCTCGGCCTTCTCCGCCGAGCGCGAGCCCAGCACGATCGCATAGCCCGCCGCCGCCAGCCGCCGCGCCAGGCCGGAGCCCAGCGTGCCGGTGCCGCCGATGATGGCGAGAGTTGGTTTGTTCGATGCCACGCCAACCCCCTCTCACACCGGCTCGCGCGCGACCCCTCCCCCTGGAGGGGGGAGGATGGAACGCCACGGACTATCCAGAAACTCGCGTGAGCTCACCTCGCGTTGTGTCATGCGGCTGGCCTGATCTCAACGTGGAATCCGAGATTGCGGATGCGACTGGCGAGCTTGGCCACGGTGCGGGCTG
>Ga0209382_10007199_pt1 | contig 14226 bp, 8 predicted proteins | sample SoiMetdeltSBSDD5_FD_187599 | JGI IMG/M metagenome (GOLD analysis project Ga0209382, IMG submission 187599) | Bulk soil microbial communities from a Populus tree surrounding site in Tennessee, USA - Soil MetaG P. deltoides SBSDD5 (SPAdes) (version 2) | ecosystem: Environmental > Terrestrial >... | reverse complement strand
GCATCCTGACCGCAGTCGTCTTCGGCTGTGGTCCAGTGGTGGTTATGCACCGGTACTGGCATCGTCCCCGCCTGGTGGTGGGGTGCAGGCATCCTGTTGGGTCCTGAGAGAACACGCGGAACTTGTTCTGGGTGTTGTTTCGGTGGCCAGGTGTCGTGGTGGGTTCGACTGCCCCTTGGTGGGGGTGTGGGGCCTGGTGGCTGCGGCAGGTCTTGGTTGTTGGTTGAGTTGTGCATAGTGGACGCGAGCATCTTTTGTGGTCAAGTTGTCAAGGGCGGACGGTGAATGCCTTGGCACCAGGAGCCGATGAAGGACGTGGGAGGCCGCGATAGGCCTGGGGGAGTTGTCAACCGAGCTGTGATCCCAGGATGTCCGAATGGGGAAACCCGGCACCAGTTGTGTGGTGTCACCTGCACCTGAATTCATAGGGTGTGGGGGGGAACGTGGGGAAGTGAAACATCTCAGTACCCACTGGAAGAGAAAACAACAGTGATTCCGTGAGTAGTGGCGAGCGAAAGCGGAGGAGGCTAAACCGGTGGCGTGTGATACCTGTCAGGGGTTGCGTGGCCGGGGTAGTGGGACGTTGTCGTCGTCGGACTGACATCCGGCGGGGAATGGCTTGCGGGTTAGTCGAATGATCTGGAATGGTCGACCGTAGACGGTGATAGTCCGGTAGGTGAAAGCCCGTGGGCGTTTCTGATGGTGTTCCCGAGTAGCGGCGGACTCCTGTAATCTGCCGTGAATCTGCCAGGACCACCTGGTAAGCCTGAATACTCCCTGGTGACCGATAGCGGACGAGTACCGTGAGGGAAAGGTGAAAAGTACCCCGGGAGGGGAGTGAAATAGTACCTGAAACCGTCTGCCTACAATCCGTCGGAGCTGGCATCTTCCTTTGTGGGGATGGTGGTGACGGCGTGCCTTTTGAAGAATGAGCCTGCGAGTTAGTGGCATGTGGCGAGGTTAACCCGGGTGGGGGAGCCGTAGCGAAAGCGAGTCCGAACAGGGCGTGGTAGTCGCGTGTCCTAGACCCGAAGCGGAGTGATCTAGCCATGGGCAGGCTGAAGCGCGGGTAAGACCGCGTGGAGGGCCGAACCCACCGACGTTGAAAAGTTGGGGGATGACCTGTGGTTAGGGGTGAAAGGCCAATCAAACTCCGTGATAGCTGGTTCTCCCCGAAATGCATTTAGGTGCAGCGTTGCGTGTTTCTTGCCGGAGGTAGAGCACTGGATGGCCTAGGGGGCCTACAAGCTTACTGAAGTCAGCCAAACTCCGAATGCCGGTAAGTTTAAGCGTGGCAGTGAGACTGCGGGGGATAAGCTTCGTAGTCGAGAGGGAAACAGCCCAGATCACCAGCTAAGGCCCCTAAGCGTGTGCTAAGTGGGAAAGGATGTGGGGTCGCATAGACAACCAGGAGGTTGGCTTAGAAGCAGCCACCCTTGAAAGAGTGCGTAATAGCTCACTGGTCAAGTGGTTCCGCGCCGACAATGTAGCGGGGCTCAAGCACACCGCCGAAGCTGTGGCACTCACACGTGTACTCCGCCGCCACCGGTACGTCCGGAGCGGTGCAGGTGTGTGGGTGGGTAGGGGAGCGTCCGGTCACCGGGGAAGCAGCAGCGTGAGCTAGCTGTGGAGGTGACCGGAGTGAGAATGCAGGCATGAGTAGCGAAAGCAGGGTGAGAAACCCTGCCGCCGGATGACCAAGGGTTCCAGGGCCAGGCTCATCCGCCCTGGGTAAGTCGGGACCTAAGGCGAGGCCGAGAGGCGTAGTCGATGGACAACGGGTTGATATTCCCGTACCCGCGAAGAAGCGCCCGCGACGAGCCCACCAGCTGCTAACCACAGACACCCGGCTGCGGTCCCTTCGGGGACGGGTCGGTCTGTCCGTGGGACCCGCGGTGGTAGTAGTCGAGCGATGGGGTGACGCAGGAAGGTAGCTGAACCCGGCCGGTGGTTGTGCCGGGACAAGCGTGTGGGCCGTGGCGTAGGCAAATCCGCGCCGCATACAGGCCGAGGCGTGATGTCGAGCCGATTCAGGTGAAGTCAGTGATCCTATGCTGCCGAGAAAAGCCTCTAGCGAGCTTCCAGCGGCCCGTACCCCAAACCGACACAGGTGGTCAGGTAGAGAATACCGAGGCGATCGGGCGAACTGTGGTTAAGGAACTCGGCAAATTGCCCCCGTAACTTAGGGAGAAGGGGGGCCATCACCCGTGACGACACCCGCTGTTTGAGCGGGGGGTGGCCGCAGAGACCAGGGGGAAGCGACTGTTTACTAAAAACACAGGTCCGTGCGAAGTCGTAAGACGAGGTATACGGACTGACGCCTGCCCGGTGCTGGAACGTTAAGGGGACCCGTCAGCCGCAAGGCGAAGCGGAGAACTTAAGCGCCAGTAAACGGCGGTGGTAACTATAACCATCCTAAGGTAGCGAAATTCCTTGTCGGGTAAGTTCCGACCTGCACGAATGGCGTAACGACTTCCCCACTGTCTCAACCACAGGCCCGGCGAAATTGCACTACGAGTAAAGATGCTCGTTACGCGCGGCAGGACGGAAAGACCCCGGGACCTTTACTACAGCTTGACATTGGTGCCCGAGTTCGATTGTGTAGGATAGGTGGGAGCCTATGAAGCTGGCACGCCAGTGCCGGTGGAGGCAACGTTGAAATACCACTCTGTCGGATTTGGGTATCTAACCTCGGGCCCTGACCGGGTCCAGGAACAGTGTCTGGTGGGTAGTTTAACTGGGGCGGTTGCCTCCCAAAATGTAACGGAGGCGCCCAAAGGTTCCCTCAGCCTGGTTGGCAATCAGGTGTCGAGTGCAAGTGCACAAGGGAGCTTGACTGTGAGACTGACAGGTCGAACAGGGACGAAAGTCGGGACTAGTGATCCGGCACCAGCAGGTGGAAGCGGTGTCGCTCAACGGATAAAAGGTACCCCGGGGATAACAGGCTGATCTTCCCCAAGAGTCCATATCGACGGGATGGTTTGGCACCTCGATGTCGGCTCGTCGCATCCTGGGGCCGGAGTAGGTCCCAAGGGTTGGGCTGTTCGCCCATTAAAGCGGTACGCGAGCTGGGTTTAGAACGTCGTGAGACAGTTCGGTCCCTATCCGCCGCGCGCGCAGGAGACTTGCGAAGGGCTGTCCCTAGTACGAGAGGACCGGGACGGACGAACCTCTGGTGTGCCAGTTGTCATGCCAATGGCACGGCTGGTTAGCCACGTTCGGAAAGGATAACCGCTGAAAGCATCTAAGCGGGAAGCCTGCTTCCAGATGAGGTCTCCCACCCCTGAAAAGGGGGTAAGGCCCCCAGCCAGAACACTGGGTTGATAGGCCAGACGTGTAAGCACAGCAATGTGTTCAGCAGACTGGTACTAATAGGCCGAGGACTTGACCCCAAAAACAAATACTCGCGTCCACTATACACACCTGAACCAACAACCAAACAAAACCATAAAGTTACGGCGGCCACAGCGGAGGGGAAACGCCCGGACCCATTCCGAACCCGGAAGCTAAGCCCTCCAGCGCCGATGGTACTGCACCGGAGACAGTGTGGGAGAGTAGGACGCCGCCGGACAACTAAATAGGTCGAGAGCCGCCCCTAACCGGGCGGCTTTCGCCATTTCAGGAGCGGTGCTGGATATCGCCGCGCATCGTGCGGAACAGGTTCGCCGCCTCGTCGGTCGTGCGACCGGGAAACAACGCCAACGCGATCGAGCCGTGATCAGCCCAGGCACACATCGTCATCGAGCTGTCGGCCGTCGTCGAGGTGCCACACTTCATCACCCCGCCCAGCGGGCCGGCCGGCACCTCGGTGAGCCGCCCGAGTTCGCTTCCCTCGGCAACGAGCGTGAACACCCGATCGAGGTCCGTCTCGGGAGCACGCAGTACAGCGGTACCCCCGGCGAAGATGACCGACCGCGACGGATCCGCAGGGTCCGTGTAGACCGTGCCCACCGACGTGTCGAGGTGCATCCCCGCGGCTATCGCGTTGCGGAGGTAGTCGGCGGTGTCCTGCGCCTCGGCACTGGTGTCCCGCTCCAGGCCCGCCGTCTGCGCCGGCGTGGCCAGCGCGGCGTCCTTCTGCTGCAGGATGTCCAACGTCGTCGGTCCATAGACCACAGCCAACGCGAGGCCCGCGGCAGCGACTGCCGCTCCGACGAGCACCAGCATCTTGCGACCCCGCTTGGGCGCGGGTGGTGGCTCGGCGCTTTCGACAATGGACGGCACTGCCATGCGCGGAGCGTAACAGCGCGAGCGTTAGCGACTCTGGATCTGCGCGCGGATCTGACGGAGCAGAACGGCGCTCTCGTCGGTCGTGCGGTTGAAGAACATCACGATCACCAGTGCGCCATGGTCCGCCCAGGCGCACACCGCGATCGGCAGCTGGCTGGTCTCGGCGAGACTGGCCTTGCTGCAGCGGGCGACGCCGCCGAGCGGACCGGGATCGACATCGGTCGGCGCGGCCATCGTGAAATCGCCGCTCGAACCGACACTGCGGAATGCGCTGTCGATCTCCGCGCCGGGATTCATGATGAATTTCGTGCCGCCGATGAGCCACACGATGCGCGTTTCGTCGGCCGAATCCTGGTAGAAGTCCGCGACCGCGTCGTTCAATTCGATGTCGCGGCGGAGCTCGGCTACCGCCTGGTCGGCCGCCTGTCGTAGTTCGGGGTTGGTGCTGCGCTCGTGGCCCACGAGCGTGTCGGGGAGCGTCAGCGTCGCCGGGTACTCCGTGAAGTACGGCCGGCCGATCAGGAAACCGGTGACTCCCAGCACCGCCAGCAACACCACGAGCACAACCAGCACGATCGGCCAGACCCGGCGGCGCCGGCGCACCGGCTGCGGTTCCTCGTCGAGGTAGGAGGACCCGTAGCCCCCAGGCGTGACCGTCGCTCTCCCATAGCCCACCGGCGGCTGGCCGACCGGTGGCTGACCGGCCGGGTAGTCGTGTGCCGGGTACGGCTGCTGCGGGATCGGCTGCCCGTACGCCGGCTGCGTGCCGAACGGCTGGGTGGAGGGCTCCGGCTCCTGGGACATACGCGCTCCTTGGGGTGCAGGGGTTCGCGCGGAAGGCATAGCGCGTCTAGGCAGTGTCGCGAGCATAACCCGCACGGGCGATGAAGAACCCGGTTCGTAGACTCACAGGGTGACCGCGCACCCGGAGCATCTGCCCGCTGTCTACCAGCCCGCCGAGGTCGAACAGCGGCGGTACGAGCAGTGGGTAGCGGCTTCGTACTTCAGCCCTACAGCCTTCCGCCCCGGCGGCCGCGGCGACGCGCAGCCCTACTGCATCGTGATTCCGCCGCCGAACGTGACCGGTTCGCTGCACATCGGGCACGCGCTGGATCACACGGTCCAGGACGCGCTCGTGCGGCGCCGGCGGATGCAGGGCTACGACACGCTGTGGCTGCCCGGCATGGACCACGCCGGTATCGCGACGCAGAACGTCGTCGAGCGCAAGCTCGCCGAGGAGGGGCTGTCGCGGCACGACCTCGGCCGGGAGAAGTTCGTCGAGCGGGTCTGGCAGTGGAAGGGCGAATCCGGCGGCGCGATCCTCGGGCAGATGCGCCGGCTCGGCGACTCGGTCGACTGGAGCCGCGAGCGCTTCACGATGGACGACGGTCTGTCCCGGGCCGTCCTGACCATGTTCAAGCGGCTGTACGACGACGGCCTGATCTACCGCGCTGAGCGGATCATCAACTGGTGTCCGCGCTGCCTCACCGCGCTCAGCGACATCGAGGTCGAGCACACCGACGACGATGGCGAGCTGGTGTCGATCCGGTACGGCTCCGGCGATGTCTCGGTCGTCGTGGCCACGACCCGAGCCGAGACGATGCTGGGGGACACCGCGGTCGCGGTACATCCGGACGACGACAGGTACCGGCATCTCATCGGACGCGAGGTGGAGCTGCCGCTGACCGGGCGGCGGGTGCCGATCGTGGCCGACGAGCACGTCGACCCTTCCTTCGGCAGCGGCGCGGTGAAGGTGACCCCGGCGCACGACCCGAACGACTTCGAGATCGGCCAGCGGCACGGCCTGCCGTCACTGACCATCATGGACGAACGCGGCGTCATCACCGCACACGGGCCGTTCGAGGGGCTCGACCGGTACGAGGCCCGACCCGCGATCGTGGCCGCGCTGCGGGAGGAGGGCCGCATCGTCGCGGAGAAGCGGCCGTACCTGCATGCGGTGGGGCACTGCTCGCGCTGCAAGACCACAGTGGAGCCTCGGCTGTCCCTGCAGTGGTTCGTTCGCGTGGCTCCGCTGGCCCGCGCCGCCGGAGACGCCGTCCGCGACGGCCGGGTCCGCATCGAGCCGACCGAGCTGTCGAAGCGGTACTTCAGCTGGGTCGACAACATGCACGACTGGTGCATCTCGCGCCAGCTGTGGTGGGGTCACCGGATCCCGGTGTGGTACGGCCCGGGTGGCGAGACGGTCTGCGTCGGCCCGGACGACAGCCCGCCCACCGGTCAGGGCTGGCGGCAGGACGAGGACGTACTCGACACGTGGTTCTCCTCGGCTCTGTGGCCCTTCTCGACGCTGGGCTGGCCATCGCCCACCGAGGACCTTGCCCGTTTCTACCCGACGAGCGTGCTCGTCACCGGATACGACATCCTGTTCTTCTGGGTCGCCCGGATGATGATGTTCGGACTGTACGCAATGGACGGTGTGCAGCCGTTCGACGTCGTGGCCCTGCACGGCATGGTGCGCGACCAGTACGGCAAGAAGATGTCCAAGTCGTTCGGCAACGTCGTCGACCCGCTGGACTGGATCGACCGGTTCGGCGCTGACGCGACCCGGTTCACGCTGGCCCGCGGCGCCAACCCCGGCGCCGACGTACCGGTCAGCGAGGAGTGGTGTGCCGGCTCCCGGAACTTCTGCAACAAGCTGTGGAACGCGACCCGGTTCGCTCTGCTCAACGGCGCGTCGATGGCCGGCCCGCTGCCGTCCGCCGCCGAGCTGTCCACGGTGGACCGCTGGATCCTGTCCCGGCTGACGCACACCATCGCCGAGATCGACGAGCAGTTCGAGGCGTACGAGCTGGCGAAGGTGTGCGACACGCTCTACCACTTCGCGTGGGACGAGGTCTGTGACTGGTACCTGGAGCTGGTCAAGCCGGTGTTGGGGGATCCCGATTCGGTCGACGCCGACCGGACCCGACGGGTCCTCGGTCACGTCCTCGACCAGCTGCTGCGGCTGCTGCACCCGATCGTCCCGTTCGTCACCGACGAGCTGTGGACCGCGCTTACCGGCGGTGAGTCCATTGTGGTCGCGCCGTGGCCGGTGGCCGATGAATCCTATGTGGACGATCGAGCCGAGGCGGAACTCGCCGCGCTGCAAGGGGTGGTCACCGAGGTCCGGCGGTTCCGATCCGACCAGGGTCTCAAGCCGGGCCAGCGGGTGGCGGCGGCGCTGGACGGGTTGGCGCCGGCCGGCCTGACCGCACACGAGTCGCTGATCCGGTCGCTGGCTCGCCTCGACGTACCGGGTGCGGGCTTCGCGGCGACCGCCACGCTCGCGCTGAGCGGTGGTGTCGGCGTCCAACTGGACACGCGCGGTTCGATCGACGTGGCCGCCGAACGGGCCCGCCTGACCAAGGACCTGGCGACCACCGAACGCGAGGTCGCGCAGTGCCGGGCGAAGCTCGACAACCCGGCGTTCGTCGACAAGGCGCCCGAGCAGGTGGTGGCGAAGATCCGGGTACGATTGGTCGACGCCGAAGCCGACCTCACCCGGATCACGGCCGCCCTGGCTGCGTTGACCACATGAGTACCGGGTTCGACAAGGTCGACGCCGAGCTGCTGGAGCGCGGCTTCGTCCGGATGGTCTTTGATCTGTCCAAGATGGAGGCACTGCTCGACGCACTCGGCAGCCCGCAGCGCAGCTACCCGTCGATCCACCTGACCGGTACGAACGGCAAGACGTCGACGGCTCGCATGGCGGACAGCCTGTTGCGGGCGCACGGGCTGCACACCGGCCGGTACACGAGCCCGCACCTCGAGACGATCCGCGAACGTATCAGCCTGGACGGCGAGCCGATCTCCGAGGAGCGGTTCGTCGCGACGTACCAGGAGGTGGCGCCGGTCGCCGAGCTGGTGGAGTCACGGTTCACGGAGCGGTTGACGTACTTCGACATGACCACCGCGATGGCCTTTGCCGCGTTCGCCGACGCACCGGTCGACGTCGCGGTCGTGGAGGTCGGTCTCGGGGGCGCCGAGGACGCCACGAACGTGCTGCACGCCGGCACGTGCGTCATCACGCCGATCGGGCTCGACCACACCCGGTGGCTCGGCGACACGGTCGAGGACATCGCCCTGGCCAAGTCCGGCATCATCCACAGTGGAGCTGTGCTGATCTGCGCGGCGCAACCCGAGGAGGCGATGCGCCCGATCGTCGAGCGGTGCGTGGAGGTGGGTGCGACGATCGCCCGCGAGGGCACCGAGTTCGGCGTCCTGCGCCGGTCGCTGGCGGTCGGCGGTCAGGTGCTGACGCTGCAGGGACTCGGCGGCACGTACGACGAGGTGTACCTGCCGCTGCACGGCGCGCACCAGGCGCAGAACGCCGCGGTCGCGCTCGCCGCGGTGGAGGCGTTCCTCGGCGCGGGGAAGGACCGCCGGCTCGATCCCGAGGTGGTCCGGGCCGGGTTCGCGGCGGCCACGTCACCTGGCCGCCTCGAGCGGGTGCGATCGTCCCCGACGATCCTGCTCGACGCCGCGCACAACCCGCACGGCATGAACGCCACGGTCGCGGCGCTGGAGGAGGATTTCGCGTTCCGTCGGCTGGTCGCGGTCGTCGCGATCCTGGGCGACAAGGACGCCGCCGCGCTGCTGGAGCTACTCGAGCCGGTGGCCGCCGCCGTGGTGATCACCCGCAACAGCTCGACCCGCGCGATGCCCGTCGAGCGGCTCGCCGCCGCGGCGGTCGAGGTCTTCGGAGCCGACCGGGTACGGGTCGAGCCAGAGCTGCCCGACGCCATCGAGGCCGCGGTCACCCTCGCCGAGTCCGATGTGGACGGTGAGCTCAGGGGAGTGGGTGTACTCGTCACCGGGTCGGTCATCACGGTGGCCGACGCCCGGAAGCTGCTGAAACGATGAGTACCGTGGCGGAGGTGGCGGTACCGGCGCCGGAGGCGGAGACGCCGGCCGGCCGCCGATTCGACCGTGCACTGTGGTGGGACCTGGCGGCGGCGGCCGGATACGTCGCGATGGCGCTCTACGTCTCGTTCCGGGTGGTGGCGGGCGTGGGTACGCGGCTCGTCAACTCGGTGGGCGGCTTCGACCAGGTGCTCTTCGAATGGATGCTGGCGCACGCCGCCCGGTCGGTGACCCATCTGGAGAACCCGTTCTACACCGACCGGCTCAACGTGCCGGACGGCGTGAACCTGATGGCCAACACCTCCGTGCTGGGCCTCGGCATCCCGATGACTCCGGTGACACTGCTGTTCGGTCCGCACGTGTCGTACGTCGTCGTCCTCGTCGGTTCGATGGCCGCGACCGCCTGGGCGTGGTACTTCCTGCTGTCCCGGCATCTCGTCCGGTCCCGGGTCGCCGCGGTGCTCGGCGGCGCGTTCTGCGCGTTCGCGCCCGGCCTGATCTCGACCGCGATCCACCTGCACGTGCTGGCCCAGTTCCTGGTGCCGTTCATCGTGCTGGCCGTGGTACGGCTGCGGGAGCCCGGGCGGTCCCTACGGAACGGCGTGATTCTCGGTCTGCTCGTCAGCTACCAGACGCTCATTGGCGAGGAGATCCTCCTCTTCACCGCGATGGCCTGCGGGGTGTTCGTCGTGGCGTGGGCCGTGGTCCGCCCGGCCGAGGCGTTCCCCCGCCTGCGCCCGTTCGCCACCGGGTTGGGCGTCGCCGCGCTGGTGAGCGTGGTGCTGCTGGCGTACCCGCTCTACATCCAGTTCCTCGGGCCGCAGCACTCGCGCGGGCTGCCGTTCCAGCCCCGGATCCTCTACGCCGACCTGGCGTCGTACACGGCGTACGCCCGTGAGTCGATCGCCGGCGATGCGGCGACCTCCGGCCCGCTGGTGGTCAACGAGTCGGAGGAGACCGCGTTCTTCGGCTGGCCACTGGTCATCTTCGTCGTCGGCATCGTGGTCTTCCTGTGGCGGGAGGCGCTGGTACGCGCGCTCGCGCTGACCGCTGCCGTGTTCGTGCTGCTGTCCTTCGGCGAGCGGATCGTCGTGAACGGGGTCGATACCGGGCTGGCCGGCCCGTACCGGTTGTTCGACGGGCTACCGCTGATGGACCTGGCGATCCCCACCCGCCTGGTGTTCGTGGTGATCCCGATCGTGGGCATCCTGCTCGCGCTGGCGGCCGATCGGGTCACCGAGGCCGGGTCGTGGCGTCCACTGTGGATCGCCGCGTTCGCGGCGGTACTCGTACCGGTGGCGCCGACGCCGTTGCCCGTCGTACCGGCTCCGCAGGTGCCGCGGTTCATCGCCGACGGAGCGTGGCGGGACTACGTGGCCGACGGGCGGACCGTCGTACCGGTGCCACTGACCCGCAACCGCGTCGCGATGACGGACGGGATGGCCTGGTCGGCCGATACCGGCGTGGCCTTCCCGATACCGCGTGGGTATTTCATCGGGCCCAACGGCGGGCCGGACCGGCAGGCGACGTTCAACCCACCGCCGCGCCCGACCTCGACGCTGCTCGAGCGCGTGGCCACCACCGGCGTCGTACCGGAGATCACGGACGAGCAGCGTCGCGCGGCAGTCGAGGACCTGCGGTTCTGGCGGGCCGGTGTCGTGGTGCTCGGCCCGCACCCGTACCGGGCGCAGCTCGCGCAGACCGTCGACGCGTTGCTCGGACCGGGCCGGGACGTCGACGACGTCCGGATCTGGACCGTGCCGTAGCCGTCAGACCACGGGCGGCGCGGACGAGCTGTTGCCCCGGGGTTGCCAGCGGATGAGAGCGATGCCGTGGCCGTCCGGGTCACGGAAGGCCGCCGCCCACAGGTCCATCTGCTCGCCCCGGGCAATCGGGCGCGGTCGATGGATGAACTTGACGCCCTTGGCGAGCAGGTCGGCGTGTACGGCCTCGACGTCGCCCACCTCGAGATGGATGTGGACGAGCCGCCGGTCGACCGGCGCCATGTCCGAGACCCGGCGCAGCATGATGCGGGTCTCGCCGGACGCCAGTACCGCGCTCGACGGGCCGCTGTCGATCACGACGAAGCCGAGTACGTCGCGGTAGAACGCGATGGACCGGTTCAGATCGGTGACGATCAGGCGTACCCCGATGCCACGGATCGCACCGGTTCCACCGGGCACCGGGCCGGGATACGCGGCGAGCAGATCGGCGACCGCGGCGGCGTCGTCGTCGCTCGGCGAGCCGGTCGGTACCTCGGCCGCGGGTTCGGGTGCCGGTGCCGCCGCGGGCGGGTCGGCCTGGGGAGCCTCGGTCTCGTCGACCGCCGGGCGTACACCCAGCACGGCTGACGCCCCTTCGATGGGAACGATGTCGTAGACCGGAACGTCCTCGTCCGGCGGTACCGTCGGCGCCTCGTGCTTCGGGGTGTCCTCGGTGCGGGGCGTCGGCGCGGGCGGTGAGGCCGGCGGCGGCTCCTCGACCGCGACCGCGGTCACCGTGGCGGCGGCCACGGTTGGGGCGGCCACGGTTGGGGCGGCGGCCACGGGAGGTTGCTCGGCGCGCGGGCGGCGGGGTCGCGGGCTGGGCCGCGGCCGCTGGGGCGGCGGAGGTGGGTTGTGCGGCGGCGGGGGTGGCGGCTGGTTCTCGGGGCCCAGCTCGGCGTCGACGATGCGTTGGACGTGTTGCTGGAAGCGCTCCTCCTCGGCCGCCTCCTGGGTGTGGCTGCGCACCTCCCGCCACTGGACCCGGACCTGGCGCGGATCGTCGATGGCGACCCGGATCGGCAGGTTCATGCGCGGGCTGGGCCACTTGTCGACCGGTACCCGCAGCTCGACGATGTTGACCTTGACCGGCTCCAACCCCGGCGCGCTGACGACGACCTGCATCTCGCAGCGCCCGGAGCCCGACCCGATCGGATCGGTGGCGGTGAGCACGTGTGCCATGCCGCGCACGTAGTTGAGCGAGTTGCCCCGCACGATCGCCACCACCACGAGAGTGATCGCCAGCGCGAGGCCGGCGACCCCGACCGCGACGACCGTCCAGTTGCCCAGGCCGAATCCGGCGCAGACCACGAAGAACCCGCAGGCGGCAACGGTTATCGCCACAAACTTGCGGGAGAGCGAAACACTCCAGCGACGGCTGTCCGGCACGCGCGAACCTCCCCTGGGGATCACCCTGCGAGCCCCGATCCTCGCTCTCGCTATGCTATTCGCCGCTGTGGGTCGCAGAAAACGCCCGCGACGAGGAGGAGTTTCCGTGTCCGAGCGTACGCTCGTATTGATCAAGCCGGACGCGCTACGCCGCGGGCTCGTCGGCGAGATCATCAGCAGGTTCGAGCGGAAGGGCCTCACGATCGAGGTGATGGTGCTGCGCGGCATGAGTACCGAGCTCGCCCGCACACACTATGCGGAGCACGTGCACAAGGATTTCTACCCGCCGCTCGAGGCGTTCATGACCGGTGGGCCGCTCGTGGCCATGATTCTCGCCGGTGACCAGGCGATCGACGTGGTTCGCCGGCTGACCGGGGCAACCGACGGCCGGGTCGCCGACGCGGGCACGATCCGCGGCGACATGTCGCTGTCCAATCGGGAGAATCTCGTACACGCGTCGGACTCGTCCGAGAGCGCCAAGCGGGAGATCGCGCTCTGGTTCCCCGAGTTATCCGGATGAACCCTTCCCGGCGGGTGGGGTAACCTTCATATCCATAGGCGATGACCCGGCCATCACCGGCGAGCCTCCGGAAGAAACAGGCCCCCGGCCTGGAGTAGAACCGGACGGGTCCGGCCCGTCACAGCCGGCCAACGAGCGGGTGCTCGGCCACGCGCCGGGCGCCAAGCGAGGTGGTACCGCGGGCCTTGTTCCGGCTCGTCCTCGCAGGGCAACGAGAGCTACGCGAGGAGACCACCGATGGTTTATCCCAAGCACGCTGCGGGCGCGGGCGTACCGGCCAGTCCCGACCTGCCCGAGGTCGAGCGGCGGGTGCTCGAGCACTGGGCCGAGGACGGGACGTTCGAAGCGTCCGTCGATCAGCGCGAGGCCGGCGTCGACGGCTCCAACGAGTTCGTGTTCTACGACGGGCCGCCGTTCGCCAACGGCCTGCCGCACTACGGCCACCTGCTGACCGGGTACGTCAAGGACGTCGTGCCGCGCTACCAGACGATGCGCGGCCACCGGGTCGAACGCCGGTTCGGCTGGGACTGCCACGGCCTGCCCGCCGAGGTGGAAGCGGAGAAGCAGCTCGGGATATCCACGAAGGCGGAGATCCTCGAGCTGGGCGTGGACAAGTTCAACGACGTCTGCCGTAGCTCGGTGCTGCAGTACACAAAGGACTGGGAGCGGTACGTCACCCGGCAGGCCCGCTGGGTCGACTTCGTGCACGACTACAAGACGCTCGACCTGGACTACATGGAGAGCGTGCTGTGGGCGTTCAAGACCTTGTACGACAAGGGACTCGTGTACGAGGGGTTCCGCGTGCTGGCGTACTGCTGGCGGTGCGAGACCCCGCTGTCCAACACCGAGACGCGGATGGACGACACGTACCGCGACCGGCAGGACCCCGCGGCGACGGTGTGGTTCGAACTCGAAACCGGCGAGCGCGTACTCGCGTGGACCACGATGCCGTGGACTCTCGTGCCCAACGTGGCGCTGGTGGTCGGGCCGGACGTGGACTACGCGGTCGTCTCGCTCGACGGCCAGCGCTATGTGCTCGCGGAGGCCAGGCTCGACGCCTACGCCAAGGAGTTGGCGGGCGCCTCACGCGTGGGCACGTTGAAGGGCCGTGACCTGGTCGGGCGCAAGTACACGCCGATGTTCGAGTTCCTCGTCGAGCACCTCGCCGACGTGCCCAAGGCCTTCACTGTGCTCTCCGGGGACTTCGTGTCCACTGAGGACGGTACGGGCGTCGTGCAGGTCGCACCGTCGCACGGTGAGGACGACTACAACGTCTGCACCGAGGCGGGCATACCGACCGTGCTCACTGTGGACGATCGGACCCGGTTCACGTCCATAGCGCCGCGGTTCGAGGGCTTGCAGGTCTTCGAGGCCAACAAGCCGCTGCTGCGCGAACTGCGGGAGCGCGGGATGCTGGTGCGGCAGGACGCGTACGTCCACTCGTACCCGCACTGTTGGCGC
>Ga0209382_10007194_pt1 | contig 14230 bp, 14 predicted proteins | sample SoiMetdeltSBSDD5_FD_187599 | JGI IMG/M metagenome (GOLD analysis project Ga0209382, IMG submission 187599) | Bulk soil microbial communities from a Populus tree surrounding site in Tennessee, USA - Soil MetaG P. deltoides SBSDD5 (SPAdes) (version 2) | ecosystem: Environmental > Terrestrial >... | reverse complement strand
CTCGATCGTGGTAGCGACGGAGCGCGATCTCGCCGATCGCCGCCGGATAGCCCCAGCGCTCGCGGAGCGCCGCGACGGCCGCTTCGCTCGATGCGACGACGCCCAGAACGTAGCCGCGCGGGTGAACGCCGGCGCGCGCCATGAGGCGAAGCTGCGCCACGCTGAAGGGCCCGACCGGGCTCTCCGGATACCGCGTGACCACGAACGTCACGTACTCGGGGATCGCCGGGTGGAGGGCGCGCGGCAGGAGCACGCGACTGCCGTCGGCGATCTCGCACGCGAGCTGGAGGATCTCGGCCTTCGGCAGCTCCCACGCCTCGGTGTCGAGGTCCTTCATCACCGGCAGCCCGCCGGCGATCGTCGTGAGCTCGAGCTCGCCGAAGAGCGGCATCAGGACTTCTCGCCCGCCAACGCGGGCATGACCTCGCGGCCGAAGAGCCGAAGGCTCGCCAGCACGTCGGCCTGCGGGATCGACTCCGCGGTGTTGATCAGGAAGTTGACGCGATCGACACCGCACGCCTCCCAGCGCTTGAGCGTGCGCGTGATGCGCTCGGGACCGCCGAGACAGAGCCCCTCGCCCGCCTGCTCCGAAGCGTCCGGACCCGTCGCCTGGCGTCTCAGCTGCGGCAGGAGTCCGAGGGACGGATACGACTTCGACGGGTAGGTCTCCCGCACCGACATCAGCTGCGCAGCAAGATAGTTGAAGTGGTTCGCCATCTGGCGCCCGGTCTTGAGCGCGACCGCGTCGTCCTCGTGGCAGTAGAGGAAGTTCACCGTGGAGACCTGGTCGTTGACGAACTCGCCAACGGGCTCGCAGAGCTGGATGCGGCGGCGGTACTCGGCGATGCGCCTTTCCTGCTCGGCGAACTGGCCGAACGTGAGCCCGAGGCTGCCGAGCCCGCGGTCGGCGGCGTCGAGCTCGGTGCCGGGGCTCGTCACCGCGACCCACATCGGTGGATGCGGGCGCTGGTAGACCTTCGGCAAGATCGTGCGGCGCGGCATCGACCAGAACTCGCCTTCGAACTCGAACTTCTCCGACGTCCACATCTTCGGCAGGCAGCGCACGAACTCGTCCCAGCTCTTCTTCGTCACGTCCGGGCTCGCGTTGAATCCGGCCAGCTCCGTCCACGTGGCCGACCGGCCGGTGCCCACCTCGACGCGGCCGCCCGAGAGGATGTCGAGCACCGCGGTGCGCTCGGCGATCTTGATCGGGTGGTTGAACTCGGGCACGCACACGACGATGCCGAAGCCGACCCGGATGCGCTTGGTCACCATCGCGCAGGCCGTCAGGAACAGCTCGGGCGCCGGACAGTGCGAGTACTCCTCCAGAAAATGATGCTCGACGGCCCACACCTGATCGAAGCCGAGCTCGTCGGCGAGCTTCACCTGCTCGAGCGCGTTGTCGTACACGGTCCGCTCCGACTCGCGGGTCCACGGACGGGGTACGGAGAGCTCGTAGAAGAGTCCGAATTTCATGAGCGCGCCTTTCGCGGGCGCGCGTGGCTCGAGAGCCCGCGCTCCCAGAGGTATTCCTGCTCACCCAGGTGCTTGCCGACCCAGCGGCCCAGCACGAAGAACACGTCGCTCAGCCGGTTCAGGAAGCGCAGGGGCCACTCGCCGATCGGCTCCTGGCGGGACAGTGCCAAGAGCTCGCGCTCGGCGCGCCGGCACACCGTGCGCGCCTGATGGAGAAATCCGTTGATGCGCCCGCCGCCCGGCAGCACGAACGACTTGAGCGGCGGCAGCTCCTTCTGACAGCGGTCCATCAGCTCCTCGAGCTCCTTCACCTCGCCCTCGCCGACCTTGAACATGCCCTCGTACTCGGCGTCGGGCGGCGTCGCCAGCTCGCTGCCCAGGTCGAACAGCTGGTTCTGGATCTTTCGGAGGACTTCGTCCAGCCAGCGATGCCGCTCGCCCTCGTCGAGCCGCTCGGCGTTGAAGACCCGCACCAGCCCGACGACGGCGTTCAGCTCGTCGACGGTGCCGTAGGCGACGATCCGCAGCGAGTCCTTCGGGATACGCTTGCCGCCGACCAGGGAGGTCTCGCCCTTGTCGCCGGTGCGCGTGTAGACGCGGGTGATGCTGATGGGCATGGAGGCTTCCTCCCTTTGTCCGGTCACCGGTATTCTACTTGAACGCGGCGGGCGCCCCGGGGGATGATCAAACGCGTGAGAGCTCGCGCGCGTGCAGTGCTCGCCGCTGCCTGCAGCATCCACTTCGTCCACGACGGATTCTCCGACATCCTCTACGTGCTGCTGCCGATCTGGGCCGGCGAGTTCCGGTTGTCGTTCGCCCAGGTCGGGCTTATCCGCACCGCGTACAGCGGCGCGATGGCCGCGTTTCAGATTCCCGCGGGATTGCTCGCCGAGCGGTGGGGCGAGCGCCGCCTGCTGGCCGCGGGGACGGCGGTCACGGCGTGCGGGTTCATCGCGGCGGGGACGGTGGGCGGTTTCGTGTCCTTGCTGGCGGTGCTCCTGATCGCCGGGCTCGGCTCGGGCGTTCAGCATCCGCTCTCGTCCTCGCTCGTCTCGAAAGCGTACGAGACGGGCCCGCGGCGCACGGCGCTCGGGACTTACAACTTCTCGGGCGACCTCGGCAAGGTGGCGGTGCCGGCGGCGGTCGCGTTCGCCGCGCTCGTGGTGGGCTGGCGTACGGCTTCCGCTGTCTACGGCGTGGTCGGCCTGGCGGCGGCGGTCGCGATTCTCCCCGTGCTCGCTCGACTCGGAGCGGACTCGCCCGAGGCGCCGACTGATGCACGGCCGCACGCGACGAGCGCGGCCCAATCGGGCTGGGGGATCCGCGATCTGCGCGGGTTCCAGGCCTTGACCGCGATCGGGATGATCGACAACGCGACGCGGACCGGATTCCTCACGTTCCTGCCCTTCGCCCTGATCGCCAAGGGCTCGTCGGTGGCCGGCGTCGGGACCGCGCTGGCGCTGCTCTTCGCCGGGGGCGCCGTCGGCAAGTTCGCCTGCGGTCTGGTGGCCGAGCGGCTCGGCGTGATCCGCACGGTCGTCCTCACAGAGATGGCAACCGCGCTCGGGATCCTGGCGCTGATCCCGTCGCCGCTGCCGGTCACGTTGGCGATCTTGCCGCTCATGGGCGTGGCGCTGAATGGAACGTCGTCGGTGCTCTACGGAACCGTCGCCGATCTCGTCTCCGCAGATCGGCGCTCACGCGCGTACGGGCTCTACTACACCGTGACGATCATGTCGTCGGCCGTCGCGCCGACAATCTACGGGCTGATCAGCGATGCGGCCGGTGTCACCACGACGCTCGTCGTGGTCTCGGCGCTGGTGTTGACCACGATTCCGCTCTGCCTCGTGCTCCGCGCCTCGGTCGCCGAACCCGCCCGCGCGTAGTTAGTAGGCTCGATACGAGAGTTTGCTGCGGCGAAACTCACCCGGCGCGATGCCGTCGATGCCTTTGAACGTTCGAGAGAAGTTCGATGCGTCCGCGAATCCAAGTCGCGCCGCGATCGTGTCCAGCGTGTCACCGGTCTCGACGAGCAGCCGCCGGGCAATGTTGACGCGAAGACGGGCCACGTAGTCCATCACGGCCAGCCCTGTCGTTTCCGAGAAGACATGCGCGAGTTGACTCACTGAGAGGTTGACCGCGGTAGCCACGGCGCTGACCCTCAGCGGTTCGGCATAGTGCCGCGAAATGAAGTCGACCGCGGCAGCGACTGTCGTGTCGAGCCTCGCGTGGCTGATGACGCCGTGCCCCGCGAGCTGGGTGAAGGCGTCATCGAGGGTTTTCATCAGGACGAGAGGCATGGTGGCCGATCAGCGGAGGTGCAAGATTATTGCGTTGCGTGGTATTCCGAGTGGTGGCGCTCGAAAAAGGGGCACATGTGAAGTCTACGTTGATCCAGATGCGCTGTATGAGGTGCCCACTCTCGCCGGGCGAAAGTTGGCGTCCACGGTACGCATACTGGCCCATGAGATGGGACATGCCGCTACAAACATGATTCTCGAGTCGCAGAACATACCCCTAAATGAAACTCCCATAGTGGAGGAACTCGGCCTGTCTCCCAGGATCTACCCGGACCCACCGTTCTGGTGGTACTTCGGTAGGCCTGCCCCGACTAGAATCGAGCAGCCCAGGAGGCGGTGACGAGACGCACAGAAGATGACGCGTTGTCGTCGGTCGCAGTTCGAATCTGTTGGAGTGTGACGCGCGGTCGGGGGAGTGGGCTGACGCGCCGGTATGTCTTCGCACTGATAGCGTGCCTATTTTTCAACAGCTCTGTTGACTCTCACTTCACGCGAATCGACGCAGAGACGGCGGACGGTCCCGAGGAAGTCGAGGAAGTTCCAGCTGAACTAAAACGCCTTGAGCAGGCCAATCCAGAGGTAGATTTTCGAGACGCGATCAAACGGCGGGACTTTCGGTTCCTCGGAGTCGCTGGATTCACTCTTACAGTCCCCGGAGTGCCTATGTCCGACGAGAACATGCCCCTGCTTGAGACCCACGGTGTACGCGTTATCCCTGGGACAAGCGACAATCCGGCGAGCTTGACGCCACAGATAAGTGCGGCCCGCTACGCGGAGCGTTACAACAAACTGCTCTTAGACCACCTCAGAAAAGCCCGCTAAGGTCGTACAGACTTGAGCACCACGACCGGAGCGACCGGTGGTCTCCAGTTCATAGAGCCGTGCTGTGTTACTTCTCATTGCAGTTCCGATTGTCCCGTCCTCGTCAGCTCGGCGAGGAGCCGCCGCCCTTCAGGCCACGGACCGAACCCGGCATCGGCGTTCAGGTGACCGGCGCGCTCGAAGGTAACGAGCCGGCTGCCCCAAGCGCGGGCGAACGCGGCCGCCCGGGCCGGCGTGACGAAAGTATCGTTCGTGCTCGCCACGACGATGCTGGAGAACGGCAGCGGGAGCAGAGGGATAGGGCTGAAATTGCGGACCTCGTCCGGCGTGTGCGCGGGCGAGTCGACATCGGCCGGCGCAACGAGCAAGGCACCGGCCGCGCGGGCGCCTGAACGGATCGCCCAGTGCGCGACCAGCGAGCAGGCGAGGCTGTGGGCGACGAGCACGGGCGGCGTCACGCACGCCCGAGCTTCTTCTTCGAGGCGCGCCACCCAGTCCGCCAGCTTCGGGAGCAGCCAATCGTCCTGGATCACTCGACGCATCGTGGGGTCGGTGCGCTCCCAGTGACTCTGCCAGTGATCGGGCCCGGAATCGGCGTAGCCGGGCAGGATGAGAACGGGAGTGCTGGAAGGCACGGCGCGACGCTTGGCTACGCGAACGCCCGGTCGAGGGCCTGGGCGAGATCGGCGATGAGGTCGGGGGCGTCCTCGATCCCGACCGAGTAGCGGATCAGGTTGTCCTTGATGCCGATCGCGAGCCGCTCCTCGGTGGTGAGCTCGTAGAAGCTCATGATGGCGGGCTGCTCGATGAGGCTCTCGACGCCGCCGAGCGACACCGCGATGTAGGGGATGCGGCAGCTGTCGACCACGCGCGAGGCCGCGGCCAGGTCGCCACGCGCCTCGAACGAGACCACGCCGCCGAAGCCTCGCATCTGGCGCTTGGCCACGTCGTGCTCGGGGTGGCTCGCCAGCCCGGCATAATGCACGCGCTCCACCTTGGGATGGGCGGCGAGAAATTCCGCCAGCGCCTGCGCGTTCGCATTGTGTCGCTCCATGCGTAACGCGAAGGTCTTGAGGCCGCGCACGAGGAGGAACGCCACGAAGGGGCTGACGACTGCACCGGTGACGCCCTGGAGGCCCCGCACCGCGTCCACGAGGTCGCGGGAGGCGAGAACCGCGCCGGCCATGAGGTCGTTGTGGCCGCCCAGGTATTTCGTGGCGGAGTGGACGACGACGTCCACGCCCCACTCGAGCGGTCGCTGGTTGTAGGGTGTGGCGAAGGTTCCGTCGATGACCGTCTTGACCCGATGCCGGCGCCCAATCTCGGCGAAGCGCTCGAGGTCGAGCACGCGGTTGTACGGGTTGGTCGGCGACTCGCTGACGAGCACCCGCGTCGTCGGCCGGATCGCGTCCTCGAGCGCCTCGTAGTCGCCGGCCGGCACCGTCGACACCTCGATCCCGTACCGGTGGAGGGTCTGGTTGAGGAACTGCCGCGTGCGGCGATAGCTGTCGTCGGTGACGACCACGTGAGTGCCCCGGGAGAGCATCGCGAACAAGGTCGTGGTCATCGCGGCCATTCCGCTCGCGAACAGGAGGCAGTCTCCGGCGCCCTCGAGGGCCGCGAGCTTGGTCTCGGCGATGCGCTGGGTGGGGTTGCCGTAGCGCCCGTACTCGACCCTCTCGATCTTGCCGTCGAAGTGGTCCTTCAGCTCCTGGGTGTCGGTGAAGGTGAAGGTCGCGGTCTGGATGATCGGCGTGGCGAGCGCGTGGCCAGGCTTCTGCCGCGGCTCACCGGCGTGCACCGCGAGCGTGCTCGGGCCCGGCGTGTCGGGGGGCGAGGGCGGCGGCACCGCGTCGCGCCGGCGTGGCGGCGCGGTGCGCTTGCGCGGCGCGGTCACGACACGAGCAGCCGCGCCCGCTCGACGTGGCGAGCGATGGCCCGCGACACCTGCCGCACGTCCGCGGGTAGCTCCACGGGCGCGTTGCGGTGCGAGGGCTGGATGCCCTCGAGCCGGCCCATGTGGTACGCCGCCTTCTGATCGGCGAACTTGAGCCCGTTCGCCGTCGAGATCACAACCACGCGCTCGCTCGAGCGGACCACCTTGCGCTCGACGAGCTTGCGGAGCGCGGCGAGCGCCACGCCGGTGTGCGGGCAGTTGAACATGCCGGTCCGATCGGCCCGCGCGGCCTCGTCGGCCAGCTCCTGCTCGGTGGCCTGCTCGACGACGCCGTTGAAGCGCTGCAGGGTCCGGATGGCGCGCTTGACAGACACCGGGTTGCCGATCTGGATAGCCATCGCGAGGGTGGGCTGGGCCTCGATGGGCTCGAAGCGCTTGAAATCCTCGACGTAAGAACGATAGAGCGGGTTCGCGCGCTCGGCCTGCGCCAGGCAGATGCGCGGCAGTCGCTGGATGAGGCCGAGGTCGTGCATCATCAGGAAGCCCTGCCCCAGCGCGTGCACGTTGCCGAGGTTGCCACCCGGGATGATGATCCAGTCCGGTACCTCCCAGTCGAACTGCTGCACGATCTCGATGGCCGCCGTCTTCTGGCCTTCGATGCGCAGACTGTTCATCGAGTTGGCCAGGTAGATGCGGCGCTCCTTCGTGATCTCCTGCACGACCGCCATGCAGCCGTCGAAGTCGGTGTCGAGCGAGAGCACGAGGGCGCCGTTGGCGAGCGGCTGCACGAGCTGGGCGATCGAGACCTTGTTGCGCGGCAGCAGGACCACCGAGGGAATGCCCGCCGCCGCGCAGTAGGCGCCGAGGGCGGCCGAGGTGTCGCCGGTGGACGCGCAGGCCACCGCGTCGATCGGCACGCCGTTGCCCATCATCTTCTTGACGACGGAGACGAGCACGGTCATGCCGAGGTCCTTGAACGAGCCGGTGTGCGAGTTACCGCACTGCTTGACCCACAGATCCTCGACGTGGAGCTGCTTGCCGTAGCGGTCGGCCCACAGGAGATTGGAGTTGCCCTCGTAGGTCGACACGATGCTCTCGTTGTCGATGAAGGGCACCACCCACTCCTTCTTGCCCCACACGCCGGAGCCGTAGGGGTAGGTGTTGCGACGGTACCGATCGTCGAAGAGCTGCATCCACGCCGCGGCGGACCGGCTGCGCAGCGCGTCCATGTCGTGCTGCACCTCGAGGAGGTCGCCGCAGGCCGGGCACCGATAGATGATCTCGAGAAGGCTGTACTCGCCGGGACAGCCGTTGATGCAGGAGAACCATGCGTTGTAGCTCATGGCCGAGTCAGTATACGCCTTAGAGGCTGAGCTCCATGAACCGCGTCCCGACGATCGGGGTCGCGTAGTACGGCGCGATCTCGCGGAACCCGAGCGTCTGGTAGAGCGCAAAGGCTTCCTTCATCGACGGCAGGGTGTCCAGCCGCATCCGCGCATAGCCGATCGCTCGCGCCTCGCGGATCACGGTCTCGGCCAGGCGCCGCCCCAGTCGCGCGCCGCGCGCCGTCGGCCGGACGTAGAGGCGCTTCATCTCGCAGATCGCGCCGTCGAGCGGCCGCAATGCCACGCAGCCGGCCGGCTCGGCGCCGGCCGCCAGCAACAACCGCCCGGCCGGCGGCGCGTAGGCGCCCGGCAGTCCCGCAACCTCCTGCGCGAAGCCCTGGAACGTGAGCTCGATCCCGAGCGAAGCCTCGTACTCCTTGAAGAGCCGGCGGGCCGTGGCGATGTGATCCTCCGACGTCGCCGGCACGATATCGATGCTCACGTCACCCGCTCACGTCAGGTAGAAGGGCCGAGCCGCGGCGGCCTGATACGGATACCGCGTGAGCAGGCCCGGGTCGGGATCGGCGCCGAGCCCGGGACGATCGGGCACGCGCACGGTGCCGCCCTCGAAGCGGATCGGCTCGGCGGTCAGCGAAGCGACCAGCGGCGTGCCCGGGAACTCGACATACGGAATGCCCGGCGTCGCGGCGGCCAGGTGCAGGCTCGCCGCGAGGCCGGGCCCGTAGTAGAACGAATGCGGAACGAGCGTCACGTTGGCCGCGGCGGCGAGGATCGCGATCTTCTTCATCTCGAGGAGTCCGCCGACCTTCGTGACGCTGGGCTGCACGACGTCGGCGGCGCCGTGCGCGATGAGCTCGCGGAAGCCGAACACCGTGGCGTCGTTCTCGCCGGCGGCGATCGGAATACGCAGCGCCGCGCGCACGCGGGCGAGGCCGGCGTAGTCCTCTGGCGGCCAGACAGGCTCCTCGAGCCAGCGAAGCTCGAAGCGCTCGAGCCGGCGTCCGATCCGGATGGCGTCCTCGACCGACCACGGGCAGTTCGTGTCGAGCATCAGCTCGACGTCGTCGCCGGCCACCTCGCGCGCGACGGCGACCGACTCGACGTCGATCTGGTGGAGCTTCACGGCATGGTGGCCGAGCGCCGCCGCGGCCGACACGGCCTGGCCGACCTGACTCGGCGTCTCGTAGCGGAGCAGGCTCGAGTACACGCGCAGCCGGGCCTGGCAGAGACCGCCGAGCAGCTCGTAGACGGGCACACCGCGCGCCTTGCCGACCAGATCCCAGAGAGCGAGCTCGACGCCGCTCACCGCCATCATCGCCAGGCCCCGCCGCCCCCAGATCATGAGCGCGCGGTGCATGCGATCGACGAGGCTCTCGATCTGCGTCGGATCCTGGCCGAGCACGATCGGCGCGAGCGCGTGCTCGACGACGTGGCACACGGCATCCGTCGCGCCGTACGCGAAGCATTCGCCCCAGCCGGTCACGCCGTCGTCGGTGACCGCGCGGACGAGAATTTGCTTGCCGGCGCCGGCGGCCCACGACGAGGGCGGTCCAGAGACCTGCAGCGGCACCGCGAGCGGGATCGCGCGGATCTCGGTGATCTTCATCTCAGAGGTCGCCGAGCCCCAGCTCTTCCCAGCGGTCGCGCACCCTGGCCTCGTCCTCGGCAGCCGGGCGCACCGTCGGCGGGAACCGCTCGCCGCCCCACTCGGGACGCCGTTCGAGCTTCCACGAGCGCGTCGCGTCGATCAGCACGCGATTCCAGAGACCGGTACCGAGCCGCGCGACGTCCCGGTCTTCCATCGGCGTGCTCGGATCGATCGGCGAACCGAAGATCCCGGGGAAGATGACGATGCCGTCCTCGCCCGCGTTGACCCGGTGGGCAAACGCCCAGTCGACCTGCTCGTACGAGGCCGGATCGATGTCCTCCTCGACGACGGTGACGTGCTTGTAGCGGTACTGCGCGGCGCTCGAGCCCCACAACGCCGCCGCGATCTGCTTGGGCTGTCCCTGGTAGGCCTTCTTGATTTGCACGACGATGTTCACGCCATTGGTGATCGGTGGCACGAACACGTCGCGCACGCCGGGGATTCCGGCCGCCGTGAGGATGTTCCACGCGATCGCCGCGCGCTGCACCGACGACATCACGCTGTTCTCGCTGTACGAGCCGGGCAAGGTGCCCTCGAGGCAGCCGCGGAAGATCGGATCGCGACGGTGCGTGATGCACGTCACCTGCATCGTCGGGCGCGGCGTCGGCACGTCGGACACGTAGCCCGTGAACTCGCCGAACGGTCCCTCGGTCTCGTACGTGGCCGGGTCGTCGCTGATGAAGCCCTCGATGACGATCTCGGCGCTCGCCGGCACTTCCAGATCGACCGTCTCGCAGCGCACCAGCTCGGCGGGCTCCCCGCGATAGGCACCCATCACGTCCCACTCGCACACGCCGGTCGGGATCGGCGAGCCCGCCAGGAACGGCATGATCGGATCCCAGCCGACCACGCAGGCCACCGGCATCGGCTCGCCGCGTGCCGAGTATTTCAGGAAGTGCTGTCCCCAGTGCTGGCCGCCCTTGATCAAGAGGAACGGCGCCGTGTTCTTCTTGCCGATCATCCCGCGATAGATGCCGACGTTCATCGCGCGCGTCTCGGGGTCGCGCGTGACGATCCCGGAGAACGTGTGGATGTAGCGGCCGCCCTCGAGGTAGTGCCACTTCGGGACGGGGAACTCGGCCTGGTCGATGTCCGTACCGCGGACCACGACTTCCTTGACCGGGCCGCTCGCGACGATCTTGGGCGGGATCGCCTGGCGATTGAGCTTCATCACGTGCTGGACGAGGTCACGGTTGGACACGTCCTTCGGAAAGCCGAGCGACAGCGCCAGGCGCCGGACGCTGCCGAGACCGCTGATGAAGAGCTTCGTACAGCGCCCGGTCTCGTAGCCCTTGATGCGCTCGAACAGCAGCGCGGGCCCCTTCTTCTCGAGCACGCGGCGCGCGATCGCACCGAGCTCGCGGTCCCAGTTCACCTCGGCCTTGATCCGCCGCAGCTCGCCTTCGGTGTCGAGCCGCGCGATCCACTCCCGCATGTCGACGAAGCTCATCGCCCAGGCCTTCCTTTCCTCGCTCGGCGCTCCGCGGCGCTCATGCGACCGGCTCGATCCGCACGCGCTCCAGGCCGGGCTGCGACTCGAGCAGGTCGACGAGCCCCTCCTGACTTTCCGGGGGAATCCGCGCCTGCAAGGTCACGTCAATCCGGCGCTCGTCGAGCCGTCGCTCGTACTCCATCGGCGCGACGGCGACCCCGGTCTGTGCGAGCGCGCGCAGGAGCCCCGGCACGCTCGTCCCACCGTCGGCGAGAACCACCGAGATCCGGCGGCGCAGCTGGTCGTCCTTGTGCTCGAATCGACGCAGCACCACGAGCGCCACGATGCCGAAGAGCGTCGCCGCGACGCTCTTCGCGTACATGCCCGCGCCGGCCGCCATCCCGATGGCGGCGACCAGCCAGAGCCCGGCGGCAGTCGTCAGGCCCTTGGACGTTCAGACCGGTCCGGAGGATCGCGCCGCCGCCGAGGAAGCCGATGCCGGTGACGACCGCGGCGATACGCGACGGATCGACGGCGACAAGGTCGTCCTTGGTGTAGTGCGTCATCCGCCGAGCGCCGGTGCAACCTCGCCGAGGAAGCGCTTGAACTGCCCCACCTGGTCCCACGAACCGAACCGCAGCGCCATGTGTCCGACGCCTGCTTCGAAGTAGGCACGGAGCTCCTGAGCGCACTGTTTGGGGCCGCCCGAGATGGTCCACTGCTCGACGAACTGGCGCGAGAAGTTGGCCGTGTAGTACTTGTCCAGGAATGCCTTGGTCTCTTCGAACCCCTTCTGGCGATCCTCGGTGATGTTGATGTTGTGATAGAGCGCGCTGCCGAGCTTGGCCGGATCGCGGCCTTCCTCGCGGGCCATCGCGCCGATACGACTCCATTGCTGCCGAAACTCGTCCGGCGTGAGCTTGTTGGTCATCCAGCCGTCGGCGTGGCGCGCGATCCGGCGGAACGAACGCTCGATGACTGCCTCCGATGCCGACGCGCCGCCCTTCCACGTGAGGCCGGTGGGATTGGACGCGATCCAGATCGGACACGGCTGCTGAATCGGCCGCGGTTCCAGGGTGACGTTCTGGAATGAGTAGAACCGGCCCTGATGCGAGACGTTCTTGCCGCCGAAGAGCGTTTTTAAGATTGCGATGCCTTCTTCCAGACGCCCGACGCGCTCGGCCGAAGGGATCGACATCACGTCGTGCTCCGCCGCCTGCGCCGCGTTCGCGTCGCTCGGCCCGCCCAGGCACACGGCGAGCAGCGTCCGGCCGCCCGAGAGCACGTCGAGGCTCGCCCACTGGTGAGCCAGCATGACCGGATGGCGATGGACGAACGTCGCCATGCAGCCCACGCCCAAGCGCAGCTTCGTCGTCACGCCGGCCAGCGCGGACAGCAAGGTGACCGACTCGAGACGCGGTTTGGCCAGAAGACTGTCGCCGGCCCAGACGGCGTCGAAGAGGCCGGAGCTTTCCGCTTGTGTCGTCAGATCGATGAGATCCGGCACCTTCACGGCGCCGAGTACGACGGCGCGATTCGCCAGGATGAGTCCAAATGAACGGGCCATCGCCTACCTCCCCGTGTACTTGGGCGGCCGCTTCTCGAGAAACGCGGTCACCCCCTCCGCGTAGTCGTGGGTCGAGCGGAGCCACGCGTACGCCTTGCGCTCGAGCTCGAGCGCGGTCTCGAGCGGCGCCTCGGCACCACGATTGAGTACCATCTTCAAGGTGCGGAGCGCCAGCGGCGCCCGATCGGCGAGCTCACCGGTCAGGGCGGCCACCGCCTCGTCGAGCTTGTCGTTGGGCACCGCCATCGTGATCAGGCCCCACGCCTCGGCGCGCTCGGCCGAGATACGCTGGCCCGTCATCATGAAGAGCTTGCCGCGGGTCATGCCGATGAGCCGGAGCGCGCGCTGCGTGCCGCCGCTGCCGGGGATCATGCCCAGCCGCACCTCGGGGAACGAGAACTCCGACCGCATGGTCGCAATTCTGAAGTCGCAGGCGACGGCCAGCTCGAGACCGGCCCCCATCGTGTAGCCGTCGATGGCGGCGATGACCGGCTTGCGGCACCGCTCGGCGGCCGTCAGCGTGTCGCCCCAGAGCTCGAGATCCGCGGGCTGTTGCTGGAGGAACTCCGACACGTCGCCGCCGGCGCTGAACGCCTTGCCGCCAGCACCGCGGATGACGACCACGCGCACGCTCTGGTCGGCCTCGAGCCCCGCGAAGATCCCCGGGAACTCGTTGCGCATCGCCACCGTCATCGTGTTCATCCGCGGCTGACGATCGATCCAGATGGTCGCCACGGCCCCGGCGCGCTCGACTCGTAGGAATTCGCTCATGGTCGCACCTCCGTGTAGTGGCCGTCGCGCAGCAGGCGCCGCAGTATCTTGCCCGAGGCCGTCTTGGGAATCTCGGCGACGAATACGAAGCGACGCGGTCGCTTGAAGTTCGCGAGATCTCCGCTCGTTCGGCAGTGAAGATCGAGCATCTCCGCGGTCAAGGCGCCCGAGGGCACCACGAAGGCGACGACACGCTCGCCCCATTTGTCGTCCGGCTCGCCGATCACCGCCACGTCTCGGACGAGCGCGTGACGGGCCAGCACGTCCTCGACCTCGACGGGATGGATGTTCTCGCCGCCGCTGATGATCATGTCGTCGACGCGGCCGGCGACCCACAGGTCGCCGTCGGCGTCGATCCAACCCATGTCGCCCGTGAAGTACCAGCCCTCGCGCAGCGCCTTCGCGTCCGCGTCCGGGCGGTTCCAGTAGCCGGCGAACGCTTCGTCGGATTGGAGGCTCGCGATGATCTCGCCCTTGACGCCGGCAGGCGCGAGCTCGTCCGGCCCGACGCGACGCTCGGCGCTCGCCGCGACGACCCGGATGGTCGAATGCAGACCCGGCCGGCCGGCGCAGCCGGGCTTGGCCTGCACGTCCGGAAAGACCGAGAACGTGTAGATCTCTGTCGAGCCGTAGTGATTGACGAACACGTCGGGACTGAACGCCTTCGCGCACGCTTCGGTCAGCGGCGCCAGCATCGGCGCGCCCGCATACGCGAGCTTGCGCACCGAGCTGACGTCCGAGCGCGCGAGCTCGGGGGCGTGGGTCAGCTCCCAGAAGAGCGTCGGGATCAGATAGAGCGCGGTGAGCCGCTCGCGGGCGATCAGCTCAAGCGCTTGCGTCGTCGACCACTCCGGCTGGCAGACGAAGCAGCCGTTGATGGCGGCCATGCTCGTCAGGGTGTGAATGCCCATCGTGTGATAGAGGGGCATTGCGCCTAGCGTGCGCTCGCCCCATGTGTAGCCGCACTGGAT
>Ga0209382_10007193_pt1 | contig 14231 bp, 12 predicted proteins | sample SoiMetdeltSBSDD5_FD_187599 | JGI IMG/M metagenome (GOLD analysis project Ga0209382, IMG submission 187599) | Bulk soil microbial communities from a Populus tree surrounding site in Tennessee, USA - Soil MetaG P. deltoides SBSDD5 (SPAdes) (version 2) | ecosystem: Environmental > Terrestrial >... | reverse complement strand
CGAGACGGGCAGCTTCCGCGGCAGCAGCCAGCCCCGCGCCTCCGCCGCCGACGACGATCACGTCAGCTTCGCTGAACGATCCCTGAGACAAAGCCTCCCCCTTGTTCTTTGCTCGTCGCTTTACGCACGACGCGCCCCTAAGGCGAACCGCAACTACGCTGCGTCTTACTGCCCGACTTCGCGCAGAAGCCTGCCGTAACCGGAGATCGGCTCCGTGTGGCCGATCGCGCGGAGCGCAGCCCAGATCGTCGCCTGTGTCGTCGACACCACCGGTTTACCTGTGTCGCGCTCGATGCGCTCGATGGCGTCCATCGTCCGCCAGTTCGTGCACGAGAGCGCAATCGCGTCCGCGTCGGGTCGATTCACCTTCATCGCGAGATCGTAGGCCGTCTCGGCGCCCAGCCTGCCAACGACAAGGTTATCCACGAGCGCCAACCCTTCCATCGCGAGGACTTCCATACCGCTCGCTTCCAGAAATGCTTTCGCGATGCCGTTTACTTTTTCGTCGTAGGCGGAGCCGAGAACCACGCGGCGCGCGCCGACGTGCCGCAAGGCCTCGATCAGCGCCGTCGACGTAGTCGTCGCTTTTCGCCCCGTCACCGCTTCGATCTTGCCGATCAGCTCGCGATCGTATCCGAGACCTCTGAGAAAGCTCGGAGCGGTCGCCCCGAGCACGATCACGTCCACATCCGCCGACGCGAGCAGCTTCGCTTGCGTTTCCATGTCCTGCACCATCTGCAGAATGGCTTCGGGCGCGATGCGCGTGAGATACAGACGCGCAGTGTGCAGCGTCACGCCGCGAGGCAACGCGCGGTAGAACTCCGGTTCCACAGTCGTGTTGGACGACGGCACCATCAGGCCTATGCGTTTCATGCGCTCATGCTCTCCTGCAGAAGCTCCCTCATTTCGCCCCATCCATGACGAGCACGACTTTGCCGAGCGCGCGCCGATCGCGCACCGTTTTCAGCGCCATCTGGTGCTGCTGCAGCGGATACGCGGCCATGATGCGTGGTTTGATTTTTCCAGCTTCGTAAAGGCCGCGCAGCAGCTGCTGCGCGCCGCGGACCTTGTCGGGCTCGCGATCACGGTAATCGCTGAACTGCAGTCCGATCAGCGCGATGTTCTTGACGAGCAGGTAGCCGGCTCTCACTTCGGGAATGCGCCCGGCCGCAAACCCAACGATGACGAGCCGGCCACACCACGCGATCGAGCGCAGGCTCGCGTCGAATACGTCGCCTCCCACGGGATCGACGATCATGTCGACCCCGCGGGGGCCGATTGCATCGTATACCTGTTTCCGAAACGTTTCCCGCAGGTCGGGCACGTCGGTGCGAACGACATGGTCCGCGCCGTGGGCCCGGGCGAGATCGGTTTTTTCAGCACTACCTGCACTGGCGATCACCGTTGCGCCGAGCGCTTTCGCCAACTGCACCGTCGCGAGACCGACGCCGCCGGCTGCGCCATTGACGAGCACGGTTTCGCCGAGCCGATACAGGCCGCGCTCGACGAGAGCGAAATAGGCGGTCAGGTACGTGAGCCCCATCGCCGCCGCTTCTGCATAGCTCATGCTCGGTGACATCTGATGGCAATTGACCTCGGGCACCACGCACTTCTGCGCGTACGCGCCAAACTCGACTTGTGCGCTCACACGATCGCCCAGTTTGCAGCTCGTCACACCGTCGCCGACTGCCGCCACGACCCCCGCGAGATCCTTGCCCGGACTGAAAGGCCGCGGCGGAAGGTTCTGATAGGTCCCGCCAATCACGAGCAGGTCGGGAAAATTCACGCTCGCGGCCCGTACATCGACGAGCACTTCGCCGGCTTTCGGCAGCGGGTCGCGAGCTTCCTCGAGCCTGACGTTTTCGATGTCGCCGTGCTCACGCACGAGCAGTGCTTGCACTTTGAAGCTCCGTAAGCAGTCGGCCGTTCAACCGGTTCGCCGTGTTCCCAGCAGGTCGTTCGCTTCCCCGAGTCGAGGATAGCTCGCGTCGAGCTCTTCGGCCCGGAACGCGTCGGCCACGGGCACCGGCAGCGCCGTAATGCTCTTGCCGCCAGCGGCCAGGCGGCGCTCGAAAATACCCCGCGATATGAAGTGCGGGTCGCGCATCGCATCCTCCAGCGTCGTTGCGATCGCGCAGCACACGTCGTGGCCCTGAAAAAGCGCCCGCAGGGCTTCCGCTGTATGCGCTTCGACGCACTCGGCAACCGCTGCGCGCGTTGCCATCGGATTGCGCTCGTCGTCACGCAGCGCATGCGGCACGTCGAGGAGCTCGCAGAACGTCTCCCAGAACTTCTGCTCGAGCGGAGCTGCGGCCAGAAAGCGTCCATCACGCGTGCGATAGATGTTGTAGCGCGGCGACCCGCCCGTCACGAGATCGCCGCCGGACTGCGGCCACTGCCCGGCGGCGAGACCGTTGCCCACGCCCCAGTACATCAGCGTAAAGAGATTGTCGGCCATTGCGATGTCGAGCCTGCACCCCACGCCGGTACGGTCGCGTTCCCGCAATGCGAGCAATATGTTGATCACTGCCGGATACGTGCCGCCCGCAATATCCGCGACCAGCGCCGCCGGAAGCACCGGCGCGCCGTCGGCACCTTTGGTGAGCGACAGCATCCCCGATTCCGCCACGTAGTTGAGATCGTGCGCCGCGACCTGAGCCCGCGGCCCATGCTGGCCATAGCCGGTTATCGCGCAATACACGATGCGCGGGTTGACCGTGCGCAGCGCCTCAAAGCCCAGGCCGAGACGGTCCATGACGCCTGGCCTGAACTGTTCGACGACGACATCCGCGCTCTCGATGAGTGGTCTCAGGGTATCGATCGCATCAGCCGCCTTGAGATCGATTGCGATGCTGCGCTTCCCGCGGTTGAGCAGAGCGAAATTGACGCTGTCGTCGCCAAACCTGGGCGAGTAGGCGCGCATCTCGTCTCCGCGGCCCGGCCGCTCGATCTTGATCACTTCCGCGCCGGCCTCGGCGAGGATGAGCGTCGCGAGCGGGCCGGGAAGGAGCGTGCTGAAATCGAGAACGCGGATGCCTTTTAAAGGTTGCACGATCAGGTCTTACCGCAAAGGACGCAAAGGACGCGGAGAAAAACCGTAGCTACGCTCCTCGCGATGACTCATTCTAATGAAGCCTCCGCGTCCTCCGCGGTTATTTGGTTGAGCGCCGAGTTTTGGCGACGCGCGCGCGGCGCGCGGACGCGTACGCCGGGTCGCCCAACGCTTCGAACAATGCCTGCGTCACGTCGTGGTGGTGTTCGAGCCCGGTGCGCTCGAGCAATGAAATTGGCCCTTCCGGATAACCGAGCCCGAGCTTAAGCGTCGTATCGAGGTCGTCGGCAGTCGCCAGGCCTTCATCGAGTCGTCGCAGCGCTGCATTGAAATAAGGCCGCACGAGGCGGTCGATGATGCGCCCGTCGAAGTCGCCGCAGATGGCGACCTGCAGTCCGGCGGCTTCGAATATCTCTCTGGCCGCGGCCAGCGCAGTTTCAGTCGTATTCGGCTGCCGCACGACTTCGACGAGCGAAGTCGGTTCGGCAGAGCCCAGGCGAAAGCGCGCGAAACCGAGCACGTTCGAGCCTTCGCGGCCGTGGCCCTCGCCGGTGTGCACACCGAGACATTCGGTTCCGAGCTCGATCAATATTGCCGTCCTGCTTTCGGCCTGAGCGAGCGTCTGCAATGACTTCGCAGCGTTTTCTCCCACGATCACGACGACGTCGCCGGACGCTTCGGCTTTCTCCAGAAACGGATGTGCCCCAGGAAAGGAGCGGCTGTTGCCGGTATCGATCAGTTGATAAATCACCGTGTCACCCGCCGAACATCGCGTTTCCGCGATAGGTATAAAACCCTTGTCCCGTCTTACGGCCGAGCTGACCGGCGGCGATCATGCGCTTCACCAGCGGCGGCACCGCATTACGCGGCTCGTGGGTAGAGGCGTAAAGCGCTTCCGCCACGAGCAGATGCGTGTCGAGCCCGACCAGATCGAGAAGCTCGAGCGGCCCCATGGGATAGCCGAGGCCTACCTTGACCGCACGATCGATTTCCGCAGGCGCAGCGACGCCCGCTTCGACAAGCCGAATCGCATCGTTATGGAACGGCACGAGAAAGTAATTGAGGATGAAGCCGGGGTTGTCCTTGGTCCTGACGGGGATCTGCCCCATGGCCTTGCAGAAATCCCACGCCGCGCGGAAAGTCTCGTCGCTCGTTTTGAGCCCGGGCGACATTTCCACGAGCTTCATGAGCTGCGCCGGAAGACAAAAGTGCATGCCGACGAAACGGTCTTCACGTCCCGATCCCGCCGCGATCTCGGTAATCGAAAGCGTGGACGTGTTGGACGCGAAGATCGTGTGCGGCGCACAGACTCTGTCGAGCTCCGCACACACCGCGTGCTTCACTTTCAGGTCCTCGAACACGGCTTCGATGACGATGTCGCAGGCGGAAAGCGCGGCGATATCGGTCGTGCCGGAGAGGCTCGCCATGATGGCGTCCACCTGTGCGACCGTGAGCTTCCCCCGCTCGACGGATTTCGCGAAGAAGCCTTCGGTCTGCCCGCGCGCGCGCTCGAGCGCATCGGTTCCGGTATCGAAGACGATCGTTTTGAAGCCCGCGCGCGCTGCGACGATCGCAATGCCGGCACCCATCGTACCGCTGCCGGCGACACCTACTGTTCTAATGTCGGTCATGCATACGGTCCCGAAGCTTCATGATCCTTCGTGTCCTTCGTGTTCATGCTTTTTTCATGAAGCTTCTTCCGATGAACTGCCGGTGGATCTGGTTCGTGCCTTCCCAGATCTGCGTGATCTTCGCGTCGCGCATGAGCCGCTCGACGCGGTAATCCTTGCAATAGCCGTATCCCCCGTGGAGCTGCACGGCGTCCGTCGTGATGCGCATCGCGAGATCGGAGGCGCGAAGCTTGAGCATCGAGGCCTCCACGCCGAAATCCGGCGCGCCGCTGTCGACCAGTGCAGCAACATGCCGCAGCCAGGCTTCGCACATCGCGAGGTCCGTTGCCATGTCCGCCAGCATGAACTGGATGCCCTGAAACTCGACGATACGCCGGCCCGATTGCCTGCGCTCGTTGATGTAGAAAACCGCGTCCTCGAAGGCGGCGCGTGCAATGCCGAGCGCGTGCGCCGCAACGCTGGGCCGCGACTTGTTGAGGGACGCGAGGAGTATCTTGAGACCTTCGCCTGGTTTTCCGAGCAGGTTGGCGCGCGGTACGCGGCATCCGTCGAACGCGAGCGCCGCCGTGCTCGATGCGCGCAATCCCATCTTGTCTTCCTCGCGCACTACGCTCAGGCCCGGTGTGCCTTTCTGGACGACCAGCGCCGAAATCGCCTGCCTGCCGTCCTCGATCTCGCTCCACTTGCCGAAGAGCAGATAGAGGTCCGCGTGCGCACCGTTCGTGATGAATGTCTTCGAGCCGTTCACGACGATCGAATCGCCATCGGGACGAAATTCCGTCTTCATCCCAGTCGCATCCGAGCCTGCGGTCGGCTCGGTGATCGTGAGCGAAGCGAGTCCCCCTCGACCCATGACCGGCAGCAGCCGTTTTTTCTGCTCTTCGCTGCCGAAATCGATGAGCGGCTTCATCGCATGGAAATTGGTCGCCCACACGACTCCTGTGGACGCGCACGCTTTCGAGATCTCGCGCACGCACTCGAGGTATGCGCCGTACGAGAGCGGCGCACCGCCATACGCCTCCGGGATGAACATGGCGTTCAGTCCAAGGGCGTTGATCGCCTCGATGTTCTTCCACGGAAACTCGCCCGTTCTGTCGTACTCCGCCGCGCGCTGGGCTATCGTCTCCCTGGCAAGCGCCTGCACGCTGTCGATCAGCATGCGCTCTTCGTCCGAAAACACGGCGGCGGCATCAAGGCGATCGAAGACAGTCATCAATGAGCTATTCCCTGCCCGCCGTCGATGTAAATCGTCTCGCCCGTGAGGAACGGGATGTCTTCCGAGAAAATCCCTGCGACGAGCCGTGCGATCTCCTCGACCGTTCCCGGACGGCGACCGGGGATGCGCTTTTCGATGTACTCGCGCACAGGGCCGCTCTCGAGCGATTGTCTGTTGAGGTCGGTCACGACGTACCCCGGCGCGACGTCGAGCACCCGTATATCTTTCGACGCCCATTCGACCGCCAGACAGCGCGTCATCGCGCCGACCGCCGCCTTGGACGCGCAGTAGGCGAGATTGCGCTTTACACCGATCTTGTCGAAGAAGGAGCCGATGTTCACGATCGTGGCGCCGCCGGCTTTGACAAGGTGCGGGTACGCTTCCCGGCTCACGGTAAACACGGACGTGGCGTTCGTTCGCATCACGTGCTCGTAAGTGGCGGTATCGAGCTCGTGGCTCGGGCCGTCGAGATGGATGCCGGCGTTGTTGACGAGACCGTGTAGCCCGTTGCGTTGCGCCACCGCTGCCAGCGCATTACGCACGCTGGCCTCTTCGTTGACGTCGCACACGTGCGTGATAAACCGGCTCTGGAACGCCGCCGCCGCTTCAGTCTGTGGCCCGGTTCCACTGCGCGTAAGACATGCGACGCGGAAGCCGCGCCGCGCGAGCTCCACGGCGATCCCCGCGCCGATACCACGGCTCGCACCGGTCACGGCAATCGTTCGCGTTTCTGGATTCGTCACCCGTCACCCGTCACGGAAGTTTGGTTTCCGTTTCTCGATGAACGCGGCCATGCCTTCAGCCGCATCGCTCGTTTGAAAAGCCAGGGTCGACAGATCCGCTTCGATTTTCAGACCTTCCGAGATCGGCGTCGCGAGCGCCCGACTCACCGCCTCGCGCGCGAACCCGAGCACAGGGAGACTGTAGCGGGAAAATTCGCGCGCATACGCGACCCCTGCTGCGACAGGCTCGCCGTCGATGAGGCGCTGAACAAGACCAATGCGGTACGCTTCTTCGGCGTCGATCGTGCGGCCGCAAAGAATCATGTCCATCGCGCGGCCTTCTCCGACGACGCGCGGCAGCCGCTGGGTTCCGCCGTAACCCGGGATGAGGCCCAGCTTGATTTCGGGCAGCCCCATCTTCGCGTTGCGAGTCGCAATGCGTAACGTGCACGCCAGCGCAAGCTCGAGCCCGCCTCCGAATGCGTAACCGTTGATGATTGCAATGGAAGGCATCGGCAGGCGCTCGAGCTTGGAGAACGTGCGCTGTCCCAGCTCGGCGCCGCGCTTCTGCTCGACCAGAGAGCGGCCCGTCAATTCCTTGATATCCGCGCCTGCACAAAAGGCCTTCTCACCCGCGCCCGTAACGAACAGAGCGCGCGCGTGACTTTGCGCGACGTCGTCGATCGCGCGTCCAAGATCGGCGATGAGCGAAAGCGACAGCGCATTCAGCGCGTCGGGGCGATTGAGCGTGATGAGCGCGAATTCGTCGACTCGGGAGAGCTTGATCATGAGTTATTCGCCTCCGCATCTTTACTGACCCACCGCACCGGCTGCGGCGTCACACGCCCGCCTTTCGTCCACTCGACGAGCTCGCGTTTCAATACCTTGCCGCTCGCCGTCATGGGAAACTCCTCGAGCGCCAGGTAGTACTCCGGCATGTCGTATTTCGAAAGCCCGCATTCGTGCAGATGCGAGAGAAGCTGAACACCGTCGATGCTCGCGCCTTCCCGGGTGACGACGGCGATGCACACTTTTTCGCCGAGTCGCTCGTCCGTTACGGGATACGCGGCAGCTTTGAGCACGTCGGGATGCTTGATCGCGAGGTTTTCGATCCGCGCAGGGTAGATGTTGTGCCCGCCGCGGATGATGAGATCCTTCTTGCGGCCCACGATCTGCAGATTGCCTCGCCCGTCCATGCGCCCGAGATCGCCGCTCATGAACCAGCCGCTCGCGTTGAACGATTTCTCGGTCGCCGCCTGGTTGTCGAAATAGCCGAGCATGAGGAGCGCGCCGCGCGTGCCGATCTCGCCAATCTGGTCAGGTGCCGCTTCACGGTCGGCGTTCTCCGCGTCCCAGAGCCGCGTTTCGTAACCCATGCACGCCCGCCCGCACGTCGAGGTGATCGTCTCCACGTCGTCGGCCGGCATCGTGTACTGATGGGAGCCGTTCTCCGTCATGCCGTAGATGTTCTGCGGCGCGATGCCCAGATCGAGAAACGTGCGCGCGGTCTCCGGCGGAATCACCGAGCCCGCCATATAGAAGAGATTCACCTTGCCGAGCTTCGACATGGCGCGCCTTTTCATATCGGCGAGCACGTCGACCGCATGCGTCGGGACCCCCATCACGTAAGTTGCGCCGGTTTCGACGATCCAGTCGAGCGGCTTCATGCCTGCGGGGAGATCGTTCACGACGAGCTCGAAGCCGGCGACGAGACTCTGCTCGAGCGCGACCGTCGCGATGTGATGTGAAAGCGGGCTGTGGCTGTAGACTATCGTGCGCTCGTCGTGGTGCCAGTCGTGCACCATCGCGCGTCCGTTAGCGAGCAGTGTGTTGTCGGAATGCAGTACCCCTTTCGGCATGCCTGTCGTGCCGGACGTGAACGCAAGATAAACGATCTTGTCGGGGTTCTCGTCCGGTACTGGGGCGCCGGCTTCTGCATCTTTCGATGCCTGTGGAACTGGCTGTGCTCCGGAAACAGGCTCGCCGACGAAGTACATCCGTTTCATCGAGTCGAGCGCGCGCGCCGTCGCAAATACATCGTTCCTGCGACCGTCGGCACCGTGTCCGCGCTGTGCGAAAAGCGCAGCCGTGCCGATGCGCTCCATGAGCTGCGCGACTTCGGCGACCGTGTAGTTCTGATGTAAGGACGGGTTGCACACATAGCCGTTGCGCGAGCACGCAAGGAACACGGCAACGCCTTCGGCGCAGTTCGGCAGCCAGACGGATACGCGCTGGCCACGTTTCAGTCCCGCCTCGTGCAAATCCGCGGCGATCGCGTCGACCCAGCGGAGCAGCTCTGACCACGTCAGGCGTCGCCGACTGTCGCGCAGCGCGTAAACCTGAGGCCTCACGTTCGCGTGCTTGCGCAGCAGCGTGTAAAGCGTGTCGTCGCGCCAGTGGCCTTCGGCGTAGTAGCGCCGGGCGACTTGCGGGTCGTGCAGCGTGAGGATCGTGCTCAATGTCCGAACTTGTCCGGATCGGGCGTGCGCTTGCCGCGGAAGGCTTCGCCAAGCTCCTTGCACTCGTCCGTGTCGAGGTAAAGCCGCAGCAGGAGGTCGTGGGACACGCGCGAAAGCCCCGACACGCCGCCATGTCGCGCCACGAAGGCGCCTTTGAGCGCCGCGAGCGCAAAAGCGCCGCGCTCGGCGACGGCTTCGGCCATTTTGCGAGTTTCTTCGACGAGCTTATCGTCCGGCACGACTTTGTTGATGAGGCCGATCTCGAGCGCTTCCCGCGCGCTGAGCCGCGGGTTGAGGAACCAGATTTCCTTGGCTTTCTTCTTGCCGACAAGGTCTTCGAGATACCACGTGCCGTAACCCGCATCGAAGCTGCCCATCATCGGGCCGACCTGCCGGAAAACCGCGCTCTCCTTGGCGATCGTGAGATCGCACATGACCTGCAGCACCTGTCCGCCGCCGACGGCATAACCGTTTACCGACGCGATGACCGGCTTCTGCAGGCGCTCGATGCTTTCATAGATCTCGAGGGTCGGCAGCATGCCCGCATAGAGCGTGCTGTCTTCCATGCCTTCCTTGCGCCCGCCGATGCAGAAGAACTTGTCGCCCGCGCCTGTGATCACGAGCACGCGCGTGCGCGTTTCACGCCGGACCTCGTTGATGCAGTCGCGGATGTCGTGGCACATCTGCGGCGTGAACATGTTGCCGTCGTCCGGCCGATTCAGCGTGAGCCAGCCGACCGCGCCTTCTTCGCGATAGAGGATAGTTTCGTATGTCATCGTGAGCCGTAAACCGTAAGCGCTAACCCGATTAGACCACCTTGTCGCGGCGCAGCTGCGCGATTCTCGCCTCGTCGTACTCCAGCCATCCGCGCAAGACGCTGTCCGTGTGTTCGCCGAGCCGCGGCGGCGGGAGGCGATAGCTCGAGCTTGTGCCATCCACGCCTATGCCGAGCCCGACCTGCGGAATGGTGCGGCCGTTCGAACGGTCGGTGTAGAAAAGACCGCGCGAGACGAGCTCGGGATCGCCCGCCACCTGGTCCACGCGATTTACCGGACCCGCCGGTACTTTCGCCTCCACGAAAATCCGCAGCCACTCGTCCCGGCCTCGGGTCGAAAGCACTTTCTGGATTTCCGCAACGATCTCCGCGCGTGCTGCACGCCGGCCTGCGTTTTTCGCATAGCGCGGATCGCGTCCGAGCTCCGGCCGTCCCGCCGCTTCCCAGAAGCGCTGCCATATCGCATCGTTGCCCAATCCGAGCGTGATCGGATCGTCGCGCGTATCGAAGGTCTGATAGACCGCGATGACGCTGTCGCGCGCGCCGCTGCGCTTGGGTACTTCTCCGGATCCGAGATACGGCACGATGCGGGGCGCCATGAAGCGCGTCATGCTGTCGATCATGGAAATGTCGATGTGGTGCCCCCGCCCCGTACGGCTGCGATCGAAAAGCGCAGCGAGCGCTGCGTATGCGGCATCCATGCCGGCGATGAGATCGGCGGCCGGCGTTCCCACCTTCTGCGGAGGGCTTTCGGCCTCGCCAGTCAGATCCATGACGCTGCTGTAGCCTTCGGCGATCAGGTCGTAGCACGGGAAGTCTTTCCGCGTGCCTTTCAGACCGAAGCCGGTCAGCGACACGTAAACGAGGTCCGGCCTGACCGCGGAGAGACTGCCGTAGTCCACGCCGAGCTTACGCTGCACCCGCTCGACGAGATTGACGATCACGAGGTCGGCCTTGCGCACGAGATCGTGCAGGACATGGCGGCCCGCGTCACCGCTGTAATCCAGCGTTACGCTCGACTTGTTGCGGTTGACGCTCAGGAACCACAACGATTCTCCGTCGAGGAACGGCGGACCCCAGGCGCGGCTGTCGTCACCGGCGCCCGGACGCTCGACCTTGACGACCTCCGCGCCCATGTCCGCGAGCAGCATCGCTGCGTACGGCCCTGCGATCGAAGTCGTGAGATCGATGATGCGCACGCCTGAAAGCAACGCAATCGGCGGCGCATTCGACGGCGCAGGCAAAGCATCGAGTGGGAGCACTTTTTCGGTTAAACCGTGACGGGTGACTGGTGACGAATGACGGGTGCTTGGCCGGGAAAAGCGGCAAACGCGAAGTTAAAGTACATCCGTCTCGCGGGTCAAACGCTTCCACCAGGCTTCCGCCTGCTGCTGGCTCCACGGGTATTCCACGGCGAGCGCTTCGAGCAGCGCGAGCACGATCACGACATCGTGCGGCCGCTCGGCCCGGTCTTTCGCGAGACACCGCGCAACGAGCTCATCGAAGCGCCTCGGCACATCCGGCAGCGTGTCCGATACTTTCGGAGCAGGCGTATGCAGCACCTGATACGTGAGATCGTGCTCGGCCGCCGTGTCGAAAAGCTCTCGCCCGGTCACGAGGAAATAGGCGACGGCACCTACCGAGTAGATGTCCGATCTCGCATCGGCATCGGCGGGATTGCGGATGCGTTCCGGAGCCATGTATCGCGGCGTTCCAAGCACCCGCTGGAACTGCGTGATGTCGCGCGAATCCCCGCGGTCGGTATCTTTCACGAGGCCGAAATCGAGGATTTTCACGACGTCGTGCTCGCCGCCGCGCCGGCACAGCATGACGTTGTGAGGCTTGATATCGCGATGCACGAGCGAGCGCCCATGCGCGACGCGCAGCGCTGCACAGAGCTGCTTCAGCACGTGTATCGCCCGCGCAAGAGGCATTGGACCGTGCTGCGCGACGAGCTTGTCGAGCGTCTCGCCTTCGAGATACTCCATCACGTAATAGAACACGCCTTCGCGCGTGCGGCCGTAGTCGTAGACCTCTACCGTATTCGGATGCAGAAGCTGACTTGCGAGCTGCACTTCGCGCTCGAAGCGCGCGACGATCTCGTCGTTCGCCATGTGCGGCTTCAGCATTTTCACGGCGGTCGGCCGCTTGAGCAGCGCATGCCGGGCAAGAAAGACTTTTCCCATGCCGCCTTCGCCGATCTCGCGCTCGAGCCGGTACTGTCCGAGCATGCGCGCGTCGCCGACCTGAGTGCGCAGTCGTCTCACGACTAGAGCCGACCATGCCGCCGCAAGCAGAATTCCTGCGAGTAACGTCAGCACGATGATCGCAGCCAGCGTGATGTAACGCAGTGGCGCGTAAGCCTCGCCGGCCTCCATTTCCATTGCGAGACCGATGTCGTGCTCGGCAAGCCACCGCCACGCTCCGACGACTTGCGCGCCCCGATAACTGCGGTACGGCTCGACGAGAACGCCGCGGCGTTCGGCCGGATCGGATTTCGTCCGTGAAGCCATCGCGAGTGCACCGAGCTGCGTGAACGGCCGTGCGGCGAGCTCGAGCGCCGGCTGATGTCCTTCCGCCAGGTTGCCTCCAGGATCGCGAAGTTGCACGCGCAGCATCGAGCTCGCGTTCGGCTCGTCCGGTACGAGGCCGAGCTTGCGCAACTCGGGCTCGAAACGCGACTCGGAAAGCATCGTGCCGTCCGGTCCGAATGCATACACTTCGCCCGTCTCGCCCGGTTTGGCGGCATTGAGAATCTGCGTGAACTGCGCATTCGCGTAGTGGGCAAAACCGAGCGCCGCGATCACTTCGCCGCGTGCGTTTCGTACCGGCGCATCGAACCAGATGACGGGTCGGGCGAATGCGGCTTTCTCGAGCCCCACGATGCGGTCCTGCTCGAGGTACGGGCGAATGAATCGCGCGCTCCCCTGGAACACCGCCGCGAGGTGCACGAGAAAGGGGCCGGGATTGATGCGACGTCCGGTGTAGTCCTGGACCTGTGAGGCGACGATCATCCCGTTCGGGTCGACGACATTGAACGCGATGGCGCCGGTCTGCTTCAGCGCCGGCTGCAGCAGCGTTTCGAGATGCACGCGCTCCCGCGCATTCCAGAGCTCCTGCGGTTTCGCGGAGGGGCCGCGCTGCAGATCGAGCAGGCGCTCGATGTCGCGCCGGACCTCGGGCTCGTCGGCCCAGAGGCTGACGGCGGCGAGACGGTCGTTCACCCAGACTTCCAACGCCTGCACCTCGGCGTCCAGCACGCTCACGAGGCCTGCAGCGCGGATGTCCCGGAGAGAATTCTTGACGCCGCTGTACATCCACGCGCCGAGCAGGATCAGCGCGGCCGCGGTCACCATCGCCAACGCGTTCAGGCGCGCGTTGGCGGCAATCAGTCTTAACGCGAGCTTACTGACGCTGTCGTCGCTCTTCGCCGGGACGGCTTCCGGCGCGGTTTCGGTTCTCGCGCGAGGTTCATCCGACATGGCGATGAACGACCTCGCGCGCGCTGCAGCTTAAGGTAACAGAACCGTTTGGCCCGTAGTCTTCCGGTTCTGCAGGTCGATATGCGCCTGCGCCGCCTCCCGCAGCGGATAGGTCTGGTTGATTTTGATTTTCACGGCGCCTTTCCTGACGACTGCAAAGAGCTCGCGCGCGGCGGTATCCAGATCCTCGCGCGTCGCGGTGTAGCTTCCGAGCGTGGGCCGCGTGAGGAAAAGCGAGCCTTTCTGCGCGAGGAGACCGATATTGACGGGCGGCACCGCGCCCGAAGCATTTCCGAAGCTCGCCATGAGCCCGAGCGGCGCGAGGCAGTCGAGCGAATCCATGAACGTGTCCTTGCCGACGCCGTCGTAGACGACGGGTACGCCTTTGCCTTTGGTAATCTCCTTCACGCGCTCGGAGACTTTCTCCTTCGACGTGACGATCACGTGCCTGCAGCCGGCCTTTTTCGCGAGCGCGACTTTCTCTTCGCTGCCGACGGTGCCGATCACCGTGCCGCCGAGATACTTCACCCACTGCGAAAGTATCTGTCCCACGCCGCCCGCGGCGGCATGCACGACGACGGTGTCGCCTTCCTTCACGCGATACGTCCGCCGGCAGAGATACCAGGCCGTCATGCCTTTCAGCATCATTGCGGCCGCTTCCTGATCGTCGATGCCGTTCGGTACCTTGACGAGCTTCTCGGCGGGCCTGAGCAGCGCTTCTGCATATGCCCCGATCGGTCCTGCGTACGCGACGCGATCGCCTACCTTGAATTCCTTAACCTTGGGACCGACAGCCTCCACCACGCCCGCGCCTTCCGAGCCGATGATCAGCGGCATCGGCATCGGGTAAAGCCCGCTTCTGTGATACGTATCGATGTAGTTGAGACCGATGGC
>Ga0209382_10007192_pt1 | contig 14231 bp, 13 predicted proteins | sample SoiMetdeltSBSDD5_FD_187599 | JGI IMG/M metagenome (GOLD analysis project Ga0209382, IMG submission 187599) | Bulk soil microbial communities from a Populus tree surrounding site in Tennessee, USA - Soil MetaG P. deltoides SBSDD5 (SPAdes) (version 2) | ecosystem: Environmental > Terrestrial >... | reverse complement strand
GGCGGGACACCTTTATACCACAACGGTTTCAGGCTTCTAAAGCCGCGGCCGCCAGTGACGGGCATGCCGTGCATTTTTGAGTACCGGCAGTCATACTACAACTGTCCCACCTTAAGCAGATACCCTGAGGAAACGTTGAGCTGAGGTGGGTGCATATACAGGATGAAGCCTAGGAAGCCTTCTGACGGGTTGAACCAATCGTGATCTGTTGTGACTAGAGGTTAGGCATGGACCTGTCACAGGGGAATCTGAAATGACTGCTGTGTGTTTCGTCGGCGGCACGCACTATTCTTGGCCATTGGATAGGACTAGCGAGAAGAAATTTCGGGCGCTGCAAGCACTGGGAGCGCTTTTCGTCATTGGATTTTCACAGGATCTGTGTCCCCGATGGTTCATCGAACATGCGCACTTCTACCTGCTACCCAGGCTCCCTCTTCCCATCTTACGCTATGCCGAAATGTTTATGCTGGGACCGCTCCTCGTCCTGTGGCTCATCTTCCGACATGGAGTGCAAGTCCTGATCGCCCAAAGTCCGTATGAAGGCTTTACCGCTGCCGTGGCGAAGCGAATCGCCGCCTGCGTCGGGCGTCGGGTGGTCCTCGTCATCGAAAGCCACGGAGATTTTGAAGAGAGCTTGTTTTTCTATCGTCGTATTCTGTTTCAGGGGTTGTACCGTTACTTGATGCGTCAGACGGCCCGTTTTGCTTTACTTTATGCCGATCTGTTGCGAGCAGTTTCTCACCCCACGAGTCAGCAACTGCAACGGTGGCTCCCTGGAAAGGCGATTTTTCAATTCCCTGCTTGGACGGATATAGAAGTTTTTCTCCGCGCTGGGTTCCACGACAATGAGCGGTCTTGCCAGCACATCCTTTATGCAGGGGTCCTCATCCCAATTAAGGGAGTGCACCATCTTATTAATGGCTTCGCCCACATCGCGCAGGCTTTCCCGCAGGCGCAGCTAGTCATTGTAGGGCGAGAAGACAACAAAAGATATGCCGCTGAGCTAAAAGAGCAGCTCAATCGGCTCGCTCTAGATGAGCGAGTCCAATTCGTGGGAGAGGTGCCCCAGGCAGAGTTGGCATCGTGGATGTATCGAGCGTGTGTTGTCGTGCTGCCTTCTACATCAGAGGGCTTGGCACGGGTCGTTATAGAGGCCATGGCAACCGGCACCCTGGTCATTGGCAGTCACGTAGGCGGCCTTCCAGAGGTGATTCTAGACGGTACGACTGGTTTTCTCGTACCATCGGGAGATGAGATGACGCTCGCAGAACGACTGCGCTGGGTGCTCGGGCATCCCAAGGAGGCGCGGGAGATGGGGCGCCAGGCCCGTGCCTTTGCTGAGCGCTTCTTCTCCACTGAAGCATATACGCAGGGCTACAGGCAGATACTTATAGGAGCTCAGGCCGTGCTGACTGGAGAGAGTGAACATGCGGATACTGCTCTTTAACCTGGCGACGGATGTGAACGACCCAGTCTTAGGTTTCACTACGCGCTGGATTTGGGTGCTGGCGGAGCGGGTAGAGCTCATTTATGTCATCACAATGCGCATAGGGCATATAGACATGCCTCACAACGTGCAGGTCCGCTCGGTGGGTAAAGAGAAGGGTTATAGTGAGCCGCACCGCGTGGTGGAGTTCTATCGGCATCTGTTGCACGTACTGCGCAACGACCATATCGATGTTTGCTTTTCGCATATGATACCGATTTTTACTGTGCTGGGAGCACCCGTGCTGAAACACCAAGGCATACCTATCGTCACCTGGTTTGCTCATCCAAGCCTGTCGCGGGTGCTTAAGCTGGCTCATCACTTGTCTGACCGTATGGTTGCTAGTCTCGCGACGGCATATCCTTATAAGCAGGATAAGTTGACTGCAATTGGGCAGGGTATTGATACGCAGCTCTTCTCACCGGATAGCAGAGTCTTACCAGAAGACCCGCCTATGATCCTTTGTGTAGGTCGCTTGTCGCCCGTCAAAGACCATCCAACGCTCTTGAAGGCAATATGGCTTTTGCGCCAACGATGGCACAGACTATTTAAGGTAGTCGTGCTTGGAGGCCCCGTAAGTCCTGGGGACGAGGTCTACGTCCGGTCGCTTCACGACCAGCTTGATAAGCTAGGGCTTGACAATATCCTGCATTTCCAACCGCCGATTCCTATGACCAGCCTGCCATCCTGGTATCGGCGCTGCACGGTGCATGTGAACCTAACCCCAACCGGTTCCGGTGATAAAGTAGCCTGGGAAGCGATGAGCTGCGGCAAACCATGTCTAGCTGCCAATGAGGGATTTAGAGACTCGTTCGGGGAATACGCACATCACCTGCTTTTTCGCTACGGCGACCCAGAGGACCTCGCATTGCGACTCGAGTGGGCCTTATCACTATCAGATGGCGAGCGGGCCTATCTAGGAAGCTATCTTCGCCAGCATGTAATGTCAATGCATAGCCTCCAGCGGCTGGCAGACAGATTGGTACAGGTTTTTCTCGAAGTGCAGGCTTGCTGAGATGAGGTGGTTCGACCCATGATGACCAGTTCTCGGCTCACTATGGAATCTGGTTTGAAGCGGCTACTCTTCCTCTGGTTTGTTTCATTAGCCTTGGAGTTGGGGCTCCTGGTATTTTTGGATATCCCATGGATTATAACGGTATTTTTCCCTCTGGCATACGTAATTTTACTGCTTGCTCTTTTAATAACTATCCATTCTCAGCATGACTGGCTGAATCCTCTTGCTTTGGTCATTTTGATAGGCTTTGTTCGCTTCAGCATTCCTGGCATATTGGTATTTTTCATACAACCTGATATCCCAGTTTTCCAAATGATGAGATTACAGAAGGAAGATTGGATTCTTGGCCATGCCTTAGCATTGATAGGTCTTTTGAGCTTAGTAATAGGATGGTTTCTTGCTGAAGTGATGAATGATACGACATTTCAACGGGTATCCAAATGGTCGACAGCAGATTTGTCTAGAGGAATTCCTTGGGCTGCTCTCTTAGGTATGTTATTAGGCAGCATAGCCTTGCTTGCATTTGTGGGAGGCAATACACCTGTCTTAGATACTATTAGAACTGGTAATTTTCGTGGTACTAGAATACAGTCTGGTACTGGCAAATATTTCTATTTTAGCTTGCTGCTTATTGCAAGTAGTGTAGTTTTTTCGGCTTATCTCGTCAGGGTAAAGCATACCTGGCGGATAGCACTTTTGCCCGTTATTGTAGCAGCGGCAGCGTTCTGGGTGCTCGGCGGACGGGCAAGGAGTTTTACTCCACTAAACGCTGGATTGTTGGTTGTTTGGTCCCAGAGGGATAATTCAAGGATCTCACTGAGGGCCGTACTAAGTTTCGTCCTCATCACGGCACTAGCGATTATGGGTTTTTATGCTGGCGCTTTATACCGTCAAGGGACCCAGGCGGAGGATATCGTGCAGTTTTCTCTCTTGGGTCTACTCGACTACATCTCAGAGGCAGTTTGGACAGATTTAGGCCAATTACATGCTCTCGCTGCCGCGGTGGCAATTGGGCCAAGCGTGTTAGGCGGGCGGACTTTCTTACTTCTGTTATGGCCCGCATCAGCTATCCTCGACCTTTCAGCGCGAAGTGCAGGCATATTTATTGTTGAGACACTCCTTATGTTTGGTGACCGGAGATGGGGTTTTCATGCAACACTCATAGGTGATGCCTACCTGAATTTCGGACAAATTGGGGTGTTTATAACAGTAACCATCTTTGGAATGGTATTAAACACGCTTTATATAAGGTTTAGAAAAGGAGTGATAAATAGCACTTTTTATGCTATTTCTATAGTTTATGGCATACGAATATTCTTCGAATCTATAGAGAAATTCGGGGAAATGCTTGTAGTTTTATTTTTCGCCTTGCTTATAATAAAATTTGGTCATGTTTTACCCAAATTTCATCTGCAAAGCGAGCCTGGAGATTAAGTCCAGCTCTCGACTTTGTACAAACCAGTATGCGTAACCGAAGTCTGAAGATGCTCTATAACGTAGAGGAAAATCATGAAAACATATCAAAAGAATGAAAAATACAAACGCGACGCCTACGCATCACATTATGACGAATGGTTTCTCGCGACAAAGGGATTGCTTTTTGACCTTTGTGAGCGACAAGTGTTTGCTCAAGCTGTCAAGAATAACAACGCCCATTCGATCATCGATATCGGTAGCGGTACAGGCCGAATAACAGAAATTCTCTCCTCACTCGATCAGCGAGCAGTCGCCCTCGACTTTTCCTGGCAAAGTCTGCATATGCTGAATCGTAAACAATTGAAAAATTGCTCAGCAGTATGTGCTGATATCTCTTTCGCTATCCCTTTCAAAGATAATACATTTGATTTAGCTGTCAGTTGCCAAGTTCTCCCACAACTCCAATTCAAAGAATTATTAGTGGCTGCTCGAGAGGTCAATCGTATTCTCAAGCCTCAAGGGTTGTTTGTATTCAGCGGTTACAACCTGCACTCTTGGCGCTACAAAGAGGTCTTCGGAGCAGGAAAGTTCGATTGGCTGAGGTCTAAACAATTTTCTAGCAGAGACATCTGCACTATGGCTGCTCACTCCAATTTCAGTATCGTAGCTTTTAGGTACTATAAGGCGTTACCATTGAATTATTTACACAGTCATCGATGGCTGGCTGTCGATCGTGTCATGTGCACCATACCCTGGGTAAACAAGAGACTAAGCGGCTATACGTTAGCGGTGTTTCAGAAGAAGGAATAAACATGGTTATTATTGAAGGGAGCCGTTGGGGCTGGCATGATCGGATGGTGTTCTTTCCAGATCAAGAAACACTCCAGCAGCTCATTGCGAGTCTCGCTCCAGTTGATATCTTGAGAGTGCGTCAAACTGCCGCAGCTCTGCCAGACCATCCAAGCCTGATACAGCGAAGCCTGTTTAGGACAAGCTGTATCGATTTAACCGCGGATCTCGCAGCGTTGTATCGCGCAATGGATGCGATGTCGTGTCGCTACATCCGCAAGGCGGAAAGGATGCTAGATAGAATTCACATTCATATAAATGACGCGACTACGTACAAAGATTTTCTGAAACTTTATAACAGCTTCGTGCGTCTGAAGGGTCATACTCACCCGCTTTCTGAACGTCGCTTCCGCGAATATAAACAGGCTTCTGACGTGTATGTGCTTTATTTTGATGAACTTGCCATCTGCGGGCACATTTGGATTCGGGATGAAACGACTAGACGGGTCCGCTTAGTGCACTCAGTCAGCTCTCGTCTGGAAAGTGCGGAAGCAGCCCACCTGTCCGGCACATGGAATCGTTATCTCCACTGGTATGAGATGCAAATGTACAAAGCCACCGGCATCGAAATCTATGACTTTGGTGGTGTTGGGGATGGGACTAATTCAGTGGCCAAGTTCAAATTATCGTTCGGTGGAATGCGCGTGCAAGATCACAGTTATGTTTTCGCTGGAGCCTTAGGCAGGTGGGGGTATAAGGCATACCGACAAGTGACACAGCTGAGAAAGCCTTTGCATATTTAGTCACGCGAGGGGCTCATACAAGTTTGCCGTTCAAACTCCTTTTTCAAGCTCGACGTCCAACCTTGCCCCCTAGCTTTTACTGGCGTGGCACTGGAACAGACCGAAATGGGCCGATGGACTATGGGGCCTCGATCACGGCGTCGGCCACTTTCGGCCACTCAGCATAACCCGACAACGTCCCTTGTTGGCATAGCATTTCATTGCAATGAGACATGAAGGTTTGTGTCAAGTATTTTAACAACTTTAGTCACTGTAACTCATTGAATTCCAACAACTTATAAACTCATTTTATTTCAATATGTTGCAAGAAAAGGAAGAAAACTGAACGACCACCAGCTAAAAGCTGGTGGGTTCAAAAGCTTTCGGCGGACTTAACCGCCGACTGAAAGAGAAAACGGCTGAAAGCCGGTGGTTTGAAACCACGGGCCAAGCGCCCTTCGGGCGGGCTAAAGCCGCCTATTGGAAATCAAATAGTTGTACAAATACTGCAGTTTGATCATGTTCAAAATAAACTCAAGGCAGTGTTGTAGAGATAATAGCCTAAACCTTTGAACTCCTTGCTCTTTTGACAGTTCGGTGCTTTTGCGTCTTCCAGAAACAGAAGGGGGTGGCCGGCGCCATGATCGAAGCCGACTATGGGATATGGCGCGATACGTGGGAGGTACAGCGGACGGCAGCACCCTCAGGCTCCCGCCCCCGCCGTCCCTTCCTCCATGGAAAAAACTCGTTAGCTATGTCCAACATATCTATGCAGAGTATCCTCCACATTCAAAAAGTCACAGGCCTCGCCGGTTCCGAAAACCACTTGCTTACCCTGCTGCCTGGATTGAGGGAATATGGGTATGATCCGATAATGCTGGTACTCACTGCCCCCCCCGAAGACCGGGCGGATGCTTTCGTCGAACAGATGCGCTCTCAAGGCGTGCAGACTGATCTCATGCCCATGTCTGCCGATGTAGATCCACTCTTGGTCGCACGTCTCGCCCGTTATATACGACGGCACCGCTTTACTATAGTCCATACGCACCTCTTCCATGCCGATATCTATGGGACACTGGCCGCACGATTAGCCGGTGTGCCTCGTATCGTCTCAACCAAGCACGGTTTCAATCCTTGGCGTAGGAAACGCCAATATGCATTGCTTGATCGCTTGGCTGCTGGCTTTCAAACACACATTATTACTATCTCACAGGCCATTGGACAATGGCTAGTACAGGTGGAAAGGCTGCCAGCCGAGAAAATGCGGGTGATCTATTACGCCCTAGATACAGAGCGATTCCGTCGGTGCTCTCAGACACCTGCGGCGCTCTCAACCTTTTCTAGACCCATTATCGGCACAGTTGCCCGTCTCATCCCCTCAAAGGGGGTGCACATTCTCCTGGATGCCTTTGCCACGTGTCTTGAGCACTCTGTGCAGGCCTCCCTTCTCGTTCTTGGTGATGGCCCAGAACGTGCTGCCTTGGAGGCACACGCCCGTGCCCGCGGTATTGCGGGGCACGTCCATTTCTTAGGCTATATGGCTGCTCCAGATGTCAGCGCTATGATACGAGCGTTTGACATCTTCGCATTTCCTACTTTTGGAGAGGGATTTGGTCTCGTCTTGCTGGAAGCTATGGCCTGGGGAAAGCCGATCGTGGCCTCAAGGGTTATGGCTATCCCTGAAATCGTGCTCCATAACGATACAGGACTCTTGGTGCCACCGGGCGACGCTGTATCCTTAGCGCAGGCACTGCTCAGGCTGATGCAGGATCCGACCCTCTGTCACACGCTTGGGATGGCTGGCCAGAAGAGAGGCGAGCAGGAATTCACGGTGGAGCGCATGGTCCAGCAGACCGTAAACGTCTATAACGAGATGCTTGGCCTTACACCTGGCGACACCGCCACAGCCAGGGGTTAGGCAGTCAATCGAGCTGTCGTTAACCCCAATCATGTCATAGACGCTCGCTGGCACTCGATAGCGCCTTGTGCCACGCTCCCGGTGGTACATTTCATATGAGAAGGGAATGCTGATGATTCCTATCGTCTTTGCTTTCCACGCCGAACAACTCCACGACGATAATGTCTGGAGACGGACAGAGCGAGTCGCCCGCTACATGACGAAGAAGGGGTTACAGGCTGTTTTCTTTGTCTATCCTTTTCGCGCACAAGTGGCAGGTCGGGACATTACTGACCGCGTGCGAACGCTCGCAGCGCTGGGGCATGAAATTGGGCAACACACGCATTTTTATGCTGGCACAAATATCGACAAGCTAGAGAAAGTCGACGACTTGAGCGAGGCGAACATCATTCATTGCTTATATCGGGATTTTGAGACTCTACAGCGCATGGGCTTTTCACCTCAAGGATTCACTGCTGGCGCTTGGATGGTGACCGAGACAGTTTTGAACACGCTAGTGGAGTTGGGTTTTACATATGACTGCTCAGCCTGCTTTCCTAAGCCGAAGGGGATGACAAGTTCTCCATATCGCCGTTGGCTTTGGTCTCCCCAGCTTTATTCTAATACTAAAGGATGCCTACTTTCTCTGCCAAGCACCTGTCGTTTAGGTGAATGGTTCAAATGGGGACGAGGTGTACAGAGTAAAAACCAGGTACCCTATCAGCTTATCTACCTTCACGACTATGATCTTCTTGGTCCTCATGTTTATTTATTACTCTGGTATTTCTTAGCTTTTACTAGAAGTAGACGCTTCATGCCAGTTCATATACTTATAAAGCGGATTGAGGAGAAAGAGGCTCACGACTGATTATGTCCATTATGTTTCAGTAACTCATGTACAAGGGGAGATACAAATTGGAGAGGAATTTTGTCGAAAAGTACCAAGGATGAGCTATTCCCATGTACTTCACAAGAATCTGTAGCATTGTGAAAGAAACATTCTTGTGCCAATGTGACCATTTTTACTTAATCTAATCTACATTTCAGAAAAATCACTTGTTTTGCCTAGCCCCTTGAACGTGAGAGTACAGCATGTTTCTGAATAGCGAGAAGGAGTGGCGTCATTGCCAAAGAAGATTTTATTAGTGTCGCGCTGTGCTTGGACCTTATATAACTTCCGTGCTGGGTTAATGCGGCTCTTGAAATCGCGAGGGATGACAGTGATAGGTGGCGGAGCGGCAGGTGACGGTTTTGAACCCAAGATCGAAGCCTTAGGCGTGCCATTTATTTCTTTACCAGTAGATAAGCGGGGAATTCATCCGCGTGCTGATATTGCCCTCCTGCGGGCTCTCTATCATCGGTACCGTCGTGACAAGCCTGACATTGTCCACCATTTCACGATTAAGCCGGTCATTTACGGCAGCATTGCCGCGCGCCTGGCTGGGGTGCCGCGGATCGTGAACACCGTGACTGGACTGGGCTATGTGTTTATGGCACACCGATCCTGGCTGCGACACCTGGTGGAATGGCAATACCGTGTCGCACTGGCATGTGCGCATGTGACGCTCTTTCAAAATCGTGATGATCTGGAGCTGTTTCACATGCGCCGACTGATCAAGCCCCAGAAAACGGTGCTTGTGCCGGGGTCCGGAGTCGACTGTACGTTTTTCACGCCAACGTGTGCCGATACGCCGACATCACTTGCAAAACCTTTGACCTTCCTGATGGTGGCCCGTTTGCTCCGTGACAAGGGCATCTATGAATTTGTGCAAGCAGCCGCGATGGTGCAACGCGATTTCCCACATGTACAGTTCCAACTGTTAGGAGGGCGCGATGAGCGCAATCCGACCGTGGTATCGCAAGCAGACCTCGACCAATGGCAAACCGCAGGGCTCGTGACATGGTTGGGCGAAGTCGCTGATGTGCGTCCAGTCATTGCCCAGGCCGATGTGGTAGTGCTGCCATCGTACCGCGAAGGTACCCCACGAGCGCTGTTAGAAGCGGCGGCGATGGGGAAACCACTGATTACGACTGACACCGTCGGCTGCCGGGAGGTGGTAGAGGAGGGAGTGAATGGTTTGCTTGTGCCAGTGCAAGATGCGCCAGCCTTGGCGAGTGCGATGCTGCGCATGCTCAGCGATCCGACCATGCGAGAACGCCTGGGGAAAGCAGGACGTGAGAAGATGGAGCGAGAGTTTGACGAGCATATCGTGCTTGACCAGATCCTTAAAACATATGAGGATGTCCTATGAGTGCGCTCATCACTGGGTAGATCCACAGCGGTTACGTACACTAGCGTGCCACTAGGCGCTGCAGCACCTGAGATTGGCGGCAAACAGCGCATCCAGGATGTACCCCTAGCGGTAATCATTGAGGGTGGCACGCGTTAATCCTGGCTGCAGCGCTAACATGCCCCACTCTTCCAGCCGTCTCCCCACCTGATAGAGGGCATAATGCCCATCCAGAATGGCGAATACCAGGGCTTCGACCCCACGCCCCCCGAGAGCACTTGCGCCGGGTGGGGCGGGATGAGGCGGTCGATCACTGTCGCCACCTCCAGACGCCGTAAGATCCCCAGGACCAAAGGCAAATGCGCTACAAAGGTAGCGGGCATTTTCGTGCGATTTTATACGCTAAGACGTAGCCTTTGGCATTTCAACGCTGTGCAAAGAAAGTTGGCTGACTTTTCCACAGGTTGCTGCCTCTTTTATAGGCCATAACAGTCCAAACGACGGAGACCCCGGGGAGGAAAACCACCGCCTGGGTCACTGATGGTCCGTCTTTGCGCCTCCATGTGTCACCCCGAACAAGCAAAAGGGGGCTATGAGAGGCGCGCTCCATTGCCTTGGAACATGAGGCATGTCGATTTTTAGGACCTGCATGGACCATAGTAAGCGCAGCTCGGTGTGGAAAACTGACGGCTTTTTGACTGCAAGTTGCCGCATCACTGGGACTTCCGGCTTAGCGTATATTTTGACACGATCATCTCAAGTACCGGATCATGTCAAGTCCGATGCGTATCCCTAGACGTAGCAACGATTTTATGCATTGTTACCCCGCATGATCGGGAGGGTCCAGAAGCTTGGCCTTATGCTAGACATGAGCGAGACATCCTGGCTAGAGAGGACAAAAAGGATCAAAATGGCTTTGTCTTGGCCCATGGCGGTGACACTTTGTCCGATCCTGGGGCATATTTTTTCCTCTGATCCGCCTTCACAGCTGTCAGGAGAGCTGCGCTCTGCTTCCGGATCATGCCAAGCTATGCTCACAGGAGATGCCCGAAAATGCTGGAGCAACCTGTGTTTGCCAGGCGTTACATAGCATGATCCAGTACTTGAGATGATGGCCGTCATGCCCAGCATGACATGACCTCAAAAATGCCCGCTACCCTTACAGGACGAATCGTCTGCACTGCAATGGCCATGCTGCACCTCAGCTGGCTCTCCTCCCGGGCAAAAATCGTGTTGTTTGACCTCATCTCTTGAACATAGGGCTAAACGCTTTATTCTCCCTAGAGGAAGCCTAAAGTCTCTCTCCCTGCATGCCGATAAGGTTCCTAAATCGTCGACTTCAGCTGTTACTCGAAGCTATTGCCTTTAGGAGGCGGGGATGGAGCACTCACTTATGCGCGGTCCGCGTTTGGGCTTTGGACGCGTCACGCTTATTAGCATTTTTTTTGCCGTGAGCCTGTTGCTCACGGTCACACTTGCGCCATCTTCTCCTGCTAATAGCCTTGTTGGCTACTGGCACTTGGATGAAGCGGCAGGAATAAGTCTGGATGAAACTGCTGGAACAGGCCAACAGGTTGGGCTGCTATACTCCGCTGCCACCTATCCCTGGTCGGGTCCACAACAGACATATCGCTACACCATAGTCGCTGCAAATATCAGTGCTAACGAGCCAGTGCCAAGCGCACCGCAGTCACTACGTGCGCTGCCTAGTCCCGACCTCACTAGCATTTCCCAAGTCCAAGCCGTGTTCCTTACCGTAGATACCGCGGTCATCCGCTGGGACACCGATGCACCCTCGGACTCCCAGATCGAATACGGTACCTCAGCTTCCTACGGCCAAACCGCCTCGCTCCTCGAGTCTCCGGTCCGCTCACACGCATTACTCCTGACCCCTCTCACTCCTAACACCACCTACCATTATCGCGTCATCTCGCGCGATCTTGCTGGGCATCAAGTGGTATCGGGCGACTTTCTCCTCACCACTCCTGCCGCCCGCCCGCTTATCAGCGTCAAGACCTACGGCGCCAAAGGGGATGGCAACACCGACGACACCGCCGCCATTCAAACTGCAGTCAATAGCCTGCCCAATAACGCTACCCTCTACTTCCCCGCGGGCACCTATCTTATCAACGCATCCCAAGGCATTGTAGTGACCAACCGCCTGGGGCTTTCTTGGAAAGGCGATGGCTTCACGACGGTTCTCAAACGCCATGCCACCGCCGAGCCCACTGCCCGTATTGCTACCTTTACCGACGACAGCGATTTTCAAATTTCTGAAATGGCCTTTGATGCAAATGGAATCACCAGTTACGGGGGCGTAGTGTTTTACGGGGCGAAACGTGCCCTCATTACCCGCACGCGTTTCTTCGACAGCAACAAGCAGCCCCTCGGACAGACGGATCGCTACCCCTTTGTCTTTGGCGGAGGGCATCACGAAGACATCTGGATTTCGGACAACATAATCGAAGACCTCCAACTAGAGATCGATGCGGTCCAGCGCGCCCACATCGTACGAAACCAGGTCGTCCGTCCAACGCGCACTGCAGCGATCGGTGCATTTAGTCTCGGCAACGGGGGATTTGCGGAAGATTATGAGATTGCCTATAACCAGATCACTGACGCGCAAGTATCAGCCGGCGCCATCACGGTCGACTTGGATCCGCCGCAGACATCCAATTATCGGTACAGCAGGATGACGATTGCGCGGAATGATATTCGCTTCAATACGGTAGCAGGGCGGGCGATGCTTCTGGGAACTACCAACAGCTCTAGCCCTACGAGCACGAATGTGTTTGAGGATTTTATTGTGAACCGCAATACGGTCACCTATGCGGCTAGCCTTTCTTATGCTGGCGATGGTATCCTCGCAAACACGTCGTCAACGGCTAATTTTGATTTCGTGCGGCTCAAGATGCTCGGCAATACCATCACCGGCTCCGGGGTCGCCCAAGGAATCGGTATTGATCTCCGACGCATGACGGACGGATTAGTGCAAGATAATACGACACTCTTATGGCAGCTTGGTGTATACGTGGAAAACATACAGGGAACTATTGTGCAAAATAACAAGGTACAGTAAAGAATCTGCCGCTATTGACGAGTACCTGGGGTGCCAGCCCCAGGGCCATGCACACCGTGGCTTCAGCCTGCACGCCGTCTGGCGGAACTGACCGACTACCTCCTGTGCCTGCCCCTGACTCTGCGCATATACTACTAACCAATGGTGTTAGTCTCTTACACACTAGCCAATTATGCTATAGACGTTCAGAAAAAGATTCGTGAGCGTTATGGGTAAAGATGGACTGGACAAAGCACGAGAGATACGGCATGCCTATCGGATGGTAGCCCCACCATGCGACTCTTGGCAGGAGGTATCTCTCGTGACGTTTACCCTACGTCTCACGCCCTTGCTCCGTCAACAACTTTATCGTCGTCTCCAGCAAGCCTATGCCAGCGGCTCACTCCGCTTGGTCAAACGCCTCCATGCCCTGCTCGCCATTGCCGTGGGCATGACGGTGCACAACGTCGCCCAGATGTTAGGCCTCGGCGAGCAAACCGTCCGTGACTACCGTAATAGTTTCCTCTGGCGCGGCGTCGCCAGTTTGGTCTATCAGCGTCCGCCAGGGCGACCTGCGAAGCTGACCAAAACGCAACGCCAGGCACTCGCCAGCTTGATTGAGGCCGGTCCGCAAGCGGCAGGCTATGCCTCAGGCTGCTGGAGTGCTACGATGATCTAAGACCTCATTCAGCGCCAATTTGGGGTGGAGTATCATCCCCACTATATCTGTACCTTGTTGCAGAACCTTGGCTTTTCCTACCAGAAAGCCCGCTTTGTCTCCGATCACCTCGATAAGGCTAAGCGCCTGGAGTGGTGTCAACAGACCTGGCCCACCGTGCTGAGACGCGCCCGCCAACGCAAAGCCCTCCTGCTCTTTGGGGATGAGGCCAGCTTTGCCCAATGGGGCTCGTTGAGCTATACCTGGGCGCTCAAGGGACACCAGCCTGAAGTGCTGACCAGTGGCAGACGCAAAGCGTACAAAGTCTTTGGGCTTATCGACTACTTTTCTGGGCGCTTTTTCTCCAAAGCCCATACGGGGCGATTTAACTCGGAGAGCTATGCGGCGTTTTTGCTCGACGTCCTGGCACAAACCACAAAGCATATTTTTGTCATTCAAGATGGAGCGCGCTACCACACCAGCCAAGCCATGGAGGAGTTTTTTGCGGCCCATGGCACGCGCTTGCCCAAGGTGCAATTACCTGCCTATTCCCCGGATTTCAATCCGATTGAATATCTGTGGAAGAAAGTGAAGAAGATGGCAACGCATCTGAAACACTTCCCGGAATTTACCCGCTTGCAGGCCGAGGTGGACAAAGCGTTGCTACACTTTACCCAAACGCCACACGAGATCAAGGCCTTGATGACGCGCTACTGTGATTCGCTCGGGGCTCTGGCCGCGTAATGGCACACGGAACTTTTTCTGAAGATCTATCTCCCCATTCGCCTCATCAGGTTCCAATTGCCGGAATTTCAAGCTGCCCATAGAGAGCAGCACCCAATCCTAGCCGTTGCAGAATGTCCTCTTGTACCCCTGACAAGGGTGTGAGCCGACGCAGA
>Ga0209382_10007191_pt1 | contig 14231 bp, 11 predicted proteins | sample SoiMetdeltSBSDD5_FD_187599 | JGI IMG/M metagenome (GOLD analysis project Ga0209382, IMG submission 187599) | Bulk soil microbial communities from a Populus tree surrounding site in Tennessee, USA - Soil MetaG P. deltoides SBSDD5 (SPAdes) (version 2) | ecosystem: Environmental > Terrestrial >... | reverse complement strand
GAGCCGCCCCTGCGCCGCCGGCTCGTAACGCAGCCCGGCCGGGTCGGCGAGAAGGGACAGCAGGTCGGCCGGGTACGGAATCCCCGCGCGCGTCGGGTTCGACTCCGTGAGGTCGAGGATCGGGCGGCCGGCGGCGCGGCGGGCGGCGAGGACACGTGCGATCCGGTTCGGCGCCAGCGCCCAGTCTGTCCTCTTCGAGAACATGGAGGTCACTGTCGACTCTCGACTGTCGACTGTCAACTTCGGTTTGACTTGCCTCGCCACGGCACATAGGCTTCGAAGTTCCGGACAAGGAGCAGGGGATGCGTCATTCGAAGCCTATGATGGTGGCGTTGCTCGTGCTGGCGCTCGCGCCCGCGTGCACCGGCAGCACCAGCGCGCCTGCGGCGGTGACCGCGGCCGCGCGCCCGACCGACCCGGGGGCGCCGCCGGAGATCGATCGCACGACGCCGCTGCCCGATCCGCTCCCCACGGTCGCGGCCGAGGTGAACGGCCACCCCGTGCCCACGCACCAGGTGAAGCTGCTGGCCGACCGCGCCCTGCAGTCGGGCAACATCCCCGCCGACCAGAAGGCCTTCGCCTATCGGCACGCCATGAACCAGCTCGTCATCCGCGAGCTGCTCTTCGCGGAGTCGGTGGCGCGTGGCCTCTCCGCCGATCGAGCCACCCTCGAGCAGGTGGAAAACACCGAGCGCGGCCGCTACCCGAACACGGCCGCGTGGCAAGCGGCGCTCACCGAGCGGGGGATGACGGAAGAGTCGTTCAAGATGGAGCTGCGAACGCAACACACGGTCAACGCCCTCGTACAGGAGGTCTACGCGGGTGTGCCCGCCGACAGCGTCACCGAGGCCGAGCTGCTCGCCTACTACGAGGGGCACGCGGCGGAGTTCACCTCCCGCGACCGCGTGCGCGCCGCCCACATCCTCATCCGCTTTCCCCCGGGCGCCGCGCCGGTGGCCAAGGCCGCTGCCCGCACCAAGGCGGAAACGCTCCTCGCCGACATCCGCAAGGGGGCCGACTTCGGGGAGCTGGCGCAGAAGAGCTCCGAAGACCCCGCGAGCCGCGCGCGGGGCGGCGAGATGCAGGCCTTCGGCCGCGGCCAGCTGGGGCCGGAGCTGGCCGCCCTCGAACAGGCCATCTACGCCCTGACTCCGGCCGAGGTCGGCCGCGCCGTGATCGAGTCGCCGGCCGGGTTTCACGTCGTCAAGCTCCTGGCGAAGCTGCCCGACGAGGTGGTCCCGCTGGACACCGTCAAGGAGCAGCTTCGCCAGCATCTGCTGCGTCAGAAACGTGCCGAGGCCCTCCAGAAGCTGGTGAACAGCTTGCGGGCCAAGGCGAAGATCGAGACCCATCTCTGATGATCCTGGCGGGCCGTGGCTGACGCTGCCGTCGTTGTTCGAGACCTCTGGAAGAAGTACGGCGACGTCGAGGCCGTGCGCGGACTCTCCTTCGACATCCCGGCCGGGGAGTGTTTCGGCCTGCTGGGGCCCAACGGCGCCGGCAAGACGACGACAATCGAGATCCTCGAGGGCCTGAACCCTCCCACCTCCGGCGACGTCACGGTGCTGGGCCGGCGGTGGGGCCGCGACGACCGCGACATCCGCGAGCGCCTCGGGGTCTGCCTGCAGCAGACGGTGCTTTCGCCCAAGCTCGAGGTCCACGAGACACTGGAGCTCTTTCGCAGCTTCTATCGCGAGGGCCGGGCGCCCGCCGACGTGATGACGGAGGTGGGTCTCACGGAGAAGGCACAGGCGCGGGTGGCCACGCTCTCCGGCGGACAACAGCAGCGCCTCGCCGTGGCCTGCGCGCTGGTGGGTGATCCTGAGCTGCTCTTCCTCGACGAGCCCACCACCGGCCTCGACCCGCAGTCGAGGCGCGGCGTGTGGGAGATCGTGAACCGCTTCAAGGAGCGGCGGCGTACCGTGCTGCTCACGACCCACTACATGGACGAGGCGGAGCGCCTGTGTGACCGTCTGGCCATCGTCGATCACGGCCGCGTGATCGCTCAGGGGACCCCGCGCGAGCTGATCACGTCGCTGGGCGGCGATCACGTCGTGGAGATCTCCGTGGCGGAGAGCGACAAGCCGCGGCCGGCCGCCGCCGATCTGCAGACGATCCCGTCGGTCCGCTCGGTCCACGTCCAGGCCGGACACTTCGTGCTCACCGTGGCCGAGCCGCACGTGGCGATCCCCGGCGCCCTCGAGCGCCTGCGCGCGGGCGGCTGGGATCTGGCCGGGCTCACCACGCGGCATGCGAGCCTCGAGGACGTGTTCGTGTCGCTGACCGGCCGGCAGCTGAGAGACGAATGAGCGCACTCACCGACGGACGCCATCTGACCCGCGGCGACGCGCTTCGCACGTTGTGTATCTCGCGTTTCCGGCAGTTCTACCGGGAGTCGGAGGTCATCTTCTGGAGCTTCCTGTTCCCGATCCTCCTGTCGGTCGCGCTGGGGGCGGCGTTCCGCAATCGGCCGGTGGAGACGGTGCCGGTGGCGGTCACGACGTCGGCCACGAGCGCGGCGGCGGCACTGCAGGGCACCCCCGGGATGGAGGTCGCGGTCGTGAGCGACGACGAGGCGGCGCAGCGCTTGCGCCTCGGCCGTGTGCTGATCGTCGTCACCACGGACGCCAAGGGCGCCGTCACCTATCGCTTCGACGACTCGCGCCCGGAGGCGGCGATGGCCCGCCTGCGCGTCGATGCCGCGCTGCAGAAGGCCGCCGGCCGCACCGATCCGGTACCCACGCAGGATCAGCCGGTGCGCGAAGCGGGATCGCGCTACATCGACTTCCTGATCCCCGGCATCCTCGGGATGAACCTGATGAGCGGCGGCCTCTGGGGGATGGGCTTCCACCTCGTCGACCTGCGCATCAAGAAGCTGCTGAAGCGCCTGGTGGCCACGCCGATGCACCGCAGCGACTTCATGCTCGCGCAGATGGTGATCCGCGTGGTGTTTGCGTTCATCGAGGTCACCTTCGTGCTCAGCTTCGGATGGCTCGCCTTCGGCGTCCCCGTGCGCGGGTCGATCCTGGCCGTCTTCACGGTGGCCGTCCTCGGCGCCCTCGCCTTCGGCGCCATCGGCCTGCTCGTGGCCTCTCGCGCCGTCACCATCGAGAAGGTCAGCGGCCTGATGAACGTCGTCATGATGCCGATGTTCATCTGCTCGGGTACCTTCTTCTCCGCGGATCGTTTTCCCGCCTTTTCGAAGCCGTTCATCCAGCTCCTGCCCCTCACCGCCTTGAACGACGCCTTCCGCGCGGTGATTCTCGAAGGCGCGACCCTCGCTTCGCAGGCGGGGGAGCTGGCGGTGCTCGCCGCGTGGGGGCTCGTGAGCTTCGTGGTCGGCCTGCGCCTGTTCCGCTGGAGCTGACCTGAGCGGCCGCCGGCGAGGGGCGCTGCAGCTCGTGGCGTGCGCCGCGCTCTTCTCGACGGGCGGCGCCGCCATCAAGGCCTGCTCGCTCACGGGGTGGCAAGTCGCGGGGCTGCGCTCCGCGGTGGCGGCCCTCGCCATCGCGGTCTTCCTGCCGGAATCGCGGCGCCTGCGCGACGTGCGGGTCGTGCTCCTGGCCGCCGCCTATGCGGCGACGCTCGTGTTGTTCGTGCGGGCGACGAAGCTGACCACCGCCGCCTCCGCGATCTTCCTGCAGTCGGTGGCGCCGTTGTACGTGCTGCTGCTCGGCCACTGGCTGCTGGGCGAGCACGTGAAGCGCCGCGACCTCGGGTTCATGGCCGCCTTCGCCGTCGGTCTCGGCTTCCTGCTCACGGGGACGTCCGTTCCACTGGCGAGCGCGCCCGATCCCGCCCTCGGCAATCGCCTCGCTGCCGCCAGCGGGGTGACGTACGCGCTGACCCTCGTCGGCTTCCGCTACCTGCGCGCCGATCCCGGTGCGGGGGCCTCGTCCCTCGTGGTCGGCAACCTCTTCGCGGCGCTGGCCGCGCTGCCCTTCGCGCTGCCGTTGCCGCGCATCGGTGCCGCCGACCTCGCCGTCGTTTCCTATCTTGGGATCGTGCAGATCGGCCTCGCCTACCTCCTCCTCACGCGTGGGATGCGCCACGTGCCGGCGCTCGAGGCGTCGTTGCTCTTGCTGGTCGAGCCCGTTCTCAATCCGATATGGGCCTGGATATTGCAAAAGGAAGTGCCGGAAGCCGCGTCGCTCGTCGGCGGAGCCGTGATCCTCGTCACCACGGCCCTCATGACGTCGCGCGGGGGGAACGTCACTTCTCAAGAAGGGAACGCGCGTGGCCACGACGGCGTCGGTGGAACGGGCGAAACTCGGGACGACGATCGTTCCCGAAGGGGTGCGGTTTAGCGTCTGGGCGCCGAAGCGGCGCCGTGTGTCGGTGGTTTTCGAGCCGTCCGCGGCTGTCGTTCCCCTCGAAGACGAGGGCGGCGGCTACTTCTCGGGTCTCGCCCCGGGCGTGGGCGCGGGCGCCCTCTATCGCTTCCGTCTGGACGATGCCGGCGACTTCCCGGATCCCCGCTCCCGCTATCAACCGCAGGGGCCGCACGGCCCCTCGCTGGTCGTCGATCCCGACGCGTATCGCTGGCGGGACACCGAGTGGACCGGGGCGACGATGGCGGGGCAGGTCTTGTACGAAATACACGTCGGCGCCTTCACGGCGGAAGGAACGCTGGACGCCGCCGCCGCCGAGCTTCCGGAGCTGGCCAGGCTGGGGATCACCGCCGTCGAGCTGATGCCGCTGGCGGAGTTCCCCGGCCGATTCAACTGGGGCTACGACGGCGTCGGGCTCTACGCCCCCGCCCACGTCTACGGCGATCCCGAGGCGCTCAAGCGATTCGTGGATGCCGCGCACTCTGCAGGCCTGGCCGTGGTGCTCGACGTCGTCTACAACCACCTCGGCCCCGATGGGAACTACCTGCGCGAGTACAGCGACGACTACTTCACCGACCGCTACCAGAACGAGTGGGGCGACGCCATCAACTTCGATGGCCCCGGCTCGGAGGCCGTGCGGGAGCACTTCATCGAGAACGCCTGCTACTGGGTGCGCGAGTTCCACGTCGACGGGCTGCGCTTGGACGCCACCCAGCAGGTCTTCGACGCGGGCGCCCCGCACGTGCTCGCCCTGCTGTCGCTGCGGGCGCGCGCGGCGGCGTCGCCGCGTCCCATCCTCTTGATCGCCGAGAACGAGACGCAGGACGTGATCGCGATGAAGCCGGTCGCGGACGGCGGCTGGGGGCTCGACGCGGAATGGAGCGATGACTTCCACCACGCGGCACGGGTGGCCCTCACCGGGCGCCGCGAGGCCTACTACAGCGACTATCGCGGGCGCGCGCAGGAGCTCCTGGCCTGCGTGAAGCGAGGCCATCTGTACCAGGGCCAGTATTACGCGTGGCAGAAGCAGCCACGCGGCACGCCGGTCACGAACGAGCCCGCCTCGGCCTTCGTCTTCTATCTCCAGAACCACGACCAGGTGGCCAACCACCTGCGCGGCGACCGTTTGACTTCGCTGGCAGGTGCCCCGCGCGTGCGGGCGATGACGGCTCTTCTCCTGCTCGCACCCCAGACGCCGCTGCTGTTCATGGGCCAGGAGCTCGGCACGAGCCGGCCCTTCCTGTATTTCGCCGATCACCACGACGACACCCTGGCCGAGGCGGTCGGCCGCGGCCGTAAGACGTTCCTCGCGCAGTTCCCGAGCTACGCGACACCCGAGGCGCAGGAGGCCGTACCCGATCCCTGCGCGGAGTCGACCTTCCTGGCCTCCAAGCTCGACCGCGGCGAACGCGAGACGCACGAGGACGCCTATGCGCTCCATCGCGAGCTGCTCCGGCTGCGGCGCGAGGACGCGGTGATCGCGCGGCAGAGCCGGCAGGACCTGGACGGTGCGGTTCTCGCCGACGACGCCTTCGTCATCCGCTACTTCGGCGGCGGCCACGGGGATCGGCTGCTCGTCGTGAACCTCGGGCGCGACCTCGACCTGGCACCCGTACCGGAGCCGCTGATGGCTCCACCGGCGGGGACGGATTGGGCGCTCCTCTTCTCGACCGACGATGCGCAATACGGTGGGCCGGGCACGATCGCTGCCTACGGCGGCGCCGCCTGGCGAATCCCGGGCGGCAGCGCCCAGCTTTTTGCGAGCTCCACGTCGGGAGGAGACCCAAGGCCATGACGAGCACGCTGACCCCAACCGCAACGGAGACGGCCTTCGTTTTTCCGTGGAACGGTGAGCGAGACGACCCGGAGCTCCTCCGGCAGCGGGAGTGGCTGGTCACCAACGGCCTCGGCGGTTATGCGTCGGGGACGCTGCTGAGCGTCCCCACGCGGCGTTATCACGGAGTCTTCGTGCCGAACCTGCCCGCCCCGCGCGGCCGCACCATGATGGTGCCGCGTCTCGACGAGGAGATCCTGGTCGACGGTTCGCTGACGCAGCTGGGTGGCGCCGAGTTCATGGACGGCCGCCGCGAGGGCGACTTCGCGCGCCACCTGCGCGAGTTCCGCCTCGATTGGCAGATCCCGACGTGGACGTTCGAGATCGCCGGGCGCCGCATCGAGAAGCGCATCGTGATGCCGTTCGGCCAGAACACCGTCTACGTCGAGTACCGGCTCGTCTCCGGAGCCGCCTGCCGCCTCCACCTCCGGCCGTTCGTCACCTTCCGGATGCACGACGGCCCGCTCGGCGTCCCGGGCGACTGGCCGTTCACGCTGGTCATCAATCGGCGCGGGCGCCACGAGGTGCAGGCCTTCGAAGGTGCGCCCGCCCTGCGTTTTTGCATGCGGCCGCGCGGCGGCGCCTTCGTCAACGACGAGCGGGAGAGCCCGGGTGTGTTCTACGCGGTGGAGAAGAGCCGCGGCTACGATCATCGCGAGGACCTGTTCACGCCCGGCTACTTCGCCCATGACCTGGAGCCGGAGGCACCGGTGGCTGTCGTCTTCAGCACGGAGCCGTGGGAGCTGCTCGATCTCGACGCCGGCGCCGTATTCGAGGCCGAGCGCCAGCGGCTGCAGAAGCTGCTGCTCCTCGCCCCGGAGGCGGCGCGCCGCGGCCTGCTCGCCCAGCTCGTGATTGCCGCCGACCAGTTCGTCATCCTCCCGGGCAGCCGCCTCGAGGAGAGCGCCATCGCCCGTGCCTCCGGCGACGAGGTGCGGACGGTGATCGCCGGCTACCACTGGTTCACGGACTGGGGCCGCGACACGATGATCAGCCTCGAAGGCTTGACTCTCTGCACCGGGCGGCACCGCGAGGCGAGAGCGATCCTCCGGACGTTCTCGCATTACGTGAAGGACGGGCTTCTGCCGAATCACTTCCCGGAAGGGCAGCGCACGCCGATCTACAACACGTGCGACGCGACGCTCTGGTACTTCCACGCCATCGACCGCTACTGCGAAGCGACCGGCGACGGCGAGACGCTCGAGGCGCTCTTCCCCGTGCTGGAGTCGATCATCGACGGCCAGGTGAAGGGGACGCACTACGGCATCGCCGTCGATCCCGCCGATGGGTTGCTGCGCGCGTCCGCGCCCGGCTATCAGCTCACGTGGATGGATGCGAAGGTCGACGGCTGGGTCGTCACGCCCCGCCGCGGCAAGCCCGTGGAGATCCAGGCGCTCTGGTACAACGCGCTCCGCCTCCTCGGCGACTGGGCGCGCGCGCTGGGCAAGCCGCACGAGCGGTACACCTCGCTGGCCGGGCAAGCGTATCGCTCGTTCAACGAGCGGTTCTGGTACGAGGCCGGCGGCTATCTCTACGACGTCGTCGACGGCGAGGAGATGAAGGAGGACCCGAGTCTTCGTCCGAACCAGATCTTCGCGCTGTCGCTGCGGCATCCGGTGCTGGCCGAAGGGCGCTGGCGGCCGGTGGTCGATCTCGTGGCCGAACGCCTGCTGACGCCGTACGGCCTGCGCACCCTCGACCCCGCTCACCCCGACTATCACCCGCGCTACGAAGGCGACCTGTGGGCCCGCGACTCCGCGTACCACCAGGGGCTCGTGTGGGGCTGGCTCATCGGCCCGTTCCTCGACGCCTGGCGCCGCGTGCATCCGGACCGCGACAAGACGAAGCAGCTCCTGGCCGGCCTCGTCGATCATCTGAAGGACGCAGGGGTCGGCAGCGTGAGCGAGATCTTCGACGCCGATCCGCCCCACACGCCGCGCGGCTGTATCGCCCAGGCCTGGAGCGTGGCCGAGCTGCTGCGCGTGCTGCTGGCGGTCGAGGACGACGGCCGAACGTCGCTGCCGCTCTAGGTCCTGGGTCCGGACCCCGTCGTCGGCATGCGGAACCCTGGTATCGTCCTATCGAGCCCCGCGCTTCGTCCGCCCACCCCGGCTCTCGGTTCGCTCAGGCCTGTTGGCGGCTGACCGATCACGCGCCGTCCACGCCTGTGTTCCCGCTCGCTCTGCTGGTGGAGCCACTCTTCCTCGATTCGACGCACATCCGACGACCACAGATGCCACTCGTACTGGTTGTGCGCCTGGCATCGCAGCTCGATATTGGCAAGGATCGGCGGTCCGTCGAACGCGTGCGGCTTCACGTGGTGGAATTCGAGGAATGCACGCTCACCGCATCGTCGGCCGTTGCCGCCGAGGAATGCGCATCGGCCCAGATCGCGGACCCACACCGACCGTTTGACCTCGGCCGATACATGCCGCGACCCTCCGCGACGCCACGCGATCGCCTGGGTCGTTCGGTGGCGGCGAACTTTTGTGGGCCAGCTCCACCAACAGTGCTCTCACCGCCCGTTTGAGAACCTGTTGATCGTCGCCCGCGGGTTCAGCGTGGCTCAGCATGTCCTTGGCGAGCTGCAGCATTTCCACCATCTCCCCGTCGATCGTGAGCTGCATCTTGTAGCGGTCGGGTGAGATTGGGCTCACCACCGCTCGGGCGACGGGTGAGGGTGCGGGCGGCAGGAGAGGCGTCGTGGTCGTCGCCGGCTCCGGCTCGAGGGGAAGGTCGGTGAGGGGCGGCGCGAAGGAGAGCGGTACGGCCACTGGCGGCGCTTCTCCGCTGGCAACCGCTGGCTCGGGCCGCGGCGTTGGCAATTTGTGAATCGAGGTGGGTACATCCGGCTTCGGAGCGAGGCGGGCCACGAGCTCCTCCACCTCGCGCTTGCTCTTTCCGTGCGCCGATTCGAGCACCGCCACGTGGTTCTTGGCCGTGAGGTGTGGCCTCAGGAGACGCACCGCGGTGACGTTCAGCGCGCCCTCTGCGAGCATGCCGAGAACGACGGGGAACCGGCGCGCCGCGCGGGCGGCTTTGATCCGGTCGTAGGCCTCGCTCTCGGAAAGCCGGAGCACCTTGCGGCAGTAGGCGAACGTCGAAGGGAAGCCCTGCGCGAGGTACAGGCGCCTGGCGTCCAGCTCCGCTAGGTGAGCGACCATGTCCACTGTGAATTGTGATTGATATTTCTGTAGAGCTTGACCTGATTCTGAGTCTTGACTACCGCCAGAGGCTGTCGATGGCGACAGGGTCCGGACCCTGTTCGCGACAGGCGCACGATCTGACGTGCGTCATCCGGAGTGACGCTACGCCCTTGGAAGCGTGCCAGGGTGCGAAATCTCTCGCGCGCGGGGGAGGTCGGGAGCGTCCTCAGAACCGCGCGGTCACGTGCAGCGTGGCCCCGCCGGGAACCGGCCGCAGGTCGACGCGGACGGGGGCCGACGGCGCGGTCCACCTCCGGACGAGCGGATGCACGATCCAGATCGCGGCGGCGGCGCCGATCGCGTCCGCGGCGAGGTCCTTGCCCGACGGCTCGAAGGCGCAGCCCTCCACCACGAACTCCCACACCACGCTGTGGACCTGGGTGAAGAGGAAGGCCTCTCCGTTGCCGTAGCCCTGGTGTTTCAGGTACAGGGCCTCCACCCCGAAGCTCACCGGGTGGGCGACGTTGTTCACCCAGAAGGGATCAGTGTCGCGGCGCGTCCCGGCGCGTACCTGCGCGATGGGGAAGGCGAAGTTCTCGAGGACGTGGCTGAGGCTCGCGTCGCGGAAGATCGCGCGGCGGATGTCCGGCTTGCCGAGGGCGACGGCGGCGCTGGCGGCGGCGGCCAGGGCGGCGTCACGGAGGACGGACGGCCGGCGCGCGGCCGGTGGCGAAGGCGGTGGTGCGGCGGAGGGCGGCGGCGTGGGCCCTTCGGCGCCCGCCATCAGCGCCAGAATCACGAGCGGCAGCATCGAGCGGGTATTATCTCTCGCGCATGCCCACCCTCGAGCACGAGCGGCTCGCCGGCCAGCACGGCGAGCTCACCGCCTGGCGGCGGTGGGGACCCTACGTCGCCGAGCGCTCCTGGGGCACCGTGCGCGAGGACTACAGCGCCGACGGCCGCGCCTGGGACTTCGTGCCCCACGAGCTCGCGCGCAGCAAGGCGTATCGCTGGGGCGAAGACGGGCTCGCCGGGATCTGCGACCGTTACCAGATCCTGGCCTTCGCCTTCGCCCTCTGGAACGAGCGCGATCCGATCCTGAAGGAGCGCCTGTTCGGCCTCGTGCCGAACGAGGGCAACCACGGCGAGGACGTGAAGGAGTACTACTTCTACCTCGACTCGACGCCGACGCACTCGTACATGAAGTGGCTGTACAAGTACCCGCAGGGCGAATATCCGTACCAGCGCCTCATCGACGAGAACCGCGCGCGGAACGGCTCCGGCCGCGAGTTCGAGCTGCTCGACACCGGCCTCTTCGACGACGACCGCTACTTCGACGTCTTCGTCGAGTACGCGAAGGCGGGACCGGAGGACATCGCCGTCCGCATCACCATCGAGAACCGCGGGCCGGAGGACGCGCCCATTCACGTGCTGCCGCACCTGTGGTTCCGGAACACGTGGGGATGGGGCGAGCACCCGCTCCCGCAGCCGCGGATCGAGGCCGGTCCCCCGGGAAAAGGTTTCGTGACGCTCTCCGCCAGCGACGAGTCGGCGGATCCGCCCGCACGGCTGCCGTTCGTCTATCGCGTCGGCCGCCGTTACCTCTACGCCGACGAGGGCGAGCTCCTCTTCACCGACAACGAGACGAACGGGGCGCACGTGTATGGCCCGTGGTCGTACAGCCGTTCGCACTACACGAAGGACGCCTTCCACCGCCACGTCGTCCGCGGGGAGAAGCTCGCCGTCAACCACGATCGGTTCGGGACGAAGGCTTGCGTTCACTACCGCCGCGTGGTGCCCGCGGGCGGATCGGCAACTATACGGTTGCGTTTGACGGACGAGGCGCTGGCCACGCCCCTCGCCGACGTCGATACCATCGTGGCGCGGGCGAAGGGGGACGCGGACGCGTTTTATGCCGCCGTCCAGCCGGCGGAGGCGACCGACGACGAGCGGCTCGTTCAGCGCCAGGCCCTGGCCGGGCTGCTGTGGTCGAAGCAGATCTACCTCTTCGACGTGAACCTCTGGCTCGACGGCGACAATCCGGCCGACCCGCCGCCGCGGTCCCGCATCCAGATCCGCAACACCCATTGGCGGCACCTCAACTCGATGCGCATCTTCTCGATGCCCGACAAGTGGGAGTATCCCTGGTTCGCCTCGTGGGACCTGGCGTTTCATTGTTCGCCGCTGGCCATCGTCGATCCGGCGTTTGCCAAGGAGCAGCTCTGGCTATTGCTCTTCGAGCAGTTCCAGCATCCGTCGGGGCAGATCCCGGCGTACGAGTGGGAGTACTCGGATCTCAACCCGCCCGTGCACGCGTGGGCGGTCTGGCGCATCTACAACATGGAGCGCATCCGCACCGGCAGGGCCGACCGCGAATTCCTGGAGAAGTGCTTCCACAAGCTGCTGATCAACTTCGCCTGGTGGGTGAACAAGGTCGACAAGGAAGGCAACAACATCTTCGAGGGCGGCTTCCTCGGCCTCGACAACATCACCGTCATCGACCGCAGCGAGCGGCTGCCCGACGGGGCCGTGCTCGAGCAATCGGACGCCACCGGCTGGATGGGGATGTTCTGCCTCAACCTCATGCGCATGGCCCTCGAGCTCGCGAAGGAGAACCGCGCGTACGAAGGCCTGGCCACGAAGTTCCTCGAGCACTACATGTACGTGGGCGCGGCCATGAAGAAGATGGGCGGCCGCGGCTACCAGCTCTGGGACGAGGAGGACGGCTTCTTCTACGACGTGCTGCGCCGCGCCGACGGCAGCTTCCAGAAGTTCCGCGTGCGCTCGCTCGTCGGCCTCATCCCGCTTTACGCGGTGGAGCGGCTCGAAGACCGCTGGACGGAGCCGTTCAAGGAATTCCGCGGGAACATGGACTGGTTCCTGCGCAACAAGGCCCACGTCGTCGACAACGTCGTCACTCACGTCAAACGCAACGGCGAGAGCGTGTGGGTGCTGGCCATCGTCGACGAGCACCAGATGAAGGGCCTGCTGCAGCGCGTGCTCGATCCCGACGAGTTCCTCTCGCCGTGGGGAGTGCGCAGCCTGTCGAAGCACCACCTCCACACGCCGTTCCGCTTCGGCGACCGCGAGGTGGCCTACGAACCGGGGGAGTCGTCGAACAAGATCAAGGGCGGGAACTCGAACTGGCGGGGGCCGGTGTGGCTGCCCACGACCTTCCTGCTCGTGGAGTCGCTCCGCAAGCTCGGCACCGCTTACGGTCCGACGCTCACCGTGCCGGGTCCGAGCGGCGAAGGCGAGCGCAACCTGTGGCAGGTGGCGGAGGATCTCGCGAACCGCATGATCCGCATCTTCACCCGCGACGCGGATGGGCGCCGGCCGGTATTCGGCAACCAGCGGAAGTTTCAAGAGGACCCGCACTGGCGCGACCTCGTCCTCTTCCACGAGTACTTCCACGCGGAGACAGGCGAAGGGCTGGGGGCCTCGCACCAGACGGGCTGGACCGCGCTCGTGGCCTCGCTCATCGACGAGTGGAGGCGGCCGCCCCAGCCCCCGTCACGATAAGGAGTCCAGGGAGTGCCCACGATCCTGCTGCTGCTGGCGTCGAACATCTTCATGACGGTGGCGTGGTACGGCCACCTGAAGTTCCGCGGCAAGCCGCTCGTCGCGGTGATCCTGGTGAGCTGGGGTATCGCCTTCGTCGAGTACTGTCTGGCCGTGCCCGCCAACCGCATCGGCTACGGCCAGTTCACCGCGTACCAGCTCAAGATCCTCCAGGAATGCATCACCCTCGCCGTCTTCGTCGGCTTCGCGTGGTGGTACCTCGGCGAAGAGGTCCGCTGGAACCATGCCGCCGCGTTCGTGTGCCTGCTGGCCGCGGTCGGATTCGCGTTCTGGGGCAGAGGCTAGCCGGGCTATTCGCGCGCCGCCGTCCACGTCCCCGTGGCGCTGCCGGCGAGGGACGCGCACCGCGCCTGACCGGGCTGCGCCATCCCGCCCGACGGGCGCAGCATCCCGGTGAACGTGCAGCTCACCGGCAGGCCGCTCACGGAGGTGGATCCCGCGAAGGTGGCGGCGCCGCTCGCGTCGACCGAGCCGCCGCCGGCACTCGGCTGGCTGACGCTCACGACGCCGGTGGTGGCGGTGAAGGTGATGGGCCCGCTGATCGGCTGAGACGAGCCGCCCACGTCGGCCGTTCCGGAGAACGTTCCGCGCCACGTCCCGTCGAAGCCGGCGGCGGCGGCGTTCGGCGTCGGACGCGGCGTCGGCTCCAGCTGGCCGGGGAGCCGTAGGTCGTCACAACCGAGGCCGATGAGGACGAGCGCCAACACGCCGACGGCGCTGGGAACTGGAAACGGCGCTGGGAACGGCGCGGGCGACGGCCTGGGCACGTGAGGTGAGCTCGGATCGGGGACGGGTGCGGGCTGCGGCGCCGGCTCGGGGATGACTTCCGGTCGTTTCACCGGGTGCGGGTCGGGTTTGGGGATCGGCACATGAGGCTCGGGCATGGTGCTGGCTCCAGAAAAAATCCGCCAGAGCGGACGAAGCAAGCACGGTGCCAACCGGCGGCTTCAGTGCCGGCGGACGACGAGCTTCACGCGGTTTCCGGCGCGGTTGTACTCGAGGCTGTCCACGAGGTGGCGCATCAGGAAGACGCCGCGGCCGCCGGGCATGAGGACCTGGGACTCGGCGGTGGGGTCGGACACGTGCGCGTGATCGAAGCCGTGCCCGCAGTCGCGGATGTCGATGGCGGCCTCCACCGTGCCCAGGCGGACCGACACCGCGACAGGACACTCGGCACGGAGCTTGTTGCCGTGGATGGCGGCGTTGGCCAGCGCCTCGGAGAGCGCGATCGCGAGGTCGGCGCGCTGGTTCTCGCTGAGACCGATGGCATCGACGTGGGCCAGGATCTTTTCCACGGCGGGCGGCACGGCCGTGCGCGTGCTCCGCATGTCGAATCGG
>Ga0209382_10007187_pt1 | contig 14233 bp, 11 predicted proteins | sample SoiMetdeltSBSDD5_FD_187599 | JGI IMG/M metagenome (GOLD analysis project Ga0209382, IMG submission 187599) | Bulk soil microbial communities from a Populus tree surrounding site in Tennessee, USA - Soil MetaG P. deltoides SBSDD5 (SPAdes) (version 2) | ecosystem: Environmental > Terrestrial >... | reverse complement strand
CGCTCCCGCGGATCGGCGCACTGAACTTCGTCCTGCCCGATGCGCTGAGCGGAGGAGTGACACGCTCCCTCGCGCTCGACGCCCACGGCAAGAGCCTGAGCTCGGCGCTGTTGAGCCTGGACCTGCCGGATGCCGAGGGAAAAGAGTCGAGCAATGGCCGATAGGATCGGCCGCACTCTCGTGGCGGCGCTGGCCCTGTGGAGCACGTCCGCCGGGGCCGAGGTCGTGCGCCTCGACATCTCATCGCGCGAGCCGATGAACGACGGGCAGGCGGTCGGCGCCGCCGGCCCGTTCGAGATCCTCCGCGGGAAGGTCTACGGCGAGATCGATCCGGCGGGCCCCCGCAACCGGATCATCCAGGACATCGCGCGAGTCAGGCGCGCGGCCGAGCAGGCGGTCCGTGACCGGTTCCTGCTTCCGGAGGATGCGACTCGAATCGTGCGGGAGGCCGACGCCAGCGACATCCTCAGGCAGACGCCTCCGCCGGCAAAGGCGATGGGCGGCACCTCGGGTGTCGCCGTGCTGCTTGTCGATACCGATCGCGTCGCGGGGCAGATCGACGAGCGCATCTACGGCCAATTCCTCGAGGAGATCAACCACTCGGTCGTCGACGGCCTGTACGCCGAGCAGGTCCGCGGCCAGGGCTTCGAAGGCAAGGACTTCGCGGACTACTGGACGCCCTTCGGCCAAGACGGCGAGGCCACCCTGGTGGCCACGAAGTTCGAGCGGGGCGAGCAGAGCGTGCGCCTCGCCGCGCGGAAAGGCGCGACCGGAATACGCCAGGGCCGCCTCTACGTCGAAGCGGGGCAGACGTACGACGGCTCGCTGTGGCTCCATCCCGAGGGCGGCACGCTGGCCGTGAGCCTGCGCATCCTGAGCTCGAGCGGACGCGAGCTCGCGAAGCGGCCTTTGAAGACCAGCCGCGCAGGATGGCAGGAGGTCGGCTTCGCGTTCACGAGCCCGGTCACCGATCCGCAGGCGTCGCTCGAGGTGGTCGCGACCGGCACGGGTTCCGTGCTCGTGGATTTCATCTCGCTGATGCGCAAGAGCGCACGCGCCAGCGGCAAGCTGCGCCCGGACCTGCTGGCTGCCCTGAAGGGACTGGCGCCGCCGTTCATCCGCTGGCCCGGCGGCTCGTACGCCTCGATCTACAAGTGGAAGGACGGCATCGGTCCCGCCGTCTCCCGCAAGTACAACCCGAACACGATCTGGGGCGGCTACTCCGACTACTACGGGTTCGGCACGGACGAGTTCCTGGAGCTCTGCCGGCAGCTCGGGGCGGCGCCGATGATCGTCCTGGCCGCCACCAGCACGGACCCCGCGCAGCTCGAGTACGCGCTCGAGTGGGTGCACTACCTGGTCGATCCGCCGACCACCGAGTGGGGTCGCCGGCGTGCCGCCAACGGCCACCCCGAGCCCTATCGCGTGCCGTACATCCAGATCGACAACGAGCCGATGAACCACAAGCTGTCGCCCGACCAGTACGCCGCGATCGTCAATCTCTACGGCCCCCGGCTGCGGGAGATCGCGCCGGAGTCCAAGATCGTCGCCTGCGGTCAGAAGCGCTCGAACGACATGAACTGGAGCGAGAAGCTGATCGATCTCGCGGGCCAGAACTTCGACGTCCTTGGCGCCCACAACTACGAGTACGAGCCGGAGAACTACGCGACCGGCGTGCGGCGGATCGAGGACTACCTCGAGAAGCTGGTGGACTACGTGCGTCTCTCCGCCCATCCGCGCATCGAGATCGCGGTGCTCGAGTGGGGCGCGTCCCGCACCTACGATTGGCGGGCGGGCCTGCATGCGGCGGGGAGTCTCCTCTCCTACGAGAAGCTCAGCCCGGCCCTCGCCCTGTCCAGCCCGGCGCTGCTGATGCGCAACACCACCGACGATCCGGAGTGGCGCTCGTGGATCTACCACGACCACGTGTCATGGTTCGCGGGCTCCGGATACGTGGCCGAGAAGCTGTTCCGGGACTACTACGCGCCCCGGCGGCACGCCTTCACGTCCGGCACGTTCAAGGACATCCCCAATCGCGCCGAGTTCTTCGACGCGATCTCGCAGATGAAGCCCGAGGACTGGACGCCGGACACCGTGGACGCGATTGCCACCAGCACGGCCGACGGCCGTCGCTTCATCATCAAGGCCGTGAACTACGACGGGGCGCGGCACACGCTCCTCACGCGCCTCCAGGGCTCAGGCGTGCCCGCCAGCGCCACCGTGAAGCTCGTCACCGTCACCGCCGGCCTCGACGAGGCGAATTCGCTCGCCGAGCCCGACAAGCTCCGCCCCCTGGAGACCACGAAGCCCTACGCGCGCGACATGGCTTTCGAGCTGCCCCCGTACACCGTCGCCGTGGTCGAGATCCGGGCGAACTAGCCCGGGCCGAAGACGCGCCGCCCGCCTCGCCGCCTACATCTCGTCGTACAGCACGACGGGATAGGTTCGCTGCGTCTTGATGAACCGCTCGAGGGGCGGCCATACGCGCTGGTGGCCGGGCGAGGCGATCCAGCGCTGGCGCAGCTCTTCGCTCTCGAACTCCAGCTCGAACCGGTAGTCGTGGTTGGCGGGCGCCGTGCCCTGGATCACGGTGCGGCGCTTCAGGAGCTTCACGCGGATGTAGCCCTCGTGCCGGACGGCCTCGGGCACGAACTGGCCGTGAAACAGATCGAGCATCTGCCGTTCCTGCGCGGGCTCGACGTCCATCTCGACGTACAAGCGGATGTGCTTCGTCTGCGCTCGGGCCGCGGGCGCCAGCCCGACGACGCCGGCCCCCGCCGCCACTGCGCCGAGCATCGACTCCAGGATCCTCCTGCGATTCGGCATGATGCCTCCTGCGAAAGTTAGCGTCCTCAGGGCCGCGCGGTGCCGCGCACGAGAGCGGTCTTCGCCTCCATGTCGCGCGCCACCGCGACGACCAGAAGCTCCAGGGGCTCGGAACCGGTGTTGGTGAACGAACTCAGCTCGCCGACCGTGACCGGGATGGCGTTCCATCGCCGCACCGGCGCGGTCTCCGGGCCGACCTTCACGGTGCCGCTGCCCGCGAGGACGTAGTACGCCTCGCCCAGCGACTCGTGCGCGTTCTCCGGCGTGCTGGCCCCGGGTGCGATCAGGAGGTGATCGACGTACGCCCAGGCCGACCGGAACACGGTGGGCGCGAACAGTCGCCGGGAGGTGACCCCCGTGGGCACGGGCGGCGCCGCGGCGCCTCCCGCCGCGCGGGTGCTGGCGGGAATGAGCGAGCGGTCGAGCCGCGAGTGGATGAACGTCGGCACCGGATCGACCACGGCGGAGGTGCGGTCGTCGCCGAGATCGAAGGCATCGCCGACGCCGGCGATGCTGCTTGCCTGGAAGTTCATCCACTGCAGCGTCTCGGCGCCGGTGTTGAGGATGGCGTGGGAATCCCCCATGCGGCAGACCACGGCGGCCGGACCCGCAAGGCGGGCGGTGCGACCGTTGATCGTGAACTGCGCTTCGCCGTTGAGGATGACGAACATCTCCTCGACCGTGTTGTGAAAGTGGTGGCCGATACCGCTCCGAGAGGGGATCTCACCACGGTGCAGGAAGTTGAAGTGGGGGCCGATCGCGCCCCGGCCCAGCAGCCCGGCAAAGGCCATGTGGCCGGCGCCGGCGTGCACCGCGGTGAGCGGGCGATAGGTGGAGGGATCGGTGGGCACGATGCGAGCCGCCAGGGGCGCCGGCTGCGCGGCCATGTGCCCGGGCGCCAGCGCCACGAGGATCGCCGCCACGGCCAGTCCGGCGTGGGAGAGGCCGAGGGTCTGACGGGTCATGCGACCTCCATTAGCCGTGTTACCGGAGCCGTATCGTGAGCGCTTTGAGGGGTCGATCCTCGGCGTCGAGCAGCCGTGCGCAGAAGTCCGTGGCGCCGCCGCCGTTGACGATGGCCGCGCGGATCACGTTCGGCCCTTTCTTCAGGGTGAGGCGCTTGGAGACGCCATCGTCGATGACGGTCTGTCGATCGCCGTAGATGGCGACGACTTCCTGGCCGTTCACCCACCAGACCGAAGCCGCATTGGAGCCGATGGCCAGCCGCACACCGGATGCCTCCGCCGGAGAATGGACGACCGTCATCGCCCAGAAGAGGACGTTCGACGTGGGTTTGCCCTGCGCGCGCGCGAAGTGGAACAGGTTGACGTTGTAGAGCTTCGTATCGACGGCGTGCCACCTCAGTGGCGCGTCGCCCACCGTCAAAGTGTCACCGTCGTGCGGGACGACGGTGAGCTGGTCGGGGAAGTACACCTTCGTCACGGCGGCCCGAACGGCGCTATCCGTGAGACCGTCGGCGCCGATCGGCTCGAGAAGCAGCCAGCGCTGAATGAATCCATCGGCCGACGGCGCGCTCTCGGGAGTGGTCGGGCTGGAGAGCGTCGGGGCTGCCGTCTGGGCGGCCGCGTTCGTGGACAGGACGGTCCCCAGAAGGGCGCCCAGGAGACGGCGACGCACCTTCATGGCGCCTTGATCCGCCAGCGCTGCTTGTCGCTCGCCGGATCGAGCTTCGCCAGGGTCGCGAAGCTCGCGCCCACGGCGGAAAGAGCCAGCGGCTCGCTCGAGCCCGGAACCGCCTTGGGCCTGATGCGCCAGGCGCCATCGGGGAGCTGCTCGATCCGCCACAGCTGCTCGGGCGCGCCCGTGAAAGCGGGAAGGGCGACGAGCTCCGCACCTTCGGACGCGGCCAGCGTGCGTCCGGTGCCGGCGACCTGGATCTGGAAGTACGGCGATCCGGGATAGCCCCCGGCCCCGGGCACGGCGGTGATCGCCCACTTCTGTTGCGCCTGGCACAGGTAGTTCGCCATGCGCACGTCGACGTTGCCGGCGGGCCACTGGGCGGAAACCTGCGTGACGTCCTGCGGTGGGATGGGGGACCCGGTGCCCGCGAAGAATCCTCCGCCCGAACCTGGTGGACCTCCTCCGGGCGGCCCCGGAGGCCCAGGAGGTCTGACGCGGCGGCCACCGACCGGCATGCCCTCCACGGCCAGCTCGAGCGCCGTGCCCGTGCGCACGGACTCGATCGCGTAGGTGCCCGACGTGAGGTTGTCGCCGGCCACGGGCCAGCCGTCTCTCCAGAGGAGCGGCCGGATGTCGAGCACGCTGGCGCCGCCGCGGTCGAGGTCGGCTTCGTAGTGCAGCGAGAATCTCTGTACGCCATCGCCGAGGTCGATCAGGCCGAAATGGCCGGGGCCGATCACCCGGCCGCCCGACCCTACGAGCAGCGTGCCGCCGCCGCGAATCATGTCGAGGCCGGTATGGTCGAGGAAAGGTCCCGTCACTTTCCTCGAGCGGCCGACGCGGATGTTGTAGCCGGAATCGGCTCCGCGGCAGCAGCTGCCGTGCGTCGCCAGCAGGTAGTAGAACCCGTCGTGGAACATCATGGTGGCGGCCTCGCAGTTGATGGCGAGGTCGCGGGGCGTGTCGCTGGGGTCTTTGCGCGTGCCCGTCCTGGCATCGAGCTCGACGAGGCGGATGTAGCCGAAGTAGGAGCCGTAGACCAGCCACAGCCGGCCGTCGCTTGGATCGAGGAAGACGCCGGGATCGATCGCATTGCTGTCCTCGACGCCGTCCGACGAAGCCACCACCCCGCCCTCTTCCCATTTGTAGTCGGGGGACTCCGGGTCGAGCGTCCGGGACCAGATCATGTTGACCGCGGCCTTGGGCTGCGCGCCGATGTTGGCGGCGACGTACACGTAGTACCGATCGCCAATGTGAATGACGTCCGGGGCCAGGCCGCGACGCGGGAGCGCGGCGCCGCGCCGCCACGTCCAGCCGTCGTCCGAGACCAGCGAGCCGCCACCGGTGCCGTAGGTGTAGAACCTCTTGTTGCACTGGACGACCGTCGACGGGTCGTGAATGCCGATCTGGCCGTCGAGGCCTTGCGCCAGCGCGGCCGCCGGAAGCAGGAGTCCGAGCAGGGCGAGCTTCATGAGCACACGAGAATGTACCGCGTCGCTGATTTTGTCCAGGTAACGTTCGGCTGGACAGTCCGTGAGCGTGTTCGAGGGCGCAGCGCGATCGGGGCCGAGCGCCGAGAGAGCCCTCGCCGCGAGGACGCGGTTGCGTCCGGCGGCCTTGGCGCCGTAGAGGGCGGCATCCGCCCGCTCGAGAAGCGCTTCGTACGTCTCGCCGTCGCCCGGGCACTCCGCGACCCCGGCGCGATTCTGCCGCGGAAGGCCTCCGCGCACAGAATCGGGCACTGGTCGAGGTGCCCAGCGCCCGGGTGCTATGCTTTCCTCGTGACCGCCACCTGTCCGTCCGGCAGGGCGGGCGTCCCCCTCCGCGCCGCGCTCGTCGCGCTGATCCTGGCCGCGCACGTCGGCCCCGCCGCCTTCAGCCAGCCCGCTTCGCCAAGCCCGCCGCGTCCCTTGGCCATCTCCGTCGGCCCGCGCGACGGCGTGTGGAAGCGCGTTTTCAATCCCTTGCTCTACGATGCCGACACACGGTGGCCGGCCGCGGCCGGTATCTACGAGCCGCTCATCGTGTACAACCGCGCCACCGCGAGCTACATGCCCTGGCTCGCCACGCGCTACGACTGGAGCGATGGCAACAAGCGCCTTCGCTTCACCCTCCGGCCGGGGGTCAAGTGGTCGGACGGCGCGCCCTTCACGTCCCACGACGTGGTCTTCACGTTCCAGCTGCTGCGGAACTTCCCCGCGCTCGACCGCTACAAGATGTGGGACTTCCTGTCCGACGTCACCGCCGTCGACGCGGGTACCGTGGACTTCGTCTTCCAGCGGCCCTTCACGCCGGGGCTCGTCTCCATCGGACAGCTGCCGATCGTGCCCGCGCACAAATGGAGGGCGGTCGCCAATCCCGCGACGTTCGACGACCCGAGCCCGGTGGGCACGGGCCCGTTCACCGAGGTCGTGCGGTTCGAACCCATGTCCTACGAGCTGGGCCGCAACCCGCATTACTGGCAGGCGGGCAAGCCAATCGTGAAGAGCATCCGCGTGGTCATGTACCACAGCAACCAGGAGATCCTGCAGGCCCTGGAGAAGGGCGACCTCGAATGGGCGTCGCTCTTCGTGCCCAACATCGAGAAGACCTACGTGGCCACGGACCCGGCGCGGCATACGTACTGGTACCCCGACTTCGGCAACACCGCGGTCCTCTACCTGAACACCCAGAAGAAGCCCTTCGACGACAAGAACGTGCGCAAGGCCATCAGCATGGCCATCGATCGCCCGCGCATCATGACGGAGGCGGTGAGCGGCTATGCTCCGCCCGCCGACGCGACCGGGCTCGCCGAATCCCAGAAGCGCTGGAAGGATGCGGCCGCGCAGGCCGCGCCCTGGACGCGCCACAACGTCGCGGAGGCCAACCGCCTCCTCGACGCCGCGGGGCTCGCGCGCGGCGCGGACGGGATCCGCACCGTGCCCGGCGGTGGCAAGATGCAATACGACATCCACTGCGTGGCCGGATGGAGCGACTGGGAGGCCGCCATCGCCATCATCCAGCAGTCGCTGGCCGAGGTGGGCATCGCCGCCGTTCCCGCCCCCCTCCCCTACCTGGCGTGGGTCGACAAGCTTCAGAAGGGCCGCTTCGACATGGGGATCTGGTCCTTCACGCGCGGCCCCACGCCCTACCAGTTCTATCGGGGCCAGATGGACGCGGCCCTGGTGCGGCCGATCGGCGAGGAGGCGACGGACAACTTCCACCGCTTCGCGAGCGCCATGGCAAGCCCCATCCTCCGGCGGTTCGAGGCCTCGTCCGACCCGGCCGAGCTGCTGGCTCTGAGCGCGGAGCTGCAGAGGATCTATGTCGAGGACGCTCCCAGCCTGCCGCTCTTCGCGAGCCCGCTCTGGGGTGTGTTCAACACATCACGCTTCGTGGGCTTCCCGGGGCGGGCGCGTCCCTACGCGGGCGCGGCTCCGGGTCAGACCGACGCGCTGCCCGCGCTCGTGGAGATCGCTCCGCGCTAGGTCTCATCCGGCTTCTCGGCGAGCTCCGCCGGTTATCGCCGGCACAAAGGAGAGAGGCACGGTGAACGGCGTGCGGAACGGTTGTGTGGGACGACGAGCATCGCGACAAGGCTCTCGCGGCTGGCTTCGTATCCCATTCCGAGGCCGTAAATCGCCGATGAAAACGCACTAACCTCAGAAATGGACGATCGTCCGCGGCTGACCTTGATCGACTCACACTGCCACATCGACATGCGTGAAGACGCATAAAAGCCAATAAAGAGGCCTGATTCTGCCGGCGGCTCCGCCTGGTTTGACGCGGGTTTGACTGTTCGATGCGACCATGACCCGAGTGACCCAACCAAGGGCAGAGGTGTCGCGAGAATCGCGACTCGACTCCGTCGATCTCCTGCGCGGCATCGTTATGGTCGTGATGGCGCTCGATCACGTTCGTGCCTTCTTCGGCACCAGCGGCTGGGACCCGGGATTCGCCACCGCGAGCGCCGCCACCTTTCTAACGCGGTGGATCACCCACTTCTGTGCACCGGTGTTCGTCCTTCTGGCCGGGACAGGCGCGGCGCTGTCGCTCGGCCGTGGCCGGTCCAGGCCAGAGCTGACTCGGTTCCTGCTCACGCGAGGAGCCTGGCTGGCATTGCTGGACGTGACCGTGGTTTCGTTCGCCTGGTTCTTCCGTATCGGCAAGCCGTTGGTTTCAGACGTGACGTGGGTGATCGGCTGGTCGATGATCGTGCTCGCCGCGTTCGTACGCGTGTCGCCGCGCGTCGTGGCACTCTTCGGCGTGGCCCTTGTGGTCGGGCACAACGCTCTCGACAACGTCCATGCGGCCTCGTTCGAGATGACGGGCTGGATCTGGACGGTCCTCCATGAGCAGGGAGTGATCCGACTTCCTTGGGGGGACGAGTGGTTTGTCGGCTATCCGCTCGTGCCCTGGGTGGGGGTCATGGCTCTAGGCTACGCGCTCGGGTTCACCCTCACACGTGAGCCTGCGCAGCGGCGCTGGCGTCTCGTGCTCTTCGGCGGAAGCATGATCGCCGCGTTCGTCATTTTGCGCGCGATCAACCTGTACGGGGATCCGCTGCCGTGGGTACGGGGCTCCAGCTTCTGGACGAGCGCGTTTTCGTTCTTGAACTGCCACAAGTATCCGCCGTCGCTGCTCTATCTCCTGATGACGCTCGGACCGGCCACGCTGGCTCTCGCGGCTCTCGATCGAGTGCATACGGGCCAGGGCAATCTCTTGCTCGTGTTCGGTCGAGTGCCGCTCTTCTACTACGTCGTACACCTCTACCTGATTCACCTCGCCGCCGGCCTCGTGTTCCTGAGGCGCTTCGGCGCTGCCGCCTTTCATGTCGATCCCGACTCCCCACCAGCAGGGTTCGGCATGTCACTCGGCCTCATCTACCTCATCTGGGCCGGCGCCGTGCTCGCCATGTATCCGCTCTGCAGATGGTTCGCCGCCGTCAAGAAGGGTGGGCGGGGCGCTTGGCTCAGCTACCTGTGACCCACCTTCCACTGAAGCACGTAGTGCTGACGTTCTCCTGGTCGCACGGGGCGACGACCACCCGGAGCGGCCGGCCGCCTTCATCGAGCCCGCGATCAAGATAGCGGCCAGCGGTTGTGGAGGCCAGTTTGGCACCCCGATGGAACTCCCGCGCCGTGCGGAAGCGTTCTCGACTTGCAGTAACCTGAGCGGCCATGCAACGTGGTCGACTGTCGCTGAGGGCGGTATTCGCAGCGCTAGCTGTGGTCTGTGGCCAATTCACCGGATACGCAGCAGAGCCGGCTCCGCCGGTGGACCTCGTCATCATCAACGCTCGCATCTTTACGGCTGACCCCGCACGTCCGTGGGCGGAAAGCGTGGCGATCCGCGGGACGCGCATCGCCGCCGTGGGATCGCGAGCGGAACTGGGCTTGTTGGAGAGCACCGCCAAGCGTGTGATCGACGCCGGAGGCCGCGTGGTAGTGCCCGGCATCAACGACGCCCACGTGCACGAACCTTCGTGGACCGAGCCCGATAACGTCGCCGTCCCCGCCGACGCGTCCGCCGAAGAGCTGCTGGCAGAAGTGCGCGCGGCCGCGGAGAGGCTGGCCGCGGGCACGTGGCTGCAGGGCACGGTGCCGGTCGCCCTTGTGGGGTCGCCGAAGCTCACGCGGGACACGGTCGACGCTGTCGCGTCGCGGCACCCCGTCTGCTTCCAAATTGGATCCGGTCATGCGGCGCTCCTCAACACAGCAGCGCTGCGGGCATGGCAGATCGCCGAGGGAGATCCGAATCCCGCAGGCGGGTGGTACGCGCGAACGGCAGGACGGCTGAACGGCTGGATCTACGAGCATGCCTATTGGCGAAAGGCCCGGGATGAAGCCGGACGCCTATCCGACGAACGGCTGGTCGCACGCATGGATGAGTTCGCCGCGCGGGCGCTCCGACACGGAATCACCTCCGTGCAGACGATGCCGATGGTGGATGTGGCGCGCCTCGAACCGCTCCTCGCGCGACTGCAGATGCCGCTTCGCTGGAGGCTGATGCAAATCCAGATGGGCACCGTGGAACCGACGCCTCGCCGGCCGGCCAAATACATCCTCGACGGCGCGCCCATGGAGCGCGGCGCAGCCGTGCGCAGCGACTACAGTGACATGCCTGGGCATCGAGGGCGCGAAAACTACAGCGACGCGCAGCTTGCGGCGATCGTCGCCACGGCGGCGCGCAGCGAACAGCAGGTGCTGCTGCACATCATCGGCGACCGCGTCCTGGAGAAGCTCTTCGAGGTGATGGCGCATCACCGGGTCGACTGGCCCGCGAAGCGGCTGCGCGTCGAGCACGGGTCCTTCATCGGGGAATTCGTGCCGCAGGCGAAGCGCGCTGGCGTGATCCTCGTGCAGAACCCGACGCATTTTGGCAATCCGGCAGTGATGCTCGCTCGTTTCGGCGCGAAGCGCTCGGAGCATTTCGACGTTCTCCGCACGGCGCTGGAGGCGGGAATCCCCGTCGCGCTCGGCTCCGATGGTCCCATCAACCCCTGGCTGAACGTGGCGCTGGCGACAACGCATCCCCGCAACCCGCGCGAGGCCGTGACGCGCGAGCAAGCAGTGGCCGCCTATACACGCGGGTCTGCTCGCGCCGAGTTCACGGAACGCGACAAGGGCACGATCGCACCCGGGATGCTTGCAGACCTGGCGATGCTGTCCCAGGACCCGTTCACCGTATCGCTTGACGACCTGCCGAATACCGAGGCGGTGCTCACCGTAATCGGAGGCACGATCGCCTACGAGTTACCGCGCTAGGGCCCTGCCGTTCGCGTGTCCCCTCGACCTTGCCGGTAAGATAGCCGCGTGACCGCGCACTCAACAACGTCCTCTGCGGCGTTCGTCGTAGCGGATTCACATACGCACATCGACATGCCGCAGTTCGACGCGGACCGCGCGCAGGCGGTGGCGCGAGCGCGCGCCGCCGGCGTCGAGACGATGCTGATCGTCGGGGGGGTGGACGCGGAGGCGGGGCATCTTCGCGCCGTGCGCGTGGCCGAGGAGCTGGGCCTGCCCGCTTCCGCGGGTGTACATCCGCACGAGGCGCGGCTCGCGACCCACGAGACGTACCACGAGCTGCGCACGCTCGCGCTCGACAAGCGGATCGTCGCCATCGGGGAGATCGGCCTCGACTTCTACTACGACCACTCCCCGCGCGACTTCCAACGCGACGTCTTCCGCGCGCAGGTGCGCCTGGCGCGCGAAGTCGGCCTCCCCGTCATCATCCACACGCGCGACGCCGACGACGAGTCGGCGACCCTGCTGGAAGAGGAGAAGGCCGAGAAAGGCGTGATCCACTGCTTCACGGGCGGGCACGATCTGGCCCGCCGCGCCCTCGCCCTCGGCTTCTACATCTCGTTCTCGGGGATCCTGGCCTTCCCGCGCTCGGACGTCATCCAGGAGGTCGCGCGCACGATGCCGCTGGATCGCTTGCTCGTGGAAACGGACTCTCCTTTCCTGGCCCCGCCGCCCCATCGGGGCAAGCGGAACGAGCCCGCCTTCGTGGTGGAGGTGGCGCGGAAGGTCGCCGGCTTGCGGGGGATCCCGGTGGAGGAAGTCGGGCGGGCGGCCGCCGCCAACTGCCGGAGGCTGTTCGGCCTCCGTTGATTGACAACGCTGGGCGAATCCGTCAACGTAGCCCAGCGCAAACGTCGCCTTCAGCCATCATCACGAGCGTCCCCCCGCGCGCGTCTCGCCGTCGCGGCCGAAGGATGGTCGCGAGTGGCTCAGCGCGCGGCGCGGAGGGCCCTTGGCCGAGAGCTCGTTCGACGTGGTGAGCAGCGTGGACCTTCAAGAGGTCAAGAACGCCATCGGCCAGGCCATGAAGGAGATCACCACCCGCTTCGACCTCAAGGGCACCAGCTCGAACATCGAGCTGGTCGGGGAGGAGATCATCATCACCTCCGGCGACGAGTCCAAGATGAAGGCGGTCCGTGACGTGCTGGAAGGCCGGCTGGTGAAGCGCAACGTGCCTCTCAAGGCCCTGACGTTCGGCGAGATCCAGAAGGCCCTGGGCGGCACCGCCCGCCAGACGGTCGCCATGCAGAAGGGCATCCCGACGGACAAGGCGCGCGAGATTGTGAAGATCATCAAGGGCTCGAAGCTCAAGGTCCAGGCCGCCATCCAGGCCGACCAGGTGCGGGTGTCCGGCAAGAGCAAGGACGACCTGCAGACCGTGATGCAGCTCCTGAAGAGCTCGGACCTGGGCATTGACATGCAGTTCACGAACCGTCGGTAGCGGAGCAACCAAAGTGGCAGCGGTGGATCCGTTGGGCGGCCGGGGGGTGGCGGACCTCAGGGATATCATCCAGCTCGTCGAGGAAGACCTCGCGCGGGTGGAGGAGATCTTCGAGGCCCAGTTCCGCTCCGACGTCGGGCTGGTGGGGGAGATCGGGCGCTACATCCGCGAGGGCGGAGGCAAGCGGATCCGGCCCGCCTTGCTCCTCCTGGCCTGCCGGCTGTGCGGCTACCGCGGCGACCGCGCCATCACGCTGGCCTCGGTCGTGGAGTTCATCCACACCGCGACCCTGCTGCACGACGACATCATCGACGAGGCCACCGTCCGCCGCGGCAAGCGCAGCGTGAACAGCCGCTGGGGGAACGACATCACCGTCCTCCTGGGCGACTTCCTCTACACGAAGTCGATGTCGATGGCCCTGAGCCAGGACAACCTGCCCATCCTGCGCCTCCTCTCCGACGTCACCCTGCGCATGATCGAGGGCGAGCTGCTCGAGATCGAGCGCAACGGCGACCTGCGCATGAGCGAGGCCCAGCACCTCGACATCATCCGGCGGAAGACGGCCGACCTCTTCGCCGCCTGCATGTCCATCGGCGCCATCCTGGGCGACGTGGGCGAGGACAAGCGGCGGGCCCTCACCAGCTACGGGCTGAACCTCGGCATCTGCTTCCAGATGGTGGACGATCTCCTCGACTTCACCGCGGACGAGAAAGTCCTGGGCAAGCCCGTCAACAACGACCTGCGCGAGGGCAAGCTCACGCTCCCCGTCATCTTCCTGTTGCGCAAGGCGGGGACGGTGGGAGCGCAGACGGTGTCGCACGTGCTGGCCGACCGCGGCTTCGAGCGCGTGACGCGCGAGGAGCTGCTCCGCCTGGCCCGGGAGCACGGCGCCCTCGACGAAGCGCGAGCCCTGGCCGCGCGCTACGCGGAGGCGGCGCGGAAGGACCTAAGCGTGTTCGAGCGTTCTCCCTACCGCGAGGCCCTGGCCGTCCTGCCCGACTTCATCCTCGGCCGGGATCATTAGGCCGCCGCCGCACCGCGAGGATCACTTCTTCGGGGGAGCCGTGGCCCGCTTGACGAGCGCGGCCACCGCCGGCTCCGGCGGCGGCTCGGGGAAGATCTTCGCCATCGACTCCTTGCTCAAGCGCGCCCCGTGGGCGACGAGCGCCTCCGCCGCGTCGTAGTTCTTGACGATCAAGGCCATCGAGAGGGGCGAGAACCCCTGCGGGCTCCGCTGCTCATGGTCCGCCCCCGCCTCCAGGAGGCGGCGCACCGCCGCCGCCTTGCACTTCTGGGCCGCCATCAGGAGGACGCCGAGGCCGAAATCGTCCACCTCGTTGACGTTGGCCCCGGCGGCGATGAGCGCGTCCACCACCGCCAGCACGTCCGCCTCCGACGGCTGCATCATGCATCCCAGCGAGGTCGCGGCGCGGAGCGGCGTCTTGCCGATGGAGCCGCGCACGTTGGGATCGACGCCTCTGGCCAGGAGCGTGCGGACGGAGCCGGAGTCCCCGCGCATCGCTGCATTCACGAGGAGGTC
>Ga0209382_10007186_pt1 | contig 14233 bp, 13 predicted proteins | sample SoiMetdeltSBSDD5_FD_187599 | JGI IMG/M metagenome (GOLD analysis project Ga0209382, IMG submission 187599) | Bulk soil microbial communities from a Populus tree surrounding site in Tennessee, USA - Soil MetaG P. deltoides SBSDD5 (SPAdes) (version 2) | ecosystem: Environmental > Terrestrial >... | reverse complement strand
GAGCGCTCCGCCCACGGCCAGAAGCGTCGGATACGGAATATTCGTGCGCCGGGCGACAGCGAAAAGCACCGTCGCTCCGAGCAGCAGCGCAAGAATGGTCTGGAACACGAGCATGAGCGACTGTCGAAAACGGAGGTTGAGTCCAAGCAAGGGAGCCAGCATGCCGTTGATAAGAGACGTGCCAAGGGTGGTCGCGATGACCACGAGAGGGAATTTGACGATGTTGTAACCGGCCTGAACGGGCGACCGCCAATAGCCCATCGCCGCGCCATAGAGGCCTGCCCCTGCGAAGATCACCGCCACGCACATGAGGAGGCGGCTCATTTGCCAGTTCGCCGCCCAGTCTTTGAGTGTCGCAGGATTGCCGCCGAGCAGTGCAGGGAATTCCCGAACCTGGATGGTTGCTGTTGCGGCCCTCATAGGAACTACTATGCAATACATAATACTTGGCTCGGCACAGTGCAAGAAGATTTTTGATGAACTGCCCCCCCTCAACCTTTACTCAGTTACACGATTCGAGGCGAATCATCCGCAGCGCGGCAATACGCATCTATGCAGAAGAAACCTCACGCCAAGGTCGGAAAGACCGCGAGTGTCGATGACAAGATGCGGTTCCATCACGATCCTGACGTCTCAAATTCACCGGAGAGAACACATTCGAGCCGTGTCGGGCGCCGTTTTGCCTGGCGGAGCCGCTGCGGCCTGGCCGCCGTCGCGTCGGAGCGGCGCTTTGGCGCGCCGCGCAGGCGGAAAGGCCGCGCTCCGGACGGCGCCCATTTTGGGCGCAGCGCTTCGAGGTCAAGGGGTTGTCGGATCGTTCAGGGCAAAACGGACGCGCGAAAGAAGCGGCGGTCGGCCGCCGGCGAGGCGTCGATGTATTCGACCGGCCGGTTGCTCCGGACGAAGGAGGCTGCCGCGGACCAGTTCGTCAACGTCCCGCTTGCTTCGAGGCTCAGGGTCCGCCCGCTTCCGCCGGTCAGTCGAAGAACTCGCTGTCCGTTGCCGGGCGTCAGCAGGACCAACCTCAGAGGCGACTGTTCGTAGCAACCGATGTCGGGCGCCGCACCGAAGGGTCGCACAGCGCCTTCCAGGTCGTTGAGCAGTCCCGCGATGGATTGAGCCGCGTTCAACGCCGGTGAGTTGGTCCTCAGGAAGTAATTGGCCGCAAGGTCGTCGGCGAATACCGCCCCGTGCGTGGCGTTGATCGAGTGCAGTTCGTGTCCTTGCGCCTGCCATTCCGCGAGGGTGAGCACGGCGTTGTCATCCGGCGTGATGCGGGTCACGATGTTGTAATCGCTGTCGGTGTTGGCCACGTCGGTCGCGTCGCCGAAGCGCAGTCCGCCACGGAACGAGTGGCGCGTGAACAGGATGTTGTTGCGGATAATGTTGGTGCCGGTCGTCTGGAGGAAGTTCAGTGCCCAGCGGCCATCGGCGGCCATGTCGATTGTGTTGTGATAAACCTGGTTGCCGCGCGGGCCTTCGGCGCCGTCGATCTGAAAGAAGATGATGCCCGAGGCGTGATTGTTGAAGAGGAGATTATTGCGGATGACTGAATCCTGCACCCCATCGAGGTTGAACGCGCCGCCGCCGCCCCGGCCGTTGTCGTAAATCACATTGTTCTCCAGCAGCGCGCCGGTGATGATGCCATCGCCCGGCTGGATATTGACATCCGCGTTCAACTGAATGCCACCGCCGCGGTTGCTGTAACACCGGTTGCCCCGGAGCGTCGGCCGGTCCCCGCTGTTCGACACATAGATGCCGTGCTCGTTCGTGCTGCCGAAGCACTCGTTGTTTTCGATCAGCAAGTCATCCGAGAATCCGGTAAATAAGCCCCACGTTGTATTGTTTCCAAAAACGCAGTTGCGGACGGTGATGTGGTGTCCGCCCTGAATCCGCAACGAGGCACGATTGGCTCCGAACGAGCGCAGACCATCCACGACGAGATAAGCGCAATCTTCGATATGAATCGTGTCGCGATTGTCGCTGCGATCAGTGGTTTTTGTGACGACCGCGTTGGTGCCGGGTGCGCGGATCGTGATCGGTGCATTCGAGGCGCCGGTCTTGTCGAAGGCATCGAAGCCGAGAAAGCTGCCGTCTGCGACGAGAATAGTGTCGCCCGGTTGAACCAGCGCGAGCGCTTTGCGAATCTGGCGGAAGGGTTGAGCTTGAGCGCCGTTGTTGGCGTCGTCGCCCGACGGTGAAACATGGTAAGTCTGCGCGGCCGCGGCTGAGATGACCTGGATCATCACCGAAAGAGCGACGTGGAGCGGCAACAAAGCTGACAGACTCCAAAGCTGGACAGTTTCAAGACACCCGCGATTCTTTTGGGCAGTATTCATCGACAATCTTCGTCCCACTCAGACGGGAAGCAAAATGCCTGCCTGTTGAACGAAGTGTCCATTGCGGTCGGCAGTCTCGCTGACGGCAAGACTCCGCCAACCGGATCCGCATCATCCGGGTGCAATAACCATGAAGATGCGCCGACATGGGTACTTGCAAATTCAAGCCGTTCGCGTTGGATGAAGGCATGTTTCCGTACATTGCACTGGCCCAAGATAAAACCTGGCAGCCGGGCCCGTATGAAGGAGTCGAGTTGCTGGTGTTGCACAAGAACGAAGCGACCGGCGGCGTGACGGTGCTTCGGAAGTTCCGGGCGGGTCTCAACGTTCCCGCGCACATTCATCCGGAAGCAAACGAGTATGTCTATGTCCTGTCCGGCGAGTGGGAAGAAGGCGGCGCGGTCCACACGACGGGCGCATTCTTTTTCGCACCCAAAGGGGTCAAACACGGCCCGCATCACGCCCTCACCGAAGTGGTCAGCCTCACGGTTTTCGACGGCCCGTTGACCGTGACGCAGTGAGCGTCCTGCCGCGTGCGCAATGGCTTCGGCCTTGATTTTCAGACTGCCAATCAACGGCGCAAAGGAATTCTTCCTTCCCGAAGAGACGCCCTAGCGAAGGACCGCGGGTCGCTCAATGCAGCGCGGCGAAGATTTCGTCGAGTCGTCGCAGCCGGCGTGAGACGTCGCGCGCGATGTTCAGGATCAGGATGCCGTATTGATCGGGCTTGGCCTCGAACAAATCGTAAAACGCCACGGACGGGAGCGCATACAGAATTGTATCCGACCCGGTCAGCACGGTAGCCGTGCGGGGCAGTGTTTCCAGGATGCACATCTCGCCGAAGAAATCCCCCGCTTTTAGCCGCGCCAACTCCACTTCGCCAGTCCGGTCGAACCGTTTGCACACGCGGACGGTGCCGGAGGCAATCAGATACAGGTGATTGCCCGGTTCTCCTTCCCGGACGATAATCGTGCCTGCCGGTGCATTGGTCTTGTGGGCGCGTTCCATCAATAACGCCAGCGCCGAATCGTCGAGGCCGGCAAAGATTGTGACGTCCCGCAGTTCAAAATCCACGCGCCGAGAATACAGAGGCAGCAGATCGAAACGAGGACAAAAAGCATTCGCCTGCCGTCCGGGAGCTTGCGTTTTCGTCTGTGGATGCGACTATTTGAGCCATGAGTGCGATCAAGGCCTGTCGCCTTGCTGATCCTCCCGATCTTCCGATCTTGGTTCCGCAAAAAGAGCTGCAACCCGGATGCAGCTAACCGTGTATATCGATTGTGACAATGGCCGTTTAAGTCAGTGAGACCTGTTGGAGAAAATGAAACCTCCACCCTTCTTCAGCCCGCGCGCCATGGATCCAACGATCAGCGCCGCCGGTCTGCCACGTCGCTGCTTTCTCAAGGGTGTTCTGGCCGGGACCGGACTGCTGGCAAGCGGCGGCACGCTCTCTTTCGCCGACTCGATCATCAGCGAGTCCGCCGATGCGCGGCCTGATTACCGGGGGCCGAATGTCGTCCTGATTCGCTATGGAGGCGGCACGCGACGGCGCGAATCAATTGACCCGGAGAACACCTACAGCCCTTTTCTTTGCCGCGACCTCATCAAGCGCGGCACGCTGTTCAAGAACATGGAGATCGCCCAAATCGAGGGACTCAACACGAGCCACGGGGAAGGCACGCTCAACATCGTCACGGGCAAATACGACAAATACAAAGATATCGAGGGCAAGTTCCTTGGCGCCCGCTTCGAGCCGAAAGTCCCCACGGTCTTCGAGTATCTCCGCAAGTCATTCGCCGTCCCGCCACATCAAACGCTGATCGTGAATGGCGAGGATCGTCCGGATGAAGAGTTCTACACGTTCAGCAACCACTTCGCGTACGGCATCAATTTCCGCTCGAACATGCTGAGCCTTTATCGATTCAAAGCCTGGCTTATGCGACACCAGGTCGCCGAAGGCAAGCTGAGCGACAAAGAGATCGAAAAAAGGCGCAAGGAACTCGCCAAGTGGGAGAAGGTGGACTACCGGACGAAAGGCGATGACCGTCAGGGACCGGAACTCGAAGCCTTCTGGCAGCGTTGGCGTGAATACTACGGCGACACCGGGTTCGTGAATCCGCGCGGCGACCGCCTGCTCACCGAGCTTACCGTCCGCGCGATCAAGGAATTGCGGCCCAGGATGATCATGGTCAACTACCAGGACTGCGATTACGTCCACTGGGGTTACATGAGCCATTACACGCGTGCTGTCGCCGTCATGGATGAAGGGATCAAGCAGATCGTTTCCGCCGTCGAAACCGACGAAGCGTATCGCGGCAACACCATCTTCGTCGTCGTGCCGGACTGCGGCCGCGACACGAATCCGTTCGCGGACGTACCCTGCCAGCACCATTTCAACTCACGTTCAGCACATGAGGTTTTCGCGCTACTGTTCGGCCCCGGTGTTCCGCGTGGTGTGGTCGTGGACAAACTCGTTGACCAGAGCCAAGTCGCGGCCACCATCGGCCGGCTGATGGGTTTTAAGTCCGAACTCGCCGAGCAGCGCGTCCTGGAAGAGGCCATCGCATGAATCCGGAAGTCCCGCCGCGACTATCGGGAGATTCCCCGCCCCCGTTCGTCGGAAAGACTCTCCCCCCACCAAACGAGGAGAGAGGAGAGAGCGAGGGGCGTGATCTGGAAATACCCCCGGTCATACCCTCCCAACCTCACTCGGCCTCCGCGGTTGCTTCCACGGCTTCACCCGCGCCGTCACGGTTGCGGCGCGTTGTTTTCGCTCCGATCAAATTCCTCCTGGGCATGGCGTCGTGCCAGAGCGTGCTGGGCAGCCTCGCCGTCGTCGGCTGGACGCATCGATTCATGCAACGCGCGGTCTTGAGGCGATGGTGGGAACAAAGCAGGCGGGCGGGCAGTCTTCTGACGTTTCCTGACTTCGTCGCCTCCGACCCCCGTACGCGGGGCCATCTTCACTGGCCGAACTGGTTTCTCACGCAGAATTTCCGCGAAGCGGTGCGACGCGGGCCGAACGTCAGTCACGGCCGGCATGTTTTGAATGTAGTGAAGGCGCTCTTGCACTCGTTCTGGATCAACGTGCGTATTGGAGTTCAAGGCCTCTTTAATACCTGGGTGCTGACGCTGCCGGGCTGCATCCTCTGGCTGTTCGCGTGGTATTCGGGCTGGCAAAACTCGTTTTACAAGGGTTACGAGCAGGCGTGGATAGGTCCGACGATCGGATTTCTGGGCATTGCGCTTTTCATCGCGGCGATGCTCTACGTACCGTTGGCCCAGGCGCGTCAGGCAGTCGCCGGCGACTGGCGGCGGTTTTATGATTTCCGGCTCGTGTGGATGCTCGTACGGCGGCGCTGGCCAGCTTGTCTCGGCCTGGCCGTGCTGTACTCCCTCTGCTCGGTGCCCATCATGGTGCTCGTCGCGGTGGTGATGTCCCTGCCGCAGATCAACCCGAACCTCCTCGACGCGACGCCCGAACAGGTCGGCGCCGTATTGAGCAGCTACTTTTTCTGGTCGGCCGCTTTTGTTCTTCCCGCGTTCGTCTTCGTGCGCTGGGTGTCGGCGCGCATTTACGGCTCGACGCTGCTGAAGACCGTGCAATCGGGCGCGGTTCCCGAAGATGCATTGGCCGAAGTGGAGTGGCAGGCATTGCACCGGCTCAACTTGCTCCAGGTCCAGCCCCAGCCTCAGCGACACCCGTTCGTCCGAGCGATTGCCTGGGCCGGGACGCGGGCCGGGCGGATCACGTTTGGCTTCGCGACGGCGCTGGTCTGGTTCACATTCGTTGCGCAGATATTCATCCTTCAGTTCTTCAATTACCTTGGCGCGCCCGGCTGGTTGAACCAGCCGCTGGTGCAGTTGCCCTGGTTCCACCATTTCCCTGATACGCTGCAGAATCCATGGAGCGAAGTCTTCATTGCCGCCTTGGCAGTGTTCTTGTGCTGGCGCATCAGGAAACTGGCGGTTTGGCTTAAATCGATTCGCAGTCACCGCGTCTGAGACGGAGGTTGGAACGTTCGGGAGAGGAAGAGAAAGGCGGCGAAACCATTTGACGTTCCACTGAGTGGCCGGACAAAATTCGGACACCATGCCCGGCAAGGAAGACACCACCGCCGAGGGTCATCGTCTGGCCGAAGACTCGGCACGGAGGAACAATTGGAAACGCTGGGGACCCTATCTCGCCGAGCGACAATGGGGAACGGTCCGCGAAGATTATTCCGCGAGCGGAAACTGTTGGGAATATTTTCCGCACGATCACGCCCGCAGCCGGGTCTATCGCTGGGGTGAAGACGGGCTCCTGGGAATTTGTGACCGTGAGTGCCGCCTCGGCTTCGCGCTGGCGTTGTGGAACGGCCGGGACCCGATTCTCAAGGAACGCCTCTTTGGCTTGAGCGGTCCCGAGGGCAACCACGGCGAAGACGTCAAGGAGTGTTACTTCTATCTCGACTCAACACCAACGCATTCCTACCTGAAGGCGCTGTACAAGTATCCACAGGCCGAGTTTCCTTACGCGCAATTGATCGAGGAGAACCGCCGTCGCGGCAGGAACGATTTAGAATTCGAGTTGGTGGACGCTGGAGTGTTCGACCAGAATCGTTATTTCGACGTCACGGCTGAATATGCCAAGGCCGCTCCCAATGATATTCTGATCCGCATCACGATTGCCAACCGAGGGCCGGATGCGGCAGCGGTTCACGTTCTGCCAACGCTCTGGTTCCGCAACACCTGGTCGTGGGGCCGCAGAGGCGAGGGGTATTGGCCCAGACCAAGGATTTCCCTGTCCGAGGATGGAACGATGGTGGCCGAACACGCCACGCTTGGACGATTTCATCTGGCAGCCGCGGAGGGTCCTGAACGCGAGACTCCCGAATTCCTCTTCACGGAGAACGAGACGAACACTCAAAGGCTTTTCGACACCCCGAACGCCCAACCTTACGTAAAGGACGCCTTCCACGAATACGTCATTCGGGATCGAACGGACGTCATCAACCCGGCGCAGCGTGGGACGAAGGCGGCATGCCTTTACCGTCTGAAGATTCCCGCGGACGCGACTGCCACGCTCCGTCTCCGTCTTTATGCCGGCGACGAGGCCCCGCCGGACAACTTCGGCCCCGGCTTCGAGCAAACCTTCGTCGATCGAGTGCGTGAAGCAGGGGAGTTCTACGAGGACCGCATTCCGGGAGCGCTTCCGGAGGAAGAACAGCGCGTCGCGCGGCAAGCGTATGCCGGCCTGCTTTGGTCGAAGCAGTTCTATCACTACTCTGTTCGCGATTGGCTGGAAGGCGATCCCACGCAGCCGGCCCCGCCCGCCGGCCGATCACGGGGCCGGAATCATGACTGGCTCCAGCTTTATAACCGCGACGTCGTCTCAATGCCGGACAAGTGGGAGTATCCCTGGTATGCGGCGTGGGACCTGGCGTTTCATATGATTCCCTTCGCGCGCGTCGACCCGGACCTTGCCAAGGAGCAACTCGTTCTTTTTCTGCGCGAATGGTACATGCATCCGAACGGCCAGATTCCCGCGTACGAATTTGAGTTCTCGGACGTGAATCCGCCGGTGCACGCGTGGGCGGCGTGGCGCGTTTACAAAATGACGGGTGCGCGAGGCGGCCGCGACCGGTTGTTTCTTGAGCGCGTCTTCCAAAAGCTGTTGCTGAATTTCACCTGGTGGGTGAATCGCAAGGATGCCGAAGGCAACAATCTTTTCTCCGGCGGCTTTCTCGGGCTCGACAATGTTGGCGTCTTCGATCGGTCCAAACCGCTGCCGACTGGCGGCGCGCTGGAGCAGGCCGACGGCACGGCCTGGATGGCCTTCTACTGCACCACCATGCTGTCCATGGCGCTGGAACTGGCCGCGGATGACCCGGTCTTTGAGGACCTCGCCTCCAAGTTCTTCGAACACTTCGTGGCCATCACCGACGCGATGAATGCGTTCGGCGGCACCGGACTATGGGACGAACAGGACGGTTTTTATTACGACCACCTCCGGGTCGATGGCCGGCAGTTCCCACTGCGAATCCGGTCCGCAGTCGGCATCATTCCGCTTTTCGCCGTGGAAATCCTTCGCAACGAGATCATCCGTCGGCTGCCGGGATTCTCGAAGCGGATGCATTGGTTCCTGGAAAACCGACCGGAACTCGCGCAACACGTCACCCAACAGAATACGCTCGACGAGACGGTGCACACGCACCGGCTGCTCGCCATTCCCACGCGCGACCGCCTCGAACGCGTCCTGCGGTACGTGCTCGATGAAAATGAATTCCTGTCGCCGTTCGGAATCCGCTCGCTCTCGAAGGTGTATCGTGAGAAGCCCTTCGTTTTTGCGGTCAACGGCGAAGAACACCGTGTTGATTACGCCCCGGGGGAATCCATTGCCGGGTTGTTTGGCGGGAATTCAAACTGGCGAGGCCCGATCTGGTTTCCGATCAATTTCCTGCTGATCGAAGCGCTGGAGCGTTACCACCATTTCTACGGCGATGGCCTGCGCGTCGAATGTCCGACCGGTTCGGGCCGCTTCATGAACCTCAAGAACGTCGCGCATGATCTTGCCGACGAACTGAATGTCGTAACTGACGTGCGGTTGGAACGCGACAATGCAACCGGTGTCCACGCGTATCAACTCTCCCGGCCCGAGGTCACGGACATGAATCGTGCCGCCGGCATGCATGAAGGCCCAGCCGTCGCCCTGTAACCGCTGCATGATGAACCCTTCGCCGCCGAACAGGCCGGTGCCGATCTTCTTGTTGAACGCGATGCCGACGCTGACCCCTTTGGCGGCGCACAGGAATGAATCCTTTTGGGCGATGATTTCGCCGCCGATCTCCGAGAGGTGATTTTACCAGGATACGGCGCGCCGAACGCCACCTGCTTCTTGCCGGCGCCGCGATTCTGGAAAACCGTCATGAAAAGGGACTCACCCGTGAGTAGCCGTTTGCCGGCGCCGAGGAGCGCTCCGAAAAAGCCTGAGTTCTGCTGCGAGCCGTCGCCGAAGATCGTTTCCATCTCGATCCAGTCGTCCATGTACATCATGCCACCCGCTTCGGCGATGGCCGCCTCCTGCGGGTCGAGTTCGATTTCGACGAACTGCATGTCGTCGCCGTAAACTTTGTAATCCACTTCGTGCATCGTTGCCATAGAGTCGTTCTCCTGAGTTCAGAATGTTGGTCCACTGTTCTTTGGTGCCATCGGTCGCACGCGAGTCTATTCGATTGGACTGCCGACAAGCTGCGCCAGTATGCTTGTCTCAAGAACCAGTTCAGACCATTACAAGTTTCCCGGATGATTCTAAGCCCGTTTGCCGATCAGCCGTGTTCCGTCGAACAATCGGGTGAGGCTGTTCGATTTCTGATGTCGCGCAGAACGGCTGTGGTAAGCTGCAGCAGCGTGAGCGGTAAATAAGCCCTATGACCTTTGCCTCCCGCCAGGAAGCCGGACAGAAACTGGGCCGTTATCTCTTCGAGAAGAACCTCGGGGCCGATCTGGTGCTGGGTCTGCCACGCGGCGGCGTCATTGTCGCAGCAGAAGTCGCCAACGCTTTGAAGCGTCCACTCGACGCGCTGGTGGTCCGCAAGATCGGCCATCCGTGGCACCGCGAGTTTGCCGTCGGCGCCATGGCCGAAGACGGCACCGTGGTGGTGGACGAGGAAGTTTTACGCCGAACGGAGGTTCATCCCGCCGATTTGGAAGAGGTCATCGCCGAAGAGAGAAAACGGCTTGCGGAATACAGTGTGAAGTTTCATCGACCGAACCGGCCGGGATTAAAGGGCAAGAGCGTGTTGATCGTGGATGACGGACTGGCCACCGGAGCGACCACCGAGGTTGCCGCGCGCTCCGCGAAGGCACAAGCCGCGAGCAAAGTCTTCGTCGCGGCGCCGGTCGCTTCCGAAAGCGCGGTGGAGCGTCTTAGAAAAATCTCCGACGGGGTGCTGTGCTTTCTGATTGACCCCGACTTTGATGCGGTCGGCCGTTACTACCGCAGTTTTCCTCAAACGACGGATGCCGAAGTTCAGCAGATTCTGTTGGCGGAAAACTGAGGGCGTCCTTTGCTCGTCACACTGGCCACGTCATCCAATCCTCGGCGAGAAAGTAGGGGACCTTTTCCGCTTCGCAAAGCCTCAACGTGTGACCGGTGCCGCCGCCATTCTTCCTGGCTGGGTTGATATAAAACAAGGCCGCGGTCGCTTTCATTCGCCGACCGGAATAATCAGTGGTACCCAGCACTTTCAGGGCGTCACGATCCAGGTAGGTTTGTTTGAAACGCGGGAGCCGGTCATAAACGTGCGGCCCGCGCCGGGCGCCGTAAGCATAGTGTTCGCGAGTCAGACTTCGGGCGGCGCGGTAGTCGGAAGGCGGCGCCTCCTGCAGCGCCATAACGTCGTTGCCGCTTTCGATCGCCGCCGACTTGTAGTTTGGAACCGGAAGCACCAGTTGGAGTCGCTTCGGGTCAACCGCGTTGACACCGCGCGCCCAGGCCTGGTCTGACCCTTCGGCATTGCCGCTGCGCGCGACCAACCTCGGGAAGGTTTGCATCAGGTGGGCGGCGAGCGCTTCCATCTGCTTCCGGACATCCACCGGCACGTCGCGGCTGCCTTCGAGGAGGACAACCGGATGCCTGGCGGTGGTAATGAGGTGTTCGAACATCGCGTAGCCGCGACGCAACCATTTGGGATTTCCGATGGGCCAATCGTTCATGCGCTTGCTCACCTGGCCGCCAGCATCGGCCGCCGAGGACGGCCTGAACCACCTCTCAAGTGGCCATACTCAGGCATCGCGATTTTGGCCTTACGGCCGGCTTCTAATGTCCCTCTGCGACCAGGACCCAGTCATTGAAAGCGTCGGCATGGGGCTTTGCTGGATAGGATAGTGAACGGTCAGAGGCTTTCGCCTCTGACGAAGCGATCACCGTGTAATCCCCGCTGGTGGGATCGTACCATCGCAGCCGCACTTTGCTGCCTCTCGCGATTTTCGTTGTATCAAGGATGACGGGTCGGCTCGTCGGGAAGTAAACCAGCGCAGCGCTGGATGAATAACCAGAGGCTGCCTGATCATCACTGCTGCCCAGACCGCTTTTGAGGAAAGTTCCAGCATCGGGCATCCAGGTGGGATCGGTCACGAAAGCATCCAGGATTATCCAGGCATATTTCGCGTCCAATTGGGGCGCTTCGCTCAGGATGTTGAGCCAGCCAGGGCCGCCGTCAAAAAGTCCGGTCACTCCATGCGGCCACCACTTTTCGTGGCCGAAATTGATGCCAGCGCCGCCGCGGATGAACGTGGCGTAGTTCCGCTCGCGTAACTCCTGGTTCTGTTGATCCTTATAGTGTGGTGCGTTCACGTATGGAGGTTCGATGTCAACCACGGGATACATTGCCGCGCCGGCCCGGTTATAAACCTTGTCGAACTGCTCAACCGAGCTGCTGCCGTATTGGTAGACCGTGTCAGCGCTTTGCTTGAACCATTGATATCCATCCCCGCCTCGGCCGATATGAATTGGTCGAAGGAGGTTGAACCATTGGCTGGCTCAGCGATGATCAGACGATGACTGGACCCTTCCGCATCTCGAATCCCATGGAAGATCGCATCGAGAGCCAGAGCGGGTCCCTCGTTGTAGCGCCATTTGTAATCACCCATGACATGCCACACGATATTTGAGTAGCTGGCATATCGAGTGGCGACGGCTTTTCCAAAGTTGTAGCCATTCGTAGTTCCGGCGGCGACCAGATCCGGCACCGTTCCGGTGTCTTTCCAGCTCAGGAAAAACGAAAAGACAACAGTCATCTCCAGCCGCGTCGCCTCGCGCATCACCCAGTCCATCGAAGACCAGGCCGGTCCCAGGGATGAAGCGTGCGGCTTACCGCTAAAAAAGTTCTGGCCTGCTTTGTTCCTATATCGATCGCCAAAGCTGTCATTCATATGGACACCAAACGGAGATACTGTGACCGCATTAAATCTCAGCGCTTTCAGGCCTTCCAGAGCCTGCGTAATTTCGGCATCGGAACAGTTCTGCGACATCGCCCAGGACGACATGGTTTTTAACAGATAGATCTTGCCGGTCTGGTCGATAAAGCGTCGGCTGGCAGTGCTTACGGGGTAGGCAGAACGGCCCGAGCCCCTGGCGTTTTCAGTTTCTGCCGCCCATGCCGTCGTGGTCCCGATGAAAAGGTGAATCGTCAGCGCCGCAACAATTGGCAGTGACAGGATATGCCCAACCGGGAATGCAGCACACGGACAGGCGTCCTTACCGCCATCGGAGGTCGGCCACTCCTTGCCAGGAATTTGTCGTCTCATAGCCCGAAGTAAAGATGATCTCAATATCGCTGCGTTAACGCGTACATCAGCATCCACGGCGCGAGAAAGAGCCCGGTGAACATGTGAACGCGGCGCACAAGGCGCAACATGTTCGACACAGCGATGTCGGCTGTCGGCTTTGCAAGTCCTTCAGCGGCGGTTGGGGCGTTCATTGAATGTATTGATTGGTTTGGTATGCGCACGAACGTATACATGTTGGCCTTTCGCTTCCAGTCATTTTGCTCGAATCACGGTGCGATGAAGAAATTGGCGACAGCATCCGGCACAATCGGAACTAGGCGTCCACCGTTCTTTTCGCACGCCCAACGGCTGTGATCACGGCTCAGCGGGAGACTCGCCCTACCTACTGCGTGCCACGGCGCGCACGGAGTGCGGGCCTCTTGGAGATTGTAATTCGGACCCGAAGAGCGTCCACTTCATCCGTGAACCAGGCCGCAAGCGCATCATCGATGAACAAAGAAGCATTTTGGTCCGTTCCGACGCCGCGTTTCACCGCATCCGCGAGGCGTCTGCTTCCCTACATAGCCTTCCTCCTCGCCCTCATTGCGCTCCGCTGGACCGGTGCAACGGCCGCCGCGCAGGAAGGCGGAAAAAAAACGGTCACAGCCACGCAACAGTATCAGGACATTCTTAAGGAGTTTTCTGCGGCGACGTCAATGTTTTGGCAGGAAACGAACGACGCAGGACGCCAACGTGTCGTGGCGCGTGTCGAGAAGCTTCCGCCCCAACTCCTGGAATGGATCCAGAATAATCCGAAAGCCCCAGTGGCACTGGACGCTCTCGTCCATGTCGTCTCGCAGGAATACTGGTTGAACAATCACACGTCGCATTCCGGTTGGGGCCAGGAGAGCCCGCAAGCCAAGGCCATTAACCTGATGCTGCGCGACTTTATCAACAGCGACAAACTCGGTGAAGCGTGTAACCGGATTCATTATTGTTTGCGTCAGGAGTGCGAAACATTTCTGCGCGCGGTGTTCGAGAAAAGTCCGCACCGGGAAGTCAAAGGGTTGGCCTGCCTGCGGTTGGCCCAATTCCTCGGTAACCGCCTCGAGAAAGTCGAGTTGCTTAAGGACCAACCGGATGCAGCCAGGCGCTTCGAAACCCTTTACGGAAAGGACTACCTGCAAGCATTGCAACGTCAGGATCGACTCAAGGTTATGGAAGAAGCCGAGGCGCTTTACGACCGGGCTCTGACAAATTACGGCGACCTGAAAACGCCCTACGACGGCACGGTGGCGGAGACGGCGAAAACGGACCTGTTCGAGATTCGCCACCTGGCGATTGGCAGGGAGGCGCCGGAGATCGAAGAGGTTGACCAGGACGGTCAGCCATTCAAGCTGAGCGACTATCGTGACAAGGTCGTGCTGCTTTATTTCTGGTCCGAGTTCTGACCCACCTGAAGGGCCAACTGGCCTCACGAGCGGTCGCTCGTGAAACAACTGGCAGAGAAACCTTTTGCCCTCCTCGGCGTCCACGGTCTCGCTTACGAACCGAAGAAACTCAAAGCCGTGATGGAGAAGGAGAAGTTGAACTGGCGTACATTTGCGGACCGCAGAATCATCGCCCCCCAATGGAGTGCGCGC
>Ga0209382_10007185_pt1 | contig 14235 bp, 11 predicted proteins | sample SoiMetdeltSBSDD5_FD_187599 | JGI IMG/M metagenome (GOLD analysis project Ga0209382, IMG submission 187599) | Bulk soil microbial communities from a Populus tree surrounding site in Tennessee, USA - Soil MetaG P. deltoides SBSDD5 (SPAdes) (version 2) | ecosystem: Environmental > Terrestrial >... | reverse complement strand
CTGGCTTTGTTTCTCGCGCCGCGTCCAGCGAACGCGCAGGGTTGTATTGTGGCTCGTTCGACGGTTCAGCCGATCGGTCCTGAGAGCGGTGGCGGATATCTTCGGCCGGGCGAGTTTGACTTCACGATGGGATACCGGCACTTTTATTCTCACCGGCATTTCGTTGGCGACGTCGAGCAGAAGCAGCGGGCGCAAATCGGCAATCAGTTCATGAACAAGGTCAACCTGATGAACTTCAACTTGACCTATCAGATTACGCCTCGATTCAGCGCCGTAGCCAGTTTGCCTCTGCAGTTGGCAAGCCGTCGACAGAATAATTCGCCGTTCACAACTACCTCGCAAGGAATTGGAGATACGACGATCGGCGTGCAGGGATGGGTGTTCAGCCCTGAGAAGAAGACTCGCGGCAACATCTTGATCGGCGTGGGTGTGTCGATGCCCAGCGGGAGAAACGACATAAAGAACAACGTGGATCGCCTGGACGGGCAGGGACCTCAGGTTACTCTGCTCGACTACTCCATCCAACCGGGCAGCGGCGGATGGGGTGTCGCTTTTTCATGGCAAGCTTTCCGCGCGTTGGGTAACTCATTCGCTGTCTATACCAATGGTAACTACTACGCGATGCCGCAGAACACGGTCGGCTTCCGGAGGAACACAACCACTGCGATCAATCCGCTGACGCTGACCGCTTACACGAGCATTATGGATCAGTACCTGATGCAGGGCGGAATCGCCAAGCCGTTGAAGAATGTGCGCGGACTGACGCTGACCGCGGGCCTCCGGATGGAAGGTGTTCCGGCCGATGACCTCTTCGGCGACAGCCTGGGATTCCGCAGGCCAGGCTACTCCGTGGCGATCGAACCGGGATTTCAGTATTCGCATGCAAATTTGGGGATGCTGACTTTCAGCGTGGGCAAAGCGATTATGCGTGACCGCACACGCAGCGTTCCCGATCGGATTACCGGAGGTCACGGAGACGCGGCGTTCGCCGATTACGTTTGGAGCGCATCCTATTCGTATCGGTTCGGAAAGCCGCGCGGGATGGAGCACTAAGGCAGTCTGGAAGGGCAGGCTATCAGCCTGCCCCACCTGCCGGGGGTTGGAGGAGCCTCCGGCAGCGCTCCTCCCAGCTTTCCGCAGTTAACCCCGTATTCACTTCCTGCATCGTAATGCAGCCTTCCACCGGACACACCAGCCAACACAGATTGCATCCGACGCACTCGTGCTCGTCGACACGCGGCACGCGTTCGATCGGCGTTGGAAACGGTCCCTGATCGAGGCGGGCGATCGGTGTAACGGTGATCTTTTCGCGGCTGGCGGCCTCTACTTGCGCGGGCGTTCGATGGCCATTCTTGGATACTCGATCGAGGTGGATGCATTGATGGGCGCCGTCCCAGCAGGCCGTGTAACAGAGCTGGCAGCCGATACAGGTACTCGGATCGATACTGGCGATGAGTTTGTAATTCAGGTTTAGGGAGCTCCAGCCGACCACCCGATTCAGGCTCCTTCCGCGAAAATCGTCGAGTGTCTGGAATCCCTTTTCGTCCATCCAATTGGCGAGCCCGTCGATCATGTCTTCGACGATCCGGTAGCCGTAGTGCATCGCGGCTGTGCAGACCTGGACGGTCTGGCAGCCGAGCAGGATGAACTCCGCCGCCTCGCGCCAACCGGAGACGCCGCCGATGCCTGACACGGGCACTCCGATCTGAGGGTCGGCTGCGAGTTGCTGGACCATGTGCAGAGCGATCGGCTTCACAGCTGGACCGCAGTAGCCACCGTGCGCCGAGCGACCATCCACCTGCGGCCGCGGAACCAACGTGTCGAGATCGATGCCGGTGATCGAGTTGAGGGTGTTGATCGCCGAGATGCCGTCGGCTCCACCACGCTTCGCCGCGCGGCCTATTGCGGCGATATCGCCGATATTCGGTGTCAGCTTCACCAGCACCGGGGTGCGCGCCACTTCCTTCACCCACTCGGTGATCATGGTCGTGTACTCGGGCACCTGGCCGACGGCGCTGCCCATGCCACGCTCACTCATTCCGTGCGGACAGCCGAAGTTTAGCTCCAGGCCGTCGGAGCCGGCGTCCTCGGCTTGCCGGACGATTTCGTGCCAAGCTTCGCGTTTGGATTCCACCATTAGCGACGCGATCACCGCGTGGCGGGGATACCGCTTCTTGACTTCGGCGATCTCGCGCAGATTCACGTCGAGCGGACGGTCCGTGATGAGCTCGATATTGTTGAGCCCCATCATGCGGACACCGTTCCAGTCGACCGAGGAGTAGCGCGACGTGACGTTTACGATCGGCTCGCCGAGCGTCTTCCAGACAGCGCCGCCCCATCCGGCGTCGAAGGCCCGCATGACCTGGTCGCCGCAATTGGTCGGCGGGCCAGAGGCGAGCCAGAACGGATTGGGAGAATGGATCCGGCCGGCGAAAGTGGCGCTGAGATCTGGCATGGGACTTTGAAGCTTCAATTATCCCACTCGCAGCACTTTGTTGGATCGCCGACTAGAAGTCGAAATGTCACAATTTTCCAGAATCTGACATCTGGATCATACGCACCGCGCTTCGTATGGTGCTGTTTGAACTAATAATTCTTACAGGTAGCGACGAAGGTCATCGCATTTTGGATGCCGAGGCTTACGTTATTGAAGACCTTGTTGTAAAGCAAAGTCCCGTACTGGTAGTTGAGCACGACGGTGATCAAGCTATTCTCGCCGAGGAAAAGAGCAAGTGTCTCATTTGCATCGCTGCGGACGATCTTGAACTTCTCGTTGTCCACGATCAGCGCGTCGGCCTTCTCCAGAATCATAACTTCGAGCGGAGTCGGGTTAACGTTTTTGGTTGTCTTGAGCGTATGAGTGGTCTCCTCGTCCCGTACCCGTAGCATTCCGGTCCACGTGTAATCAACTCCGGAGCACTTGATTGGAAAACCTTTGGCGACTGGAGAATCGCGCCTTCGTGTAATTGTCTCCTGGGAGCAGGCGTTGAAAAACGGCAATGACAAACCAGTTAGCAACAGTATGACCACCCGCACGATCTCAGATTCCTCCGCACACACAGTTTAACAACTACTTGACGCTCCAGATGCCCGGCGCCTGGCTCTTGTAAAACCCGCATGACTTCGAACACGACGGACGACCGGATGACTCCGCCGACCTCTCCCTGCCGAGTGACAATGAAATCAATTTAGCTGGTATCCAATCCACAGCGTCCAGCGATCTGAGAAAGCATGGATTCAGACCGACCCACTACCACCGTAAACTGGAATCGTGGAGTCGAGCGTCGTTAAAGAGTTAGCGCGGGAATGCGGATTCGAGCTGGCGGGTGTAGCTCCAGCGGCTCCAGTGGCCGACGCCGAGTATTACCAGCGCTGGGTTTCCCGCGGCTTCGCCGGCGAGATGACCTACCTGACAGACCGCCGTGCGGGCGTTCGCGATGATCCGCGCAACTTGCTGCCGTCGGCGCAATCTGTGATCTGCGTCGGCAAGTTGTATAACTCGCCGCAACCCTATTCGACGAAATTCCACGAATCCGAGCTGGGCTGGATCTCGCGCTACGCCTGGGGCGGCGATTATCACGACGTGCTGCGCGGCGGCCTAGAGCGGCTCGTCGCGCGGCTGCAGGCGCACGAATCGTTCGACTACAAGATCTGCGTCGACACGGCGCCGCTGCTGGAACGAGCTTATGCCCGGATGGCGGGGCTCGGCTGGATCGGCAAGAATAGCTGTCTGATTAATCAACAGAGCGGCTCGTGGTTTTTTCTGGGTGAGCTGCTGGTATCGCTCGTGATTGAACCGGACTCGCCGCCACCGGATCGCTGCGGGACGTGCACCCGTTGTATCGAGGCGTGTCCGACGGGCGCATTTGTCCCGTCCTCCGAGGGCTATTCGCTCGACTCCCGGCTCTGCATCTCCTACTTCACCATTGAGTTGCGCACACCGATTCCAGCCGAGCACCGCGCGGAAATTGGAAACCATGTGTTCGGTTGCGACATCTGTCAAGATGTGTGCCCTTGGAACACCCGCAGTCCTTTTTCCGCCGAGCCGGCCTTTGCGGCTCATCAGTTTGCGCCGCCGCTGGAGAAACTTGCCTGCCTGACCGAGGAAGAATTTCGCGATATGTTTCGTGGCAGCCCGATCAGGCGATCGCGCTACGCAGGATTTTTGAGAAATGTGGCGGTGGCGATGGGAAACGCGCGTTCGGAGAAATTTCGTGAGCCGCTTCAGAGGCTGGCGCAATCGGGCGACCCACTCGTCGCGGAACACGCGTGTTGGGCTTTGGAACAACTAAACTGAAAGTATGATGCGGCTTGTCATTATCGGAATACTCTCCGCATTTAGCCTGCTGGCGCAACAGACTTCCTGGTCGTCATCGGATTCCGCGTTTAATCATTTCTACAATCTGGAATACGATCAGGCCATCGCCGAGATCGAGAAGCTTGTGGCCAAGGATCCGCACTCACCGGCCTTGCACAATCATCTCGCGCAGTGCATCCAATTTCGGGAGATGTTCAAAGTCGGGGCGCTCGAGAGCGAGCTGGTTTCCGGCAACAACTCCTTCCTTCGCCGTCCGAAGATCGATACCACGCCGGAAATTGAAAAGCGTTTTCAGGACGAGATCCAGAAGGCGATCACGCTGTCCGAGGCGCGCTTGAAGGCAAACCCTAACGACGCCGCGGCCCTGTATGCTCTCGGCGCCTCCTACGCCTTGAGGGGAAATTGGAACTTCCTGGTTCGCAAGGCCTGGCGCGACGCGCTTAGCGATGCGACTACTGCCCGCAAAATGCACAACAAGGTGACCGAGCTCGATCCATCGAATTACGATGCGCGCTTAGTCCAGGGCGCTCACGATTATGTCGTCGGAAGCTTGCCGACGTTTTACAAGATGCTCGGATTTCTTGTGGGCTTCCGGGGGGATCGGGAAAAGGGGATTCAAACTCTGCAGGCGGTCGCGGACAAGGGGAAGGCCAACAGCGTCGACGCCAAGGTTTTTCTATGCGCAATCTACCGGCGTGAACAGCGCTGGCCGGCGGCTGCGCCTATCCTCGAGGAGCTGATACGGCGTTTCCCGCGAAATTACCTTTTTCGCTTCGAGCAGTCGCAGATGTACAGCGCGCTCGGGCAGAAGGACAAGGCGATCGCTACGATTCAGAAGTGCGCGGAGCTGAAACAAAGCGGCGCGCCGGGTTTTGCCGGACTCGCGTCGGAGCGGATTTATTATCACATCGGCAACATTCAGTTCTGGTACAAGGACTACGATCAGGCGGTCGAGAACCTGAAGAAGGCCGCAGCGGGAAGCGCGGCTCTTGACCTGAATACGGGCACGCTGGCCTGGATGCGGCTGGGGCAGTTGTACGATGTGACGAATCGGCGGAATCTGGCCGTGGAGGCGTATCGGAAGGCAATCGCGTTTGCGCCGGAGGCCGAAGCGGCCAAGGAATCGCGCGGTTATTTGTCCTCGCCGTATCGCCGTCAAGGGTAGCGGTGAGCCTGCTATACTGGAACACCAATGCAATTTATCGATACGCTGCTACTGGTGTGCCTGGGGCTAGCCATCTCCTATTTCCTCGACGCTGTTTTTGAGATTTCGCCGCGAATCTCCGCGTGGCTTAGCAGAGAACTTTCCGACTAAAGACGACCTACTCGACGCGGAACGACTGCTTCCACTCGTGGGTCTGCTTGCCAATCCGATCTTCCGCTTGAATCACGACGGTGTACTCTCCGGCCCGGATGGTCGGCTGAAGGTTGAGGCTGATTCCGCAGGGCACGTAGCGCATCGGATAGAAGGACGAACTGCGATCGACCGTGGGCTCGCCGGCCGGCAGCATGACTCTGCCGCCCTCGGCGGTGACCGTGAATGTGTAGGCGACATCGCGCTGATTGCCCGGTCCCAGCTTGTAGCCCGTGACATCGAAGCGGGCCCACACCGAATCGCCGGGACGGTAGGCGGCGATTTTCAAAGGTTCGGGATCGTCCTCTCGCCGATAAAATTGAAAATTGCGAACCACTAATGTGGGGCTCGGCTCGACAGCGCGGCCGCGCACTTCGAACGTGACTTCGACTGAGGCTGTCGAGGGCGTCGACTCTTGGACGGCGTCTTTCAAGCTAATACTGATCTTGTAAATACCAGAGTCTGCGAGCGGCGGAATCAGCACAGTCTGACGGATCTTGGGCTTCCAGTCCTTGTCTTGCGGAGAGAGCTCTGAATCGATGGCAGCCGCTACCGGTTCGATGAGCGGGATGCCGTTAGGATCGGTGGCGGTTAGCTGGTAGTCGATGGCGACCTTCTTCACCGGCGACAATGTGTAGCCGTCGACACGGCAACTGAAGAAAATCACTTCGCCGGGAACGAAGGTCGTGCCCTTGGGTACGAAGGGTCCATCTTCGGTCTGGGAAATTCCGGCGTCGAACACGCGCAACGGCGGCGCAGCGTGCAGAACAAATGCCAGCGAAAATAGAAGTGCCCATCGACCTACTATCATCGGAGTCCGCCTCGGAAGGCTTCGGCTACTTGATCGCGCTGGGGATTTCCGATCGCTTCATTTCGAATTGAAGCGGGATCTCGACTAGCGCCATCTCGTTCGAACTGGAGCCGCCTTCCACTTTCAGCTTATAAGATTTGGGCTCCGCGTCAAACAGGACATAGCCCTCCAGCGTATCGGTCGGCTTCACATCGCGGATCAAACCCCACAGGGTCGGCACATCAATTGCCGCGCTGGCTTCGCTGTAACTCTGGCCGCTTTCATCGGTGAGTGTTAACTGAGGCACGGAAATCGTCTCCGCTGCGCCGTTGGTCACGCTGAGGTGGATGAGCAGAAATCGTTTCGATGGCACCTGCACCTGATCACCCGAACCCATCTGCGCTTTCCATTCGGAGGAAATGATGGTGTAGATGAGCGGCCCGGCTTGTACTTTGTCGCCCATGCGGTAAGTCAGGACGGGAGGAGCCGGTTTGTCGCGGCATCCGGTCGCCACGAGCAGGACAGCCGCTGCCGTCAGCAGAATAGGTACAGAAATGCGCATGAGAAGCATTATCATGACGCGGGCAGGCTGGGCCTGTCAATCGGCTAGTTTTTGTAACCAGATGTAGCAGTGGTTACCGATCCGGCCTACGTGCTGGCTGCGGAAAAGCAGTAGATCCAGGTATCGCAGAGGGAATAGCAGCCACCCTAGGACGCCTTGCGCGACGATACGCCACGCGCGCCAAGGGAACAATAGCTTCGCGTATTCGAGGATGAAGACGAGCATTGTCGCAGTCGGGCCCGTTCTCCAGCCCTCCGCTACGATGTTCAGATTCCCGGCGAGTTCTCTTAAACCATCGGGAGTGAAACGTTGGAAGTCTCGCGGGTACTCGTGAAAGGGGTGGCAGAAGGGCACGACAATGTGGGCGTAGCCGCCGGGCGACAGGACTCGCTCGATCTCCCGAACGACGGTCGCTGGACATTTCACGTGTTCGAGAACGGCGTCGCATTCGACGCGCTGAAAGAGGTCACGCCGGAATGGGAGCTCGTGGGCATCGGCGACGACGTCCACACCTTGGAGTGGGAATAGATCGACATTGATGTAGCCGTCGACGACGTTCCCTCCGCCGCCGATGTAGAGATTCCAGCGGCCCAGGGGGATGTCCAGAATTTCTTTGGGGTTCATTACGAAGGGGCGAGGAGGCGTTAGGAGCCGATACAATCGGTCGCGCCAGCTATGAGGGGTGCGGCTTCGCCCAGGCATTCGGACTCATGTTAACAGGACTTGGAGGCTCTCAACGAACAAGCTAAAGCTTGTTCCACAGTGACTTCGACTTCTTGATTTGTCGTTGTGGAACAAGCTTTAGCTTGTTCGTTGAGCCTCTTTCGCCCGTTCGTAGCGCTTACTTTCGCACAAATTTCTGGACGCGCCAGTTCTTAATTTCGGCGACGTAGATGTCGCCGGTGGGTCCGATTGCCAAGTGGTGGGAGTAGTCAATCTGGCCGGGCAGTTTCCCGGGGCCGCTCAAGACGCCGAGGACTTCGCCTTTCAGGTTCAGTTTCAGAATGCGGTTGTTATAGCCGTCGCACATGAAGATGGATTGGTCCTCGGTGATGACAATGCCCCACGGCGACCCGACGTGTTTCCACTGCACGATGAACTTACCGTTGGCATCGAAAACTTGCATCCGGTGATTGTCGCGATCGCCGACGTAAACCCGTCCTTCCTTGTCCAGGGCGACGGCGTGCACAAGGTTGAATTCGCCCTCACCGCTTCCCTTCTTCCCCCAGGCGGTGATGTACTCGCCATTCTTATTGAACTTCACCACGCGGGAGTTGCCGTAGCCGTCGCTGACATAAAAATCGCCGTTGGGGGCGAACGCGATATCGGTGGGCCGGTTAAATAAATCCTTCGTTTCACCTTTGAAGTTCTTGCGGCCGATCACCATTCGAACTCTGCCCTGGGCATCCATCTTAACCACGACGTGGCCCTGATCGTCGATCGCCCATAAATTCCCTTCGCGATCGAATTTCAGCCCGTGTGGGCGGACGTACAGGCCGTCGCCCCAGGAGCGGACAACCGCGCCGGCTTTATCGAACTCGATGATCGAGTGCGGGCCGCGATGAAACACGTAAGCATGCTCACGCGCATTGACGGCGACGTCGACGGTTTCTTCGAAGGTCCAGCCGGCCGGAAGTTTCGGCCAGTTTGGGTCCACGACATAGTCGAGCTTCGGCCAGTTTGATTGCGCGAGCGCGGCCAGCGCTCCTATACACAGAACACACGTGGCGCGCAGGAGGCGTCGAGTTTCAGTCATAAGGTCTCTTTAGCTTACTATCTGTGGAATCAGCTCGCCGTGAACATCGGTAAGACGCATGTTGCGGCCGTTGAAATAATAGGTGAGTCGTATGTGATCCATGCCCAGCAGGTGCAGGATGGTGGCGTGCACGTCGTGATAGGAGATGGGCTGGTCGGCCGCTTTATATCCGAAGTCGTCGGATGAGCCGATGATCTGTCCACCACGAATTCCCGCGCCCGCCATCCAGAACGACATCGCGCCGGGATTGTGATCGCGGCCGACGCCTCTCTGAGAAATTGGCATGCGGCCGAATTCCGTATGAAAGATGACGAGCGTATCATCGAGCAGGCCGCGCTGTTTGAGGTCGCGGATCAGGCCGGCGACGGGCTTGTCGACTTCTCTGGCGTGGGTGCTGTGGTTTTCGGCGAGGTTCTTGTGCGCATCCCAATCGTCAGTGTCCTGACGGGCCTTGGCGCCGTTGAACAGTTGCACAAACCGGACGCCGCGCTCTACCATCCGGCGCGCGAGCAGACACTGCTTGCCGAAGGGCTCGGTGACCGCTTCGTCGATCCCGTACAGTTTCTTCGTCGCTTCACTCTCGCTGGAGATGTCGACCGCTTCCGGAGCGCAGGTCTGCATGCGATAGGCGAGCTCATAAGAAGAGATGCGGGCGGCCAGCTCGGTGCTGCCGGGATAGCGGGCGGCGTGCTCTTCGTTGAGCTTCGCGAGTTGGTCGAGACGCGCGCGCTGCCGTTCCGGAGTGACGCCGGCCGGCGGATGCAGATCGAGGATCGGATCCCCCGAGGGACGAAAGACTGTGCCCTGGTACGTCGCCGGCAGGAATCCGCTATCCCAATTCGCGACTCCGGCGTTGGGTCCGCCACGCGGGTCGTAGATAACGACGAAGGCCGGCAGGTTTTGGTTTTCCGATCCGAGACCGTAGCTGATCCACGATCCGATGCTCGGAAAGCCCATCAGCAGCGATCCGGTGTTCCATTCGTAGTGAGCCAGAACGTGGTCGTTCGAGATCCCGTATCCGGAGCGAATCAGCGCGATCTCATCGGCGATCGAACCGGTGTGGGGAAGAAGCTCGGAGATCTCCATCCCGCTTTGCCCATATTTCTTGAACGAGTACGGACTCCCCATGATCGGTCCGGGATACCCTTGCCGCACGATCACTTCGCCGAATCCGGTCAACGGCTGTCCATGATGCTTTCTCAGAGCAGGCTTGGGATCGAATGTGTCGATGTGGCTGACGCCGCCCGTCATGAACAGTGAGATCACTGCTTTGGCGCGTGGTTTAAAATGCGGCTTCCGGGGGGCGCTTCCAGGACCTACGGCGCAGGCTTTATCGACGGCAGGCGCGGCGAGCAGTCCATCCTGGCCCAGCAGGCTGGCCAGCGCGACGCCGCTGATACCACCGCCCGCGGTGAACAACATCTGCCTTCGCGATATTGGCTTCGAATAGGACATACGCTCAGTTGATGTACAGAAACTCGTTGAGGTTAAGGATCACGTCGCACAAATCTGTCAGCGCTTCGAGCCCCGCCGATGGCGCGCCCGCCTGCGCTTCGATGCGACGATTCAGGAACGCGACGTTGTCGGCGATCTGCTTGGCCGACGGCTCGCGGCCAAGCGCAATCCGAAAAGCCGTGCGCACCTGGTTCTGCTGCTCGGGACCGGCAAGCTTCCACACACGCTCGGCGAAGGCCTTCGCCTGCGCGAGCACAAATTCGTTATTGAGCAGCGTCAGCGCCTGGGTGGGAGCGGTGCTCACGCCACGGCGCTCGCACGTCACATTCGGATCCGGCTGATCGAACACTTCGAACATTGGAAACTTCATTCCGCGGCTGTAAAACGAGTACACGCCGCGCCGCCACACTTCGGGCCCTTCCTGGTTGATTTGCCACTCACCATAGGGAATCGATTTGCGAACGCTGGCCGGAACCGGTGGAAAGTACGACGGTCCGCCGGCTTTCAAATTCAAATTGCCGCTCACCGCCAGGATCATGTCCCGAATCGCTTCGCCTTCCAGACGCCGCAGAGGATAGTGCGCAAGATAGATATTCTCCGGATCCTTGTCGGACTGGAATTCCGACGCCCGCTGGTAGACTTGCGAGTTCATCATGATCCGGTGCATCTGCTTGACGCTCCAGCCGGATCGCACGAACTCGGTGGCAAGCCAGTCCAGCAGCTCGGGATGCGAAGGGCTGGTCCCCATGCGGCCGAAGTTGCTCGCGGTCGTCACCAGGCCACGGCCGAAATGGTGCTGCCAGATTCGGTTCACCATCACGCGAGCGGTGAGTGGATTATCTTTTGAGGCAATCCATTCGGCTAGCGCGCGACGGCGTCCGGTGGTGATGCGGCCGTCGGCGGGCTGGATGGACGCCGGCACACCCAAATCCGAGATTACTTCTAAGAATCCGGGCTGGACCTCCGGACCTCGCGCCGTGTAGTCGCCCATCTCGAGCATGTAGGACTTCGGCGGGCGATATGGCTTACCGGCAACCGGAACATATGTCTCGTTCAGATCTTCATTACCGATCTTGATGCCCTTTCCGGGCGCCTCATCGTCGCCGAGCCCAAGTGGAGCGAGCCGATAATCGCCGTCGCGAATTCCCATTGCGACCGGCAGGGGCGCCGGAAGCTGGTTCTCGAGAGTTTTGATCTCTTTGCCAAGCTGGTCCACTTCACGGCGGACTTCGGTTGTCATCAGGGACCGGTAGGTCGCGGGCTTTATCGTCTCGACCTGAGTCGCCAGCAGCTTCTGGCCTTCTGTCCGCTTATCGGGCGGCGTACGAACTGCGATCTGGATATCTTCGGGGAAGCTGTTCAGAAATTGATCAAAGGCCAGCTTGCGGAACGGGGCCTCAAGGTCGCGGACTTTCGCCTTTAGGGGCTCTATCTTGGCCTGGACTTCTTGCTTTCGAGCTTCGTAGGCAGCCACCTCCGCCGCCGGGGCCAGCGGATGCTCGTAATTGATGTGCGGGAAAAACACCGCCATCAACTTGTAGTAATCCTTCTGCGGAATCGGATCGAACTTGTGATCGTGACAGCGTGCGCAATTCACCGTCAGCCCGAGAAAGACGCGACTCGTTACGCCGATCATGTCATCGAGGTAGGTGTAGCGAAACTGAGGATTATCCTTCTCGCGGAATCCGACCGTGGCGCCGACGCGCTGGAATCCGGTCGCAGTCAGAGCGTCGTAGTCGGCGTCGTCCAGCTCATCGCCGGCGATCTGTTCGCGGATGAAGCGATCGTAGGGCTTGTCCTGATTGAAGGCGCGGATCACGTAATCGCGATAACGCCACGCATTGGGATAGGTATAGTCGTGCTCATAGCCCCCGCTATCGGCGTATCGCGCCGCGTCGAGCCAGTGGCGACCCCACCTTTCGCCATAACGCTCCGATGCGAGCAGGCGATCGATGAGTTTGGGGTACGCGTCGGGTGAGTCATCGCGAACGAAGGCGTCGACTTCCTCAGGACTCGGCGGCAGTCCGGTGAGATCGAGGAACGCCCGCCGCGCCAGTGTCCACTTGTCCGCCCGCGGCGCCGGGTTCAGTCCCTTTTCAGCCAGCTTCGAGGAGACAAACCCGTCAATCGGATTGCGCGCCGTCTGCGCAGGGTCACGCCGCACCGGCTTCCGGAACGCCCACCAGTTCCTGTCTTCTTCTGTAATCCCGCGACGGACTGGACCCGATGTAACTGCCCCCGTCTCGGGCCATTTCGCCCCATCTTCGATCCACTGGCGGATGACAGCGATGTCGGCGTCCTTCAGTTTGGCGCCGAGCGGCATGATCGGCTTCTCTGCGCCCGTCAGGCGGCGAAACAGAGCGCTGGACTCCGCATTTCCTGGAACGATAGCAGCTCCGCGCAGTCCTCCCTTGATCGCCGCGTCCCTTGTCCGCAGATCGTAACTGGACAATTGCTGTGATGCTCCATGGCAGCTTGCGCAGTTCTGATTCAGTATTTTAAGAGCCGCGTCGGGCTGGGCTTGACTCGCGCAAGGCAATCCCAATAGGATTGCAAGCGTTACCCGCGTTCGACTGAGACGGGGCATGGGTTGGTTGAAGCGTAACAAAGCCCCGCGCGAAATTCAAGGGTCAGCACAGGGGCTGACCCTTGGGCAGAAGGTCTTTTGAACCTACTGAGCGCCGGCTTTCGACTGCGTCTGCTGCATCGACGCCATCATCTCTTCGCTCCGGCGCGTCAGGTGCGGCACGATCCCGATCATCCGCTCGATCACCATGAGCTGGGCGCGGGTGTGCATCTCGTGCTCCTTGACGCTGATCAGCATCTCGAAGCGCGACTTGGCTGGCTGCCCCATCGCGGCGGGCATCTCCACCTTCTGGCCGAGAAAATCCTCGCTCAGCCCTTCCAGCCACTTCGCGAATTGCTCGCCGTCGTTGCGCAGCAGATCAATCAACTGCGCTTTGGTGCGAGGCTGTTTTTCCTTCTTGTCGATCTCTCCAAAGAATTTGAAGAAATCAAATCCTTCGAGCGTCCTGAGGGCCTCGGTGCGGTGAATCCGCTCCGCCCAGGCGGGACCCATGGCGATGTGGGCGAGGTGCTCCCCCACGGTGCGCGTCCCGTCCGCCGCCCGAAAACCGTACTTGCTTTCAGGGATATCTTCGGCGACTTGAACCGTGTTCTTGCGCACGGTGCGAAAACTATCGGCGATTTCTTTGGCTCCGTAGTAATTCATATGGATCTCCTTATTTTAGTTTCGGGGAATTTCTCCAAACAGGCAAGACAGTTTTTTGTTACAAACAACGCTACGGCTAGTTCACTCTCCTTCTTAAGCTGTCCAGCTTCTCTTTCTTGTTGCGTTTCTTCACGGAGAGCTTTCTCGATAATGCAGGACTTGCCACATCTATTTACGGAACGATCTCGAACGAAATCTCCCCCAGGTATGCTTTGGGAGAGGTTGTCAGGTATCCTTGCGCCTTGTATCGGCCCGGCTGCAGGTTCAGAAGCGGAACCGGGAACCCATAGGTTCGCTCACCAGGCCCAAACTGCTCGTCTCGAATGACCAATATGAAAAGCTTATCGGCGGACCACGTATAGACAATGTCGCCGGCCTCATTGTAGATCTTCAGGTCGAACGATTGTCCACTCGGGAAGTGAAGTCTGATCGGATCAGGAAGCGTGCTTCGAAGAGTTAGCCGGACGGCCATGTTATTCCCGACGGTATGACGCAGGGCGTCGAGGCCGATCGTGAACGACTGCTCGGCGGTTCCCCCGGTTGCGGAGCCCGCACGGAAATAGATCAGCTCGTAACGCCGTGGGCCGGCAAAACTGGTCTCTTCATGAATCACCGCCCCGACTCCGGCGGCGTAGACTTGTTGGCTTGTGCCGGCGTCCGCGCAATTGCCGCGGAAACTGATTTTGGCGGTATCTACAAAGCGCCCGGCGGGCGTCACTACTTCTGCGCCTCGCTCCTCGACCCGTCCCGTATTCGTGCACTCGTGGA
>Ga0209382_10007184_pt1 | contig 14236 bp, 7 predicted proteins | sample SoiMetdeltSBSDD5_FD_187599 | JGI IMG/M metagenome (GOLD analysis project Ga0209382, IMG submission 187599) | Bulk soil microbial communities from a Populus tree surrounding site in Tennessee, USA - Soil MetaG P. deltoides SBSDD5 (SPAdes) (version 2) | ecosystem: Environmental > Terrestrial >... | reverse complement strand
CTCGCGGAGGTGCGCGAAGAATGTGAGGGCATCCTGAATGAGAGGACCCTGGGCCGACGGAAGCTGGCCCAGACGCGACAGCAGGATCTCGCGCAGCCGCTCGGTGGTCGGGAACGGTATGTGGTAGTACACGCACCGCCTGAGAAACGGGTCCGGCAGGTTCTTCTCCGAGTTGCTCGTGATCACGACAATCGGCCGGTAGTCGCTCGTGATCGCGGCCGGACCGCCCACCTGGATGTTGTCGAGCTCGGGAATGCGGAAGTACATCTGCTCGATTTCATTCAGCAGGTCGTTCGGGAAATCACGCGGCGCCTTGTCGATTTCGTCGATGAGGACCACCGTTCGCGCGGCGGCGCTGTAGAGCACTTCCGTCTGCAGCTGTTGCGGGATGCGCTCGGGAGGCAACGCGCGCATGACCGCTCGACCGAGGGCGTTGTAGCTGATGAACGGAGCGTTTCCCAGATTGCCGTCGCCCCTGGCGGCATTCTGCGCTGCCTGGAACCGGCGAATGGCGTCGAAGGTGTAGAAGAGATCGCGCGCGGCGCTCGTCGACTTCGCCTCGAACTTCTCAACCTCCGTCGTCACCACATTCAGTCGGTTGCGCGAGGCAAGCTGCCACGCGATGCTGTGCGCGAGCTGCGTTTTTCCGGTGCCGGGATCGCCGGTGACCAGCAGCGGCTTGTTCAGGATGAGCGCCACATTGACCGCATCGACGAGCCCCTGATCGGGCAGATAGCCGGACGGGTGGTCGGCCTTCGATCGCAGCGAGGCCGTCTCCTCGGTGGTCGGCTCGATGTCACTTACATCGCGTGTGTAGTGCATGGCCCATGAAAGGATGTGGTGTCAGCTAGACGCAGCGATGATATCTCGCACGGCATCGGCGAAACGCATCATGTGCAGCTTGCCAGGGGTGTGACAGTAGCGCGCGTCGGACGCCAGATTGAGCAGATCGTTCTTCTTCGCGGACACGAACGGCTTGACCCGCTCGATTCCGACCCATTCCCGGATATGGCCTTCTTCCACCGAGCACAGCTTCGGCAGCGGGCTGTGCAGCATGTCGGCCGGGAGTTCGTGATCCGGTTGGTCGTAGGTGACGTTGACCCACAGCAAGGCTGGGTGCGGCAGGCGTTCGGCGGTGCCGTCGGTGGCGGTCACGCCAAGCGACTGCCAGGCCTCCACCAGATTCTTGACCGCGCCGGTCCCGAGGTCGCGACAGTCCGACCAGGTGAGCTGCACGATCACGACGAGCGGTCGCGCGAGCGTTCTGAAAAGCGCAGCGAGCTCACTGTCAGGAATCGACCGGCGCTGCAGCACGTCGGCCTTGATGGCGCTCTTCAGCGCGTCAGCGAACCGGCCTGCTTTGAGCCGGGTCCGATTCAGCTGAATCGGGTAGCACGCGGCGCCCTCTTCGACCGAATGAAACACATCGTCCAAAACGCCTTCGCTGCGAAACCGCTCGAGCAGCTCGTCATGAGACTCCCACTTGTGTCCATGGACGACACAGGCGATGAATCCGGTCGAGGCCGCGGTGCTCTGCACGAGATCGACGAAGGCATCTTCTTGGTCGCGACGGTCGCAGAGGAAGGGCAAGCCAGGCGGAATCGAGAGACGCGGCTCCGATGAGGGCGTCGGCTTCTTCGATAGCCATTCGCGCAGCCGTCGCTCGAGATCGCCGCAATCGGTCTCCCAGCGATTGGGATCCAGCCGGGAGGCCTGCTTCTGCGCCAGCGTCTCCAGATCGCGAGGCAGCAAGGAGGGATCGGGTGGCGCATCCGCTTCGACGAGAAGAGGAACGACGCGGATCTGCCGTTTATTGAGCGCCGTGCGAAGCTCGCGTCTGACCCAGTCGTCCTCGTCCTTGAGGCGGGCCAGGTTCGCGGCCTCGAGCCAGTCGGGCCCGATGACCGCAAAGACCACCTGGCATTCCGCAAGTGCCTCGTTGATCTCCTCGGGAAAACTGCTGCCAAAATCGATGGATTCGCGGTTCCCGTCGAAAAACACGTCGAATGAGTCAGTCAGCCGGTCGGCCAGGCGGCCGGCTATCCACGTGTCTGTTTCGCCCCGACGATAGCTGATAAAGATGTCGGCCATAGCAGAAGAGCGGCGGCGCCATTATAGAACTGCGATCGAAGCGGCTGGACAGACGGAGCCTCCCTCATAGAATGAAACGACACAGCATCCCTATCGGAACAAATCGCGAAGAAATGCCTGGCGACTTCCTGAGCGTCGGCAGTAGCGGTCTGATGATCTGTGGATCGGCCGGCTCTTATCTGACCTTGACGTATTTCCGCAAATTGTGCGCGGCGACATCGGCTGCGTAGATATTGCCCGCGTCATCGGCGGCGATGCCCGACGCCGAAGAGCCACGTTCTAACTTGTCGAGATCGGCAGGATCGGGAATGAAGGCCTTCAGCGAACCGTCTTTGGCACTGCCCACCACGATGCCCCTCAGCTCCCCCTTCTTGGCGGTGGAGTCGGCAAACGCGGCGCCGACGTAAATCGTGTCGTCTTTGCCGACAAAGAGCGAGCTCGGCGTCCCAAATTGCGTCCACGCGACGATGAACGTGCCGTCCTGATCGAAGACCTGCACGCGGTTGTTTCGTCGGTCGGCGACGTAGACTCGATTCAGGGAGCCACCGATGAAGATGTCGTGTGGATCCTGGAACTCGCCCGGCCCGGCGCCTTCGCGCCCCCACGTCTTCATGAATCGTCCGCTCTTGTCGAACTTCACGACGCGGGCACTCATGTGCTTGTTCGGATAGTGGCCATCGGTCACGAAAATATCGCCATTGGGCGCAATGGCGACGCCAGTCGGCCGGTCGAAGGTATCAGGGCCGTTGCCGGCGACGCCCTGCCTGCCGAGCGTCATCAGAACCTTGCCGGTGGAACTCAGCTTCATCACCTCGTGGCCCATGACGACACCGCTGGAATTCTTGGCCGACATGCCGAGCACCGTCGCTTCATCGTTGACGTCGCTCACCCACAGATTCCCGTCGGGGTCGATGGTGAAGCCGTGAGGATACGCAAATATTCCCGCGCCGAAGCTCTTCAGGAGCTTGCCAGAGGGATCGAATTCCAGGATCGGCGGGTTCGCGTCTCCCCGATTGATGCAGGTGGCGCTGCCCGCGGGCACTGTGTTGAAACAGCGATGAAAGACCCAGACGTGACCGTCGCGATGGACGTGCACCCTGATGACCTCGCCCCAGCGACCGCCATTCATGCTCGCAGGGAGCGTCGGCCAGCCCTCGACAAGACGATACGGATTCGGGAGCTCGGTTGGTTTCGGGTACGCGGATTGTCGGGCGCTTGCCGTCGCTGCAAATGTGGCGACGAGGACAGCACCTGAGAAAAGCGCCCATCTCTCCGTGCACGTGAGCGACATCGAAGGCCTCCCTGAGAAGCGACGCGTCATAGTAGCGCACGAACAACCGCGGCACGCATTGAAAGCTTGTCGGTCACGGAGGTGACGGTTTGCCGTTGCCTCCGCCGGCTCGATTTCTCGATGCTCAGTTCCGGCACGCAACGGCGATCAGGTGTGCGCTCACGCCGATGAGTGTTGGCTCCGTCTCAAGTCGGCGGAGGACCTGGAGCAGCCGCTCACGAGCGGGTTCGTCGTCGAGCCACGCATCGAGTTGCGGATTCATCCAGCCTGGACCTTCGACCGCGAGAAGGTGATCGAATCGCAGCCCGGCAGCCTCGATCTCTGGTCCGATCTCCTCAGATCGATGCAGGTATGCAGTGGTAAACCAGTCGGGCCGACCGGTCGGATTCTGGTGGATGCCATCAGTGAGATCTCTGTCGACGATCGCCGCAAACGCTGGATCCCGCAGCGCCCCTTCCTGGATTCCATCGCACGCCGACGCAAAGCGCGAGATGTACGCCGCGAGAAGTATCCCGCCTGGAACCAGAACTCTTCGAGCCTCGCTGAGAGCCTGTACGCGTTCGGCTGGATCTGTCAGGTGATAGAGAGGACCGAACAGCAGCGCAACATCGAATGCAGCATCCGGGATCTTCAATCGTCGTGCGTCCCCGACCTCGATGCTGGCAAGCGGTGTTCGAGAGGAGCGCGACAACTCCCTCGCCCGATCAACGTGCCGCGGCACCGGATCGACGAGATGCACTTCGTAGCCGCGACTCGCGAGCGGAAGCGCGTAGACCCCGGTACCTCCACCAATGTCGAGCACGCGGCACGGCGGGGCCGGCAGATGGCGCTCGAGAATCTCCCACGTTCGAATGCGCTCGAGACGGCCGAGTGAAACAGTCAGTCGGCCTTCTTCATTTCCTCTCGCGTAGTAATCCAGTATCTCCGGCGCGATCATCCCGGTAGCTTACGCCGGAAGCCGATCGCTGGAACGACGGCCCGGCGGATCGGACCTGAAGGCGTTCTGCTCGTGAACACCGGTTCAGTTCGATCCGCCGGCAACGCTGGTCGAGGCGCTAGTTGCGGTGCGGGGTTTCAGCGACGCGGCAGCGCGAACACGACGTATTCGCTGCCGGTCGACGCCGGTCGCTCACCTGAGGACTGCTCAGCGGCCCCGACGCACACAGCGAGATACTCGCGACCGTTCAATTCGTAGATCGCAGGCACACCGTTGATCGGACCGCTGACTTGCTTCTCCCATACCACTTTGCCGGAGTCCTCGTCGTAGGCGCGCAGCTTGTGATCAGGAGTACCGATGAAGACCAGTCCGCCTGCAGTGACAACCATTCCTGCACGCGCCGCACGGCTCCCGGTGTTGTGAATCCCGCGCGCCGCGAGCTGAAGGGTGTCTCCATTGGGAACCTGCCAGAGGATCGTTCCCTTGTTCAAGTCGTACGCGGTCAGCTGCGACCAGGGCGGAGTGAGTGGCGGCAAACCGGTCGCCTCGTCCACCATGAACCCGTACGGCTCGACAGCGGTGTACGGGACAAACCCCGAGGGCACGCTCGGAGGAAGCTGGCGCGGATCGGGGCCGCGCGGATCTTTCTGGACGTAGCCGGGCGTCATCGCTTGAAGCGTGAGCAGCGCGGGCGCCTCTTTCGACATCACGTACACCCTTGCCTTCACGGGATCGACCGCTGACAGTCCCCAGTTCGCGCCACCACTATTCCCTGGAATCTGGATGCTGCCCTGCAGACTCGGCGGCGTGAAGAGTCCCTTGTTCACTGAGTTTCGAAGGAGCTGGCGCAGCTTCTCCTGAGCCTCCTGGGGAAGATACGGGTTGATGTCCTTCTCAGTGAATGATTGGCGCGCAAACGGCGGCGGCAGCGTTGGAAATGGTTGAGTGGGAGCGGTCCGCTCGCCCGGAACGTCTGTCTGCGGAACGGGACGCTCTTCGATCGGCCACAGCGGGCGGCCGGTGTCGCGCTCCAGGACGAACAGGAATCCATGTTTGCTCGCTTGTGCAATCACGTCGACATCGCGACCGTCTTTCTTCACCGTCAGCAGCTTCGCCGCTGTGGCGAGGTCGTAGTCCCACAAATCGTGATGCACCGTCTGAAAGTGCCATTTGCGCGCACCGGTCCTGGCGTCGAGGGCCACCACGCTGTTGGCGTAGAGATTCGCGCCATGACGATTGCCGCCGTAGAAGTCGTAGCGCGCCGTACCCGTCGGGATGTAGACGATGCCGCGTGCCTCGTCCACAGTCAGCTCGCTCCAGTTGTGCACGCCGCTTCCCGTGGCGAGGGCCTCGTCAGGCCAGGTCTCGGCACCCGGTTCCCCGCGCTCCGGAACCGTGTGGAAGACCCACGCCAGCTTGCCGGACCGCACGTCATACGCGTGGATGTCGCCAGGGCTGGCCACGTAGCCCGCGCCGCCCGCGGGCAGCGACACAATGAACAGATCCTGGTAGATGCGACCAGGGTTGTTCGTCTGCAGACGACGGATCTTCGAGAGATCGCGGTTGAGGCCGCCACGCACGTCAACGCGTCCCTGATCCCCAAACGAGGGAATCGCCGCGCCGGTTCGCGCGTCGATGGCGGTCAGCGAACCTGCGTTCAGATACAGCAGCCGGCGATCGGCGCGATCGCGACTCTCCCAGTAGTTGATGCCTCGATCGCCAACCGCGCCGTCATTGGGATGGGACCATTTCTCCTGTCCGGTCACCGCGTCGAGCGCCACGATTGCGTTGTTCTTCGCCAGCACGAACATCGTGCCGTCCACGACGATGGGATTGAAGCGGTAACTTCGCGAGTCGCCCGATGGGTACCGCCACGCGACCTCCAGCTGCGACACGGTCGACTTATTGATCTGGTCGAGCGAGGAGTACTGCGACGAGTCGGCGCCGCCCAGATACTGTGACCACGTCTTGAAGGATCGGCCCGCATCGTTCGGCTCACTGCGAACCAGTGCGGAGAGAGAGGCAGCAAACAGGACTGCGGCAGCGATGGAACGGCGCTGGACGATGGACATGGCACGGTACCTCACGTCATGCGGCGCGACGTGGCGCGAGGATACCGCAGTTCGCTATACTCCCTCCATCTCCTGACGATTCGCATTCGACGCTCACGAAGAGGAGGACCTTCCATGGCCAGAATCATCCTCGTTGTGCTTGCGTGTGTCCTGATAACACCGGCCAACGTCATAACCCAGTCGTCACCCCTGGACGCAGCCGCCAAGATCCTGAGTACGGCAGGCCTGCGTTCCCTGCAGTTCACCGCAACCGGACAGTCGTTCGTGCTCGGACAACCGCCGACGGCCACCGAAGCGTGGCCGCTCCGACCGGTCAAGAGCTACCAGGTGTACGTCGATTACGGCAGCAACAGCATGCGCGTCGAGCAGGTGCTCACCATGCCGACACCGCAACCACGCGGCGGTGGCGCGCCGTTCGTCGGCGAACAGCGGCAGGTGCAGTTCGTCAGAGGTGCATTTGCGTGGAACGAAGCACCGCCCGCCGCTGGCGCGCAGACACCCACCGTGCAGCCACAGCCGGCTGCGGCCGCCGAGCGCCTCTTATGGATGTGGGCCGCCACGCCTCAGGGACCGATCAAAGCGGCCGCCGGCAATGCGCGCGTCCGAAACGTTGCCAATGGTGCGGAGCTGACCTTCACCGTTGGAGGCCGTTATCCGATCGTCGCGTTGATCAACAAGATGAACCAGGTCGAGCGGGTCACCGCGCTCCTGCCCAACGACGTGCTCGGAGACATGCCGGTCGTAACCACGTACTCGGGCTACAAGGATTTCGGCGGCATTCAGTTCCCGTCCCGCATTGTCCAAACCCAGGGCGGGCACCCCTCGCTCGATCTGACCGTCTCTGCGGTACAGACGAACGGGTTCGTCGACATCACGGTGCCGGATCAGGTTCGCAATCCGACGGCTCCCGCGGCAGTGACCGCAACGTCGCAGAAAGTAGCCGATGGGCTCTTCTGGATCACCGGCGGCTCGCATCACAGCCTTGCCGCCGACATGGGCGATCACGTCGTCGTGATCGAGGGTCCGCAGAACGAAGCGCGGTCCGAGGTCGTGCTGGCGGAGGTCAAGAAGGTGATCCCGAGCAAGCCAATCCGGTTTGTCGTCAACACGCACGTGCACTTCGACCATTCAGGCGGTCTCCGCACGTTTGTTGACGATGGCGCCACTGTCGTCACGCATCAGGCCAACGTGGCGTTCTACGAAAAGGCGTGGGCGGCCCCGCGCAATCTGATCGCCGATCGGCTCGCGAAATCGAGCAAGAAGGCGGTGTTCCAGGGAGTCACCGATCGTTCCGAGCTGAAAGGGACGAACAATCGCGTCATCGAGCTGCACGTGCTGCGCGGCAACCCGCACAACGAGCAGATTCTGGTGGCGTGGCTGCCGGCTGAAAAGGTGCTGTTCCAGTCCGACATGATCAATCCGCCGGCGCCGAACGCGCAGGTACCACCGCCGACTCCGACGATCACTAACTTCGCCGAGAACCTGGCGCGGCTGAAAATCGCTCCCGAGCAAATCGTGGGTGGACATGGCGGTCGCATCGCGACCCGGGCAGATCTGAACGCGGTCACCGGAAAGGCCGGCACGAATTAAGACAAGAAACTTCCAACATATCTGTTTAGCGGGTCAGCAGTCTGCTGGCCCGCTCCCCACGCCCATCACGACATACGGAGGCGCCGAGGCACCGAGATTTCCTCTTGTACGGCGCGCGTGAATCTGGCATAACGGCCGCGTGCCGCAGCGCGACGATGCGCCTCGTGACCCGCAGGAGATCATCGACGAGCAGCGCCGGGAAATTGACCGCCTGCGTGATGCTCTTCGACCCAACCCTCGACGCCACCAACTGGCGCGCCGAACACGCGCGGCGGCCCGCCGTTCTAGGAATTGGACCTTGAACTTTTGGCCTTACCTTTGACCTTTGACTCTTGACCTTCGCGTCATTCTGCTCGCAAGGCCTTCGAGGGATCGATCCGCGACGCGCGCAGTGAGGGCAACAACGCCGCGACCGTCGTCGCTGTGAGGACGATGCCGGCGCCAACGACATAAGGACTCAGTCCGAATCGCGGGATGGTCTCGATCGCTCCGCTCAGGAAGCGCATCAGAGCCAAAGCAACGATCAGGCCCAGACCGAGTCCCATCGCCGCAATCCGCAGCGTCTCGTCCATCATCCCTGACACGATCTGCCGCACGGTGGCACCAAGCGCCATGCGAATGCCGAACTCGGGCGTGCGCTGGGCAACCAGGAACGCAACGACGGCATAGGTACCGGAAAACGCGAGCAGCAGGCCGATGACGCCGAGCAACGAGGCGGTCACAGAGAAGGCCTGGTACGCCCACACGAAGATACCCACCATCTCGCGCAGCGGGAAAATGCGATATGGCGCCTCCGGGTTGAATGTATCGACAGCCCTCTTCACCGAGGCACGGACGTCAGCGATGTCGGCACGGCCCCTCACCAGGAGTGACATCTCACGCGGCGATCGCAGGCCCGCCACGAAATAGACGCAGGTGGCGTCCATGCCCTCTGTCAGCGTGCCATTCACGACATCTTCCGTCACGCCGATGACGCGCACACTCGTGTGGGCGGTCGGGCGCGCCACTTGCGCGTTCACAGTACCTATGTCGAGCGTCTGCCCGATCGGATCGAGCTCGGGCCAGAGCGCTCGTGCAGTTGCCGCACTGACCAGGGCAACTGCCGCGTCTTCCTCCGCTTCGCGAGTCGTGAAGGTACGGCCTCGGACAACCTGGATATCGAAGAGCGGAAAGTAGTCCGGCGTGACGACGACGAACCCCACGTTGTCCTCGATGCGCGCCTGCGAAGTCACGACGCCGACCCGCTGTAAGGTACCTGTCAGCGGAACCCGCGAGGCTGCTGCCACACGCTCGATCAGTGGATCGGATGCGAGATGCTCGGCAAGCTCGGCGCGGTAACGCGGCGCGATGCGAACGTCCCCCACGCGCTCGTAACTCAACCCGGTATCAGGATTCGCCATGCGCCTCGACTCGCTCACCAGGCCGAGCGCGCCGATCAGGAAGATGACGCACGCGCCGATCTGCATGGCGACCAGTCCCGTCCTCAATCGGGATCGCTGGGTATCGAGAGCCGCTTCACCTCTTGCGGCACGGGCAAGATTCGCGCGCGTCACGCGAACTGCCGGAGCAAGGCTCACCATGACCGCTGCGATCACGGCCGACGCGAACAACACCGTCAACACCAGCAGATCTGGATCGAGTGGCAGCAGGGCGATCTCCACAGGCATCACGTTCGGGGGAAATGTGGCCAGAATCAGCGCCGGAAACACGCGGGCCGTTGCAAATGTGAGCGCCAGACCGAAGGCAGCCGCAGGCACGGCCAGAATCAGGCTTTCGATCATGAGCTGCCGCACGACACGCCTGCGGCTGGCGCCGAGCGACAGCCGCACGGCAATCTCGCGTTGCCGGCCAAACCCGCGGGCCAGCATCAGATTCGTGACGTTCGCGCATGCGACGAGCAGCACCAGCCCGAACGCCGACACGATCAACGAGAACATCGTCAGCGTCGCTCGAGTCATGGGAAACACCGTGGAGCGAGCTTCCACGCGTACCGTCACCGGCTCCGACTCCGATCCGGACGGAAATCGCTGTCGAGCCCACACGTCAAACCAGGCACGCGCCTGCGACTCTGTCGCCCCGTCTCGCAGCCGGCCGATAACGAACAACAAGGGGCTCTCGGAATCACTCCACGGATCTGGCACGTCGAATGCCCGCGCCATCGTCAGCGGCGCGAAGAAGCCGGCGCTCTGCTGACCGGGCACCACCATGCCATGCCGGATCACACCGACGACTTCGAACTGCTGGCGTCCGAGCGGAATGCGTTTTCCGACGATGGCCGGATCAGCGCCGTACCTGGAGCGCCAGGCGAACTCGGACAGGACGGCGACGGCAACGCCGCCTGGCGCGACCGCGTCAGACGGTGTCAATGTGCGTCCGAGGACCGGCCGCGCACCGATCACCTGGAAGTAGTTGCCGGTCACCAGAATGCCTTGCATCGGAACGCCCTCCTGCATGACGAGGGCTTCCTCTCCCGCCGTCAGCGCAAAGAGGGACGGCTTGCTTTCGCTGACCGCCTCGAAATCGGCCAGGCCGAATCGGTGGCGTCTGACTGTGGCAGTGTCCCAGCTCAGTCCATACAAGGCTCGAGCATCTGGCAGGTCGACCGGCGTCAGAACGTAGGCGTTGACGATGGTAACGGCGGAGCACAGCACGCCGAGACCCAGGCCGATAGTGGCGGCGACGCTTGCTGCGAAGAGCGGCGAACGACGGATACCGCGCAGCGCGTAGCGGATGTCCAATACGAAAGAGTCAGCGCCCACGCATCCTCCGTTGATCGGTTCCAGAGACGGAATCGGTGGGCACCGGGTTCCGCGGCCGCGGCGCTACCTGGAACCCTCCGGCCTCAGCATCGACAGATCGAACATCGCCGGAATGCCGAACTCATCCCTGGGATGCATGTCTGTATTGACATCGGCCAGATCGACGTCGTCGCGGGTGGGCGATGTCCCAGTCGAGAGAACAGGACGGAGCAACGCATTGATGTCGAGACCGAGCCGGTCGTAGTGACGCACGGTATACGGATCCTCAAGCCGCTCCTCGATCGCCTGCCGGTCGATGTGAATGGGCTCGTTGCTACCGATGAAGACCCCGTCGTAGCTCAGGACGTGCGGGAACACCTTGAGAAACGTGCGCTCGACGCGGTCGGTGGGCGCCCAGGTGACCGCCAGGCCTCCAGGCGAGAGCCGCGTGCGCAGCAGTTCGAAGTACTCGACCGAGTACAGGGTGCCAGAGTATGCGCTCCCTTCGCGGAGGGCGTCGGCCTCGAGAATGTCGAACTGCCGGTTCGAGTGCTTGATGAAGAATCGGCCGTCGGCGAAGACGTGCTCGATTCGCGGATCCTCGAGGATGGCGTCGAGGCCGGAATACGCAAGCGCGTTCGCCGACTGCCGGAGGGTGGGAAGCAGGGGCCTGATGATCTCGATCGACGTGATCCGCTTCAACTCTTTTCGGCCTGCAAGAGCCGCAAGCGTGTTACCCGAACCGAGTCCGACGACGGCGGCTTCTTGTGGGTGCGGATGGATCATCGCCGGCAAGGCACCAAGCAGCGTCTGCGTGCTACCACGGTATGGAATTCGGCTCTGACCCAGGCCATTGACGAACACTTCGACGTCCCTACCTGGCTCCGTTCCGCGCGACTTCAGTAGAGAGAGACCGGATCCGTCTTCAGCAAAGATGATCGCGCGCGCAGTGGTGCCGTGCAGTCGCGCCCAGAGCGCATTCGCGCTCGGTAACATCGCCACGGCAACACTGGCCACGGCGACAGCCGTAGCGAATCCGACGAACCTGGTGCGGCGGGTCGACAGTGCCATCACGGCCAGCAGCGGAAAGACGACTGATACCCCGACGAGCATCCTGAGCGTGCCCGCGGTGCCGAGCCACGTCAGCAGCAGCCAACCCGTCACGACGGCGCCCATGGCGCTGCCAACGATATTGGCGACGAGCAAGGCACCAACACGGCGACCGAGGTGGGCAAGATCGGTCTGCACGACACGCTGCAACAGCGGAAAGCTGAAGCCCATCAACATCGTCGTCGGCCCAATCAGGGCGGCCGGAAGAGCAAAGTAAAGCCACAGGAAGTCGGATGGAAGCGTGTCTGGCATAGGTTGATTCCAGATCACGTCGTTCAAGAACGCGCGAATGCTCGAAGCGGCCGGCGACACCCTGAGCGGCTCGTACCTGGCAAAATAGTCGCGCATCCACGCGAGGGACGGTGCGCTCTCGATGCGAAACAGTACAAATGTCAGGCTGACGGCAGCGCACACGCTCACAGCCGCTTGCGTCATCAGGTAGCCAAGTCCAGACCGTCGTACTCGCCGAGCCAGAACACTCCCCAGCAGTGAGCCCACTCCCAGCCAGAAGAGGTATTGCGCCAGCAGCGTTCCGAACGTGAACGCCGTTGATTTCAGCATCACGCCGAGAAGCCTGAACCACGCGATCTCGAACGACAGCGCCAGGAAACCCGACAACGCGCACAGCGCAACCCACAGACGAAAGCTGAATCGCGACGACTCTGCATCAACAGCGGCTGCTTGATCGACCGGGCGTCGACTCTCCGCGAGTGCGACCGATCTGGGCGACATCACCAGACTGATGATCGCCAGGAGAGGAATGGCCGCCGCCGCGCACACGAAATTGAACCGGGCCGCGATCTGCAGCGCACCCTCCAGACCATGTCGAGGTACGAACCACCAAATCGTGCAGAGGGCGCCGAATGCTGCCCCCAGCGTGTTGCACCCATAGAGCCAGCCAAGCGTTCCGGCCGCTCGATCGATCGACAAGGTCAGCGCGCGACCCAGCAGCGGGAGGGACATTCCCATGAGAAACGTGGGCACCAGAAGCGTGGCCACGAGCAGGCTCGCCATGACAGGGGGGTTGGCCCCGTAGTGACCGAGGTGCTCGTACAGCCCGGTGTACAGGATCACGTTGCTCTGAAGGCCGAAGAGCCCGATTCCGAGTTCGGCTCCGGAAAACAGGATCAGGCTTATGGCGCGCGATGTGCGATCGGCAAGGTATCCGCCGGCAAGGCTCCCGCAGCCCAGCCCGAGCATGAACGCGACCACGACAACCGTTGCCGAATAGACGTCGGCGCCGGAAAAGACGACGAGCAGACGCTGCCAGATGACTTGGTAAATGAGGCCTGCGAAACCAGACAGAAAGAAAATGACAAAGGCGAGTGGGCGCAAGCTACCTTGGGCCACTGTCTGAAGCGCGCACAATACCACGGATTCAGTTCCGACAGGATCAACCGGTACGACCTCAGCCTCGGGGACGCAGCGAGCCCAACACGAATCGCGCGATCTCGTCGAGCATGGTGTCGCCGTCGAGCAGATCCTCGTCGTTGTGATCAGCGTGCGCTATCGAGAGGTACGTCTTGGACACACTCCCCGCTGCATCGTACACACGCCGGCTCTGCTCGAAAGGGACGATGGAATCGCGCTCGCCTGCGATGACGAGCAGCGGCGCCTTCACCCGAGAAATTCGTTCGAGCGTGTCGTGTCGGTCTCTGATGAGCGCGCGGACCGGCAGCCACGGGTAGTGATACTGGCCCACATCTGCCATCGACGTGAACGGTGATCGGAGGATGAGCACCGCGGGTGGATACTCTGTTGCGAGCTCGACGGCGACTGCGGTCCCGAGCGACTCACCGAAGTAGATCAGGCGAGTGGCATCGACATCGCTCCGGCCTGTGATGTACTGACGCGCCGCGCGAGCGTCGGATGCAAGCCCGCGCTCGGTCGGCGAACCAGGGTTTTCGCCGAAGCCGCGATAGTCGAACAGCAGGACCTGGAAGCCGCGACGAACGAGCGCCGCAGCCAGGGGTACGCGGTACGCCCGATTGCCGGCGTTGCCGTTGAAGACCAGCACGGTGCCGCGCGATCCGGCTCGCGCGATCGCGAAGAACCAGCCATTCAAGCGCAGACCGTCCGCGGTATCGAACGTCACGGCCTGCACATCGCTGAGACCGAGCGAGGCCAGCGGGGGCACGACACTGACCGGGAAATACATCAGGCGCCTCTGCGCCACCCACAGCACTGCCAGCAGTGCGGTGATGGTGATGCCGACCTGGGCGCCGGACAGTACGAACGACAGCCGGGAGGTCACTTTCAGTGCTCGGACCGCGGACGTGTTGCCGTTCTCCGCCAGCGTCTGCAGCCGGTTACGGTCGACCGCGACGTACGCGAACTCCTGGGAGACGAAGTAGCCCGTGGCAACGGTCAGTACCAGGATCAGGGCCAGGCCGGCCAGGATCAGCAT
>Ga0209382_10007182_pt1 | contig 14238 bp, 12 predicted proteins | sample SoiMetdeltSBSDD5_FD_187599 | JGI IMG/M metagenome (GOLD analysis project Ga0209382, IMG submission 187599) | Bulk soil microbial communities from a Populus tree surrounding site in Tennessee, USA - Soil MetaG P. deltoides SBSDD5 (SPAdes) (version 2) | ecosystem: Environmental > Terrestrial >... | reverse complement strand
CGGTCACAGCCGGACCAGTGCACCGGCCGGCCGGGCGGCAGCAACGGCAGCGCGCGCGCCGCGTCGGCCCGTACGTCGGCCAGCGCCTTCGCGCACGCCGGCCGCCCCGCACACCCGGTCATGCCGACCCAGGCCGACGCCGGATCCGTCTCCAGCCCGGCTTCGGTGAGTCTGTTGTCGTCGGCAACAAGTCCGGGTATCACGACCGACCGCCACGGCGTGATGCGGATCGTGCCGGGGCCGTCCGCCGCCACGTCGGCCAGCAGCCCGGCCTGCTCCACGGTCAGTCGGCCGAGCGGGACCGCGGCGACGGTTGCGACCCGCCCGTCGCGCTGGCGGTGCGTCCCGACTCGCGGTGGCGTCCCGGTCGGCGGCGTCCTCGCGGACGGTGTCCCGGCGGGCGGCACGGCGGTGCTCACCGCGTCGAGCCGCTCGATGACCCGGGCCGGTCCGTCGTCGAGCTCCGCCAGCCGCCAGCCGGACGAGCCTTGGGTCGTCCGCTCGGCCAGGAACGCGGCCGCGACCGCGCTCAGCACCTGCGGCACGGTGGCCCAGGCCACCCGTACGCCGGTGTCCGCGCCGGCGAGCCGGAGATCGGCCACCCCAGCGTTCGCTGCCCGGGCGCCCACGTCGGCGTCGATACCGTCCAGGTCACCGCGCCCGTCGTCGAGTGTGAACAGGAACCGCCCGGGCAGCTCCGCAAAGTCCGCGGACGCACACAGCAAGCGGTCCAGCTCGGCGGCGACGGGCAGTACGTCGTACAGCGAATGCTCGTCGAGCCCGCTCAGCGGCGAGGCGAGGATGTTGCGGACGCGTTCGTGGGTCAGGGACGGCAGCAACCCCGCGGCGTACAGGCGCTGGGAGAGCTTTCGCTCGGCACCGGGTGCGAGCCCGCGGACCTGCAGGTTCGCCCGTGAGGTGAGCTCCAGCTGGCCGTCGCCGAGGTCCGCCGCGGCGGCCGAGAGCACCCGCAGCTGTGTGGCCGTGAGCACGCCGCCGGGGAGCCGCACCCGGGCCAGCCCGCCGTCGGCCGCCTGGTGCGCCGCCATCACGCCCGGGCAGAGGTCCGGGCGGGACCGTACGGCGTGCTCGTGCGCTGACACGGCCGCGATCCTACGGACCGCGCCGTCCGGCCGTTAGGACGAGGGACACAGCCTAGGCTGGTGCGCGTGGCAGCAGAACCCGCCGTGGCGGTCGTCACCGGCGCGAACCGCGGGATCGGCCTGGAGGTCTGCCGCCAGCTCGCCGCTCTCGGGTACGCCGTGGTGCTGGGGTCGCGCGACCCGGACAAAGGCCGCGCGGCAGCGGACCGGCTCGGCAGCGCGCGGGTGGTGTCGTGCCGGCTCGACGTGGCCGACGAGGACAGCGTGCGGTCCGCGGCGGACTGGGTCGGTGCGCGGTTCGGCCGCTGCGACGCCCTGGTGAACAACGCCGCGATCGACTACGACCCGGGGGAGCGGGCGAGCAGCGCCGACCTCGGCGTCGTGCACGAAGCGATGGAGACCAACCTGTTCGGGGCCTGGCGGACGACGCTCGCGTTCCTGCCGTTGCTGCGCGCGTCCGGTCACGGCCGGATCGTGAACGTGTCCAGCGAGGGCGGCTCGCTGGCGTCGATGGGCGCCGGCGCGCCGGCGTACTCGGTCAGCAAGGCGTCGATGAACGCGCTGACCCGGATCCTCGCGGCCGAGCTCCGCCCTGCCCGGATCCTCGTCAACGCGATCTGCCCGGGCTGGACCGCGACCGACATGGGCGGTCACGCCGGCCGGCCGGTCGCGGACGGCGCGGCCTCCGTGGTCTGGGGCGTGACCCTCCCGGACGACGGACCGACCGGCGGTTTCTTCCGCGACGGCCGGGCGCTTCGTTGGTGACGGGTGAACCCTCGGACGCAGGCGAGAATGTGCGTCATGACAGAGATGATGCGGGCGGTGATGCTGCGCGAGCCAGGTCCGGTCGAGAACCTCGAGCTGACCGAGCTACCGGTCCCGGAGGCAGAGCCGGGCTGGGTGCGGATCGCGGTCAAGGCGTTCGGGCTGAACCGGTCCGAGCTGCACACCCGGCTCGGCCTGGCCGAGGGTGTCACGTTCCCGCGGGTGCCGGGTATCGAGGCGACCGGAGTGGTCGACGACCCGTCCGACTCCGGTCTCTCCGTAGGCCAGCAGGTGGTCGCGATGATGGGCGGGATGGGCCGCACGTACGACGGCGGCTATGCCGAGTACGTCGTGGTGCCGCGCGGCCAGGTCGTCCCGTTCAGCTCCGTGCTGCCGTGGGAGACGCTCGGCGCGGTCGGCGAGACGCTGCAGACTGCGAACGGGTCACTCACCACCGGACTCGACCTGCGGGCCGGCCAGTCGCTGCTGATCCGCGGCGGTACCTCCACGGTCGGACTGGCCGCGGCGAGTATCGCCAAGGACCTGGGCGGCACCGTGCTCGCCACGACCCGGCAGCCGGCCCGGGCCGAGGACCTCAAGGCGCACGGTGTCGACCACCCGGTCGTCGACACCGGTGAGATCGCCGCCGAGGTCCGCAGGATCGTCCCGGACGGGGTGGACGCGGCACTCGAGCTGGTCGGTACGCCGACCCTGCCGGACACGCTCGCGGCGACCCGGGTGCACGGCACCGTCTGCTTCACCGGAATGCTGTCGAACCAGTGGATCGTGCCGGAGTTCTACCCGATCGGCTACCTGCCGTCCGGTGTCCGGCTGACGGCGTACTCCGGCGACGCCGTCGACCTGCCGGCCGGGGCGCTGCAGCGCTGGCTGGACGGTCTCGCCGCCGGCACCGTCAGCCTCGGTCCGGTGCGTGTCTACCCGATGGACCGGATCCGGGACGCGCACGACGCGCTGGAGCGCAACCTCGGCGTCGGCAAGATCGTGGTCACGACCGGCTGAGTCGGTAGGTTCGGCAGGGTGCGCTTCTCGACGCTGACCGACCTCGAGTGCCCCCGCTGCGGCGAGCGGCATGACGCCGACGTCGTCACCGGGGTCTGTGACTGCGGCTCGCCGCTGCTTGCTCGCTACGACCTGGACGAGGTCCGCGCCGGCCTGACCCCGGACGAGGTCGCGGTGCGGCAGCCCTCGCTGTGGCGGTACCACGAACTGCTCCCGGTCCGCTCGCCCGACTGCGTGGTCACCCTCGGCGAGGGGATGACACCGCTGCTGCCGATGAAGGCGCTCGGACGCGAGCTCGGCGTGGATCGGCTGCTGATGAAGGACGACGGCCTGGTGCCGACGGGTTCGTTCAAGGCCCGCGGCGCGGCGGTCGGAGTGTCCAGGGCGGCCGAGCTCGGCGTACGGAAGGTCGCGATGCCGACCAACGGCAACGCCGGCTCCGCGTGGGCGACGTACGCCGCACGCGCCGGCATGGAGAGTCTGATCGCGATGCCGCTCGGCGCACCGGAGATCTGCCGGCGCGAGTGTCTGGTGGTCGGTGCCGAGCTGCACCTGGTGGACGGCCACATCGGCGACGCGGGCGCGTTCATCCGTTCGCTGCTCGCGGACCGGCCCGGGTACCAGGACGTGTCGACGCTGCGTGAGCCGTACCGGATCGAGGGCAAGAAGACGATGGGCCTGGAGATCGCCGAGCAGCTCGGCTGGCGGCTGCCGGACGTGATCCTGTACCCGACCGGCGGCGGCGTCGGTCTGATCGGGATCTGGAAGGCGCTCGGCGAGCTGGCCGCACTCGGCTGGATCGACCCGGACCGGATGCCTCGGCTGGTCGCCGTGCAGGCCGAGGGATGCGCACCGATCGTGCGGGCGTACGACGCGGGTGCGGCCGAGAGTGAACCATGGCCGGACGCGAGGACCATCGCCTTCGGCATCACCGTCCCCAAGGCGCTCGGCGACTTCCTGGTGCTGCGTGCCGTGTACGAGACCGGCGGCTGCGCGATCGCCGTACCGGACGCCGAGATCCTGGCCGCGCAGCGCCGGGTGGCCATGCTGGAGGGCGCGTTCATCTGCCCCGAAGGGGCGGCTTGCTTCGCGGCGGTCGGGCGGCTGCGCGAGTCCGGTTGGATCGGCGCCGGCGAGGAGGTCGTGGTGCTCAACACCGGGAGCGGGCTGAAGTACCCGGAGACGGTTGTCGGCGACGGCTGATAGAACAGCGAGCATGGTGAGGGCACGGCGCGGGGTGACACCGGAGGAGCTGCGGCAGATCGTGACCACGCTGCCGGAGGTGCGGCTGAGGGACCACGGCACGTGGGTCGGGATCGGCGTCCGCGGCAAGGGCTTCGGGTACCTGTCCGAGGACGAGGAGAGCGTGCTGCTGAAGGCGCACCGCAGCGAGCAGGAGGCACTGGTCGCGCAGGACCCGGAGACCTTCGAGCCGTCCTGGCAGGCCGGGCAGTACGCCTGGGTGCGGATCCGGCTCGCCACGGTCGAACGCGACGAGCTGGTCGAGCTCACCACCGAAGCATGGTGCCAGACCGCGCCGCGCAAGCTGGTCGCGGACAACGCCGAGGCCCTGTCGCTGCCACCCGGTGCGGTCCCCGGCAGCGACCCGGTGGACGACCACGAGGTGCCGCTACCGGCCCGCTGAGCTGAAGCTCACCGTAGCCCGCTCCAGTAGGCGTAGTAGCCGCAGAGCAGCGAATGGAGCCCGTAGTCCGGCAGTCAGACATTGTCCGGTCTCAGCCTGCGCCCGTCGCCCGCGATCGGAGCAAGGGGTTCGGCGGCAATTGCTCTCAGGGTTGAGCCGAGGTCGCCTCGCCGCGCACCAGCCGCCGGACTACGGTCTGGCGGGCGATGTCGAGCGCGACGCCGATGGCGCCAACGTCGACGGCTCTCTCGTTGAGCGCCGCGCACCTGATCTCGGGTGGAGCGGGCACGAGTTCGGCGATGGCGGCACGAATCTCGGGTAGTAGGAGTTCGCCGCCATTGATCCCGATGCCGCCACCGAGCAGGACGAGCTCGAGGTCGGCGACGGACGTGAGCCCGGCGATGCAGACGGCGGTTGCGCGGGCGGCGTGGGCGACGACCGCGCGGCCGAGCGCATCTCCGCTGCGCGCGGCCTCGAACAGCGATTCGACGTCGTACGGCGCGTGCAGCGAACTAGTCGTGGTGGGCGCAAGTTGTTCGGCGAACTCGACCAGGCCGCGGCTCGAGAGTTGTGACTCCATGGCGCCTCCATGACTGCGGCGGTTCGCCTCGAACGGGTCGTCGCCGACCGGCAGGAAGCCGATCTCGCCGGCCGCCCCACGCGCGCCGCGGTGCAGCTGGCCGTGCAGGACGATGCCGGCGCCGAGGCCGGAGCCGATGCTCAGGTACGCGAAACTGTCGGCGTCCCGGCCCCCGCCCGCCATGTGCTCCCCGAGGGCGGCGAGGTTGACGTCGTTGTCGACCCGGACCGGCACCCCCAGGGCGTCGCTCAGGACACGCTCGGCCAGCATTCCCTCCCAGGCGTCGATGTTGGGCGCGGCGCCGATCCTGCCGGTCGCTGGATCGACGATGCCCGGCGTGCCGACGACGGCCAGCTCGATCCGATCGATGTGCGCCGCAACGGTCCGGCCGATCGCGCGCACGCTGTCGAGCACGTCGTCGGCGTGCGGTCGTGCCAGCTGCTCGGTCGTCTCCCGCACCGGCTGGCCGTCCATGTCGGCCAGGACGGCGCGCACGTAGTGGGCGCCGATGTCGATGCCCAGCACGAGCAGGGCGTCCGGGACGAGGTCGTACAGCGATGCGCTCGGGCCACGCCGTCCGGTGGTCCGTCCGTACTGACGCACCAGCCCGGCCGACTCGAGGTCGCGCAGAGCGCTGCCGACCGTCGGCTTCGAGAGACCGGTCCGCGGCGCGAGATCCGCTCGCGCAGCCGGCCGATGTTCGCGGAGTGCTTCGAGCACCGCGTGCGTGTTCCGCTCGCGCACACCCGTGCTGGCGCTCGGTGACGTTGGCTCAGGCATGAGACGCATATTAGGCAAGATCTTTGCCATATTCCAGTCGCACAGATCTCCAAACTTCTCTCTTGACATCCTTCCGCGCCCAAGGCTAAATTGCCAAAATTAGAAAAGGTATTTTTCTATTGAGACCAGGCTGCCCGATCCGTTCGTTGGCCGGAGCTCGGCATGGTCCATGGGTCCCATTCGAGGACGAGAGGGTGAGGAGAGGCTTATGAGGGCGAATCGTTTGTTCGCCGCACTCGCGGTGGGGGCCGTTATGACCGGGTCAGCCGCCTGTGGCGAACCCTCGTCGAGCCAGTCGAGCGGCCGCTCGGCTGGCGGCGCGCCGATCACTTCGTCCAGGACGGTGGGGGAGACCACCGGTCCCAATGGCGAGAAGGCCACGCCGACCAGCGCGCTGACGCTCAGCGCTGAGGATGTCGCGACGGTCAAGGCGGGCGACTACACGGCCGCGCTCACCTGGCACCAGACCGCGGAGTTCACGACGGCGGTAACGAACGGCGCTACCGACGAGTTCAAGCGCCTCGGCATCCGGGTGGTCGCCACGACCGATGCGGGCTTCGACCCGGCCAAGCAGAAGAATGACATCGAGACCGTGATGGCCAAGAAGCCGAGCGTGATGCTGAGCCTGCCCGCTGACCCGGTCTCGAGTGCCTCGACGTACCGCAAGGTCAGCCAGTCGGGGACCAAGCTCGTCCTACTGTCGAACCTTCCACCCGGCTTCGTACAGGGCAAGGACTACGTGACCGTGGTCACCGACGACCTCTTCCAGATGGGTCAGCGGGCTGCGGACGCGCTTGCCGCCGCGATCGGCGGCAGAGGCAAGATCGCCTACCTGTACCACGACGCTGCCTACTACGTGACGAACCAGCGCGACCAGGCGTTCAAGAAGACGATCGAGGCGAACTACCCCGACATCGAGATCGTCGCCGAGGAGGGCATCGCCGATCCAAACAAGGCCGAGGAGCAGGCCAACGCTGTCATCCTCAGAAACCCTGGCCTCGACGGCGTCTACGTGACGTGGTCCACGCCGCCCGGAGAGAAGGTCCTCAGTGCGTTGCGCAGCGCCGGCGGCAGCAAAGCCAAGCTGGTCAGCCTCGACCTCAGTGAGCCACTCGCGCTCGACATGGCGAAGGGCGGCCACGTGGCGGCGCTCGTGACGGACGAGGCCTACGGGCTCGGCCAGGCGATGGCCAGAGCCGCCGCGTACGGCCTGCTGGCCAAGCCCGTGCCACCGTTCCTGGTTGCCCCCGCGGCAACGGTCACCAGGGACAACCTGGCCGACGGCTATCGGACCTCGCTGCACCGCGAACCGCCCAAGGCCGTCGTCGACGCGGGGGCTGGGTCGTGACCGGCGCGCCGCAGCTCCACCAGAACGGCACGCCCCAACTGCACGCCCACAGCCTGGAGGTGCTCCGGCGCGTCGAGCGCTGGGACGCGCCGAAAGCGCCCACCGTTGCGGACGCGCGGGCGCTCGAGGGGCTGCGTCAGCGCGATCTCGCGGGCGCCGGGCCCGACCTCTTCGAGGTACGGGACCTGACGCTACCCGGCCCGGCCGGCGCGATTGCCGCAGTCGTATACCGACCAACGTGCGAGGTCGCGCGCGGCGTGCTCGTGTGGCTGCACGGCGGCGGCTGGGTCGTCGGCTCGCCTGCGAGCTCCGACGACGAGGTGCGCGCCCTCGCCAAGGCGTCGGGCTGCGTCGTGCTATCGGTCGACTATCGGCTCGCGCCCGAGCACCGCTTCCCGAGCGGGCTCGAGGACGGGTACGCCGCCCTCGCGTGGGCGGCCGAGCACGCCGGGCAGCTCGGCGCGTTTCCCGGCCGCCTCGCGGTTGGCGGGGGCAGCGCCGGCGGCAACCTGGCGGCGGCGCTGACGCTGTTGGCGCGAGACCGCGGCGGTCCGCAGCTCGACTTCCAGCTGATGTTCTACCCGGCCCTGTGTCGTGACCTGGACGCGCCCTCTCGCTCCCGCTATGCCGAAGGCTACTGGACGACCTGGGCGGCGGTGGAGTGGTTCTGGGACCACTACCTCGCCGATCCCGCCGACGCGTCCAACCCGTACGCGTCGCCGCTGCTGGCAACCTCGCTGGCCGGGCTGCCGCCAGCGCTGATCATGCTCGGCGAGTGCGATGTGCTGTACGACGAGGCCGAGCGCTACGCGCTGCGCCTGGAACAGGCGGGCGTCCCGGTGGAACTGCGCAGCTACGCGGGCATGCTGCACGGCTTTCTCGTCTGCGGCGCCGTTGTCGAGGCGGCGTGGGACGCGCTGCGTGAGGCCGGCGAGACGCTCGGGGCGGCGCTTGCCCTCGGGGCGTGACATGACCGAGCCCGCATCTCACGTGATCGCCATCGACCTCGGCGGCACCAAGGCGCTCGGCGCGATCGCAGAGCCGGACGGGACGGTCCTCGTCGAGCGGACCGAGCCGACCACAACCGAGGGCCCCGGCGCATTGATCGGCCAGCTCGGGAACCTGGCGCATGGCCTGGCGCGGGACGCGGGCATCGAGTGGCCGGGCGTGCGCGCGCTGGCCGTCGGCGTGCCCGGGACGGTCGACCCCGTCACAGGCCAGATCAGGGGCGCCCACAACATTCCGGACCTGGGCGAGATCTCGCTGGCCGGCGAGCTGGCCTCACTCGGCGACGACCTGAGGGTCGTCGTCGAGAACGACGTCAACGCCGCGGCAATCGGCGAGCGCTGGCAGGGATCGGCCAAGGACGCGGATCATTTCGCCTTCGTCGCGATCGGCACCGGCATCGGCGCCGGTGTGGTGGTGGACGGTGAGCTCCGTCGCGGTGCACTGGGCGCTGCCGGCGAGATCGGCTTCCTCCCGTTCGGCGCGGACCCGTTCGACCCGAGGGTTCGTCGCTACGGGGCGCTCGAGGAGGCCGTGGCCGGACGCGGGATCGTCGCGGACGTTAAACGGCGGCTCGCCGCCGGCGTCGTCAGCGAGCTGGGCGCGGGCTGCACGGCCGCCGACGTGTTTGCCGCGGCCGCCCGTGGCGACGGCCTTGCGCGCGAGAGTGTCGACCGTGAGGCGCGTCTCGTCGCCATGACGATCGCCGTGCTGGTCTCGGTCATCGCACCCGAGCTGGTGGTCCTCGGCGGCGGTATCGGTATCAACGAGCTTCTGATCGAGCCGATCCGCCACTACAGCCGCGACCTGATCGTGCAACCGCTCCGCATCGAGCAGAGCGCGCTGGGGTCGCGGGCGGGGCTCGTCGGCGCGCTCGCCATGGGGCTTGAGGCTGCTCGCGCTGTCGTAGTGCCGACCGGCAAGCCCCTGCAGTCATCCTCACGCGGAGGTAAGTGAACGTGTTCCTTGACGTCTTGCGACGACGCAACCCCGCGCTGCTCCGCGCCGCTGTCGATCTGCATCGGCGCGGCGAGATCCCCGCCAACGCCTACGTTCTCGACCTCGACGCAATCGGCGCGAATGCGCGCCTGATCGCTGTCGAGGCCAAGCGGCTCGGCCTGCGGGTCTACGCGATGACAAAGCAGCTCGGCCGCAACCCGGTGGCGATCCGGACGCTAGCCCAGAACGGCATCGGTGCCGGCGTGGCGGTCGACCTGGCGTGCGCGCGTGCACTCGTCCGCGCCGGCGCCGTCCTCGGTCACCTCGGGCACCTCGTCCAGGTTCCGTTCCACGAAGCAGCCGAGGCCGCTGCTATGCAGCCCGAACACTGGACCGTCTTCAGCATGGAAAAGGCCGCCGAGGCGAGCGCTGCCGCCGCCGTGCTGGGCCGGTCGCAGCCGTTGCTCGCCCGCGTCCATGCCACGGGCGATCGGTTCTACCCGGGCCACGAGGGCGGGTTTGCGGCCGCAGACATCCTGCGCGACGCGGCGGCATTCGACGAGCTGGCAGGAGCGCACTTCGCCGGCGTCACAACGTTTCCGGCGTTGCTGTTCGATAGCGACGTCGGTCGTGTCCGTGCAACGCCCAACCTGACGACGCTCGAGCGCGTCGCCGAGCGACTGCGCGACGCCGGCCGGTCCGGCGTTGAGGTCAACGCTCCCGGCACCACGTCCGCGCAGACGCTGCAGCTGCTCGCCGACGCTGGCGCCACGCAGGTGGAGCCAGGCCATGCCCTGACCGGAACGACACCCTGGCACGCGGTCGCCGATCTGCCCGAGCTGCCCGCGATGCTCTACCTCACCGAGGTCTCCCATACGCACGCCGGCCGGTCGTACTGCTTCGGCGGCGGCCTCTACGTCGATCCGGTATTCCCGCCCTACCAGGTCCGCGCGCTGGTGGGCCGCGACGCAGACGAGGTGCTGGGCAGACAGGTCGACGCCTTCCTGCCGCCCGCGGATGCGATCGACTACTACGGCCAGCTGGACGTCGTCGCACGCCCCGCAGACACGGTGATCTTCGGCTTCCGTGCGCAGGCGTTCGTGACCCGCGCGGCGATCGTGCCAGTCAGCGGAATCGCCGACGACGAGCCGCGGGTGGAAGGGGTCTGGACGCCACACGGACAGGCAAGCGGAGATGCGGCTCGATGAGGCCGCAGCCGAGCTCAGGTGCACGAAGCCAGCGGCGCGCCCGGATGCACTCCGGCAGGTTCGCAGCGCTGGTCTGCAGAAGGTGTGGCCGACGACATGACGTCGTCCGGCAAGGACAGCGAGTCGGGATCCGGCGTACGACAGGGCGTGCCGTCATTCGCCGGTGCCCGCATCGAGGTAGAAGGAGTGGCAGCATGCGCAGATGGACCGGACTAGTCCCCGTCATGTGCCTGATCGCCCTGCTGGGCGCGAGTTGCGGGAGCTCAGGCGATTCGTCGACGAGCCCGGCGACGCAGGCGACCGTGGTGACAAAGGCGACTGAGGCGCCTGAGGCACAGGCGTCGCCGATGAGGCCAGTGATGAAAGGCCCGAACGGGGAGCCGGCGGTTGGAGCAGACGCGGTCGAGCTGAGCGCGAGCGACGTCGCCAAGCTCAAGGCCGGCGACCACACCGTCGCCTTCGTCTGGCACACCACGGACACCTTCACCAAAGCGGTTGAGATCGCGGCTCGTGCGCGGCTGGCCGAACTCGGCGTCAGAGTGGTCGCCGACACCGTCGCCGACTTCGACCCGGCGAAGCAGCGCAACGATCTGCAGACCGTCCAGGCGCTCAAACCGGACGTGATCGTGACGCTGCCCGTCGACGCGTCGAGCTCGGCATCGATGTTCCGGCAAGCGACGCGGGCCGGGTCGAAGCTCGTCTTCATCTCGAACATCCCGGCAGGCTTCGTGCACAACACCGACTACGTGGGCGTCGTGACGACGAACGTCGTCGACGCAGCGCAGAAGTCCGCGATGCTGCTGGGGACCAAGCTCAGCGGGAAGGGCAAGATCGGGGTGTTGTACTACGACGCCGAGTTCTTCATCGTCAACCAATGGGACGCGGCGTTCGAGGAGACCATCAAGACGAAATTCCCGGACATCGAGATCGTCGCCCGAGCGGGATTCGTCGATCCGGCAAAGGCGAACGAGCCGGCTTCGGCGATGATTACCCGCTATCCGGATCTCGATGGCATCTACGTCAGCTGGCAGGACCCGGCGGTCGGCGTGCTGACTGCGCTTCGCGCCGCAGGGCGGAAGAACATAGCGGTGACGGACGTCGGCATGAACGAGACAACGGCGCTCGACATGGCGAGGGACGGCAACTTCATCGGCGCCGGCGTCGACGGCCCGGTGGCGATGGGGCAAGCGCTCGCGAACGAGGTCGGGTACGCCGCGCTAGGCAAGCAGGCTCCCGCCTTCCTGGTCACCGGCTCTTCTGTGCTGACCAAGGAAGACGCCATCGAGCGCTGGCCGAGCGTCTACGGAGTCCAGGCCCCGGAATCGTTGCGTGAGGAGCTCGGTGAGTGATATGTCGACGAAGCTGGAACAGATGAAGGGAGCGGACCACGCGAGTCCGCTGCCGCTCGAGCTGTGGCGCAAGGCGGCTGCCAACCGGGCGGCGGTCTCGAAGCTGGCGGTCTACCCGAGCGTAGTGGTGATCTTCGGCGTCTTCGCACTGACGCTGGCCGACCGCGGGTTCCTGACCTCAGTCAATCTGTTGAACATCGCTACGCAGGCAGCACCGATCGCGATCATGGCGGTTGGCGCCGTGTTCGTCCTGTCGGCGGGAGAGATCGACCTGTCGATCGGGGCGATCGTCGCGGTCGCCGCACTCGCGACCGCGTCTGTGCTGCAGGACTATGGCCTCGTTCTCGGTCTCGCCGCGGGACTGGGCGTCGGGCTCGGTGTCGGTTTTCTCAACGGCGCGCTGGTGACGCGGCTACGGGTCCCGTCGTTCCTGGTCACGTTGGCGATGATGGAGATCGCGATCGGCTTGTCGCGGATGATCCGCGATCTCCAGTCGATCTCGGTCACCAACGTTGCCTACCTGCGCTGGTTCGGCTCAGGCGAGATCGGTGGTGTCTCGGGCGTTGTCGTGTGGGCCGGCGCCGTTGCGCTTGTCGGGCTGGTGGTCTACGGCCATACGCGCTTCGGCGCGCACGTCCGTGCGGTCGGTGACAGCCGGCGTGCGGCCGCGAGCGGGGGCATCAACGTCACCCGGGTGCGCATCGCCGTGTTCATGATCAGCGGCGCAACCGCGGCGCTGGCTGGTGTCCTCTACGCCGGCCGCCTGCAGGCGGCGCAGTACACGCTGGGCGCGAACGACCTGTTCACTGTCATCGCCGCGGTCATCATCGGTGGCACCAGCCTTTTCGGCGGCCGGGGCTCGGTGCCGGGCGCGGTGATGGGCGCGCTGTTGCTGGCGATGCTCAACAATGGCCTCATCCTGTTCGGGTTGAGCGTCGCGGAACAGACGGTCGCGCTCGGACTGATCATCCTCGCCGCCGTCGTCATCGGCCTTCGAGAGCAGCGTGACTGACATGGACGAGTTGAGGACAACCGCCGTAGACGGCACGACGACCGCCCCCGTCCTGCGTCTCGACGGCATTCACAAGCACTTCGGTGGCCTCGTCGCGCTCGATGACGTCTCGCTCGAGCTGCGAACGGCCGAGGTCACGGCCATCGTCGGCGACAACGGCGCCGGCAAGTCGACCCTGATGAAGATCATCGCGGGCGTCCACCAGCCGGACGAAGGTCGGATCTGGTTGGGCGGCGAGCCTGTGACATTCTCCGACCCACGCGGATCACGCGCGCATGGCGTGGAGGTCGTCTACCAGGATCTCGCACTGGTCGAGAGCCAGGAGATCTTCATGAACATGTTCCTGGGTCGCGAGCTGCGCACTCGCATCGGCCTGCTCGACAAGCGGCGAATGAAGGCCGAAACGCAGCAGATCCTCGCCGAGCTGGAGATCCACATCCAGTCTCCTTCGATGACCGTGCGCAACCTGTCTGGTGGCCAGCGGCAGGGGATCGCGATAGGCCGGGCGACGCACTGGGCACGGCAACTGGTGCTGATGGATGAGCCGACCGCTGCTCTGGGTGTCCAGGAGACCGACAAGGTCGAGCGGACGATCACGCGCCTGCGCGAGCGCGGGTTGTCGGTGCTGCTCGTGTCGCACAACCTCGATCAGGTGTTCCGCCTTGCCGACCGCGTGTATGTGCTGAGGCGTGGCCGCCTCGTCGGTGAACGGCGCATCGCCGAGACCGACGGCGACCACATTGTCGCGATGATCACCGGACTCGATGGCCGATCGCGCGAAGGCTGATCGTCTTCGCCGCACGGTGCCGCTACACAGTGATTACCGACAACATCGAGGTGACCTCCGTGGCTCACGTTCAGACCGTTCTTGGACCGGTCCAGCCGGGCGAGATCGGCCGAGTGCTTCACCATGAGCATCTGCTGTCGCTCACGCCGGGTCCCTGGTTGGCCGGTGGACGCGCCTGGCACCACAGCTCGCGCTCATGTGGCGACTTGTCCGACAAGGAGAACGCCAAGGATCAAGTCCAACGAGCCGTCGAAGCTTTGAGCGGGCTGGCGTCGCTCGGCATCGACACGGTCGTCGACCTCAGCCCGTACGGCGTCGTCGGCCGGCACGACGACGGCGCGAACGTCACTCTGCTACAGGAGATCTCGCGGCGCAGCGGTGTGCACGTGGTGTCTGGCACAGCGGTCTATCTCGAGCCATTCAGCCCGGAATGGACTCTCACCGCCTCACTCGACGAGATCACCGAGCGCTTCATCGCTGATGCGACGACCGGAATCGGCAGTACGTCTGTCCGGGCCGGCGTCCTCGGTGAACAGGCAACCGGCCTCGACGTCATCACGGCACACGAGGAGAAGTGCCTGCGGGCCGCCGCCCGTGCCCACCGAGCCACCGGGCTGTCGCTCGTCACCCACACAACGCACGGGACCATGGCCCACGAGCAGGTCGCCATCCTGCGTGAGGAGGCCGCGGATCTCAA
>Ga0209382_10007181_pt1 | contig 14240 bp, 11 predicted proteins | sample SoiMetdeltSBSDD5_FD_187599 | JGI IMG/M metagenome (GOLD analysis project Ga0209382, IMG submission 187599) | Bulk soil microbial communities from a Populus tree surrounding site in Tennessee, USA - Soil MetaG P. deltoides SBSDD5 (SPAdes) (version 2) | ecosystem: Environmental > Terrestrial >... | reverse complement strand
GTACGGCAGGCGCTCCTCCGGCGTCGTGTTCCGCTTCCGGCTCCGGTACAGCTCGTCGCCCTCATAGCGCGGGAAGACGTGCAGATGGTAGTGCCAGACCTCCTGGTCGCCGTGGGGGTCTTCGTCCAGGTCGAGACCGACGAAGGGCTAACCGGCTGGGGCGAGATCACCACCTACCCCGGCACCATCGCCAACCGTACAATCGCCGCCGCCCTGCGCGAGCTCGACGGCCTGCTCCAGGGCGACGATCCGACCCAGGTCGAGAAGCTCTGGCACAAGGTGTTCCGAGCGTACACCTATCTCGGGACAAGAGGCGCCGTCACGGCGATGATCTCCGGCATCGACATCGCCTGCTGGGACATCAAGGCCCAGGCGCTGGGTGCTCCGATCTACGAGCTGCTCGGCGGCAAGATCCGCGAGAACGTCCAGCTCTACACCCACTTCCTCTACGCCCAAAGCGTCGATGAGATGGTCCAGAACGCCGTCGGCGAGGTCGGGCGGGGATCCACGGCGATCAAGACCGATCCGTTCATCGCGGCTGGCGGCGCCGCGATGCTGGAGCAGCACACTGCCTACACCGACGGCCAGATCGATCGTGAGGTCGAGAACCGGGGCGTCGCGATGATCGAGGGCATCCGCAAGGCCGTCGGCCCGGACATCCAGGTCCTGATCGACGCCCACGCGATGTACAACGTCCCGACTGCCGTCCGCCTCGCGACCCGACTCGCCCCGTACGACATCACCTGGTTCGAGGAGCCAGTCCCGCCCGAAAGCTACGAAGCGCTCCAGGCCGTCCGCAACCAGGTGCCGGTCCGGATCTGCGTCGGCGAGCGCCTCTACACCCGGTTCGAGTTCCTGCCAGTCCTCAACCGCAATCTGACGGACTACGTCATGCCGGACGTCACCTGGACGGGCGGCATCTCTGAGCTGAAGAAGATCGCGACGCTGGCCGAGACGTTCTACATCCCGATCTCGCCCCACGACGCCAGCGGCCCGATCAACCTGATGGCCGGCGCCCAGGTAGCGATCACCGTGCCGAACTTCTACCGGCTCGAAGCCCGCCGGGTGAAGCTCGACTTCTACAATGCGTTCCTGGAGGAGCCGCTGACCGTCCAGGGTGATGCGCTCGTCGTCCCGAACAGGCCCGGCCTGGGCGTCAAGATCGACTTGGAGTACCTGAAGGCGCACCAGATCGACGGCTAACGAGCGGTCAACGCTTGAGCTGCTCGTTCGACTTCCGGTTCGCCGTCTCGATCGCCTCGTCGAACGACCGCGTGCCGAAGAAGGCGGCCTCGATCTCCTCGTTCATGAACCGCTCGATCGCCGGCCACTCGGCGAGGATTGGCAGCAGCTTGAGCTTCGGCGCCAGCTCGAGGAACAGCTTGCTGTTCGCCGGTGCCTGACCGGGATCGAGGAAGGCCGGCGAGGTCGCCACGTCCTTGAGCGACGGCACCGTCCTTCCGAGGCGGGCCGTGATCTGCTGCCCTTCGAGGCCGATCGCGTACTCGATGAACTCCCACGCCGCCGCTTTGTTGCCGGACGCTGCCGACAGGCAGTACGCGTCGCTGTGCAGCGTCGTCGCTGATTCGGCGTCAGACGGCGGTGCCGCGACGTCCCAGGTGAACCCCTTGATCGTGCGGAGCTCGGGCACGGCCCGCCGACTGTTCAGCGTCATCGCCGCCTTGCCGCGCATGAACCGGCTGTCTGGGCCCTCGGCCTTGTACTCCGCCTCGTTCGGCGAGACCCGGTGCGTCGCCCCCAGATCGACGAAGAAGCGCAGCGCCTCCTTCGTCTTCGGGTCGTCCATCGTGATCCTGGTCGGCTTCTCCTCGTCGTCGACGAGCCGTCCGCCGCGCTGCCAGATGAACGGCGCCGCGCGAATGATGGTCGGCTCGGCCGCGAGACCGTGGAGGTCGATCCCCCCGTCGCCGTCCGTGTCCTTGGTCAGGGCACGGGCCGTGTCCAGGAAGTCTCTCCACCGCCAGCTCTCGCGGGGGAGCGCCACGCCGTACTTCTCGAAGACGTCGCGGTTGTAGTACACCACCAGGCTCGACTGGTTCTGTGGGATGCACTGGAGGGTGCCGTTCCAGGTGAACGCCTTCAGCGGTATCTCGAAGAACTGGTCCTTCCGCAAGCTGCTGCTGGCGGCGAGCCGCCCTTCGAGCGGCTCCAGGACGTTCTTCTCGGCGTACTGTCCGTACCGCCGGTAGTTGATCAGGAAGACGTCCGGCCCCGCCCCGGCCGTAAACGACGCGGACAGCTTGGTCATGAACTCGTTCTGGTTCGGCACGATGTTCAGCTTGACCGTGACGTCGGCGTTGTGACGGCGGTACCCCTCGACGACGGCCTCGAAGATCGCCAGCTCCTCGGCGTCGCCGAACGCCCAGTACGAGATCTCACCGCTCGGCCGACCCGCCGCGGCAGACGACGCCGGCTTCGGCGCGGCAGCATCCGGGTTCGCCGGGGCCGCGGCCGGCTTCGCCTGGGTCGGCACGGCCGCCGCGCTCGTCGGCGCCGGCGTGGTTGCTGCTGATGAAGGGAAACGGTCCGCCCCGGGCGCGCAGCCGACGCTGGCGATCAGCAGGGCGAGGGCAATAGAGAGGCGAGCGCGAGATCCGTGGCGCATGTCACCGTCCTAGCCATCCGCTGCCGCGATGCTCCTGGAGGAAGTGGCGCTGTGCCAGCCCGAACACCAGCAGCACCGGCAGCGTCACCACCACACACCCTGCCATCAGCAGCGACCACCTCGAAGGATGGAGCTGTTGAAGCGTCCGTAGTGCAACGGGCAGAGTATAGTTCGCCTGATCGCTCAGGTACAGCATCGGGTCGACGAAGCTGCTCCAGTAGTAGACGAAGGAGAGCACGCCCACGGCGGTGAGCGCCGGCCGCACCAGTGGCAGGCCGATGCTCCACCAGATCCTGACGGCGCCGCAGCCGTCCACGCGTGCCGCCTCGAACAGCTCAGCGGGGATCCGGGTGAACGCCCAGTACAGGATCAACACGTAGAACGGGCTGCTGCCGAGCGCGGCCGGCACGATCAGCGCGAGCAGGCTGTCCAGGACGCCGAGCCACTTGAAGACCAGGAACCGGGTCAGCCAGAGCGACATCACCGGCACCAGCAGGCTCATCACCGAGACCGCCACCAGCGGGCCGCGAACGCGCCGTGGAAGTTGCGCCATCGCGAAGCCGGCCCAGGACGCCGTCAGCAACGTCAGCGGGACCGCCGCCGTGACGACCGTCAGCGAGTTCAGGGCGTAGCGACCGAGCGGCAACAGCCCGAAGATGGCCGAATAGTTCGCCAGCGTCGGCTCCGGCGGCCACAGCTCGAACCTGATCGGCGGCGGCAGCCCGGGCGGCCGAAGCGATGCCGAGAACATCCAGACCAGCGGCAGGATGAAGATCGCCGCCGCGCACGCCATCGCGACCGCCCGAACGACGGCACCTCTCCAGGCCTCCGCGCCCGTCCCCAGGCCGAAGCCGTCGAGCGAGCGCCGGTCGGGGATCGACGCGCTACGCAACGGAGGCCGCTCGCCAGCGCTGGGACGCGCCGACCTGAAGCGCCACGATCAGGCCGGTCGCCACCAGCATGACCAGCATCATCGCCGCCGCGTAGCCGAACCGCTGGTACTCGGCGGCGTTCAGGTAGATCCAGTACGGCAGGTACGAGGTCGCGTAGTACGGTCCGCCCCTGGTGACGATGACCGCCGCGACGAAGTTCGCCTGGAAGCTCCAGATGGTCGAGCGGATCGCCAGCAGCAGCAGGAACGGCGCCAGCAGCGGGAGCGTCAGGAGCGAGAAACGCTGCCAGGCGCCTGCCCCGTCGATCGCCGCCGACTCGTGCAGCTCGCGCGGGACGTCCTGCAGGGCGGCCATCAGCAGGACGAACCCTTCGCCGATCGTCCAGGCCAGCATCACGACGACGGCGATCTGCGCTGCCGTCGGGTCGAGCAGCCAGCCCGTCGGTCGCGCGCTGCCCGGCACCGTCCCGTCGAAGCTGCCGGTGAACAGGACCATCAGGCCGTTGAGCGGGCCGTAGAGCGGGTTGAAGATGTGGAGCCAGAGGAGCGCGTACGCCACGTCCGGCACGACAGTCGGCAGGTAGACGGCGGCACGCGCGAACGTGACGCCCCGACAGCTCCGGTACAGCAGCAACGCCAGTCCGAGCGCGCCGGCCACGCGCAGCGGCACCGCCAGGACGACGAACACCACCGAGGCCCGGAGCCCGTTCCAGAACTCGTCATCCTGGAGCATGCGCCGAAAGTTGTCGAGGCCGATCCAGCGCGGCGGGCTGAGCGCATCGAAATCGGTGAACGCCACGCCGGCCGCCAGCAGCGCTGGCACGACGTACAGGAGCGCCAGGCCGGCCAGGTACGGCACCAGCATGAGCACGAGTTGAAAACGGTACACCGATCAGGCCCGCCGAGTAGCGAGGCGTCAGTATAGCGCGACGGTCACACGCGTCGACCCCCGGGTGCTCGATTCAGCTACGATCCCGGCGCTACGTAATCGTGAAAAGGGGAGGCAGAGCATGAAGATCACCAGCGTTCGGCCGTGGATCGTCTACGGACCGCCCGAGGAGGCCGGCGGACGAGCCGCCGCCGGCGGCAGGCTGACCTACGTCTTCGTCCAGGTCGAGACCGACGAGGGCCTGACCGGCTGGGGCGAGATCACCACCTACCCCGGCCCGATCGCCAACCAGACGATCGCGGCCGCGATCCGCGAGCTCGACGGCCTGCTCAGAGGCGATGACCCGACCCAGGTCGAAGCACTCTGGCACAAGGTGTTCCGAGCGTACACCTACCTCGGGACGCGCGGCGCCGTCACGGCGATGATCTCCGGCGTCGACATCGCCTGTTGGGACATCAAAGCCCAGGCTCTCGGCGTCCCGATCTACGAGCTGCTTGGCGGCAAGATCCGCGAGAACGTCCCAATGTACACCCACTTCCACTATCACCCGACCGTCGAAGCGATGGTCGAGAGCGCGGTGACGGAGGTGGAGAACGGCTCGACCGCCATCAAGACCGACCCGTTCTCGGCCGCTGGCGGCGTCCCGAACGGCACCTACATCGACGGCGAGATCGACCGGAGCGTCGAGAACCTCGGCGTCAAGATGATCGAGGGCATCCGCAAGGCGATCGGCCCGGACGTCCAGCTCCTGATCGACGCCCACGCCCTTTACAACGTCCCGACCGCCGTCCGCCTGGCCACCCGCCTTGCGCCGTACGATATCTTCTGGTTCGAGGAGCCGTGCCCGCCAGAGAGCTACGACGCCTTGCAGTCGGTTCGCAACCAGGTGCCGACCCGGATCTGCGTCGGCGAGCGGCTCTACACTCGCTTCGAGTTCCTGCCGGTCCTCAACCGCCACCTCACGGACTACGTCATGCCGGACGTCACCTGGACCGGCGGCATCTCCGAGCTGAAGAAGATCGCGACGCTGGCCGAGACGTTCTACATCCCGATCTCGCCGCACGACGCCAGCGGCCCCGTCAACCTGATGGCCGGCGCCCAGGTATCAATTTCCACGCCGAACTTCTACAAGCTCGAAGCCCGCCGCGTGAAGCTCGACTTCTACAACGCGTTCCTGGAGGAGCCGTTGAAGATCGACGGCGACGCGCTCGTCGTCCCGAACGTCCCCGGCCTCGGCGTCAAGCTGAACCTCGAATACCTGGAGAAGCACGAGGTCTAGAACAGCGCGATTCAGCATGCGACCTTCCGCACCGCGAGCGTGAGCGAGCGGACCTCCGGTTCGTCTGAGGTCGGTGTACATCACGGTATGATGGCCGGGTGCGATCCATCGCGCCCGGTCCAACCGAGCGGATCATTCTCGGGGGAGGTGAGCCGTGTCTACCCTTTTGCGTGACGGTGTCGTGCTCGCGTATGAGGAGGCCGGCGACGGAGCAGCGCCACCGCTCCTCTTCGTTCACGGCCTGGCCTGCGACCGGAGCTACTTCGCGCCCCAGGTCGAGCACTTCAAGCGGACGCATCGGACGATCGCCGTCGACCTGCGCGGCCACGGCGAAAGCGACAAGCCCGAACAGGCGTACACCGTAGAGGCATTCGCGGAAGATCTCGCCTGGCTCTGCGAGCAGCTCCGGGTTGAGAAGCCGGTCGTGGTCGGGCACAGCATGGGCGGCGTCGTCGGGTTGGTGCTCGCCGAGAAGCACCCGGACCTGCCGGTGGCGGTCGTGATGGTGGACATGCCGACTGCCGCCCTCAGCGGGCCACCCCAGGGCTCCGACCCGAGGGTCCGCATCCTGGAGGGACTGCGCGGCCCCGAGTATGCGCAGATCGCCCGGCGCTTCGTGGAGGGGATGTTCCTGCCGACCGACGATCCCGCGCGCAAGGCCCAGATCGTCGAAGGCATGACCTCCGCGCCCCAGCACGTCTTCTGCTCGGTGATCGAGCACGTCTGGAGCGCCGACCTCACGGCAGCGGCGGCCGGCTGCACGGTGCCGGCCCTCTACATCCAGGCTGCTGCTCCGCGTCCTGAGCTGGACCGCCTCGCCGAGCTCTGTCCAAAACTGGTCGTCGGGCGGACGGTCGGGGCCGGCCACTTCAACATGCTGGAGGTGCCGGAGCAGGTCAACGCCATGATCGAGCGGTTCGTCGTGACCTCGGGAATCTAGAAGCTGTGTGAGAACGTCAGGCTCTTGCGAGACGGCGGGCCATGATGTGGGTCATGGTTGCAGGTTCACCTGTGACCGTGCGCCTTCTAACACACTGCTAACACTCGTCATACGGGGCTCTTACGGGCCGGCCGATACAACTCACGCTAGACAACCACGGTGCGCGGTCCGCATGTCTCGCCGACGCGCGCATCACCGCACCGCACCGGAGGTGCCGATGAGCCATCCAGAAGACCAGCCCAGCACCGAGTCCGAAGCGCCATCTCAGGCTGCCGAGTCGCAGGATGACGGCCCGCTGTCGCTCGAGGCCCAGCTCGCGCAGGCGCAGAGCAAGGCCGATGCGTACCTCGACCTGGCCCAGCGCGCGCAGGCCGACTTCCTGAACTACAAGCGGCGCACCGCCCAGGAGCTGGAGCAGAAGATCCGTGATGCTAATGGTGGACTGCTCACCCAACTCCTGCCGGTCATCGACGACCTTCAGCGCGCGCTCGCTAGCATCCCCGCCGACCTCGCGGACCACGCCTGGCCGAAGGGCATCTCGCTGATCGGTCAGAAGCTTCAGCACATCCTTCAGCAGCAGGGCCTGGCGGAGATCGGCGGGGAGGGCGACCGCTTCGACCCGCACGTCCACGAGGCCGTCGCCTACGAAGAGCACCCGGTCTACGACGAGGGGCAGGTCGCCAGCGTCTACCGCGTCGGCTACCGCCTCAACGATCGCGTTCTGCGCCCGGCCCAGGTGGTCGTCGCGCGGGGGTCGTCCAGGCCGCCGGCATCGGCCGGGGGTGAGTCCCGGTCGGTCGGCGAGGGTACGGTGCACCCCTAGAGAGCAACGAGGGGCGCGTCAGAACCAGCACTGATCGCACACACGTCTCGCCGTGGCTGAGCCGCGAGGTACGCACGGCACCAAGGAGGCAGAACCACTCATGGCAAAAGTCCTGGGCATCGACCTCGGCACGACGAACTCCGTCATTGCCGTGATCGAGGCTGGCGATCCGACCATCCTCGAGAACGCCGAAGGCAACCGCCTGACGCCGTCCGTTGTCGCCGTGAACCCGAAGACCAGCGAGCAGATCGTTGGTCAGGTAGCGCGCCGACAGGCGATCACCAACCCCGAGAACACGATCTTCTCGGTCAAGCGTTTCATGGGCCGCAAGTTCGCCGACCCTGAGGTCCAGGAGGCGCTCAAGCACGTCCCGTACACCGTCAAGGCCGCGTCCAATGGCGACGTACGCGTCGTGATGGGCGGCAAGGAGTATTCGCCGCCCGAGGTCTCGGCGATGATCCTGCGCAAGATGAAGCAGGACGCCGAGGCGAAGCTGGGTGAGACGATCACCCAGGCCGTCATCACCGTCCCGGCGTACTTCAATGACAGTCAGCGCCAGGCCACCAAGGACGCCGGCCAGATCGCCGGCCTTGAAGTGCTGCGCATCATCAACGAGCCGACTGCCGCCTCGCTGGCGTACGGCCTCGATAAGAAGGGCGCGGACGAGACGATCGCCGTCTACGACCTGGGCGGCGGCACGTTCGACGTCTCGATCCTGCGGGTCGGCGAGGGCGTCTTCGAGGTCGTCTCCACCAACGGCGACACCTACCTCGGCGGCGACGACTTCGACATGCGCATCATCGAGTGGGCCGTCGACGAGTTCCGCAAGGATCAGGGCATCGACCTGCGCCAGGACAAGATGGCGCTCCAGCGGTTGAAGGAGGCGGCCGAGAAGGCGAAGATCGAGCTTTCGACCACCCTCCAGACCGAGCTGAACCTCCCCTTCATCACCGCCGACGTGTCCGGCCCGAAGCACATGGCGCTCACGCTCACGCGGGCGCGCCTCGAGCAGCTCACGGCCGATCTCGTGGAGCGGACTGTCGGTCCGTGCCGCGCGGCCCTGCGCGACGCCGGCCTCGAGCCGAGTCAGATCCACGAGGTCGTGCTGGTCGGCGGCCAGACGCGTATGCCGGCCGTGGTGGAGCAGGTGAAGAAGCTGTTCGGGAAGGAGCCCCACAAGGGCGTCAACCCAGACGAAGTCGTGGCGGCCGGCGCGGCGATCCAGGCGGGCGTCCTCCAGGGCGACGTCAAGGACATCCTGCTGTTGGACGTCACGCCACTGACGCTCGGCATCGAGACGCTGGGCGGCGTCAGCACCCCGCTGATCCCGCGCAACACCACGATCCCGACCAGCAAGGGCGAGACCTTCACGACCGCCGCGGACGGCCAGACCTCCGTTGAGGTGCACGTCCTCCAGGGCGAGCGCCCGATGGCGGCCGAGAACAAGTCGTTGGCGCGCTTCATCCTGGACGGCATCCTGCCGGCCCCGAGAGGCATCCCGCAGATCGAGGTCACCTTCGACATCGACGCGAACGGCATCTTGAACGTCTCGGCGAAGGACAAGGCCACAAGCAAGGAGCAGAAGATCGTCATCCAGGCGAGCTCCGGCCTCGCCAAGGACGAGATCGATCGGATGGTCCGCGAGGCCGAGGCGAACGCCGCCGAGGACGCGAAGCGGCGTGAGGAGATCGAGGAGCGGAACCGCGCCGACAGCCTGGCGTACCAGGCCGAGAAGATCGTCCGCGAGAGCGGAGACAAGCTGCCGCCGGAGCTGAAGACCGAGGTCGAGGAGAAGACGAAGGCGCTTCAGGACGCGCTCAAGGAGAACGACATCCCCAGGATGCGCGAGGCGCAGACCGCTCTCCAGGACGCCTTGAACCGTGCCGGTCAGGCGGTCTACACCGCGCAGCAGCAGGCGGAGGCAGCCCAGGCCGGCGCGGATGGCCAGCCCGGCCCTGATGGTCAGCCGGGTGCCGGCGGCCAGCCGGGCGGTGGCACCCGACCGGGTACAGTAGAGGGCGAATTCCGCGAGGTCTAGTGTTTTTGCCCCTCACCCCCTACCCCCTCTCCCGCGCGGGAGAGGGGGTAGGGGGTGAGGGGGGAGCAAAATCAGAGGAGGGTCATACATGGCCTGGTCATTGAAGCCGATGGGCGATCGAGTGGTCGTCAAGCCGAAGGGCAAAGAGGAGCAGACACGTGGCGGGATCATTCTTCCCGACACGGCCGGCGAGAAGCCGCAGCAGGGCGACGTGTTGTCGGTCGGCCCGGGGCGGCTGCTTGACAACGGCAAGCGCGTCGAGCTCGACCTGAAGGTCGGCGACACCGTGCTGTTCGCGAAGTACAGCGGGACCGAGTTCAAGCTCGAGGACGACGACTTGCTGGTGCTGAGCGAGCGCGACATTCTGGCAGTTATCGAGAACGGTCAGTAAGGAACGAGGAGAGGAGCAGTATGCCCGCGAAGGATCTGGTCTTCGACGAGTCGGCACGCCGACAGCTCAGGGCTGGCATTGACGCCCTGGCCAACGCCGTCAAGGTCACGCTCGGCCCGCGTGGCCGCAACGTCGCCATCGACAAGAAGTGGGGCCCCCCCACGGTCACCCATGACGGCGTCACGGTAGCGAAGGAGATCGAGCTCGAGAACCCCTTCCAGAACATGGGCGCCCAGATGCTGAAGCAGGCGGCGACCAAGACGAACGACGTCGCCGGCGACGGCACCACCACCGCGACGATCCTGGCCCAGACCATGGTGAACGAGGGCCTCCGAAACGTCACCGCCGGTGCGAACCCGATGCTGATCAAGCGCGGCATCGAGCGGGCGACGGACGTGGCCGTGGCTGAGATCAAGCGGCTGGCCGTGCCGGTCAAGGGCCGTGAGGACCTGGAGCGGATCGCCGCCATCTCGGCGAACGACGCCGAGATCGGCAAGCTGTTCGCCGAGGCGATGGAGAAGGTCGGCAAGGACGGCGTCATCACCGTCGAGGAGAGCAAGACCCTCAAGCTCGAGGTCGAGTACACCGAGGGTATGCTGTTCGACCGTGGCTACATCTCGCCGTACTTCATCACCAACCCCGAGCGGATGGTCGCCGAAATCGACGAGCCGTATATCCTGATCACCGAGAAGAAAATCAGCTCGGTCCAGGAGATGCTGCCGGTCCTGGAACAGCTCGTCCAGCAGGGGCGCAAGGAACTGGTGATCATCGCCGAGGACGTGGACGGCGAGGCGCTGGGCACCCTGGTCGTCAACAAGCTGCGCGGCGTCCTGAACATCCTTGCTGTGAAGGCGCCGGGCTTCGGCGACCGCCGCAAGGAGATGCTCCGCGACATCGCCACCCTGACCGGCGGCCAGGTCATCTCCGAGGAGCTGGGCAAGAAGCTCGACAACACGTCGATCAACGAGCTCGGCCGCGCCCGGCGGGTGGTCTCGAACAAGGACGAGACGACGATCGTCGAGGGCCACGGCTCCGAGGACGAGATCAAGGCCCGGATCAATCAGATCAAGGCCCAGATCGAGGAGACCACCTCGGACTACGATCGTGAGAAGCTCCAGGAGCGCCTCGCGAAGCTGTCCGGCGGCGTGGCCGTGGTGAAGGTCGGCGCGGCGACCGAGGTCGAGCTGAAGGAGAAGAAGGCTCGCGTCGAGGACGCGCTCCAGGCGACCCGCGCGGCCGTCGAGGAGGGCGTGGTCCCGGGCGGCGGCGTCTCGCTCCTTTCGGCGGCGCGGGCGCTCGACGAGCTGAAGCTCGACCCGGACATGCAGGTTGGCGTCGAGATCTTCAAGCGCGCGCTCGAGGAGCCGACTCGCCAGCTGGCGAACAATGCCGGCCTGGAGGGCTCGGTGATCGTTCAGGAGCTGAAGGAGCGCCAGAAGAAGGACGTGAACATCGGCTTCAACGTCTCGACTGAGATGTACGGCAACCTGATCGATGAGGGCATCATCGATCCGGCCAAGGTGACCCGCTCGGCGCTGGAGAACGCGGCCTCGGTGGCCGGGATCATCCTGACGACCGACGCGCTGGTGACCGAGAAGCCGGAGAAGGCACCGGCGGCTCCGGCCGGCGGCGGTATGCCGGACTACGACTAACTCGCGTTCACACCCACGACCCCGCACGCCCTCTCCCGCTGGGAGAGGGCTGGGGTGAGGGTTCAGAAGCGCCCCCGGGGAGTCTCTCTGGGGGCGCTTCTTTGTGTCTCTCGTTCGCTCCGCGAATCCGGTACGATGTAGTGAATGCAGACCGGGAAAGGGTGGAGGCCGCGCATGTCGCTCAATGTGTCGGAAATCTACCGCACGATCACGACACTCGAAGCTGAAGCGGCCCGACTCCGACGCGTTGCAGCAGAGGCCGCGACGGTCGCCGATCTCATGAGCGTCGGCCTGACGCTGCCGTCAGAGGTGGTCGTTGCCTGCCCTGGCATCATCGTCGAGTACCTGCGTGCGCACCCGGACCTGGTGCCTCTCGTCGGGGAGATGGCCACCGCTCTGGTCGATGAGTTTCGCGGCGAGCACTCCCAGATCGAGCTTGTTCTCTATCAGGATCCCGAGATCGATGACCGCCAGCTCACGTTCTACGTTCGCTTGCCCCTTTATAATGCGACGCTGATCCCTCGCCTGCATGCAGTTTCAGAGCGCGTGGATAGCCTCTTCCCTCCGACGCCCGACTGGGTGCTCGTGACGACGGACTACCGTCCCATCCAGTAGGAACGCGTGTTCGACTGGCGCGACAATCTCGGGCTTGCACGAACTTTCGGAACCGGCGTGCCGGGAACGTCGGTGTCAGTTCAGATATCGGAAGCTTCCGATCGCTGTGCCGTGGGACGTGCGTATTACGCAGCATTCGGGCATGCCAGAGCATATGCGATTCGTCGCCTCGGTTTTGTGTCTACCGGGACTGCCGCCGATCATGGCCGACTGGCGGCTCATTACCGCGCGAACGGCATGAGGTCCGTGGCAGTTAGCCTTGGAGACCTGCGCCGATGGTGAAACGCGTGCGACTACGACGATGTTGTAACGAGTTTGCCGACGATGGTCAGCGATGCGCTGAAGGAGTCCGCCTCGGTGATTCAGCGCCTCTAGATCCGGGCCTGCCACTCCTCCAGCGCCGAGGTCAGCGAGAGCTCCAACCATGCCAGGAACCGATCGTCCTGAGGCGGGCCGCCGCTGTACGTGAACTCTCGCCTCGCTCCGAGGATCGACGGCCGTGCGACGTCGGCCGCTGCCGCGCCGCCGTCTGAGGCGTCCGACGTCGTGAGAAACAGCACCACGGCCATTACGCCCGCTCGCGATTCCTTGTGGTGCAGGGAGACGACGACCTGCCAGCGCTGCGCATCGGCAGTGGCGCCCGGCAGCTTGACGGCCACCCATCGCTTATACTGGCCCAGGTCAGGCGAGTAGCGGTAGACGCTGCCAGCGTGGACGATCTGCTCTCGCCAGCGTCCACGAGCTCCCGTCGCCATCTTGATCTCGAGATCGTCCGAGACGATCCAGGCATGCAGTTCTGAAGGAAGACCAGGGATCGCTTCGACGAATGCCCTGGTGAGCTGCCCTGCTACGTCTCGCAGTTTCGTGCCGGCGAGCTTTCGGTAGTGGTCGGTAAGCAGGCGGAGGCTCCGCTCGTCGTGGACGACATATCGCTTCGCCGCATTGGCCGCGGCAGCGGCGATCGCCCCGATGTCCCGGCCGCGCGCGGCCCGAACGATGGTGATCGCCTCGTTCAGATCGCCTGAGACGACGTTGGCGAACAGGTCGACCAGCGGCTTCAGATCGCCCGCGTCGGCCTCGGAGAGCGCGTCGGCGTACGCATGACGATGCGCGTCGTCGCGCATCACCAGCGGCACGCATCCGGCTCTGAGGAAGACGATCGTCGCGAGCAGATGCGCCAATCGTCCGTCGGTAGCCTGGAACGGGCACAAGTACGTAACCCGGTGATGAAGCCAGGCCGCCTCGATTTCAGGAGCGACCCCGAGCGCCAGGTGGCGCTGGTGCATCTCGATGAGGCGATCTGCATCGTCCCCGACGCCGTCTCGCCGACCGTCCTCACGGAGCGGGTGGTCGAACGCCATCGGAGCGTTCGGCACGCGATCCCAGAGCTCGCGCCGGGTCTTTGCCTGGAGCGATGCGCCACGCGGGCCCACCGTATCCGACTGCGTCTGGCTCCTCGTCAGCAGCTGATGGAGCTCCCTCACGAACGGCAGGCTCAGAGGACGGTGTGAATGTGCGTAGCTGCTGGCCAGATCGAACGCCGCCCGCTGATTTGCGATCAGTCGCGCGGTGTCGTCGGCGATCCCGCCGGCGAGTCGCAAACGCTCGACGGCACGAGGACCGGCCTGTCCGAGCGCGTCAACGGTGTCCCTGCCGAGCGAGTACAGCCGCCCAACGATGCCGGCCTCGATCGCCCAGATGGCCGCGAGGCGCTCCGCGTGCTGCCGGACTCGCTCAGGGTCGGCCGCGAACTGGCACTCCTGCTGCCACTGTCGGAGCAGGTCGCCAAGGTCGGGGCGAGCAAGACCCGCCCAATCCGTGGGGAGGTCGGCGATTGGACGCCAGGTCTGCGAAACCATCGGACCCGCTCCCCCGGCTCTGCGAGAGCGGCATGTTCGACTCGACCGTCGACGGTGCCCCATCCCATTGTAGAGCCCGGCGTCCCTGGTGTCGATAGCCCCCTGGGCGCCCCCAATCCGTGAGTAGCTTCGAGTAGGCTTCACCTGGAGGGTGAAGCGATGCGGAGGCCGCTGGCGAACGCGCTGGACATCGATCTCGCGGGTGGGTTGACCGATCAGGTGACGCCGCACGCGGG
>Ga0209382_10007179_pt1 | contig 14244 bp, 13 predicted proteins | sample SoiMetdeltSBSDD5_FD_187599 | JGI IMG/M metagenome (GOLD analysis project Ga0209382, IMG submission 187599) | Bulk soil microbial communities from a Populus tree surrounding site in Tennessee, USA - Soil MetaG P. deltoides SBSDD5 (SPAdes) (version 2) | ecosystem: Environmental > Terrestrial >... | reverse complement strand
GCCCCTTTTTAAATAAGTGGATCGAGAGTAATCTGGAAATCTTTCTTTTCGTGATGGGAGCTGTCAGCGCAACTCTCTCCAACGCTTGGACTTCGGAGGTTGTCCACGAAGGGTTTGTTGCGCCGATCAACATCACCCTAGCCGTTCTCGTGGCGGGGGTGCTCTTTCACTATACGCGAAGGCTCGTCGACAGGGGAATGCGACGCGTGCTGATCACTGTTCCTCTTCCTGCCATCGTGTGCGCAGGGATTGTGATCCTGGGTCTACTCTCAAGCATCATCTCAGCCATCATAGCGGCCTTGCTCTTGGTGGAGTTCATCACGGTTTTACCGCTGCACCGGCGCCCCGAGGTTAACTTGACGATTATCGCCTGCTTTGCAATCGGTCTCGGCGCAGCCCTAACCCCCTTAGGAGAGCCGCTTTCCACCATCGTGGTGTCCAAGCTAAGCGGTGAGCCCTATCACGCTAGCTTCGGTTACTTGGCTGAACTTCTGGCCCTCTACGTAGTTCCAGCGGTCATCGCCTTGGCCGTAAGTGGAATGTTTTTCGTGCGCCAAATTACGGATGATACGGAAGCCTCTCTCGCCGCCGAGGAGAAGGAAGAAAAGCTAAGCGACGTCTTTATACGCGCGGCGAAGGTCTATGTTTTCGTCATGGCGCTGATCTTTCTGGGCGCAGGCTTCAAGCCCCTCATCGACGCCTATCTGATAAAAATGCCCTCCCAAGTCTTGTTCTGGGTGAACATGGTATCGGCCGTCTTGGACAATGCAACACTCGCCGCAGCGGAGATCGGCCCATCACTTAGTGAGACGCAGATTAAGAGCGCGTTGTTAGGGCTGCTGATTTCGGGCGGGATGCTCATCCCGGGGAATATTCCCAACATCATTGCCGCTCACGCGCTGCACATCAAAAGCACCGAGTGGGCTCGTCTGGGTGTACCGCTGGGCCTGATCCTCATGGCAGGAACCGCATTCCTGTTGTCGTTAGGGTGGATCTAACCGCGATCAAGTCTTCGCAACGTAATCTCAAGGATAGTTCTTTAGGTTTTGCCATGCGACTTCAGCAATGCACCAAATTGCTTGTGCAATTTGTTGAGCTTCGGCGGGATCATGTACTGACAGTAGGGCTGGTAAGGATTATTGGCATAGTATTTCTGATGATAGTCTTCGGCTTCGTAGAACTCCCCCAGAGGTTCCAGTGTGGTAACGACTGGTTTACCAAAAGCTTTTGAGTCGTTTAGTTCCTTTATGAAAGCTTCCGCTTCCCGCTTTTGTTCTTCAGTGGCATAAAAAATCGCCGAACGGTACTGCGTGCCGACGTCATTGCCTTGACGATTAAGGGTCGTCGGGTCGTGGCTCGCGAAAAATACCGTAAGCAGATCCTTGAAGGCGATTTCTCCAGGATCGAACTCAATTTTGATGACTTCGGCATGCCCCGTGCGACCTCCACAAACTTCTTCGTAGGTGGGATTTTTTGTGCTTCCGCCAGCATAGCCGGACACGACCGATTTCACGCCACGCAGTTCATCAAACACCGCCTCCGTGCACCAGAAACAGCCGCCGCCAAAAACAGCAACCGCTGATATCGGATCGTTCATTGCTTACCTCCTAATTCCTGATTACCTCTCTCGTTGTCGTCGCTTTCGTCATCACTGGGAAGTCGCACTCTTTGACTCGTTGGGAAGTTCCCAATATCAAACCAAACCGTCGTTGTAGTTGGATTTGGGCACAAAATTAAAAAAATGGCCCGAGCCCTCGATAATCCGCTGGCAATGTGGCGTGCCCGCCGGAATATTTACGCCCACTGGGCTCTCAACAACAACTTTCTCGCCGCCGATCACAAATTCGATCTTGAGGCCGGTAAGATCTGACCCGGTTCCAATCGCGATATGCTGGGTGTCGCAGTTGTGCGTGTGCTTGTCGACGTAATTACCCTGCGTCGGCTGGACGTCGGAGACGCTGCGGACTACGGTGTAAAAGCCTGCCTCGGGCTTGAGCTTGCCGTCGACGAAAACATAGCGCACTCCCGGTGCTGCATCAGTGTGATATTTGATCTCGGTCGTCGGACGCACGTCGGGTTTGATAATGTAACTCGCAAACTTCGCGGCTTCTCTGTTTCCCTTCTCTAAGTCAGGTTGCTTATCTTCATGTGTGTAACCGCGGTTTCTGAACAGGACCGTCACCGTCCCCGCACCGCGGGTGACTTTATACTCGTGGACCGCACCGGTAGGAATATAGACGCACGCAGGCGAAACGATCTTGTGCACCCGTCCTTCGAAAATGATCTGGCCTTCCAGACCAGTTAGGTCGGGATTATTGCCGATGAAGTAATAGAACTCGTCGGTGTTGTGAAAGTGGGGCACTTGATAGTCCGGTACGTTCGGCGGCAGATCTTTGGCTTCGTGGATCGCGACATAAATGTCGGCGTCCGGGTGTGAATCACGGTTGATAAAAATGTGCCTTTTGACCGGCAGCTCGATACGCTCGCGCAGCGGCCGCTTTTCCTCGAACTTTCCGCCGATAACCCCCGGTCGCGCTTTGACAATGTATTTTCCAATAGTCATCTGCGTCTCCCAATCATTCTCCCATTACTTTTTTCATCCGCTCGATGATTTCCGGCGGCTGATTGATAACCTCTTTGGCCAGAGCTTCCAGCCTTTCACCGCTGACGGGAGTTATCTCCCACTGCCGTTTGTTTGCATCCGCAACGAACTCCGGATCTTTAAGCATCTGCGTATAGGCCTCGCGTAGAATCTTGACTCGGTCTGTAGGAATGCCTGGAGTCGCCAAGATCGGCCGACCAAAAGCCCCCGGGCCCAGCACGACTCGTGCTAAACGTCTTTTTGCCTCTGTTCCTTTTTCTTGGTCCATCAACTCCCAGATCGTCGGCGTGTCTGGCAGTCTATGATTTCTCTTGTCCCCCGTCTGCACAAGGAACCGCACAAAACCATTTTTGGCCCAGGTTCGACCAGGTTCACGACCAAAAAAAGCGCTGATCGTTGTCCCGCGGCAGTGAACTTCGTTTTTTTCCACGGCCACATCCACGTCTGCTGCCCCTGGATATCCAGTGACCATGTTAATCTTCAGGCTAAAAATCTCCTCGAGCAGTTTAGGAATATAGAAGCCCGTGCTGCCAACTCCTGAGGCACCGCAGCGCGGAGGTTCGCTGGCTTTGCGCAGATCGAGCAGCGTCTTGTAGGGCTGATCCGAGCGAAGGAAGAACAACTCGTCGTTTTCTTCTGGCGTTCCAATCCAGGTGAATTTGCCCCAATCAAACTGAACTTCTTTGCGGCCCAGAAGCTGGGCGAAATAAATTGGCGCTGTGACCGCTCCAAGAGTCAGCCCATCTGGTTTAGCCACACTATAGACATAGTTGGCCGCAGTTATGGATCCGCCACCGGGCATATTCTGCACGATAATATCCGGCTTCCCGGGAATCTGTTTGGGCAGGTAATGAGCGACCACGCGGGCGTAGAGATCGCTAGCTGCGCCGGTGGAAGCGCCGACGACAATTTTCATCTGTTTACCTTTGTAGAAATCGCTCTGCGCCTGAAGCGGCGGCGTAAAACAACTCACATAGACTATTAGAAAAATGACTCTTCTCATTCGGTTCATCTCCGCCGCTTGCTGGCATACTTCGCCTCGAGCGTGCTCAGCTCCATCATACCCGTCGCATCCCAGCTCCACTTCTTGCCGCCGGTAAACGGCGTATCAGGATGTGCGACGATAAACTCTTCCCATGCTCGAATACCGTCCCTTTTAAAAGCCTGCAAGAAAGACCATGCCGACGCTTTGAGAACCTGGTCGGGAAGGAACGTGTACCAAGCCGCGGTGAGGTGTAACACTCGATGCTCTGCCAACGTCAGAGCTTTGGGCAATTGACCTTTCATGGCCGAGAATGGTCCCCTTATCACTTTGCGAGCGCGCTTGATCTCGTCGACGGAATGGGGCGCTTCGAACTGCACCCAATCGACGCCCCCCTCCTTTTCATAAAGCCGAAGCCTTTTTAGCGTCTCTGCTATGCCGCCGTTCACAGCGTTGCGGGCATAACACTGCGCCATAATCACAAAGTCCGGATCAATTTCATTTTTCGCGTCCACTGCCGCGCGATAGCGTGCCACGGCCTCCTCGCGCGAGACGACGGAGATACCGGCGGACATCGTCCGCCGCTTCTGCTCCAAGGGTTGATCGTCAAGGCGCAACCCCGCAAGTCCCGCATCGATGCACTCACGTACTAGCCGGCGCACCGCCATGATCCCGCCATGCCCCGTATCGCCATCGAGGATGACCGGAATCTTCACGCTGCGGGCGATCCACTTCGCAATCTCAACGCACTCCGTCATAGACAGTATGCCGAGATCGGGAAGCCCCGTGTAGTTACCGCCGGTAATGCTCGTGCCGACGAAACAGGCCTCGACCCCATTGGCCTCCATGATCTTCGCGTGAAAAGCATTAGGAGCACCAAGGACGGCGAGGACCTTATTTTTCCGTCGCAGGAGCTGCCGCAATTTTGTTGTGGGTCTCATCCCGCGTAACGCCCATAATAACGGGCGGCATTGTCCCAAAGGAGCTTTCGCATGTGATCCGCTTTAAGGTTCCAACCGAAAACCGTATCCACGGCAACCGGAAACCAGCTTTCGCCGTGCGGATAGTCCGAACCGAACATCAGAATATGAGGACCCAGGAGATCGATGACCATCTGAGTGAGCGCTGCTCCCTCGGAGACCTCGATGCTTTGAAAATAGCGACCGCCGGTCACATAATCGCGAATCGTTTGGCTTAGCTGGGGCAAAGCTTCAGGACAGAGCTTGGTGTGTTCTTCTAACCGATTCACCCAGGCCGGCAGCCATCCATGACCGGCCTCCAACGTCCCGACTCGAATATTCGGATAGCGATCCATGATCCCGGCGCCGATTATCGCGGCCATGTTACGCTGGCCGCACCAGGGATGGGCCGCCGACCTTTGCAACCATAAATTATCCCAAGAGTCCAAACCGCCGGGCGCATAGGGCGGCATCACCGTGAAGGTGTGCAACGCAATGGATAAGTCGTTATCGGCCGCGGCCTTCCAAACCGGCTCCAAGTCCGGATGATCCAGCGGAAACTGGTACGGAGCATAAACGAAGACTGCCAAGGGCCATGACTCTCTTGCACAACGGTGGAGCTCAGCCAGAGAGCCGCTAACGTCCCGCGCGGAGATGAGAATCACGCCTTTCAGACGACTGGGAAACGCTGCGCAATAAGTTGCCATCCAGCGATGATAGGCTTCATAGATGGCCGTCTCCAAACTCACATCTTCGATCGTAGTCCAGGCACCGAACCAACCGGAGGGAAGCATCAGATTGACATCGACTCCCTCGATATCCATGTCTTTGATTCGCACCATGGGGTCCCGCTCACAGAGCGGATTAGGCTTGCCATGCCGATGCCTTTTATAGCCCCGCATATAATCTTGATTCTCGGGAGCTTCCTCATTGGCTACCCCGAGCCGGCGCTTATAGTGACGTGTACCCATAAGATAGGTGACCGCACCCTCTTTGTTCTTTGTCTTGTGTCGCTCAAACTGGGCAAGCTTTGTGCGTGCTGCGGCTGAAAGGTAGGGTTCGAGGAGATCCGCATCGGGTCTGACGTGCGTATCCGCGTCAAAGATTTTAAAGCCGTTTCGCATAGTGTCAGACTCCTCCCCCGGATCTAGGCAGCCGAACTGGAAACATCAAGAATTGAGGACTGAGAATCGATCATGGCCACGTCGCCTCACGCGATACTGAGCGTCTACTTAAAATGGTTAACACAGGGAAGATTTTGAGAGCAAGCTTGAAATTGCCAGCCAAACACCGCCTTGCAACTCCGTGACCCACTTTGTTATGTTCGACCGGGACTTAGCCTTAGAATACCGAGTCGAAGGGAGGAACAGGAATCATGCAAGAGCTGCATTTCAGGGAAGAGATCAACTGGCCGGATGGGTATCGCATGGCCGTCGTGCTCACATTTGACTTTCAGGGTGGTGAGGACGTGAAGCTGGACAAAAACGGAAAAATCAATCATGAGGAATGGACGCAGGGAGAATACGGACCGCAAACCGGGATCTGGAGAATTCTTCGAATCTTGGACGAGACCGGTGTGAAGGCGACGTTTCTGACCTGCGGCGCTATTGCCGAACGTTATCCCGAAGCGGTCAGGGCGATTGCCCAAAGAGGTCACGAGGTCGCCGGCCATGGCTATCATCATGAGGTCGCGCGCGACCTTACGCGCGACGAAGAGCGTGAAGTCATGCGCAGGACAATTGAAATGATCGAAAAGCGAGCCGGAAAACGGCCGGTGGGATGGCGCTCCTGCACGCAGAGTCCCAATAGCCTCGAACTCTTGATGGAACACGGATTTCTTTGGAACAGCAATTCATTCGCTCATGATCTTCCCTTCGTCTGGGAAAAAGACAATGGTATCCTGGCCGAGCTGCCCAGACACCCCTTCGGCGACGGCAGAATCTATACACACCGAGATTCCGGCAACCCGAATGACGCGGTCGTGATTTGGAAGGCTTTTTTCGACGAGCTCTACGAAGAGTCAAAAAACGGACCTACGTTTTGCCCTTTTCAGTTCCATCCTTACATTTCGAGCCGACCGGGTCGTGCCAAGGCGTTGAAAGAGATGATTCAGTATATGCAGAAACACGAGGGGGTTTGGTTCGCGCGCGGCAGCGAGATCGCGGAACTGACCCTCAAACTTGGGCAAGCGGCGCGAAAGACACACCTCAAAGAAGCCGTGGGTTCCTGACGCACCGAACTAGACACTTCGACCACCTTGATTTGAACACAGAGGCCCAACTCTTGCCGAGTCGGGCCTCTGTGTTCGTGCATCCCTCCGGTTTGCACTTCAGTTTCGCCTCCAATTCTTGACAACTACCTATGAACATGATTGTTCTTGAAATTCTGAAACCAAACGGAGGATTCTATGGCAAAGCTGTTGGTCGCCAGTGAGTTTATTGACTCGGAAAGCAAAGAAACCACCCCGGTCCGTAACCCGGCCACGGCCGAGGTAGTCGATTCGGTACCCAAAGGAACAGTCGCCGACATTCGTCGCGCTATTGATGTGGCGGCGAACGCTTTGAAAAAATGGTCCATAATAGCACCTTCCAAGCGCGGTTCTATATTGCTCCAAGCAGGGCATTTGATTCTTCAGCAGGAAAAGGAACTTGCGACTCTTCTTACCCGCGAGCAGGGTAAGCCGATGCGCGAGTCAATTCTGGAAATTCGCCGTTTCGTTCACACCCTGGATCATTACGGTGGGATGGCGAAGAGTCTCCGAACGGGAGCGGTGGTCCTCGATAACGGCCGTCATGGTTTGGTTCTGCGCAAACCTTTAGGGGTTTGTGGGGCGATTGTACCGTGGAACTTCCCAGTATCACTTATGGGTAACAAGCTCGGTCCAGCGTTATTGGCTGGAAACACAGTGGTTGTTAAACCGGCCGGCACCACTCCACTTACGGATCTTCGCGTCTGCGAATTGATCGACAAGGCGATTCAAGATGCCGGTGGTCCAAAGGGAGTTCTCAACGTCGTCACCGGCCCCGGAAGCGTGGTCGGTGAAGAGCTGCTGGTTAACCCCACCGTGCGCAAGATCGGTTTCACAGGTGCGACAGACACCGGAAGGCGGGTGATGCAGTCCGCTGCCAAGGACTTTAAGCACGTCACATTGGAGCTGGGCGGCAGCGATCCGATGATAGTCTGCGACGATGCGGATATGGACCGGGCGGTGAGCGCCGCTTCGGTGGGCCGTTTCTTTAATTGCGGTCAGGCCTGCTTAGCGGTGAAACGCCTCTACCTGTTTGACAACATCGCCGACGCTTTCGTAGAGAAGTTGGTTGAAAAAGCCAAGAAAATCAAAGTTGGGAACGGCTTGAGCAAAGACACCCTCATGGGACCGCTGCACACCAAAGAGCAACGCCAAGAGGTCGAAGAGCAAGTGGAAGATGCCGTGAAGCGCGGAGCCAAGGTCCTCTGCGGAGCCCAACAACCCAAAGGCGAAGAATACGACAAAGGGTTCTATTTACAGCCGACACTGGTGGCGAATGTCGACCCGTCCTCTCGACTCTTGCAGGAGGAGTGCTTCGGCCCGGCTCTCCCCATTGTTCGAGTCAAGAATCTTGACCAGGCCATAGAGCAGGCCAATAATTCGATCTTCGGTTTGGGTTCCTCCATTTGGACCCGCGACATTAATAGGGCTATGGCCGGAGCCGAGAGAATCGAGGCTGGATATACCTGGGTCAACTCCGCACAGATCATCTACGACGAACTGCCGTTCGGCGGTGTGAAGCAAAGCGGTTTGGGCAAAGAGCACGGCGAGGAAGCCATCGAACACTACACCGACTCCAAGTCCGTCGTCATCGCAACCGAGACCCAGTCGGAGATGGTTGGTGGCGAGTGAAGGCACGGCGAGGACAGAAGATCGAGGATGGACGACCCCAATCCTCGATTCCTAGGTAGCGCTACAAAAATGCCCATAAGACTTGACCTCCCTGATATTTACAATGCCGCCACGACCTTTGTCGACGATAATATCGTGCAAGGGCGTGGTCAACGCACTGCGATTTACTATCAGGATCAGAAGTTTACCTACCAAGAGGTCTACGAAAAGGTTAATCGCACCGGCAATGCCCTCAAGGAGCTCGGCGTGGAAATCGAGCACCGGGTGCTGCTGGTTTTGCCCGACTCGCCTGAATTTGCTTTCAGTTTCTTTGGAGCTATCAAGATCGGTGCCGTTCCTATTCCAACTAATCCATGGATGGCCGCCAAAGATTATGACTACTTGCTAAATGACAGTCGCGCGCGGGCGATCATCGTTCATGAATCGGTTCTTCCTGAAATCAAAAAGATCTGGGACAGCACCCATTTTCTTAAACATATCATCGTCGTCGGCAAGCCGATCGGTAAAGCGCTTTCCTACGAGAGTCTTATCGATAAAGCTTCCGATAAACTTGAGGCGGAAAGGACGAGCAAAGACGATGTATGCTTCTGGGCCTACACATCAGGCAGCACGGGCGCGCCGAAGGGTGCCGTTCATCTTCAGCACGACATGATCACGATCAGCGATTTGTTCGTGAAGCCGGTACTTAAAATGAACGAAACCGATTTATGCTTCTCAGCTTCCAAGATGTTCTTCTCCTACGGCTTGGGCAATTCGCTCTACTTCCCGTTCCGCTTCGGCGCCGCAACGGTTCTCTGGCCCGAAAAACCCGATCCCGAAAAAATCCTTCAGGTCATCGAGAAATATCGGCCCACTTTCTTTTTTTCCGTACCGACCCTTTTCGCTCGCTTCCTGCGCGTCGAAAAAAGTTATGATTTGAGCTCGCTTCGCACCTGTCTCTCCTCCGGCGAACCTCTGCCCCCGGCGATTTTCCATCAATGGAAGGAGCGCACCGGCCTGGAACTTTTGGATGTCGTCGGTTCAACAGAAGCTACTCATGATTTTTTGGCCAATCGTCCCGGCAGAGCGAAAGCGGGTAGCAGCGGAGAAGTAACCCCCGCGTTCGAAGCAAAAATCGTCGACGAAGAGGGACGCGAAGTGCCCCTGGGCGAAGTAGGAAATCTGATGGTCAAGGGCGACGCCAATTCGCCCTATTACTGGAATAAACATGAGCAAACCAAGCGAATGATGCAGGGCGAGTGGCTTAAAACCGGTGATACCTATTACCGCGATGAAGAGGGTTACTATTGGTACTGCGGTCGCTCCGACGATATGCTAAAAGTCGGTGGCCTTTGGGTTTCCCCGATCGAAATCGAGAATTGCCTGATGGAGCACGCCTCGGTTCTCGAAGCCGCGGTGGTCGGTGACCAGGACGCCGACGGCCTTCTTAAACCCAAAGCCTATGTTTTGTTGAAGAGCGAGTTCAAAGCGTGCGATGAGCTACGAATAGAACTCCAGTCCCACGTCAAGAGCAAACTCGTGCCGTACAAATATCCCCGCTGGGTTGAGTTTGTCGATGACCTCCCCAAGACTGTGACCGGAAAGATTCAGAGATTCAGATTACGCGGTGGCAAAAGCTGAGGATCGAAGACAGAAGATCGATCCTCAATCTTCCATCCTATAGTATTCGCCAAGGAGAGAGCATGCCTAGCATCAAAGAGCTAAAGGAAACGCTGGCTTATTCCTGCAACATTCTTGCTTATGAAGGCCACTGGGACAATATCCTGGGTCATGTGTCGGTTCGCATTCCCGGACAGGAACGTATCCTGATGAAGCCGCATAGTTTTGGTTTCGAAGAGATTCGTCCCCAACACATCATCGTCGTCGACTTGAGCGGCAAAAAGGTCGAGGGTAAATATGAGCGTCACTCTGAGGTCTTTATCCATACGGAGATTTATAAAGCACGCTCGGATGTGAACTGCGTCGTTCACTCGCATCCGCCTTATGCCACGGCGTTCGGCGCGCTCCGCCAGCCGCTTCGGCCCATTAGTCATGAAGGCAATATCTTTCATGATGGTCTACCGTTATTTGACTATACGACGGCGCTTATTCGGTCCGCCGAGCTGGGCAAGGAAGTAGCCAAAAGCCTTGGCAAATGCCGAGGCGTACTAATGAAAAATCACGGCTCGACGGTGGTGGGCGAGAGTATCGAGGTAGCGACGCTTTACGCTATATTTCTCGAGAAAGCGGCGCGCATTCAGCTAATGGCCACTGCTTCCGGTGACCCGTCCTGGACCAGCGAAGAGGAAGCGAAGATTAAATACGAGCAGATATACACGCCACACCGACTGGGCTCTATGTGGGATTACTTCGTTCGCCGGGCCAAAAAATCCCGTAGGTTAATATAGGCTAGTTCGTTGGGCTTTACTTTTAATTCGGGGCCTGGGGGCTATTTAGCGGCGAACTTCCTAAAAAAGCCTTCTTTTTCAAGCTCTGCAACAAAGCGCATATCGATAAAATCATCCGGTTTGGCTGCCTTCGCGGCAGGCTCCTTTTCAGCAACATCGGCGATAACGGCCTCCATTGCCTTCCGGCTCACGTAGGGCGGGTATTCTAGATATTGACGAAATTGATTGTAAGTGTCCTCCTGAATGTCCACGTCCTTCACCTTGAGCTGGTTCTGGATCATCTTTAGAGCCATCTCTTTGTTGGTTTTAAATAGGTAAACCCCCTCAGCATAGGAGCGGACAACGCGACGGACGATATCTTCATTGGCATTTATGTAGGAACGGCTCGTGCCAACACCAACGGAAACATACTCGGGCCCCTCCTTCGCCAAGTTCATCAGCTCATTGAGACCAGCTTTTCGTGCTCGGCTATTGGTTGGCGGAGATACTACTCCGGCATCAACCTGTCCTGCCATTAGCGCGGTTAAAATGTTGGGCACCTCCATCAACGGTAAAATCTGATAGTCCGAAGGTTTCAAGCCAGCCGTACCCAGGGCGAATAACGCAGACGTGTGGGTTGAGGAGCCGATACGGGTTATACCGATCTTTTTACCCCTAAGATCGCCAATTTTTTTGATTTCCGGTCGTGCCATGAGTGAAAACACCTGTCGATTCGTGGCTCCTGCAACTAACGCTATGTTCGCTCCCTTTATATCGGCCTGAACTTCGTTGGCACCATCCATAAAGGAAAACGCTATCTCGCCGGCCAGAATCGTCTGAATACCGCGAGAACTAGACGGTATATGGACGAGTTCAACGTCCAGACCATTTTTCTTGAATAGCCCTTCTTGCTGGGCCATGAACATCCCGCTTTGCGCTCCGGTGACGGCGGTCCAATTAATGCGCGTTTTGGTTTGCGCCCATGCGGGCGCAGAAACAAAGAATATGATGGCCGTCGCAAATGCATTAACGGATTGTCGTTTCATAATCTATTCCTTTGGCTTCCCCAGTTGGCTTCCAAAAATATGCTCCAAAGTACCAATTCGCTTTGGTAATTCAAGCGTTGGCAATTCGTGGTAAGCATGTTAGATAGGCGCCATGAGCAACAAAGTAACTCTTACCTTGGCATGCGGCGACTACGAGAGTATTCGAGCGCTGAAAGAAGGAACGGTCAAACCGGATGGAATCGAATTAACGGTTTTGACCGATATGACCTCGGATATCCGGCATTGGCGCATGATCCGTAATCATGAGTTCGATGTCGCCGAACTGTCCATGTCGAACTACCTGATGGCGAAATACATGGGACTGCCGTTTGCAGCAATTCCGGTTTTTCTCCACCGCCGATTTCGACATGGCTTTATTTTTCTAAACGCCAACAAGAACATTCGCAAACCGACTGACTTGGTCGGGAAAAAAGTTGGCCTGCGTAACTTTCAGGCGACGGCTAATCTCTGGGTTCGGGGTATCTTGGAGCATGAACATCAAGTGCCGCACAAAAGTATTCAGTGGTTCAAGCAAGATGAAGAAGAGGTGGAGTGGACCCCGCCGTCCGGCTTAAATATCCAGCGGGTTGCAGCGGAGAAAAACGTTGAGCAAATGCTGGTCGAAGGTGAGCTCGATGCCCTGATTCATCCGGAATTGATTAAACCCATCCTGAATAAAGATAGGCGAGTCACCCGGCTCTTTCCGGCTTATAGGGAACTCGAAATAGACTACTTCAAGCGCACCGGAATCTTTCCGATTATGCACACCACCGTTATCAAGCAGGAAGTAGTGAAAAAGTATCCCTGGGTACCGATCAATCTCATACAAGCCTTTGAAGATTCTAAAAAGGCCGCCTACAAGCGCATGGAAAATCCAAGGATTGTACCTCTAGCTTGGTTTCGTCATTTCTTGGAAGAGCAAGACGAGATCCTCGGCGCGGATCCATGGGTTTACGGTCTCGGCGATAGCAATCGGAAGAACCTGGAGACATTGATGCAGTATTCCCAGGAACAAGGATTGCTCGGTAGAAAAATGTCTCTGGACGAGTTATTCATCAACACGGCGGAGCATTCGTAACCAGGCACTCGCGCCTATTGTCACCGGAGGAGAAAACTATGTTTGGGAAAGGCGTCCACCAGGAAGAGGAAGGGTTGTTGCGCGACATAATTCGCAGCATCAATAAGAAAATCGACTACACGGCTCGGGAAGGCGAAGGCACACGATTCACGCTTCACTTTAAACTACGGGGGCATGAAACCGATGTCTTGCTTGACCTCGAGGACCTCAAAGTAGCCAAAACCGATATGGCCAAGCGGCATCAAGTACGCCAGAAAATCAAGGCGCGCTACGACCACCTTGATAAATCGCGGTATGGCGATGACATCTTAGGACTCAAATCTGCAAAACTTTTGCGGGCATCGCCAAAACCTGAACCCACACAGCAACGAGGTTTTGGTCGATCACCTAGGAGGTAATACCGACTTCGGTAACAGGGAGCCTTATGGAAAAAGCAACGCTAGTCCGTCGTTATTTAAGTGAAAAAGGGCAATTGGTTATGCCCGGTGTGTTCGATGCGTTGAGCGCAAAAATCGCTGCCCGAGCAGGTTTCGAAGTGATTTTCATCACCGGCTATAGTGTTTCTGCCACGTTACTGGGTGAACCCGATTTCGGTTTGCTTACTCAAACTGAAGTCGTCAACGCGGCCCAACGGGTTTGTTCCGTTGTCGATACACCCGTAATCGTGGACGCAGATACGGGTTATGGCAACGCCATAAACGTGATCCGGACTGTTCACGACCTCATACGTGCCGGAGCCGCCGGGATGTTCTTGGAGGACCAAATCTGGCCTAAACGGTGCGGTCACATGAAAGGGAAGCTGGTAATTCCGGTCGACGAGCAGCTAAAGAAACTACGAGCAGCGATTGAGGCTAGAAACGATAGCGACTTCTATATCGTTGCTCGAACAGACTCCCGCCAGGCCCTCGGTTTGACCGAGGCTATTACTCGTGGAATTGCTTTCAATGAGGCTGGAGCCGACGCTGTTTTCGTAGAGGCGCCGGAGAGCAAAGAGGAGATGAAGGAAATAGCCAATCACGTGCCGGGTCCGCTGGTTGCAAACATGCTGGAGCGCGGCGTAACGCCCTTGATGGGGCCGCAAGAATTGAAAGAACTGGGCTTTGATCTTATTGTCTGGCCTCTTGCGCCACTTTACTCGGTCGCCAAATCGTTAACCGAAGTTTATTCGACATTGCGGCGCGATGGTTCGACCAAAAAGATACTCGATCGGCTGATGCCGTTCGATGAATTTAACGAAATCGTTGGACTTGAAGAGAAGTATACCCTGGATCAGAAATACAGGACCTAAAAATAGCTAAAAAAGCAATGATTTAATTACAGACCGGGGGACT
>Ga0209382_10007177_pt1 | contig 14247 bp, 16 predicted proteins | sample SoiMetdeltSBSDD5_FD_187599 | JGI IMG/M metagenome (GOLD analysis project Ga0209382, IMG submission 187599) | Bulk soil microbial communities from a Populus tree surrounding site in Tennessee, USA - Soil MetaG P. deltoides SBSDD5 (SPAdes) (version 2) | ecosystem: Environmental > Terrestrial >... | reverse complement strand
GCCACCAGGGCGGCCAATGACGCCACGGGCAGCCGCACCCGGACCGTCCGCGCAGGAGTAGGCCCACCCCGCGGGCGGCCGAGCCGCCACGGCGTCGTGTGCCAACCCCGCCTGGAGATCAACCCAATCTCTTGACGGTCTAGTACAGGTGTACGACAGTCGAGGGATGGTGGGGAAGAAAGACCTGGTAGGACGCTGGTGGAACGGCCGGTACGGGCGCATCGCCCGACGCGACATCTGGCTCTACACCGACGACGAGCGTTGGCTCGTCGAGGCCCGGGAAGGCGACAGCGACAGCCCGGTACAGACGTGGCCGTTCGCCTGCGAGCCCGACGCCCGGGCCCTGGTCACCAAACTGATCGACACCAGTGGCGGCGCACCCCAGTGGCGGGACCTCACCGGACTGTACCGGCGCGGCGACGGCCGGCCCACCGTCAATGACGACTGCGACGGATAGTCCTTGCCGCGACATCTCCACCGTGCCGGCCCGGGCCTCTGTGAGCAACACACCAGGCACCCACCGAAACGTCTCCGCCGGCGCGCTATGTCCGCACCACCCGCTCAGTCCCAACTGATCACCTCCAGCAGTGTCGTCATCTCCTCCACTAGCACCCGACCCCACACCCGTTGTACTGAGCGAGCATGGCTGCTTGCCATGGCCTGCCGTCCCAGCGACCGCCGTTCTTCGGCATACGTCCGTACAATCTCGATCAGCTCGTCAGCCGTTGGTCTGTCCTCGCCAGTCACGTTGCGGATGTGCGCCAGCTCGTCGTCGCTCACGGCCCGGACGCTACGGTCGCTCTTCTGCCGACTCCACCCCGTTTGGCTGGGCAACCTCGACTACCGGCTCCAAAGGGTCGCGGCCTGGATAGTTGTCGTCCAGGTGCCGGAAGTCCCCGGCGCTGTCGAGAAGGTCGCTTACTGCCACCTGGTATAGCTCCGCCAGCCGCACCAGCACCGGCAATGCGGGCGGATAGCCCGCCGAACTCGGCCACGCCTCCCAATACGCGAAGTTCTTGAACGTCTTGCCGGCATCGTCGCCAGGCCACTTGGCGTTCCAGGCATCAGCCGCCTGCTGCTGGCTCCAGCCGTGCGCCATCCGAATGGCGACCATGGCATTGACCTTGAACCGCCTGCGTATATCGTCAGCGATCTGCAGCCGGGTCAGGCCCTTGGTGCGCAGGCTGTCCACGAGCGGTTGTACACCAACGCGGGTACTCATTGCCTCTCCTTCGTCGCGGGTATTATCGGAGTGATCATCAGGTTGGAGTGATCACCAGCGCACGTCGGTGGCCGAGGGCACCGCGGCCGCTAGCAAGGCCACCAGCGCGCGTTGCGGTGACGCAAGCGCCTCCACGGCCGTGGCCATCGCGCGGTGGCTGCTCGCCGGGGCATCCCGCAGCACAACGTCGGCCAAGCCGATGTGTTGGACGAAGCCAAGGAGCCAGCCCGTCCGCCACGACTTCCGGCACGCCGCGAACGAGCTGGCGTCGCAAGCGGTCTGCTGGCACGGCCGCCGCGCATGGGTCAACCGGGATGTACCGCGTGACCCGCCCCCAGCGCTTCTTGGTCCGGGTGACCAGGCCCCGGCGCTCCAGTCGCTCCCCCACCGCATCGAACGACCACCCCGCCAGCAGCGCCAGCCAGATCCGCACCTGGCGGCACTGCCGTTGAGCAAGGAGCTGCTCGAACACGGTGTAGGCCAAGGCGTCTTGCGGCTGTGAACCGTCCACGATCTCAAGTCGCCCGTCGCAGACATCGACATGACCGGTTAGCACGAGCTCGCCCAGCAACGCAGCGGCCAGGCCAACGTCCACCGCCCGGTCGGGCACCCGTGAACGGCCCCGGTCGTCGTGGGCGATGCAATACAGCTCGTCAGCCAACAGCATGTTCAGTCCAGGTACGCCATGAGCGCGGTGCGGTAGGCGGCCAACGCCTCGACGAGCACGTCGACGATGCGCAGGTCATCCAAGGTGATCCGGTCACCGGGCAGGCCCAGCTGTACCTCAGTCGGCCCGGCGTCAATGACCAGGATCGGCGGGGCGTCGCGGAAGGTGTCAGCGTAGGCGTGGGTGCCAGGCAATAGCTCGACCACGACGACGGTCGTGGCATGGGGGGAGCCCGGCACGCGCCAGGGTTGAACGGTTTGTACCGCCGCCAAGCTAGGCGCATCCATGCGGAAGCCTCCTACTCCTTACCGGCAGGCGCCCAACCGGACGGACACTAGCCCGTCGTCCGGTCGATTCGAATCGCCATGTCCCGTTCGGCAGAGCTATTGCTGTTTGGGAGTCGAGCACCCAGCCGGACGGACACCTTCCGTCGCGTCCGGCCGGGGCTTCCTTCCACGGAGCACGCACCGATCCGAGCCCTGACGTACTGGGGTTAGACATCAAGTGACCTTGTGCCAGATGACGAGAGTGCCGTCCCGGTTGGGCGGGGTCGGATCGGTGTCGGTACCAGCGTCTAACGAACTGCCGTTGGGTAGGAATAGCGTCTCGTCCCAATACCGTCCCACTTACGGGGAACCAATGAATATTGGCCGGGGCCGCTAGGCTAATACTGCCCCTGACGTGCACCAATAAAGTGATCAAGGAATCGAGATCATGACCGTCGTGGTCCAGTGGTCTGGCCGCGAGGCACGCGCCTTACGCCTCGCGCTCCGCATGGGCGTACGCCAGTTCGCCGAACATCTCGGCGTAGCCGACTCGGCCGTGTCCAACTGGGAACGGCGGGGCGAAAAGGCCCACCTGCGCTATCAGACGCAACATGATCTAGATACGGTGCTGGCGCGGGCGGACGACCAAGCACGCGAACGTTTCCGGCTGGCCATGTCGCCGCACGAGCCGGACATCTCGGCCTCCACGCAGGATCTTCGGGTCAGTCCGACCCTGCCGGGAAGCCCACCGCGTGTCACGCATCCCGTTGACGGCAAGGTCATGGTGCTTGTTGCCACAGGCAGCTTCATGTGCGGGCCAGACAACGGGCTGGTGACACTGCCGGGCTTCTACGTGGACCTCACGCCGACCACCAACGCGCAGTACGCCCGATTCGTCGCTGCCAGTGGCCACCGGTCACCTCTGCATTGGCCGCATGGCCAATTTCTTGAGGAACTGGCTGAGCATCCGGTGGTCTACGTGACCCATCACGACGCCACGGCGTATGCCCGCTGGGCCGGCAAGACCCTGCCCAGCGAGGCCGAGTGGGAGAAGGCGGCCCGCAGCGAGAAGGGCTATCTATATCCATGGGGAAACCAGCCTACTGCGGCCAAGTGTAACGTTCGGGAGTCGGGCATCGCGGCTACGACACCAGTACATCGTTATCGCAGCGGTGTCAGCCCGTACGGCGTCTACGACCTAGCCGGCAACGTCTGGGAATGGTGCCGTACCGAGACGACGCCAGGCCGGTACGTATTACGCGGCAGCGCCTTTACCAGCCCGTTTGAGATGGCTGCGGCGGCAGCCACCAACGACGCGTCTGCCGACATGCAGGACGACGACACCGGGTTTCGGTGCGTGGTGGCTGCTGAGATTCTGGACGCCCAGCTCGCCGAGATTGTGTGAACCCAGCGGCGTTACAGATCTTCGCCCGGCCGCGCCAGGTAGGCGCTCTGAATGTCCTGCACAGAATCTAGGTTGGTGAAGGTCACTTGATCAATCGAGCGGACCGCCCGCACGCCGACACCGGCGTTGGTGATGAATGCTGCGCCGAAGCTCTCTAGCTCGTCCAGTGAGATCGGCGCCGTAATCGACTCCAGGCCGAGCGCGGGCAGCGCCTCCTGCACCAACCGCATGGTGACACCGGGCAGCCAGTTGGCCTCGGGCCAGACGACCCGTAAGCCATCGAGGAACCCGACATTCCAGGTCGCGCCCTCAGTGATGTGTGAGTCCGGGCCGCTGAACAGGACATCATCGAACCCGGCACGCTGGGCTTGACGCCGGAGATAGACCGTGCTGAACAGGCCGACGTGCTTGATGGCCGGTAGGTCGCGTTCGTAGCGGACAGCTTGCAGCCGCAAGGGCAGCAGTTTCCCAGTGGGTGCGGGCCGAGTGGTGATCAGGACTTGCGGTTCGGCAATAGCACCAGGATGCCCAAGCTCAAGGCCAGGGGCGAATACCGTCACCCGGACGACGACAGGTGACGGTGCCTGATCGAGCGCCTGCCGGACGAGCTGGCGTACGCGTCCGACGTCCAGCTCCGTATCGAAGACGGCCCTGCAATCCCGGACGAGTCGGTCGAGGTGCAGTGCGAGGCCGCGCACCCGCCCGTCCTCCACCCGCATAGAGGTGAAGTGGCCGTAGTTGTAGAGCCCAAGGGTGGCGAGATTAGCGAGGGATGCAGGGTGGCCGTTCAGCTCCATGGACACCCCCGTGACGGTAACGTAGATCACGAGAGCGATGAAGTCGCACCGACATACAGAACGGCTGGGCCTGAGCAGGCCAGAGAGCCGTTCGGACGTTGATCTGAGCAGACGAATGATCTCAGCTTCGGTCAAGGCTGACGAAGGTGGCGCCTGACGGATGCTGTGCGGACTTGGACGCCCGCGTGGGGGCCGAAACTCGGTCTTTGCCGGGAGCCGCAATTCTTGTCAGACGACGGCGAACTGGACGACGCCGCGCGACTTGCCCATCAAGCGTCCGGGCCGCGATGAAAAGGGGTCTAGCGACGTGGCCCGGGACTCCAGTGTCCGCGTCGGCGGGAAGCAGTCAGGTTCGGCGGCCTCATGCGATACTCCGAGGCTGAAGTCCTGGCCTCTGGCGACATGCGAACTCGCGTCGTGCAACTACGCCAGTGTAAGTACCGGCTGTACGTACGCAATTGTCCGTGGCGGCACCACGTCGTGATCCGGTACCACCGAATCCGAGACTCGATTTTGGGGGTGGTGCCATGGCCGTGCTGGCGGACCAGAGACCTACGAGAGGTGCGGCTAAGTCGGTCGTTACCGGTGCGGTGCGGCCCAAGCGCCGATGGTCGCTGCTGGTCGGTGGCCTTCTCCTGGTCCTGGTGTGCGCTGGGATCTTCGCGGTGGTTCAGCTGTCCGGCGACGCCCGCGTGCAGGTGCTCGCGGTGGCGCGGCCGGTGGCTGCGGGGCAGGTTATCAGCGGCGAAGACCTGCGCGTGGTCGGGGTGGTGCCCGACGCGTCGGTGCCGCTGGTGCGCTCGTCAAGGCTGATGGAGGTGGTTGGGCAGACCGCGGCCGTGCCGCTGGCGGGGGGCACGCTGCTGGCCGAGTCGCAGCTTGGCCCGGCGTCGTGGCCGCAGGCCGGGCAGGCGGTGGTGGCGGTGGCGCTCAAGCCGGGCCGGGTTCCCGCCGGGTGCGCGGCGGGCAGCCATGTGCGGATCGTGACCGTGGCGAAGGAGACCACGACCGAGACCAGCGCGCCGCCTGCTGCGGTTTCGGTGGCCGCGGTGGTGGTCGGGGTGACCGAGGCCGTTGACGGTGCGGGCACGTCGGTGGTGTCGCTGCTGCTGACCCAGGACGACGCGACGAAGATCGCGGGCGCCGGGTCGGAGCTGGCGCTGGTGTTGGTGAACAACTGATGCTGATCGCTGTCACGTCCGTGAAGTCCGGTGGCTGCACCACGTTCGCCGCCGCGCTGGCCGCCGTCTGGCCCGCCGAGCCCGGTCTGCTGGTGGAACTCGACGCCGCCGGCGGGGACGTCGGCGGCTGGCACGGCGTGCCGGACACTCCCGGCCTGGCGACGCTGGCCAACGCGTGCCGCAGCGGCGGCCCGGTCGACCTCGCCTCCCATGTGACCCGCCTGCCGTGCGGCATCGACGTGGTGGTCGCCGCCGCCGGACGGCCACAGGCCAGCGCCGCCGTTGGTTTGCTTGCCGACACCGAGCCCGCCCGGTGGGCCAAGGAACGCCCCACGATCCTCGATTTCGGCCGGCTGGAACCAAGCTCACCGGCGCTGCCGCCGCTGCAGGCCGCCGACGCGGTACTCGTGGTGACCCGCGGTGACGTGCTGTCGCTCAAGCGGGTCTTCGACGCCGAGCTGCCCACCGACCGCGCCCAACTGGTGCTGGTCGGAGAACCGGCCTACCGCGGCGAGGAGATCACCGCCACGGTCGGACTGCCGGTCGCCGTGCAGCTGCCGTGGGACCGGCACAGCGCCGAGGTCATCGCCGGGACCCGCCGCGCCCGCCGAGCGTGGAAGCGCGTCGGCATGCCCGCCACCGCCCGCACCCTCGCCCTGGCTCTCGCCAACACCCCTGACCCGCAAGGACATCACCGATGACCATCACCACTGTTCCCATCCGCAGCGAGGCCGATCTCGTCGCTGATCTGCGCGCGCAGGTGTCGGCCGCGATGGCGGGCCACGCCGGGAACGGCCCGCTTGGCGCCGCCCGCCGCCGGGAGCTGGCCGAGCAGCACACCGCCGAAGCCCTCGACGCACATGCCCGCCAGGCCCTGGATGCCGGTCGACCACCACTGTCGGCGCAAGCCGAAGCAAGGGTCGCCCGCGCCGTTATCGACCACATCATCGGCGCTGGCGGGCTGCAGCAGCTCCTGGACAACCCGGAGATCGAAAACATCAACGCCAACGGCTGCGACGAGGTGTTCATCCGCTACGCCGGCGGCGGCTACGAAGCCGGTCCGCCGATCGCCGACTCCGACGAAGCGATGATCAACATGATTCGGACGTTGGCGTCGGAGGCCGCGTTCGCCGACAACGAACTCGGCCACGGTGAAGAGCGCAGCTTCGACCGCAATAACCCGCAGCTGGACCTGCGCCTCAAGGACGGGGCGCGGTTGTGTGCGGTGATGGCGGTCTCGCGTCGTCCTGGCTTCTCGATCCGCCGTCCGACCCTGATCAACGCGGACCTCGACGACCTGACGGCGCGGGGCATGCTCGACGTCTCGTTGTGCCGGGTGCTGCAGGCGGCGATGCGCGCCAAGCTGAACATCATCTTCGCCGGGGGCACCAACACCGGCAAGACGACGTTCGCCAGGGCAGCGGCCCGCGCGATCCCGCCGCACGAGCGGCTGATCACCATCGAGGACGCCTACGAGCTGGAACTGGGCGATCCGGTGGCGCACCCGAACGTGATGGCGTTCCAGGCCCGCCGCGCCAACCTCGAAGGCGTCGGCGCGGTGCCGATGGCCGCCCTGGTGCGTACCGCGTTGCGGATGGACCCGGATCGGGTCATCGTCGGCGAGACCCGCGGCGACGAGGTGATCGACCTGCTCAAGGCCATGAGCCAGGGCAACGACGGCTCGTTTGCCACCGTCCACGCGTCATCGTCGCAGCAGGCGTTCTCCCGGCTGATGATGTACGCCGTCCAGGCGCCGGAACGGCTGACGTTCGAGGCGTCGGCCATGCTGATCGCCGAGTCGATCGACCTCGTGGTGCACCTGAACTGGACCCCGGACAAGCAGCGCGTCGTTTCGTCGGTGCGCGAGGTGACCGGGTTCGACGGCCGCGACGTCATCTCCAACGAGGTCTGGCGCCCTGGTCCGGACAAGCGGGCCGTGCCCAACACCCCGATGCGCACCGAGACCCTGGACCGGCTGGAGGCCGCCGGGCTCACCGGGCACACGATCGACCGGGTCGGGTGGTAGCGGTGACCGCATTCGCCGCGCTGCTCGGTGCCGGGTTCGGCCTGGGCCTGCTGGCCGTCTTCGCCGGGTTGCGCCGCCACAATCTCATTGTCCCGTCGCGCGGCCCCGGCCTGGTCATCACGCGGGAGCTGGTGATCCGGCTCGCGGTCGCCGTGGCCGTCGCCGCTCTGGTCGGCGTGATGACCCGCTGGCCGGTCGGCGCGCTGCTGGCCGGGATCGCCGCCTACGCCCTGCCCAAGGCGCTCGGCGCGAATAGCGACGCCGAGCGAGCGCTGGCCCGCACCGAGGCGGTCGCGATCTGGGCAGAGATGTTGCGCGACAACATGTCCGCCGCCGCCGGGCTGGAGCAGGCCATCATCGTCACCGCCCCGTTCGCTCCGGCCGCGATCAACGACGACATCGACGAGCTGACCGCCGCGCTGCGGCTGGGGCACCGGCTGCCGGTCGCGTTGACCGAGCTACGCGCCCGCCTGGATGACCGCACCGGCCGCCTGGTCGTGCGCGCCCTGCTTCAGGCATCTCAGCGGCAGTCGCGGGACCTGGCCAAGCTGCTCACCGAACTCGCGTCACGGGCCCGCGCCCGCACCAACCTGCGGCTGAAGATCGCCCCCGGGCACGCGAAGATCCGCACCAACGCGCGGATCATCACCGGGTTCACCCTCGTCATGGCCGCCGGGCTGATCATCCTCAACCCGACGTTCCTGCGGCCGTACGACTCCCTCGCCGGGCAGCTGGTGCTCATCGTGGTGGGTGCGGTGTTCGCGGCCGGGTTCCTCGGCATCGCCCGCCTCGCGAAGGTTGGCCTGGACAAGGCAGGTCCACGATGAGCCTCGCGATCCTGCTGGGTACCGGCGTTGGGCTTGGCCTGGCGCTGATCGCGGCCTTCGCTCTCCCGGCCCGGCCGACCTTGGCGCAGGCGTTCGCCGCCCTGCACCCGCCCGCGCCGCGCCTGCCATCCACGGCCCGGCCGCTGATCACCGCCGAGCCCGGCGGTCGGCTGGCCAGCCTCGGGCGGCCGTTCGTGCCGCTGCTGGCCCGCCTGGGCCTGCCCCGGCCCAGGATTCGCGCCGACCTGGGTATCTGCGGGCGGGACCCGGCTCGGCATCTGGCCGAACAGGCCGCGATGGCGATGCTCGGGTTTCTGCTGCCGCCCGCGTTCGGTGCCGTGGTCACCCTCGGCGGCACCGTGCTCGGCTGGCAGCTGCCGGTGTGGGCGTCGCTGATCTGCGCTGGGCTCGGCGTGTTCGTCCCCGACCTCGCCCTGGCGTCGGAGGCCGCCAAACGGCGCACCCAGCTGCGTGAGGCGGTCTCGGAAATGCTCGACATCGTCGTCATCTCTCTGGCCGGCGGCTCCGGCATCGAGCAGGCCCTACGTGATGCCACCGAGGAAGCCGACGACTGGGCCTCCCTCGCCTTGCGGCAGGCCGTCGAAGCAGCGCATCTGCGGCGCCGGCCACCGTGGCAGACCCTCGGCGAACTCGGCGACACCGCGAACCTGCCCGCCCTGGCCGAACTTTCCGCTGCTCTGGCCATGGCGGGCAGCGAAGGCGCCCGGATCAAAGCCACCCTGTCCGCGCGGTCGGCGGCGTTGCAGGCCCATCAGCTCGCCGATGCCGAAGCCGCCGCCTCCTCGGCCACCGAACGCATGGTGCTGCCCATGGTCGGCCTCATGGGCGGATTCATGATCTTCCTCACTTTCCCCGCGTTCGCGTCGATCCTCGGCGCGTTCTAACCCAACCGACACCACGAACTGGAGGACAGCATGTTGAACCACCTGTACGCCTACGTGACGGTCGCAGCGATGCAGCTTCGCGACCGTGCCCTGCGCCACCCGGACGGCGGCTACTCCACCGAGGCCATCGCGGTCACCGCGTTCCTGATCGCCCTCGCCCTGGCCGCTTTGGCGATCCTGGGACCGAAGGTCCTCGCGAAGATCCGGGGCGTCACGCTGTGAACCGGGCGGCGGCACACCGGCGGCGGGATCGAGGGGCGGCCAGCGTCGAACTGGTGCTGGCCACACCCCTGCTCATGGTGCTGCTCATGGCCGCCGTCCAGTTCGCCATCTGGCAGCACGCCGCCCACATGGCACGAGCGGCGGCCAACGAGGGCCTGCAAACCGCCCGCGCCTACGGCAACAGCGCCGCCGCCGGAAAAGCAGACACCACCACGATCCTGGCCAGCCTGTCGGGCAACGTGCTCCACCACCCGCAGGTATCGGCCAGCCGTAGCAGCACCACCGCAAGCGTGACGGTGACCGGCCGCGCCAGCTCGGTCATCCCTGGCCTCTCCCTGCCGGTCACCATCACGGTCACCGCCCCGGTGGAGCGTGTCCCATGAACCGCTTTCGTTGGGGCGCAAGGGATCGGGGGTCGGTGACCGCCGAGATGGCGGTGTTCGTCACCCCGGCGTTGATCCTGCTGGCCATGTTCATCGTCTTCTGCGGCCGAGCCGCCGCCGTGAAGATCGACCTGAACGCGATGGCTGCCGCCGCTGCCCGCTCGGCCGCCGACGCACCCACCCCGGCCGCCGCCCGCACCGCCGCCGACCAAGCTGCCCGCGCGATGGCCACCGGGAAGCCGTGGGTGTGCACCACCACGACCAACACCGGCCAGTTCCGGCGCGGCGGCGCGGTCACCGTCGACGTGTCCTGCCTCGTGCGCTTCGACGATCTCGGGGTCGCGGGCATGGACGCCACCAGGCGCGTTTCGGGGTCGGCGACAGCGCCCATCGACTTCTACCGCGAGGGCACATGAAACCTGTTCGTATCCGGTCCGATGGCGGTCAGGCGACCGCTTTCACCGTCGTGATGACCGTCGCCGTCCTCGCGCTGGCAGGGCTCGTCCTGGACGCCGGGCTCGCCGCATCCACCAAGGTCGAGGCGGTCTCGGCGGCGCAGTCGGCCGCCCGTGCCGGCGCCCGCGAGCTCGACGTCGCCGCGCTTCGCACCACCGGCGTGGTGCGCATCGACCCGGCCAAGGCCCGCGCCGCCGCCCAGAACTGGCTCGGCCGCGCCCGCCTGACCGGCACCGTCACCGTCACCGACAACCAGGTCACCGTCAGCGTCACCACCGCGCGGCAAACCCAGCTACTGCACATGCTCGGCGTGACCAGCATTCCGATCACCGCGACCGCCACCGCAGAGGCGATCGTCCCGTAACCGGCGGGAGTTCGCGATCTGCGAAGGTCCGGCCCTGGCACCCATACGGAAGGAGGACACGATGATGGCCTTGCTTGGCCGCCTGCTCGTGCGCGCCACCGCTGGCAGCATCCTGCTCGCCGCCATCACCGCCATCCCCGCGTGGCTCGTGCTGGCCATCGGCTGGCCGCTACCCGACCAGCTGCCCACCCTCGACGCGCTGGCCTCCTGGATCAACGGCACCGTCACCGACCACATGGTCGTCGACGGCCTCGCGGTGGCGATCTGGCTGGTATGGCTGCTGTTCGTCCAAGCCGTCGCCGCCGAACTGGCCGCCACGATCCGGGGCAACCGCACCCAGCGCCGCCGCCTCAACCCGCTGCGCACCGTGGCCGCCACCCTCATCGGTGCGCTGCTTTTGGGTAGCTTCCTGACCGCGACCGCCGCCGCGTCCCCAGCACCGGCCCGCGCCACCACCCCGACCACCTCCGCGACCGCTTCGGCGACTCCGGCAGCCGCGGTCAGCGTGCAGGCCGGCGCGGCGCAAGGCCCGACCACCATCCTCGTGGGCACCACCAGCTATACCTACATCGTCACACGCGGCGACTGGATGTCGAAGATCGCCAAAGCCTGGCTCGGCGACGCCGACCGGTGGCCGGAAATCTGCGAACTCAACTGGCACCGGCACTTCCCGAAGGTCGGCGGCACCCTGCGCGACTGCAACATCATCTATCCCGGCTGGGACCTTCGGCTGCCCGCCGACGCCCGCCCACCGGCCGACGCCAAGCCCACACAACCGCCCGCGCCACCACCGCCCCCAGTACCGGACCCGGACGGGGTGATCGGTGAGCCGTCGCCGAACCCGTCGACCACGCTGAGCCCATCGGCTCCGGCGAGCCCGCGCGCGACGGCCAGCCCATCGGCGACCGCCGCCAACCCGGCCGTGCCGACCGTGCCCGCCACCTCGGCAAGCCCATCGGCCACGGCCTCCGGTGCGGCGTCGGCCGTGCCGTCCGCGGACGGGTCGGCTGACCCTTCGGCGACCGCGCCCGCCGCAGACGACCACGGTGTGCGGCTGCCCGATGGCAGCTGGGTGACCTGGACCCTGGCGGCGGCGATCACCGCCGCCGCCGCGCTGCTGTGGCTGCAGCGCCGCCGCCGGTTCACCGTCGAGGCCGACGATGACAACCCGCCCACCGAGCTGCTGCCGCCGGTCGCGCAACTGCGCCGCGCGGTCGCCCACAACCCGGAGCTGACCCTGCCCGCCGACGAAGCCGAGCAGGCCGCCGCGGTCCCTGAACTGGCCGCGCTGCCGCCCGGCGGCATCGGCCTACTCGGTGACGGCGCCCTCGCCGCCGCCCGCGCGGCGCTGGTCGCCGCCCTGGCGTCGGGCGGGCCGCACCACCCCGACCGGCGCGGCGAGGTCGTCATCGACGCCGCCACCCTGACCACGCTGATCGGCTCCGACGCCGCCACTCTCGGCCCGTGGCCACGGCTGCACATCGCCGATGACATCGACGACGCGCTGACCATCATCGAATCCGCGCTGCTGCACCGCTCCCGCATCCTCGACGAACACTCACTATCCGATCTGGACACCCTGCGGCGGGAGGCACCCTATGAGGAGGCGCTGCCGCCGATCCTGCTCGTGGCCGACAGCCCACCGCCCGGCGCGCGGATGCGCGCCAAAGTCAGCCTCGCCCTCGGCTCCGGGTTGCACGTGTCGGCGATCCTGCTCGGCGAATGGGCACACGGCGCCACCGTCGAGGTCGCCGCGGACGGGCACAGCACACTGCGCTGCGGGCAACCGGCCGAGCCGATCCCGCCGCGCCTGCCGGTGCTGTCGGCCGACGCCGCCGTGCACATCCTGTCCACGCTGCGCGAAGCCCACACCGGGCAGCCGTCGGCCGCACCCTCTGCCGCGCCGACGATCCCGCTGGTCGCCAGCCGGGAAGCCGAACCTGTGCCTGTGGCCAAGCCCGAACTGCCAGCACCCGCTGCTGCGAGCACCGAACCCACGCCCAGTGGCCGCAGGGCGCGGCTGTGCGTGCTGGGCACCCCCCGCATCGAGGACATCACCCAACCCGGGCGGGATCTGCGCAGCAAGGCCCGCGAGCTGGCCGTGTACCTGGCCTGCCACCCCGATGGGGCCTCCACCCGCGAGATCGGCGAATATCTCGAGCCCGACGCCCGCCTGTCCCAGGCCGACCAGCGGGTGCACACCAACGCCTCCAACCTGCGCCATGTCCTCGGCCGTGCCGGCAGCGCCGACGCCAAAGCCGCCTACGTCATCAAAAGCGCGGGCCGCTACCGCCTCGACCCGGCCACCGTCGCCGTCGACATCTGGCAGCTGCGTGACCTGCTGCGCAGCGGCGGCATCGCCACCGGCGAACGCCGCCGCGACCAGCTCACCCAAGCCTGCGACCTCTACACCGCGCCGCTGGCGGACGGCACCGACTACGAATGGATCACCCCACATCGGGAGGCGGTCCGCCGCTGGGGCACCGAGGCGCATCTGCTGCTGGCCGAGGACCTGCTCGACACCGACCCGCATGCCGCCTCCAATCTGTTGGACAAGGCGATCGGCCTGGACCGCTACAACGAGTCCTTGTACCGCAAGGCCATGCACGCCCGGCACGCCCTGCACGACGCTGACGGCATCCGCACCCTGCTGCGGGCGCTCACCAAGGCTCTGGCCGACCTGGACGCCGAACCCGAAGAGGAGACCACCGCCCTGGCCACAAAGCTGCGCACCAGCCTGCAGCGCCGATGACCGCCACCTCCGCCCGGACCACCGCCGCGCCCGCGCTGTACGCGGTCGCGGTGACCCCACTGCTGCGCTGGCTCGTCGCCCACCACAGCACCGAACCCGGCCAACGGTGGCGTACCCGCTGCGGCTGCGCAGCCCCGTTGTGGCCGGGGGCGTGCGGCCCGGCTGGGCGGTGCACCTCGTGCTCGGCGCGGATCGGACCGGCGCCGTACCTGCTCGAAGCGACAGCCGTGCTGGCCGCCGCGACGTTGCTGGTGTCCGGGCGTACCGGATGGGAGCTGGCCGCGTACATGTGGTGGGCCACCGGCATGGTCGTGCTCGCCTTCGTCGATCTTGCCGTCATGCGGCTGCCGCACCGGCTCACCGCCGCGACCACCATCGGGTTCCTGGCCTTGCTGGCCGCCGTAGGCGACGGCGCGGCGTGGTGGCGCGCCATTGCCGCCGGTGCCGTGCTGGCCGCGTTCTTCGCCGCCGTGGCCGTGGCCTCGCGTGGGCAGCTCGGCTGGGGCGACGTCGCCCTGGCGGTACCCCTGGCCGCCGCACCCGGCTGGCACAGCGCCACGGCGGTCTACACCGGATGCCTGCTCGGCCTCGCCGCCGCCGCCGTCACCGCCCTGGCCCTGCGCAAGACCGGACGACTTCAGCGTGGGGGTCACCTGCCGCTGGGGCCGTTCCTGATCGCCGGGGCGGCAGCCGCCCTGGTGTGGCAATGAACCACCTGCACCGCAACCCGTCCCGCTTCCCTTCAAGGACATAAACGATGGTCGAACCGCGAGA
>Ga0209382_10007175_pt1 | contig 14247 bp, 10 predicted proteins | sample SoiMetdeltSBSDD5_FD_187599 | JGI IMG/M metagenome (GOLD analysis project Ga0209382, IMG submission 187599) | Bulk soil microbial communities from a Populus tree surrounding site in Tennessee, USA - Soil MetaG P. deltoides SBSDD5 (SPAdes) (version 2) | ecosystem: Environmental > Terrestrial >... | reverse complement strand
TCTGACGCGGTATTGGAAGCCGACTTCGACCGTCGCGGCCTTGCCGAGGTCATCGAGGCGGCCTTCCACGATCACGGCTTGCGCCGCCGCGTCCCAACGCGCCGCGAGCGTTTCAATCTTCGGCGGTGTCACGCCCGACGTGACGTTGGTCAGTTTGATGACGACCGGGTTCGGCCATTGGTTATTGGTGTACAGGCGGTGCGCCTTCCACGCCGTCAGCTTCAAGCCATCGGGCGTTTGTGTGAACGAAGCCTGCGGTTTGACCTGGGGGCGGTACTCAACCAACTCGCCTGTCTGCCCCAGGACGCTGATTTGTGTTTGCGCCGTCGCCGCGGCCGATTTCAGGGTCAGCGTTTTCGCCTCGCCGTACTTCCATTCGCCGCCGACAATGGCGTAAAGCGTCCCGCCGTTGCGCGTGAACCAGATGTCGCCTTCGTTGGTCACGACCCACGGGCGTGTCTTCCAAATCGCTTCGCGGTTGACGAACATCCACAACGCCACCTCGCGCAAACGGTCTTCCTGCTCGATGGGCAATTCGCCGTTCGGCTTCGGGCCGACGTTGAGCAGCAGGTTACCACCTTTGGCGCGCGTTTCGATCAGGATGCGAATCAGTTCCTGACCCGATTTATATATTTCATTTGTCGGCTTGTAAGGCCACTCGGTGCCCATCGTCAGGTTGGCTTCCCACGCGCCCGGGAGCGGCAAGCCGGGGATGAACTGCTCCGGCGTCTCAATCGCGCCGCGCGTGACGACGATGTCCGGATCGAGTTCCCAGCACAATTCGCGCAAGCCGCTTTCAGGCCCGTCAATAAAGAAGAAATCAATCTTGCCGTAGTTTGTCAGCAACTCGCGGACTTGCGCTTTGTCGAGTTCCATCAAGCCCGGGTTCTCCATCGGCGTGACGCCCGGGTGCGGGTAGCGCGCGACGGGGCGGTTGTTTTGATGGAGCCACAAAAAATCATCCGGCGAAAAGTAAAAGCCAATCGCGATACCCTGTTTGCGAAACGCCGTGACCAGTTCTTTTTGCAGGTCTTTACCGTATGGCGTATTCATGACGTTGAACGGCGTGGTCCCGGTATCCCACATGCAGAAGCCCGCGTGATGCTTTGAGGTGAAGACGACGTACTGCATCCCGGCCAGTTTCGCCAGTTCGGCCCATTCGTCAGGGCTGTATCGGCGCGGATTGAACAGCTTCGGCAGATCGGCGAAATAGCGGTCTGAATAATCCCGTGACGCGCCCGCCAGCGAATGGCTGATGACGCCCCCGAGCGTACCGTCCACGTTCCAGTGAATGAACATGCCGAAGGCGAGGTCGCGGAACCATTCGAGACGCTCCGGTTTATTGCCGGATTTTGTTTGCGCGCCGGCGTGAGGCGACGCGCCCAGTAAGAACAGCATACTTGCGATCACGATGCGAGACACGGATTTTGTCATTGAACTCCCCGAAACCGATGAATCAATGAATGCGGGGCCGTATGCCATCTTGTCTGACTGATGCCATCGCATGCGGTCTCAAACGTCAATCGCAGCGAGCCCTGCGTCACGCGCGGCAAACACGCCGCCATCGCTTGGCCGAGGCATGTGTTGACTTGCGCGCCGGCGGCGTCAATCTGCGCGGCGTTGTCCGCCGCCGTAAACTGCGTCTGGTTGAAGGTGTTGTCAATCTCCCAACGGAGTTGCAGTTTAGACTTCTCGCTGGAGAAAGGGAAGTTCTTGACGAAGGAGGTATCCCAGTTGTGAACGCCGGGCAGGCGGAATACATCTTTCGGCGCGTTAGTTAGTTGAGGCCCCGGCACAATTTCCGGGGCCAAGTTATTTGAGGCCTGGGCATAAATCCGACTTCAGGTCTTGATGCGTCAGCCAGGCCATCGTAGCCAGCGCCATCGCGACGCCGCACGCGCCCCAACCCAACAGTTGCAGCGTCCAGAACAAGGTCATTTTGTGGGTGAGCCATCTGAGCATTTGCATGACAGAGCGTAGCCCGTGATACGCCCGGTGTGAAGATATTACCATCGACGAGATCACATGTTTCAACGCCAACAAAACTAGGCTGCCAGTAATTAGCGGCGCCATCAGGCACGGTGAGCCCGCGGGGCGGGCGAGAGACGCGCGGGCGACAGCCGCCCGCTGAAGCAGGCCCACTGCAACATCCGTCAGCGGACCCAGGGCTCGCGCCCCTGGGCTAACTGCCTCCACCAGCTCCGCGGGCTCAAACCGATCTTCCTAATTGTGCCTATCCTTCAGCCTAATTTCGCGTCCATCCGCGGGCTGTTTCTGACCGCTAATTGCCTAAAATCTACCGTTCGGCGATAATGTCGGCCTCAAAGGAGGATTCAATCATGGCTGACGATAAAGATTATAAAGAGTGCGAGCATGTGAGCTGTTCTTGTCCGGCGGCGGAAGGCAGCGATTATTGCAGCGCCTACTGCGAAGGCTCCGGTGACACCACCGAGATCACCTGCAATTGCGGGCATGGGGGCTGTGCCGGGGACGCCCACTAATAAGTTCCGGTCGCCGCGCGTCCGGTGATAGAATCTGGGCTCGCTATGGCGACACAGACCAGGGACTACTATAACGTGCTCGGCGTGAGCCGCGCAGCGACCGAGGCCGAGGTCAAGACGGCCTACCGCAAGCTCGCGCGCCAGTACCACCCAGACCTTAACCCGAACGACAAGGCCGCCGAAGAGAAGTTCAAGGAGTTGCAGGAGGCCTACGGCGTCCTCTCCGACCCCGAGAACCGGAAGAAGTACGACCAGTACGGGGCGAACTGGCGGGTGGCGGGCGAGGCCCGGGCGGGCCCGCCGCCTCCTCCGACCGGCGGCCCCGTCGACTTCGACTTCGGCGCTTTCGACGGCGGCGACCTGGGGGACATCTTCGAGATGTTCGGCGGCGGGCGCCGTCGGCCGCGCAGCAATCGGGGCCGCGACGTCGAGGCAACGCTCGAACTCTCGCTCGAGGACGCGCACCGCGGAGGGCGCCACACGCTCCAGCTACAGACGGTCGACGTCTGCCCGACCTGCGGCGGGGCAGGCGTCGTCGCGGATGACGCGGTCTGCCCGACCTGCGGCGGGGCGGGGCGCGTCGCGCGCCCGAAAACGATCGAGGTCAACATCCCGGCCGGCGTGCGCGACGGCGGGGCGCTGCGGCTGGCCGGGCAGGGCGGGGCCGGGGCTGCGGGCGCCCCGTCGGGAGACCTCTTTCTGCGTCTCCGGCTGCGGCAGCATCCAATTTTCACCGTCAACCAGGATGACCTCGAAGTGACGCTCCCGGTGGCGCCGTGGGAGGCCGTGCTCGGCGCGCGCGTCCCGGTGCCGACACTCGACGGGCAGGTCGAGATGACCGTGCCGGCGGGCGCGCAGGCGGGCCAGCGGCTGCGGCTGCGCGGCCAGGGGCTCAACCGCCGCGGCGGCGGGCGCGGCGACCTCTACGTGCGCCTCTCGGTCGCGGTGCCGAAGGCGGTGGGCGAGGAGGAGCGTCGGCTTTACGAGGAGTTGCGGCGCGCTTCGGGCTTTGACCCGCGCGTCCCGGGGAGGGCGACGACATGACCGGAGACGAACTGCGGGAGCCGATCGAGTGCGGCCCGGGGGACCCGCTCACGCCCGAGGCGGTGGCCGACGCGGTCGGGGCACGCCCGACGCTGATCCTGCGCCTGGCGCGGCAGGGGCTCATCGAATCACTTTCCGGCGAGGGGGGCGAGATCTTGCTGCCGTCGCACGCCGTGGTGCAATTGCGGCGCATGCTCCGGCTGCGGCGCGACCTGCGCGTCAACTTCGCCGGGGCGGCGGTGATCCTCGAACTGGTCGAGCGGATCGAGATCCTCGCGCGGCGGCGGTAAGCAACGGGGGTTGAGGCATGTCGAATCAGGAGACGACTCGGCGGCACCAGGACTACTTGTGGAAGTGCGTGACCAACTACTACGAGGAGCCGATCGCGCTCGCGCGCGGCGAGGGGATGTACGTCTGGGACGAGGACGGGAAGCGGTACCTCGACTGTTTCGGGGGGATCCTCGTGACGAGCGTCGGCCACGCCAACGCGCATGTCACCGAGGCGATCGTCGACCAGGCGCGGACGCTGGCGCACACCTCGACGCTCTACGCCAGCGGGCCGCAGGTCGCCCTCGCCGAGAAGCTCGCCGAGATCACGCCGGGGGCGCTCGAGAAGAGCTTCTTCACCAGCAGCGGGACCGAGGCCGACGAGACGGCGGTCATGGCGGCCAAGCTCTACACCGGCCGCCAGGAGGTCATTTCGCTGCGCCACAGCTACGGCGGGCGCTCGGCGGCGGCGCTCTCGACGGCGGGGCAGGCGGCCTGGCGCGTCCTGCCGGCGCAGGTCGCGGGCTGCGTCCAGGCCCCCGCGCCATACTGCTACCGCTGCCCGCTGCGCCTGACCTATCCGGAGTGCGACGTCGCCTGCGCCAAGGACCTCAAGGAGTTGATCGAGACCTCGACGAGCGGGCAGGTGGCCGCCTTCATCGCCGAACCGATCCTCGGCTCGGGCGGCTACATCGTCCCGCCGAAGGAATACTTCAAAGAGGCGGTCGCGATCGTCCGCCGCTACGGCGGGGTCTTCATCGCGGACGAGGTGCAGACCGGCTGGGGGCGGACGGGCGGGAAGATGTTCGGCATCGAGCACTGGGAAGTCGAGCCGGACATCATGACGTTCGCCAAGGGCATGGCCAACGGGGTGCCGATTGGCGGGACCGTGGCGCGCCGCGAGATCGCCGACGCCTACCCGGCGCTCTCCCTCTCGACTTTCGGTGGCAACCCGATCTCGATGCGCGCGGCGCTGGCGACGATCGAGGTCATCGAGCGGGAGAACCTGGCCAGGAACGCGCAGGTCGTCGGCGACTACCTGCGCGAGAAGCTCATGGGGCTGCAGGAGCGCTACGACGCCATCGGCGACGTGCGCGGCATGGGGCTCATGCAGGGGATCGAGCTGGTCAAGGACCGCCGGACGAAGGAGCCCGACGCGCCGACGACGCAGCGCGTCATGGACGAGGCGAAACGGCGCGGCGTGCTCATCGGCAAGGGCGGGACCTACGGCAACGTCATCCGCATGGGGCCGCCGCTGATCGCCTCAAAGGGCGACATCGACGAACTGGTCGCTGCGCTCGACGCCGGGCTGGCCGCGCTCCAGCAGTAGTCTTCCGGGAGGGACCATGCGGACGCTGATCAGAAACGGCCGGGTCGTGACGGCGGTCGACGACTACGTGGCAGACGTGCTCGTCGACGGCGAGACGGTGGCGCTCATCGGCCGGGACCTGGCGCCGATTGCGGGGGCGGTCGAGCAGTCGATCGACGCCACGGGCAAGCTCGTCATCCCGGGCGGCATCGACCCGCACACCCACCTCGACCTGCCCTTCGGCGGAACCTCCTCGTCCGACGACTTCGAAACGGGGACGCGCGCCGCGGCCTTCGGCGGGACGACGACGATCATCGACTTCGCCGTGCAGTACCGGGGGCAGGCGCTCAACGAGGCGCTCGACGCCTGGTTCCGGAAAGCGGAGGGGAAGGCGCAGATCGACTACGGGTTTCACCTCATCGTCACCGACCTGCCTGACGGGCGCCTGCCCGAGTTGACGGACCTTATCCGCCAGGGGGTGACCAGCTTCAAGCTCTTCATGGCCTACCCCGGAGTCTTCCTGGTAGACGACGGGACGATCTTCAAGGCCATGACGACGGCGGGGGAGGCCGGCGGGCTGGTCTGCATGCACGCCGAGAACGGGGTGATCATCGACGTGCTCGTCAAGCGGGCGCTGGCCGAGGGGCGGACCGCGCCGAAGTACCACGCGCTGACGCGGCCGACGAAGGCCGAGGCCGAGGGCGTCCACCGCGCGCTCGCGATCGCCGAGATGGCCGGCTCGCCGGTCTACATCGTCCACCTCAGCTGCGGCGACGCGCTCAAGGAGGTCCAGGCGGCACGTGACCTGGGGCTCCCGGCGTACGCCGAGACTTGCCCGCAGTACCTCTTCCTGGACCAGAGCCTCTACGAGGGCGAAGACTTCGAGGGGGCGAAGTACGTCATGACGCCTCCGCTGCGCGACAAAGCGAACCAGGAGCTGCTCTGGCGCGGCCTGCGCGGCAACGACCTCCAGGTGATCTCGACCGATCACTGCCCGTTCTGCTTTAAGGAGCAGAAGGAGCTGGGGCGCGACGACTTCAGCAAGATTCCGAACGGCGGCCCCGGCATCGAGCACCGCATGGGCCTGATCTACAGCGGCGGCGTGGCGGCGGGGCGGATCGGCCTCAACCGGTTCGTCGAGCTGACCTCGACGGCGGCGGCGAAAATTTTCGGACTCTTCCCGAAAAAGGGGACGATCGCCGTGGGCTCGGACGCGGACATCGTCATCTTTGACCCGCGCCGGACGCAGACGATCAGCGCCACGACGCACCACATGCGGGTCGATTACAGCGCCTACGAAGGCTGGACGGTGGAGGGCGTCGTCGAGACGGTGCTCGCGCGCGGGAAGGTGATTGTCGAGAATGGGGAGTTCCGGGGCAAGCCGGGCGAGGGGCGGTTCCTCAAGCGCGGGACGATGACCTGAAATGGCCCACGGATGACACGGATCGGACGGATTGACACGGATCAGAAATCGGATTTCGAGGAGCTGCGCGCCGACGTCTCCGCGAGCCCGCTCTGGAACCCGGACCTCGCCCCGACGACGATCAAGGAGCGGACCTGGTCGACGTGGAACATCGCGGCGCTGTGGATCGGGATGAGCGTGGTGATCACGACCTACACGCTCGCCGGCGGGTTCATCGAGGCGGGGATGAACTGGTGGCAGGCCCTGCTCACGATCCTGCTCGGCAACACGGTCGTGCTCGCCCCGATGATCCTCAACGCGCACGCCGGGACGAAGTACGGCGTCTCGTTTCCGGTGCTCTGCCGCGCCGCGTTCGGGACGCGCGGGGCGAACGTGCCGGCAGTGCTCCGGGCCGTCGTTGCCTGCGGCTGGTTCGGAATTCAGACCTGGATTGGCGGGCAGGCGCTCGACGGCCTGCTCTCAGCCATATCACAGGGCTGGGCCGGCGTGCCCGGGCATGCCGGGGTTGCGTTCCTCATCTTCTGGGGCCTCGAGGTCGCGATCATCCTCAAGGGCATCGAGGGGATCAAGTACCTGGAGACGTGGTCGGCGCCGCTGCTGCTCGCGGGAGGGGCGGCGCTCCTCTGGTGGGCCGCGGAGCGCGCGGGGGGGCTCGGCCGCGTACTCGCCGAATCGAGCGCGCTGCAGCAGCGGCATGGCAAGTTCTGGGACATCTTCCCAGGAGCACTGACGGCCTCGGTCGGCTACTGGGCGACGCTCAGTCTGAACATCCCGGACTTCACGCGCTACGCGCGCTCGCAGCGCTCGCAGATGCTCGGTCAGGCGCTCGGGCTGCCGCCGACGATGACGGCCTTCGCCTTCATCGGGGTCGCGGTGACGAGCGCGACGCTGCTCATCTACGGCGTGGCGATCCCGAACCCGGTGGATCTGATGGCGCGCTTCGAGAGCGTCGCGGTGATCCTCTGCGCGACGGCGGTGATCCTCGCCGCGCAGTTGACGACCAACATGGCGGCTAACGTCGTCTCGCCGTCGAACGACTTCTCGAACCTCAACCCGAAGCGCATCTCTTACGTCGGCGGCGGGCTGATCACGGCCTGCCTCGGGATCCTCATGATGCCGTGGAAGATCATGGGGTCGATGGGGGCCTACATTTTCACGTGGCTCATCGGCTACTCGGGGCTCATGGGCGCGATCGCCGGGATCCTCATCTGCGACTACTGGGTGGTCCGCCGGCGGCGGCTGGACTTGGCGGGGCTCTTCGACCCCGCGGGGCCGTACGCCTACACGAACGGGTTCAACTGGCGGGCGCTGGCGGCGCTCGGCCTCGCGATCGCGCCGGTCGTGCCCGGCTTCCTGCGCGCGGCGGCGACGCCGGGCGGGCAGGTGGCCGACCCCGGCTGGCTCGACACGCTCTATACCTATGCATGGTTTGTGACCTTCGCGCTCGGGTTTTCGATTTACTATTTGTCGGGGAGGAGATAGCCCGCGGATGAGACGGATCGGGAGGATGATCAGCCTGGCCCTGCTCGCGCTCGCGCTCGGCGGGGCGCAAAATGAGTTACGCCCGGTCCCGCCGCCGGGGATCTCGGTGCCAGAGGTTGACCGCGCGGAGTTGGAGAGGGGACTCTCTGACCTCGGCCGCGAGATCGAGGCGTTGCGCGGACAGCTCAAGGGTCAGTCGGGGCTGCTGCCCGACGTCGAGATTTATCATAAGGCAGTGCGCTACGCCCTCGGCGGCGACGAGTTCTTCGACGCCAAGGAAATTCCCGTCGCCAAGGAACTGCTGCGGCAAGGACTGGAGCGGGCGCGGCTCCTCGGCGAAGGGAAGGCCCCCTGGACGACGGCGACGGGTCTGGTGGCACGGGGCTATGTCTCGAAGCTCGACGGCTCGGTGCAGCCTTACGGCCTCCTCGTGCCCGCGAGCTACCGACCGGGGGCGGCCGTCAGGCACCGGCTCGATGTCTGGCTGCACGGGCGCAACGAGAAGCTGAGCGAGGTCAACTTCATCAACGAGCGGCAGACCAGGCCCGGCGAGTTCACCCCGCCCAACGCCTTCGTGCTCCACCCGTACGGTCGCTACTGCAACGCCAACAAATTCGCGGGCGAGGTCGACACGTTCGAGGCGCTGGAGCACGCGCGGGCCTCCTACCCAGTCGACGAGAACCGCCTGGTCGTGCGCGGCTTCTCGATGGGCGGGGCGGCCTGCTGGCACTTGGCCGCACACCACGCCGGGCTGTGGGCGGCGGCGGCCCCGGGCGCCGGCTTCGCCGAAACGGCCGAGTACCTCGGGCTCTTCCGCGACCCGGGCTTCAAGCCGGCGTGGTACGAGCCGAAGCTCTGGCACCTCTACGACAGCCCGGACTACGCCCTCAATCTCTTCAACTGCCCGACGGTCGCCTACAGCGGTGAGAACGACCGGCAGAAGCAGGCGGCCGAAGTCATGGCGCGCGCGCTCGCGGCCGAGGGGATCGGGCTCCTCCACATCGTCGGGCCGAACACAGGTCACTCCTACCACCCACAGGCGAAGGAGGAGATCAACCGGCGGATCGACCTTATCGCGGCGCGGGGGCGCGACCCGGTGCCGGCGAAAGTGAAGTTCACGACGTGGACCTTGCGTTACAACCGCATGCTCTGGGTCGAGGTGGGCGCGCTCGACGAGCACTGGGAGCGGGCGCGCGTCGAGGCCGAGATCGCCGACGCGGGCACGGTCAGAGTCACGACGGAGAACGTCGCGGCGCTGAGCCTCGAGATGCCGGCGGGCCGCTGCCCGCTCGACAACACGCGCCGGCCCGCGGTGATCCTCGACGGGCAAAAGCTGGAGCCGCCGCCGGTGCTTTCGGACCGCTCGTGGGCGGCCCACTTCCGCCGGGCCGACGGGCACTGGTCGCTCGCCGCGCCGGACGGGGGCGGGGCCTTGCGCAAGCGGCACGGGCTGCAGGGGCCGATCGACGACGCCTTCATGGAGAGTTTCATGTTCGTCCGGCCGACGGGGCCGCCGCTCAACGAGCGGGTCGGCGCTTGGGCGGCGGCGGAACTCGCGCGCGCGGCGCGCGAGTGGCGGCGGCAGTTCCGCGGCGAGCCGCGCGTCAAAGACGACGCGGAGGTCACCGAGGCCGACATCGCCGCGCACAACCTGATCCTCTGGGGGGACCCGCGGGGCAACAAGGTGCTCGCCCGGATCGCGGACCGGCTGCCGCTGCGCTGGGACGCGCAGGGCGTGCGCGTCGGCCCGGAGGTCTACGCGGCAGGCGGCCACGCGCCGGTCTTGATCTACCCGAATCCGCTTAACCCGAGTCGTTACGTCGTCATCAACAGCGGGGTCACCTTCCGCGAGGCCGACTACCTGACCAACGCGCGGCAGGTAGCGAAGCTCCCGGACTACGCGGTAATTGACCTGAGCGTGCCGCCATCGGCGTCGGCGCCCGGGCGAATCGTGGCGGCCGGGTTTTTCGGCGAGCGGTGGGAGTTGAAAGGGAAGTAGCTCCCGGGTGGCACGGGCCGGGTGGACCGGCACGGCCCCTGGGCGCCTTGACATGCGGCGCGCCGGCTTGTTATGTTGCCTGAGGCATCATGAAAATTCAGCTCGTCATTCTCGGGTGTCGGTGTACGTGTAGGCCCTGTCTTTACGGAACCGGCCCGAGGTTTGCGCTTCGCTGAGAAGCCGCCAGGAGGCGAGACGAAGCCCCGGTTCCGAAAAGGAGCTGGGGCTTTTTTGGTTGATGGGGAAGGCCACCATGTTAGACACGATTCAGGTCGACCCGGCTGAGGAGACGTCCCCGGAAGAGATCGCTGCGGAGCTGGCCGAGTACGAGAGGCAGATCGGCAAGTTTCGGCGCGGGGAGATCGGCGAGATCAAGATGCAGAAGCTGAGGCTGCATTACGGGACCTACGCCCAGCGCCAGGAGGGGGTCCAGATGCAGCGCATCAAGATCCCCGGCGGTGTCCTCAACGCCGACCAGCTCGACCGCCTCGCCGACGCGGCCGACCGCTACGCGAGCGGCTTCATTCACTTCACGACGCGCGAGGACGCGCAGCTCTATTACGTCAAGCTGGAGGAGGTGCCGGCGCTGCTGCGCGCCCTGGCCGAGGTCGGGGTGACGACGCGCGAGGCGTGCGGCAACACGGTCCGCAACATCACCGCCTGCTACCGCGCGGGCACCTCGCCGACCGAGGCCTTCGACGTCGCCCCCTACGCGCTCGCGCTCTTCCGCCACCTGGTGCGCAACAAGTACAACCAGGTGCTCGGCCGGAAATTCAAGATCACCTTCGAGGGGTGCGCCGAGGACCACTCGGGCCTGCGCATCCACGACATCGGCTTTCAGGCCGGAACCCGCGAGGGGGAGCGCGGGTTCCGGGTTTACGTCGGCGGGGGACTGGGCGGGGCGCCGATGCTCGGCCACCTCTACACCGAGTTCCTGCCCGAGGCGGAGCTCTTCAGCTTCGCGACCGCGATCCTGCGCCTCTTCGACCGCTACGGCGAGCGCAAGGCGCGGATGAAGGCGCGGATGAAGTTTTTGATCCAGACCATGGGCTGGGAGTCCTTCCGCACGGCGCTCGACGAGGAACGCCAACTGGTCGGGGTGATCCCGTTCTTGCGCCCCGAGGAGATCGTGCCTCCGGTCGTCGCGCCGGAGCCGGAGCTGCGGCTCCTCGACCCGCGCGCCGGGGGCGAAGGGTTTCAGGAGTGGGCGCGCGACTCGGTCGTGGCGCACAAGGTTGCGGGGCTCCGCGGGGCGCATGTGCGGCTCAAGCTCGGTGACATCGTCTCGGACCGGGCGCGAAAGCTGGCGGAGGTGGCGCGGCGCTTCTCGGCGGGGGAGCTGCGCGTCTCGATCAATCAGAACCTCTACCTGCCGTGGGTGCGCGAGGGGGATTTGCCGGATCTCTACGCGGCGCTCGGCGCGATCGGCCTCTCCGACGCCGGGGCCGAGACGGTGACGGACATCACCACCTGCCCCGGGGCCGACACTTGCCGGCTGGGCATCGCCTCGGCCAAGGGGCTCGGGAGCGCGATCTCGGAAGCTTTCCGGGGTGGAGCGCTCGCCGGCTACGGCGAGCTGGCGCGCGACCTGAAGATCAAGATCTCCGGGTGCCCGAACGGGTGCGCGCAGCACACGGTCGCCCACGTCGGGTTCCACGCCGCGGCGCAGACGCAGGGCGGCAGGACCGTGCCGGCGCATCTGGTCTTCCTCGGCGGGCAGGCGCACGGCGACCGTTCCGAGATCGGGCGCGTCATTGGCAAGTACCCGGCGCGCAACGGGGTCAAAGTCATGGAAGCGCTGCTCGGGCTCTACCGGCGCGAGGGGGAGCCGGGCGAGGAGTTCAACGACTGCCTGGCGCGCGTCGGGGCGGGGCGGCTCAAAGAATTGCTCGAGCCGCTGCGCGCCGTGCCGGCTTTCGACGAGGATCCGGAGTTCTACCAGGACTTCGGGCACGAGAATGAGCGGTTCGCGGTGCGGCAGGGGGTTCAGGGCGAGTGTGCCGGCGCCCCCGTCGCCGAGGCCGTGCCGACGATTGAGGAGGCTGAGGAGCAGCTCTACCAGGGCGAGGCTTACTTCGCGCACGGGGAGTGGGAGGGCGCGGTGCTCTCCGGGTACGAGGCGGCGGCGGCGGCGGCGCGCGTCCCGCTTTACGCGCGGCTGGTCGACCCGTTCACCTCGGAGCAGGCGCTCTGGGAGTTCGAGAACGTTTTCGTCCTTGCAGGCCAGACCGGCGGCGCGTGGCGCGAGGTCTCATCGCGGCTCGACGGGCTCAAAGCGGCGGAGCCGACCGAGGCGGCGGCGCGCGAGATGCTGGATCAGGCGCGGGAGTTGGTCAATTACTGTCGCGACTTTGCCAAACGGCCGGAGCAGAGGTAATCTCGTGCCACGGAGGTTAACGCCATGGCACGCACCGTCAAGTGCGGATTGATTCAGGCCGCCTGCACGACGCCGACCGAGGCAGGGCTGGAGCAGATCAAGCAGGAGTCGGTCAGTAAGCACCTCGGGCTGATCGAGGAGGCGGCGCGGCAGGGGGTGCAGATCCTCTGCATGCAGGAGATCTTCACCGGCCCCTACTTCTGCGCTGAGCAGTCGACGCGCTGGTACGGCATGGTCGAGCAGATTCCCGAGGGGCCGACCGTGCAACTCATGCGCGACGTCGCACGGAAGTTCGGCATGGCGCTCGTCGTGCCGATCTACGAAGAGGAGTTGACCGGCGTCTACTACAACACCGCGGCGGTGATCGACGCCGACGGCTCCTACCTCGGCAAGTACCGCAAGCACCACATCCCGCACTGTGCGCCCGGCTTCTGGGAGAAGTTCTACTTCAGGCCGGGCAACCTCGGCTACCCGGTCTTCCGGACGCAGTTCGCCCGGGTCGGGGTTTACATCTGCTACGATCGGCACTTCCCCGAAGGGGCGCGGGCCCTCGGTCTCAACGGCGCCGAGATCGTCTTCAACCCGTCGGCGACGGTCGCCGGGCTGAGCGAGTACTTATGGAAGCTGGAGCAACCGGCGCACGCGGTGGCCAACGGCTACTTCGTCGGCGCGATCAACCGCGTCGGTCACGAGCAGCCGTGGGACATCGGCGAGTTCTACGGGCAGAGCTACTTCTGCACCCCGCGCGGCAAGATCATCGCCGAAGGCTCACGCGACCGGGAAGAGCTCGTCGTCGCCGACCTCAACCTCGACGAGATCCAGGAGGTCCGCCAGGTCTGGCAGTTCTTCCGCGACCGCCGCCCGGAGACCTACGGGGAGTTGGTCAAGGAGTAAGCCCCCGATCAATAATCCGTGAACATCCGTTAAATCCGTGTCATCCGTGGGCCAACTTCCCCCGCAGCTCGCGCGCCGCGAGTGACTTCTTGTAAACGATGACCTGCGGCGGGAGGTCACGCGGCGCCTCGCGGCTGCAGCGAAATTCTTCGGAGGCGGCGAGGAGGAAATCGGTGAAGCCCGCGCGCGCGAATTCAGCTAGCCGCTCGCCCAGGGAACGCGGAGTCCAGAAGCCCAAGGCCTCGAAGTAAATTTTCTCGCCCTGACGCTCGAAGGTCAGGTCGGGGACGAACGCGCCCTCGCCCAGGTCGATCACCTCGCGGCTCTCCCGCGCCTGCCACTCCGGGTCATCCCAGCCCGCGAGCAATTTGGCCGCCACCGGGTTCTCTGGCGGCCGGTCGCTGAGGTAGTGCGAGCGCAACTGCTCCTGGCCGCTGTCGAGCTCGTAGTAAGCGCGCCGGCCCTCCTTCAGATCAATCTCCGCCCGCATCCGCCAACCCCCGTGCAGCAGCAGCGCCGGGAGGAAAACCGCCATCTGGATGCCGTACTTCTGCGAGCGGTGGAACATGGAGACCGGGCCGCTCAGCCGCACCTCGTAGCCTGCTTCGGGCCGACCGCGGATGGTGTGAATCAACCGGAAGGCCTTGATGTCCTGGAACAGCTGGCGGCAGCGCGCCGGCTCCTGCGGCTCGACCCGGAGCCTCATCTCAACGCAGCGGTAGAGCAGCGCCTGCGCCTGCGCCAGGTTGTAGCGGTCGAGCAATTCGCCGTCGCCCGGCTCCCGGTGCTCGACGAGACGCTGATTCGCCGGCAAGTCGGCGTAGAGGCGCTCGTCAACTTCCGCCGGCGCGCAGCCGAGCTCCTCGGCCGCCGCGGCGAGCACCTCCGCGCGCGCCGCGGCGGCGAGCGGGTGGCGTGAGCGCGCCTGCAAGAAGACGGCGCGACGAACGT
>Ga0209382_10007174_pt1 | contig 14248 bp, 16 predicted proteins | sample SoiMetdeltSBSDD5_FD_187599 | JGI IMG/M metagenome (GOLD analysis project Ga0209382, IMG submission 187599) | Bulk soil microbial communities from a Populus tree surrounding site in Tennessee, USA - Soil MetaG P. deltoides SBSDD5 (SPAdes) (version 2) | ecosystem: Environmental > Terrestrial >... | reverse complement strand
CGACGAGCATGGCGTTCCGGGTGCGCCGGCGTTGGAGGTGACGCACGTGAACCTCAACGATGGGACGGTCGAGGGCCTGAAGCACCGCGAACAGCCGATCTTCGCGGTTCAGTATCACCCCGAGGCGGCCCCGGGCCCACACGACGCGCGGCCATTGTTTCGGGAGTTCATGGAGACGGTTCGGAAGGCGAGCGTCTAGCGCATCAAAGCGAGCTCGGCCTGAGAAGGCCGGCACCCGGACCGACAGCTTCGGGCAGCTGGCTCAAGTGAGCCAAGCGCTTGACACACAACGGTTAACGGCCTAGTTTCGAGCCGTTGATCGACTGTCCTAACGAGTCTCTGTCGAGGCCCATCAATGACGAAAGCCGATCTGGTCGAGCGAGTCACCGCGCAGATTTCGCAAACTGCCGGACCGATGATTTCAAAGAAGGACTGCGCTCGCGTCGTCGATTCGTTCCTCGACGCGATAAAGGAAGCCCTTCAGCAACAGAAGAACATCGAGGTTCGCGGCTTCGGCACGTTCAAGATTCGGCAGCGAAAAACCCGGATGGCTCGCAACCCGCGCACAGGATCGCCTGTCGAGGTTTCTGCGCGACCGGTCCCTGTCTTCAAGCCGTCGAAGGAGTTGCGTGCAATGGTCGCCGGAACCGAGTACGTCGAGGAGTTCACGGAAGACTGACCGCGCTGTCCCTTCCGACAGCAGGAAGTAATCGCGATGATTCATGTGATCACCCGGCGCTCGACGCGCCGGGTTTTTTGTCGACGTGCGAGATACGCGCGGGTTATATTCGTTCGCAGACGATGACTGTAACAGTGTTGCTCTTCGCCTCTTACGCCGATGCGCTCGGAAGGTCGGCGATCGAGCTGGACGTCGCGCCCGGCTCGACCGTTCGCGACGTTCTCGGAACGCTGTTCGCCATGCCCGGCGGTGATCGTCTCCCGCCGCGGCCACTCGTGGCGGTGAATGAGGAGTACGCGAGCGCAAGCACGGAGCTTCGCGGCGGAGAAGAAGTTGCGGTGATCCCTCCGGTAGCAGGCGGCTGATGCGCGTCGCGCTCGTCGACCGTCCCATCGATGTCGCGGCGTTGATCTCGGAGGTCGGCCACGATTCGTGCGGCGCGTCAGCCGTGTTTCTCGGTTGCGTGCGTAACGTGAACGACGGGCGAGCAGTAACAGGAATCGAATACTCCGCTTACCGAAGCATGGCCGAGCGTGAAATGAACGCCATCGTGCGCGAAGCGGCTGAGCAGTTTGGTGTCACCCGTCTGATCGTCGAACATCGGCTTGGCGCGCTCGGACTCGGCGACGTGAGCGTGGCGATCGTGGCGGCGCATCCCCATCGCGCGCCGGCGCTCGATGCCATGCGCTTCGCCATTGAACAGCTCAAGCAACGGGTGCCTATTTGGAAGCTCGAGCTGTACGTGGACGGCGCGCGAGAGTGGGTAGGCGCAGGAACCGGGAGCCGGGAAGCGGAATCAGAAGCTCGTCGTGTGCTCGAGGTGGGCGCACCATGAATGTCGCGCTGAAGGATCAATTCGGCCGCAGCATCGAGTACCTCCGCATCTCGGTGACGGACCGGTGCAACTTCCGCTGCTTGTACTGCATGCCGGCGGAAGGGCTGCCGTGGCTGCCGAAGGCCGAGATCCTATCGTACGAGGAGATAGCGGACGTCGTGCGCCAGCTGGCGCCGCTTGGGCTTCGCCGGATCCGTGTCACGGGGGGCGAACCCACGATTCGTCCGAACCTCGAGCAGCTCATTCGATTGCTTCGCGCCGTCCCGGAGATCGAAGACATCGCACTTTCCACGAACGGTGCGAGACTGCCCGAACTCGCTCACGGGCTGCGCTCGGCTGGACTCGATCGCGTCAACATGAGCGCGGACAGTCTGCGGCCCGATCGCATCGCGAGGATCGCACGTCGGAATCTCGGGTTCGATCCGGTGAGTTCAGCGCTCGCGGCGGAGCGCGAAGGCATTGCGCCGATAAAGATCAACGTCGTCGTCATGCGCGGTATCAACGACGACGAGATCGAGGACTTCGCGCGCCTCACGATCGACCATGCGTGGCATGTTCGCTTCATCGAGCTCATGCCGGTCGGGGAAATGAGCGGTCTCACGTGGGAGCACATCGTACCGAGCGACGAAGTGCTGTCGCGGACCGGAGCGCTCGGCGCTTTGGCGCCTGATGATGGACCACCGCGTGGCAACGGTCCGGCGAAGTACTACAGGCTTGCCGGTGCAGCAGGCACCATCGGAGTCATCACCCCCATGACGCACACGTACTGTGCGTCATGCAATCGCGTGCGTCTCACCGCTGACGGAAGACTCCGCACCTGTCTCTTCGGCGATCATGAGGTGTTGTTGCGGGACGCGCTCAGACAGCGAGAGCCACTCGAGCCGCTGTTCCGCCAGGCGCTCGCCGACAAGCCGAAAGAGCACGCTCTGCTGCAGATGAAAGTGGGCGGGCTTCGCGCGCTGTCGCAGGTGGGCGGTTGACCATCGTTGCGTTGTAGGTCGCTTCCGGTCCAACTAAGTTTGCGCTACCGGAGCAATCCACCAACCTCAACGCACAACATGGTCAATCTCATCACGGTCGTAGGCGCGGGTAACGTCGGCGCGACTACCGCTCAGCGTGTTGCGGAGAAGGAGCTGGCTCGCCGCGTCGTCATGGTCGACGTGGTCGAAGGAGTTCCGCAGGGGAAGGGGCTCGACCAGTGGCAGTCCGCACCCATCGAAGGCTTCGACTCGCGCGTGATCGGCGCGAACGGCTACGACGAGACCGCGGGATCCGACATCGTCATCATCACCGCGGGGATTGCTCGCAAGCCGGGCATGTCGCGCGACGATCTGTTGAACACGAACGCCGGCATCGTGAAGCAGGTGTCGGAGCAGATCGCGAGGACATCGCCGAACGCAATCATCATCGTCGTGTCGAACCCGCTCGACGTGATGTGCTACGTCGCGAAAAAGGTGACGGGCTTTCCGCGCGAGCGCGTCATAGGGATGGCAGGGGTCCTCGACACCGGGCGCTATCGCGCATTTCTCGCCGAGGCGCTCGATGTGTCCGTCCGTGACATTCAAGCCATGGTGCTCGGCGGCCACGGCGACACGATGGTCCCGCTCATCAGCTACACGTCGGTCAGCGGAATCCCCGTAACTCAGCTGCTCGACCGAAAGACGCTCGACGAGATCGTCGATCGGACGCGAAACGGTGGCGCAGAGATCGTGAAGTACCTGAAGACAGGCTCGGCGTACTACGCGCCCTCATCGGGTGCCGTGCAGATGGCCGAAGCGATCGTCTTCGACCAGAAGCGCGTTCTTCCATGCGCCGCGTGGCTCGAAGGAGAATACGGGATGTCGGGACTCTTCCTCGGCGTTCCCGTAAAGCTCGGGCGCGGTGGCATGGAGAAGGTGCTGGAGGTCGAGCTCACTTCGAAGGAACGCGTCGACCTCGGCAAGAGCGCGGAGGCGGTGCGCGAGCCGATGTCGAAGCTCACCATCTAGCGCGATTCGTAGCCGGCGATGAGTGCCCCGTCAGCAGCTGCCATGCCTCGACCACGTGTCGATCGCGGCGCGATCGCGCGATTCTGGGACTCGTCGATTGGGAAGAAGGCAGTGATGGCGGCGACCGGTCTGATCATGGTCGCCTTCCTCGTCGTGCACGTGCTCGGCAACCTGCAGATGTTCGAGGGCCCGCTCAAGATCAACGAGTACTCCGCGGCACTGCACCGGCTCGGGGCCTTGTTGTGGTTGGCGCGTGGCGGACTGCTCGTTGCCCTGGTGCTGCATGTCATCGCGGCGTACCAGCTCACGCGACGAAGTCAGGGCGCGCGCGCCGTCGGCTACGCTGAGCGCGCGCCGCAGGTGTCGACATTCGCGGCGCGCACGATCCGATGGGGCGGCGTCCTGCTGCTCGTGTTCATCGTGCTGCACCTCCTGCATTTCACGTTCGGCACGATCCATCCGGCGTTCGACCGCAAGGACGTCTACGGGAACATGGTTGCCGCGTTCCAGATGTGGTGGGTCGCGGTGCTCTATCTCCTCGCCATGATCGGCCTGGGGCTCCATCTCTACCACGGAACCTGGAGCAGCATCCGGACGCTCGGCCTAACGAGACCGTCGACGGATCCGTTCAGGCGGCGCGTGTCGGCGGTGCTGGCGTGGGCAGTTTACCTCGGCTTCTCCATCATTCCGATCGGCGTGCTCGCGGGGATCATCAAGTAGCAGACCGCGGCGCCCGATCGTTTCGAGCGAACGACAAATCGATGGAACTGCGTTCCCGAATTCCTTCCGGTCCGATCGAATCGAAGTGGGATACCCACCGCTTCGAGATGAAGCTGGTGAACCCTGCCAACAAGCGGAAATACACCGTCATTGTTGTTGGCACCGGCCTCGCCGGCGGATCCGCCGCGGCGACGCTGAGCGAGCTCGGCTACAACGTGCTGTGCTTCTCGTTCCACGATTCGCCGCGGCGAGCGCACAGCATCGCCGCGCAGGGCGGCATCAACGCCGCGAAGAACTATCAGAACGACGGCGACAGCATCTACCGTCTGTTCTACGACACGGTGAAGGGCGGGGATTTCCGTGCGCGTGAGGCGAACGTCTATCGACTCGCGCAGATCTCCGTCAACATCATCGACCAGTGCGTCGCCCAGGGCGTGCCGTTCGCGCGCGAGTACGGTGGGTTGTTGGCGAATCGATCGTTCGGCGGCGCGCAGGTCTCGCGGACGTTCTACGCGCGCGGACAGACTGGCCAGCAGCTGTTGTTAGGCTGCTATCAGGCGCTCGAGAAGGAGATCGCGCGCGGGGGTGTCAAGATGTTTTCGCACGCCGAGATGCTGGACCTCGTCCTCGTGGACGGGAAGGCGCGTGGCATCATCACGCGCAATCTCACCACTGGAGCGATCGAGTCGTACGCGGCGGACGCAGTCGTGCTGGCGACGGGGGGATATGGAAACGCATTCTACCTGTCGACGAACGCGAAGAACTGCAACGCGACGGCCATCTGGAGAGCGCACAAGCGAGGCGCCGCCTTTGCGAACCCGTGCTTCACGCAGATCCACCCCACGTGCATCCCGGTGAGCGGCGACTATCAGTCAAAGCTCACGCTCATGAGCGAGTCGCTGCGTAACGACGGTCGGGTCTGGGTTCCGAAGAAAGTCGGGGACAAGCGGGCGCCGGGCGACATCCCGGAAGCAGAGCGCGACTACTACCTCGAGCGGAAGTATCCGAGCTTCGGCAATCTCAGTCCGCGCGACATCTCGTCGCGGGCGGCGAAGGAGGTGTGTGACGAGGGCCGCGGCGTGGGGGAGACCGGACGCGGTGTGTATCTCGATTTCGCGGATGCCATTCGGCGCCTCGGCGAGGACAAGATCCGGGAGCGCTACGGCAACCTGTTCGAGATGTACGAGCGCATCACCGACGAGAACCCGTATCGCGTGCCCATGCGCATCTACCCGGCCGTGCATTACACCATGGGCGGCCTGTGGGTGGACTACAATCTCATGACCACGCTGCCAGGGCTGCACGTCCTCGGCGAGGCGAACTTCTCCGATCATGGCGCCAACCGGCTCGGGGCGAGCGCGCTGATGCAAGGACTGGCGGACGGCTATTTCATCATCCCGTACACCATTGGCGACTACCTGGCGAACGCCAAGCTGGAGAAGGTGTCGGCCGATCAGCCGGAGTTCGTGGCGGCGAAGGCAGGCATCGACACCATGACGAAGCGGTTGTTAGGCATCAACGGCAAGCGCACCGTCGATGCGTTCCACCGCGAGCTCGGCGCCCTGCTGTGGGAGGATTGCGGCATGGCGCGGAATGCGGCCGGACTGCAGCGCGCGCTCAGCCGAATTCCAGAGATCCGTGAAGAGTTCTGGCAGAACGTCAACGTGCCCGGCAGCGATGCGGAGCTCAACCAGGCGCTCGAGAAGGCCGGCCGAGTGGCCGACTTCCTGGAGTTCGCGGAGCTCATGTGCACGGATGCGCTGCACCGCGATGAGTCGTGCGGCGGTCACTTCCGCGAGGAGCATCAGACGCCTGACGGCGAGGCGCTGCGCGACGACGCCCGGTTCGCGTACGTGGCGGCGTGGGAGTACTGTGGGACAGGGAACGCACCGAAGCTGTCGAAGGAGCCGCTGGTATTTGAAAATGTTCCGCTGTCGCAGCGGAGCTATAAATGAAGCAGTCGTTAGCCATCGGCCATCAGCCATCAGCTCGAACGGCGGAAACCCGAACGGCGGGTGCAGTTCGACGTTCCGCTCTCTGAGCTGATGGCCGATGGCTGATGGCTGATAGCACTCTCACCTAACGATGCGCTTTACCTTAAGAATCTGGCGTCAGAAGTCGGCCGACACACCGGGGAAGCTCGTGCAGTACGACGCACCGGAGGTGAGCCCCGACATGTCCTTCCTCGAGATGCTCGATGTCGTCAACGAGCGACTGATGGAGCGCGGCGAGGAGCCGATCGCGTTCGCGCACGATTGCCGAGAGGGGATTTGCGGCACGTGTTCGCTCATGATCGACGGCGTCGCGCACGGGCCCGTGCGAGGCGCGGCGACGTGTCAGGTGCACATGCGCAGCTTCACCGATGGCCAGACGATTCATATCGAGCCATGGCGCGCACGCGCGTTTCCGATCATCAAGGACCTCATTGTTGATCGTGCCGCGCTCGACCGGATCGTCCAGGCCGGCGGGTTCATTTCCGCACCGACGGGGAGCGCGCCCGACGCGAACGCGATCCCGATTCCAAAGCAGGACGTCGACGACGCGATGGACGCCGCGGCGTGCATCGGCTGCGGGGCCTGCGTGGCGGCATGCCCTAACGCGTCGGCGTCGCTGTTCACGGCTGCGAAGATCAGCCATCTCGGACTCCTACCTCAGGGTCAGCCGGAGCGCTATCGCCGCGCCGCTCGCATGGTCGAGCAGATGGACCTGGAGGGGTTCGGCGGGTGCACGCTCTTCGGCGAATGCCAGGAGGCGTGTCCCAAGCTCATCAGCATCGACACCATCGCCCGGATGAATCGGGACTATTTCAGGGCCACGGTAACGGCGCGCGAGGAGTCGAAAGCGGCGGGCGCCGGCTGAGCGAGGGATTGGCGGACGCGGCTAGGTCCGGTGGCGCGGTTGCTGCACGACCATCGCGGCATGCAGTGGCCACCGGATACGAATCCCCCAAGCGCCGTGAACCGCACGCCGAACCGGAATGCTCAGCCCAATCTGGGGGGCGCGGATGCCGTCGAAAAAACGAGCAGTCTCGGCGACGTTCACGGGGCCGGCGTCAACGAGCCGGCGCAGGCGCCGGTTGAGGTTGCCGCTACTGTGCCACATCGCGCAGGCCTTGGCCCCATCGGCTGGATCGTGATCGTCCTCGCAGCACTCGTCCTCGCGGCGTACGCCGCGGGCCTGTTCACCTAACGCGGCCCCGAAGGGAAGACGGATCTAGAGCTTCGGCAGGGTCACGCCCTGCTGCCCCTGGTATTTGCCCTGCTTGTCGCGGTACGACACTTCGGGCGGCTCGTCGCCCTTGAAGAACAACACCTGCGCGATCCCTTCGTTCGCGTAGATCTTGGCGGGGAGCGGCGTCGTGTTGGAGATCTCCAGCGTCACGTAGCCTTCCCACTCCGGCTCGAACGGCGTGACGTTCGTGATGATGCCGCATCGTGCGTACGTGGACTTGCCGACGGTCACGGTCACGACGTCGCGCGGAATGCGGAAGTATTCGACGGAACGGGCGAGCGCGAACGAGTTCGGAGGAACGATGCACACGTCACCTTCGAACTCGACGAAGGACTTCGGATCGAAATTCTTCGGGTCCACAACGGAATTCAGCACGTTGGTGAAGATTCTGAACTCGCGCGCGACTCGCATATCGTAGCCATACGAGCTGACGCCGTACGAGATGACACCGGATCGAACCTGTCGGCCCTCGAATGGTTCGATCATGCGATGCTCGAGCGCCATGCGGGTGATCCAGCGGTCGGACTGAATGCTCATCGGGAATCGGGAATAGGGAATCGGGAATCGGGAATCGAGCGACCCCGACGAATCATCGAGCGAGGAAGCGGCGGGAAGATAATCGGAAGCGTGCGTTGACACTTATTCCGAAAGCAGGATAGCTTACCACCTGCGAGCAAGTGAATTAATTCACGAAGTCGGGAGCGTGATGGATCGCACGTACCTGCCGATACTGCTGCTGATGGGCTTCGTGGTCGCCAACGCGATTCTCATCGTCGCGTTGTCCCACCTCACGATTCGCCGTCGCGTCACCCCCGAAAAGAACACGCCCTACGAATCCGGCATCCCGCCACTCGGCGACGCGCGCGAACGGTTCTCGATCAAGTTCTACATGGTCGCGATGTTGTTCATCATCTTCGACATCGAGACCGTGTTCATGATCCCGTGGGGCGTGTTCTACCGACAGCTCTCCTGTTCGGCGCCGCTCGTCGCCGTCACCAACGTCTGTCCCGCTGGCAAGCTCTCGTTCTTCGGCCTCGGCGAGATGCTGGTGTTCATGCTGATTCTGATCGTCGGCTTCATCTACGTCTGGAAGAAGGGAGCCTTGCAGTGGGACTGACGCCTCGCCCTGAGCACCGCGTGGTCGAATACAACCCGACCTCGCAGGAAGGGTGGGTTGCGACGCGCCTCGACTTTCTCGTGAACTGGGGACGCGCGAACTCGCTCTGGCCAATGCCGTTCGGCACCGCGTGTTGCGCCATCGAATTCATGGCTACCGCCGCGAGTCGATTCGACCTCGCGCGGTTCGGCATGGAGCGCATGAGCTTTTCGCCTCGTCAGGCAGACGTGCTGATCTGCGCCGGCCGTGTGCCGTTCAAGCTCGCGCCTGTCATTCGACGAATCTGGCAGCAGATGCCGCAACCGAAGTGGGCGATCGCGATGGGCGCCTGCGCCTCGAGCGGCAACATCTTCGACAACTACGCGGTGGTGCAGGGCATCGACACGATCATTCCGGTCGATGTCTACGTGCCTGGATGCCCTCCGCGTCCCGAAGGCCTCATGTACGGCATCATGCTGCTTCAGGAGAAGGTGAAGCGCGAGCGGATGAACGACAAAACCATCCGCGCCGAGATGGAGCCGGACCCGAAGAGCCAGCTGTACATCCCGGCGCCGGTCATCGACGAGCTCTCCGAGCCGTTCGGGAACTCGGTTCACCAGACGCGGTCCGGCCTGTGAGCGACGCGTTCGAGATCCAGTACGCGGGCAGTGCCCTCGGAAACGCACCGGCACCGGTCACACCGCGCAACGTTCCCAATCGCGGCGGAGAGCCGAACCCCTCAGCAGCGGCGCTGCGCGAGCAGTTCGGCGACGCGATCCAGCGCGTCGAGGTCGTGTGGGGGGTGACGAACGTATACGTGCGGCCCGAGCGCGCGCTCGACATCGTGCGTTGGCTGCACGACGACAGCTCGCAGCGGTACGACTACCTCTCGGATGTCACGGCGGTCGAGTTTCGCGACATGGATGCCCCGATCGAAGTCGTCTGGCACCTTCGGTCGCTCCCATTCCGGCGGGAGCTCCGGCTCAAGGCTCAGCTCCCGAAGAACAAGCCCCTCGAGATCGCGAGCGTCTGGTCGATCTACAAATGTGCCGACTGGCTGGAGCGGGAATGCTTCGACATGTTCGGCGTCCGGTTCGTCGGTCACCCGGACCTCCGCCGGATCCTCATGTGGGAGCAGTACCGCGAAGGCTTTCCGCTTCGTAAGGACTTCCCGCTGCGTGGACGATTCAGCCGCGCGGAGCAGCTGCGCCAGGCACTCGCAGCAAACCCGGAGGCGCGGTACTCGATGGAGGAGCTCTCCATCGCTGACGCTTTCGAGGATCTGCCGACCGAGATGCGCAAGCGGCTCCAGGGCGGCGAGCGGACAGGAGAATAGCAGTGGCTACACAGAAGCGGACGGTCGAAGTCGCACTCTCCACGACCGGCGTTGACGCTCAGGGGAGGCCGCAGCGCGTTCCGCTCGTCACCGCGGATGATGGGTCGCCCGTCGCTGTCGAGGCGCCGCCGATGGTCGAGCCCGATCTCGCGGGCGAGCACATGCTGATCAACATCGGGCCACAGCATCCGGCCACGCACGGCGTGCTGCGACTCGTGCTCGAGCTCGATGGTGAAACGGTGGTGCGCTGCATTCCGCACATTGGCTACCTGCACTGCGGATTCGAGAAGCTCGCGGAATACCGGCAGTACAACCAGATCCTGCCGCTCACCGATCGCGAAGATTACCTCAACGCGATGGGTAACAACGTCGGCTGCGCGATGAGCGCGGAGCGGCTGTTCGGCATCGAGATCACCGAGCGGTGCAAGGTACTGCGCGTGATTGCCTGCGAGCTGTCGCGCATCGCGTCGCACCTCGTGTGGCTCGGGACAACCTGCATCGACATCGGGGCGTTCACCCCGTTCCTGTGGGCGTTCCAGCAGCGGGAGTACATCTACAATCTGATCGAGAAGTGGGTTGGCGCGCGCCTGACGCCCACGATCACGCGCGTGGGCGGGCTGGCGGCCGACATCCCGGACGGCTGGATGACCGAGCTGCGCAGCTTCACGGCGACCTTCCCCAACACGGTCGAGGAGATCGACAAGATGCTGACCAAAAACGGCATCTGGGTCGGTCGCACGGTAGGACTCGGCGTGATGACGCCCGACGAGGCGATCAACTACGGCCTCTCGGGTCCGATGCTGCGCGCGTCCGGCGTCACGTACGACGTTCGCCGGGATTTCCCGTACTACGACTACGAGACGTACGACTTCGATGTCCCGGTCGGCACGAACGGCGACGTCTACGACCGTTACCTCGTGCGTATGGAGGAGATGCGGCAGTCGGTCCGTATCCTCGAGCAGGCGGCGAACCGGCTGCCGGACGGTCCGATCAACGTCGACGACCCGCGGGTGATCCTGCCTAACAAGTCGAAGGCGACGAGCGAGATGGAGTCGATGATCCATCATTTCAAGCTCGTCATGGAGGGACCGCGGCCTCCACTCGGCGAGGCGTACGTCGCCATGGAAAGCCCGAAGGGCGAAAAAGGCTACTACATGGTCTCGGACGGCACGTCGAAGCCTGTCCGGTGGCGTATCCGCCCGCCGTCGTTCGTCAACCTGTCCGCAATCCCGAAGATGGTCGAGGGACATCTCTTGTCCGACGTCATCGCGATCAACGCCAGCATCGACATCGTCATGGGAGAGATAGACCGCTGATGGCCGTTTCCAAGGAGATGGGCGGCGTTCACGCCGAGTCCCATGCCACGCACGGCAGCGCTGCCCACGGGCACGGCGAGCCGCACGAGCCGGTCTTCGTTGGCGAACGTCGCAAGCAGCTGGACGACCTGCTGGCTCGGTACCCAACGAAGATGGCCGCGCTGCTTCCGGCGCTCTGGATGGTGCAGGAAGATCGCGGCTGGGTGAGCGAAGCGGCGATGGCCGAGGTGGCGGAGGTGCTGGCACTCACCCCGGCCTACGTGAAGGGCGTGGTGACATTCTACACCATGTACCATCAGCACCCGGTCGGAAAACATTTCATCCAGGTGTGTACGACGTCGCCGTGCAACGTCTGCGGCGCCGAGGACGTGGTGAACGCATTCCTGAAACACACGAAGTGTGGTGAGCTCGGCGTCACGTCCGAGGACGGCCGCTTCACGGTGATCGAGGTCGAGTGCCTTGGCGCCTGCGGCTTCGCGACGCCGGTGATGATCAATTCCGATTTCATCGAGTCCGTCACCCCCGAGAAGGTGCCGGATCTTCTCTCCAAGCTGACCTAGCCAGTTTTCATGGGATACCCGCACGCCCCGCATCCGCGGGAAACGCTCGTTCTCTCGAAGTACTTCGGCGACGGCGACGCGATCGGTCTCGACGGGTGGCGTAAGCGCGGCGGTTACGTCGCACTCGAGAAGGCGTTAGGCATGACGCCCGTGGAGATCGTCAACGTCGTGAAGGACTCGGGCCTCCGCGGGCGCGGCGGCGCGGGCTTTCCGACAGGTCTCAAGTGGTCGTTCATGAAGCCGGGTGACGGCAAGCCGCACTACCTGTGCTGCAACGCCGACGAATCCGAGCCCGGAACGTTCAAGGACCGCGAGATCATGCGCTGGACGCCGCACGCACTCATCGAGGGGTGCGCGATCGGCTCGTACGCGATCGGCGCGGAGACGTGCTACATCTACATCCGCGGCGAGTTCACCGAGCCGCTGCAGCGGATGGAGGCCGCCGTTCGCGAAGCGCGAGCCGCCGGTGTCATCGGGCCTAACGCGATGGGGACGGGGAAGCGCGTCGACGTCTGGGTGCACAAGGGCGCTGGCGCGTATATCTGCGGCGAAGAGACCGCGATGATGAACTCCCTCGAGGGGCGGCGTGGCAACCCGCGCATCAAGCCGCCGTTCCCGGCGGTCGCGGGTGTCTTCGGGCAGCCCACGACCATCAACAACGTCGAGACGCTCGCCGCGGTGCCGCACATCCTGAACAACGGGGCGGACTGGTACAAGAGAATGGCGCGCCCCGACAACCCGAAGAGCACGGGGACGAAGCTGTGGTCGGTCTGCGGCAACGTCGCGCGCCCCGGCAACTACGAGGTCGAGATGGGATTTCCGTTCAAGGATTTCCTCTACGACCTGTGCGGCGGCCCCCCGCCGGGCCGCAAGTTCAAAGCGGTCATCCCCGGCGGATCATCGGTCCCCATCATGAACATGGAGGAGGCCGAAGCCGCGCTGATGGACTACGAGGGCATGGTCGCGAAAGGCTCCATGCTCGGCTCCGCCGGCTGCATCGTCATCGACGATGCCCAGTGCATGGTCAAGCAGATCGCGCGGCTCGCTCGGTTCTACGCTCATGAGAGCTGCGCACAGTGCACGCAGTGCCGCGAAGGGACGGCCTGGTCGACGAAGATCATGGAGCGCATCGAGGCGGGCGAGGGCACGATGGCCGACCTCGATACGCTGCTCGAGATCGGTGACAACATGACCGGGAAGACGATCTGCGTGCTGTCGGACTCGTGTGCGGTCCCGGTCGCGTCCGGCATTCAGAAGTGGCGCGACGAGTTCGAGGCGCACATCAAGGGCAAGCGGTGCCCGTTCCGGGCCGCCGCCGCGGCCTAACGCCTGCCGCTCTGGTTCAAAGCCTAACGACAAGTCCATGGCTGACGTCAAGACGATCAATCTGACCATCGAGGGCAGGCCGGTCGCGGTTCCCGAGGGCACCTCGCTCCTCGAGGCCGCGCGAACGGTGGGCGTGCTCATCCCGCACTACTGCTACCACCCGGGCCTCCCGGTGGCCGGTGTGTGCCGGATGTGCCTGGTCGAGGTGGAGAAGGCGCCGAAGCTCGCCGCGGCGTGCGCGACCTCCGTCGCCGAAGGCCAGATCGTTCACGTGCACTCCGAGCAGGCGCGCGAAGCGCGCAAGGGCGTGCTCGAGATGCTGCTCATCAACCACCCGCTCGATTGCCCGATCTGTGATCAGGCCGGTGAGTGCGAGCTGCAGGATTACACGTTCCAGGAAGGACGCAAGGACTCGCGGTATAAAGAGCCGAAGCGGTTCAACCCGGTGGAGGACTTCGGCGGCGACGTCGTCTACGTCCCCAACCGCTGCATCCTCTGCACGCGCTGCGTCCGGTTCATGGACGATGTCGCGCAGGAGCCCGTGCTCAACGTCAGCGAGCGAGGCGATCGCGCGTACATAGGGAAGTTCGAGGGCAAAGACCTGACGCATCCGTGGGCCGGCAACGTCGTCGAGCTCTGCCCGGTTGGCGCGCTACTGTCGAAGGATTTCCTGAACAAGGCGCGCGCCTGGGAGCTCGACCGAACCGCGTCCATCTGCCCCAACTGCACCCAGGGCTGCAACGCGATCATCGAGACGCGGGACAACACAGTCGTTCGCATGCGGCCGCGCGCCAATCCCGAAGTCAACGAGTATTTCCTCTGCGACGCGGGCCGTCTCGACTACCGGTGGATGAACGGTCCGAACCGGTTGGAGCTGCCACAGGCCCGCCAGAACGGGGCGCTCGTCGACGCGGACTGGGACATCGCGTTAGGTGCGGCCGCCGCTGCCATTCGCGGCAAGCGAACGTTGGTGGTGGCGTCCCCGATGCTGTCGAACGAGGCATTGCACCTGCTGAGCCGCCTGGTCCGTGCCACGGGGGGCGCCGGTGCGTTTCGCGTCGCGCGCGGCCCGGAGGCGCCGCTCCCGGGTGTGAAGGACCTCGCGCTTCGTGCCGAGCGGGCCGCCAACGTCGCAGGCGCCGAGATGCTTGGCTTCGCGAA
>Ga0209382_10007172_pt1 | contig 14250 bp, 13 predicted proteins | sample SoiMetdeltSBSDD5_FD_187599 | JGI IMG/M metagenome (GOLD analysis project Ga0209382, IMG submission 187599) | Bulk soil microbial communities from a Populus tree surrounding site in Tennessee, USA - Soil MetaG P. deltoides SBSDD5 (SPAdes) (version 2) | ecosystem: Environmental > Terrestrial >... | reverse complement strand
GCATCACGTCGCCCGACCGGATCGGCTACCTCGCCGGCGTCTTCCTGCCCGACGCGCCGGTTACGTCTCCGCCACCGTTCGGCCTCGACCTCGAGGCGGGCTACGAGTCCGAGCGATTCGCGCCGCTCCTACAGCAGGTCTTCTTCATCGGGGACGGAGTGACCTCCGCGGGGCGGACCCAGCGCTTCCCCGCGTGCCCGACGGCGCGACCCGTCTCTACCTCGGGTACGCGGACGCGTACGGGGTTCGTCGGCCCTCCCGGCTACTACGCCGACAACTCGGGGGCTTTCCGCTCGCCTCATGTTCGGCTGAATCGATGAGGCAGAAGCGTCCAGTCACTACAGACACCTGGCTGGTTGGAAACTCTCGGGCAACCATCCCCGCAGTCGCTTTCCCCAGTTCTATGGCACCCGACCGCTACCCCCTCGACACGCACCCCGATCGAGTCAAGACCTTCTACTGGACGGTGGACTGGGCAGCCCTGCGGGCTGCTCGACCTTCTCAGGTGGCCCCCAGAGGGCTCTCAGCGGGCCGTATTCGCGGCCTAGCATCAGAATCGCGTATCCGCTCGAACGCACGTTCGAGGGCCCTAGAAGCCCGGAGAATGGAGGAACCCCCCGGACTGAGGACCGCCCAGGGGGTTCCGTGGTCCCGGTCCCGAGGAAGGGTGGGGGACCAGGAGCCTTTCCTAGTCCCTTCGTCTCCCACGCCTTGAGCCTTTAGTGCGTGCCCAATCAAGACGACACGCGCGTCCGGTCCTCCTTGAGGGCGATCAGCAGCTCGGCGAGGCTGCGAGGCGTGTCGCCGGTTGGATCATGTTCCGGTTATCGGAGGCGATGGAACGGAAGTAGCGGCCTCGGGGGCCGAGTCCTCGGGCGCGACATGAAGGCGCCACGCGGCGTCCGGAAACACTCGCCGTCATGGCTCCGACCGTCTGCATTGACTCAGCCCCTTCCTGGCAGCCTCCGGGGGTCTGGCAGCCGCTGGGTAACCTATGTGCGGGGGTCTGACAACCGAATAACACCAGGTAAACGCGCCGCTAGCTCAGTCCGGATAGAGCGGCTGCCTTCTAAGCAGCGGGTCGGAGGTTCGAATCCTCCCCGGCGCACTTCCGCGATTCGCCCCGTGCTTTGCGCAACGTCTTCCGAAGCCACCCAAGACGGGCGCGAAGCTCGCCTATCCGGTCGCCTGGCTCAGCTCGAACGTATCGAGGACGTCCCCGGCCGCGTCAACAGTCGTTCCTTCCATGCTGCTCGAATCGGCCGTTACGTACAGAAAGTGATGGTCGTCATCGTTTGACGCCACCGGATCCGGCGTCCCTTCCCCACACTCGTCGACGGGGTACAGCGAAGCGCCACCTCCACCGGTGACGACGTACGTCACCCCGTCGATAGGCCCAAAACGTTGGTAGTTGTGGTCGTGTCCGTTGAGAACGAGATCGACGCCTTTGCCCTGGATCGCAGGAAGTAGATGCCGTTGAGCGCCGGGCTTGCTCTCGTACTTGCCGCAGCTGTAAGCCGGTTGGTGAAAGACGAGCACCTGCCACGCAGCAGTCGATGACGTCAGCGCGGAGGACAGCCAGTCCATCTGGCCCTCCTGACTGAGATCACTTGCATCGAGGACGAAGAAGTCGACGGGCCCCACCTGCCGCCGGTACCAACGATCGGGCATGCCGAACAGGTCCATGACGGGCTTACCGTCATCCGTGTGGATATCGTGGTTCCCGAGTGAGGCGACGACCGCGACATCGGAGTCGTCGACCCATCCATACGGACGTTCCCACGCGCCGTCGAACTCGGACGGACTCCCGTCCGGGTAGACGTTGTCGCCGACCGTGACGAGGGCGTCGAGAGGACGCTCCCGCACCCATGAACGGATAGCCGACGAAACGGTGAACTCGGCGGCCTCACCGGTGCCGAAGTCGCCGATGACGACGAAGCCGATGGAGGGCTGCGGCTGCCGATCGGGCGAACATGCGCCGGGGACGATAAGCACCCAGCAGCTGACGAGAAGCAGCCGGGCGCGAGCGGACACTTCGGCCATGCACGCAAGCCTACGTCTCGACGATTCTGGTCGGACAGCACCCCTTCGGCTACACCGCCGGCTCGCCGTGCGGCGCTGGAAGGCGGTGCCCCCATTGGCCAGGGTTCGGCATGCTGACCCATGCACCCCAGTCGGCCTCCATGCCTCCTCTGTCCATGTTGGAGCCTGCTCCGGAGATACCACGAACGCCTCAGACGGTCGTAATGGTGGCAGTTCCCAGGCCCCGATAGATCGCTAACCGACCGGCTCGCTGGTGGGGAGCTCGAAGGTGTCGAGCTCCCCTTGGTCGAGAAGCGACATCTGCTGAGCCACCCATCGCGCCTCCTCGGTGTGCGGGTGAAGCGCGAGCAGGTGTACCAGGACGCCGACCGGTCCATACACCTCGAACAGCTCGCGGCAGACCGGGCAGTTGGCGAGATCGGATGATGCAGCGCCTTGACCCTAGACCTCGTAGGTAACGCCGCTGTGGCGCCGAGGTGACGGCTTGGCGAACGAGCCCACGAGGATGAAGCTGCGCTCTAGCGGGAAACGGTCCCCGGACCTTGAGGTTGCCCGACGGCCGGTTCGCTTTTCTGGCGCGTCAGACGACCAGTTCGCCTGCGGCGCGGGGAAGCGGGTGCCCCCGGTGCCCAGGGTCAGACCCGCTGACGCCCGAGACCCAATGCACATGCCACACATGGTGCCGTCCAAGACGAACTCGCTGAGGCCCCGTTCGAGGTCGGCCTACGTCGTCAGGAGTTCGAGTCGTAGCATCTTGGCTGCGACGGGGACGGGGTGATTTTGGCGAGGCCAGCCTCCATCGCCTCGTCGATGAGGTCGTTGGTCTTCGCCGCCTGCTCGGCGATGGCATGGACGGCGCATTCGAGGATGTGGCGGTCCCGGCTATCCATCGGGAGCGATGCTAGGCCGAGTCTCCGACCGGCGACGCAGAAGCCCTGGCGTTAGTCGGCCTTACAAGACGAGAGGCCCCCAGCAACCTGGCAGGCGCTGGGGGTCCCTCTGTCCCGAGCGCTACAGCAAACACCCCGCCGGTGCATCCGCGGGAATCACCAGATCCCCTGTTGCCGGCGCCTCGAAGAACGTAGCAACCAGCACGGTCTCCTTCGTGTCGGAGGGGTTGAACGCCGTGTGCACGTGCCCGTGCCCGAGATCGACGAACGCAGACCCCTTCGGGTAGTTGGTCTTCTCACAGTCGTCGTTGACGAACGTCAGCGACCCGCGCTTCACGTTGACGAACACGGGGCCGGGGTGCGTGTGCCACGGGAACTGCGCACCCGGCTGTACGAGGAACTTAGCCGTGACCGTCCGCGACGCGTCGGCTACCTCGACGGTCTGCCCGTTGACCGTGACCGTCATGGATACGTCGTCCGGGAACACCGAGCGCGGCGTCAGGATCGTCGCGGTGATCGGCGCCTCCTGCGCGGACGTCGGCGCGACGATCACGAGTACCGCTGTGGCCAGCGCCGTGGCCAGCACGAACATGCGCCTCCAGCTCATGGTCGGCCTCCTCCTTCCCAGTCGTCCGACTGAATACGTCCGAACGTACGTCTGCATCCGCTGTAGAGCAAATCGGCCAGCGAGATGGGCCTCCATCGAACGCGCGAGCCGACGCGCTTGCTCGGCGATGAAGCGGACCGCTCGTTCGAGGATGTCGCGCTCGCGGGATGCCATCGGCGGATACAAGAGGAGCTCGATCAGCAGGAATGTTGTGACGAAGGGGACGGCGAGTCCCGGCCGTCTGGCTCTCGGATCGGCGACGTAGCGCCCATCCGACGACGAGCGGCAGCGCCAGCGCCATGGCCCCGAAGATCCACGCGGGCGACGGCTCCAGAATCGCCACGAGGATGCCGGCAGAGACAGCGATCATCAGCGCCAGAACGAATTGTCCGGTTGTTAGCATCGGCGGCTAACTAGTCGGCATGGCCACGCCGAGGATGAAGCCGGCTAGGAGGGCCGAGCCGCTCTGGGATCGACTGCGAAGAGGATCGGACGCTGCGGACGGTGCTGGTCGGGATGTTGAGGGCGTCACGCGGTCGGCAGGGCGCATCCGGGAACCCACAACCACTGGCGAGCCCGCCGAACCTTCCAACCAGGTGTATCTGAGTGCATGCTTCGTGCAAGGCCAAGGAGGGGGCACTGGAGGCGCCACCGACCGAAGGGCTCCACAAGCTACTGACGGAGGCTGGTGCTCCAGCTTCTCGTGCGCGGGCTCGCCATGAAGGAGATCGCCGCCCTGCTGACGGTCTCGCTCGAGGAGGCGCGAGCACACGTACAGAGCATCCTGGTGAAGCTGGGAGTTCATTCGCGACTGGAGGCCGCCGCTTTTACGATTCGGCCCGATCCACCACCGCCGCTTCCGCCGGCGCCTTCGGCGGCATTGGCCGTTCCGTTCCAATGGGCTGAGGATGTTCCGAGGCATGTCGGTAAGCGTTTGTTCGAAGGAGCCTCCTCAAGGTCGACTTCTGGGAATGGCTCGGGCTTCTTCTCTCCGACTCGCGGTGTATGTGCTCGAGCTGGCCCAGCTCTTCATGCCCCGGCGAGTTGTCCTTCCTCCAGATCCACCGTCCGTCGTCGAACTGGAAGAGAAACGAGTAGCTGTCGAGCTGGAAGTCGTCGGTTGCGACGACATGGAAGGACAGAAACGTTCCGTCGTGAAAGTGAACCCGCTGCGTTTTCAACGGTAACGCCGGCCCAGGACCCACCCAGCCTGACGAGGGTCTAACGACCAGTGCCGGGAGCCCCGCCGCCGCCCTACGCGGGGTCACCTCGTCGCCAAGGACGCGTCGGCCCAGCCAAGCGTGTGACAGGCTTGCCCCTCGCACCCGGAATGGCCAATCGGACGATTGACCGGGCGCTCTCTCCTACCGATGCTTGTTCGAGAAGTCAAAGGAGGCTCGGGTGAGGCGAGGCGTTGTCGCGTTCGTGGTCACAGTCGTCCTGGGTGCGTCAGGCATCGCCACGGCTGGCATCCTCTCCGCCGCTGGATCGTCCTCCGATCCGAACGACAAAGCCGAGGCGAACGAGCAGGACGCTGGCGTCCACGGTGGGCCGAAAGAGCGGTTCCACCAGGCGGGAGCGTGCGATCTCACCGCCGTCTCCTCCCTCCCAGGCAACTGGACGCACGGCGACTACGTGAGCACAGTCGCCGCGAACGGTACCCCTGCCCAGATCCAAACGGCCGCTCACAGTGACTGCGGAAAGCCGATGGTCTCAGTTGGCCATGGGGGCGGGCCGCCGGCCCACGCTCTGAAGCACATGGCCGCCGGGCAGGCGCACGCTGGCGGCATTGCCGAGGACGAGGGTTCAGGCCTACGGGCAGCTAGCCGTCGTAGCACGACGTCCAGCTGAGTGCAGGTTGTCGAACGTACCCTACTGGCGATGAGGCCCGACCAGCTCGAGCGCCGACTCCGAGAGCGTCTTGACGCGCTCGGACCCGCTCTCCGCGCCGAGCTGCTCCACGTCCTCATGCTCCCCGACCTCGAGCGCGCTCAGCGGATCGGAGAGTTCTGGAGCTACCCCAGAGCCGGACCGTTGCTGAACTGCTGATCGACTGCGAGGAGGATCGGACGCTCCCGGAGTGCTGGTGGGGATGCTGCGGGAGTCCGAGCGCTCGGGTCCTTCCTAAGACTCATCCGCGAGCGAGCGCCGCACGGGACGGCGGCCCTCACGGTGTGTGCCTCTCTAAGAGCCTGGGTAGGGCCTACCCAACAAGGAGATGAGTGGGGAGGCGCGGCGATGCGTGGCCGCACTGCCGGGGAAAGAGCGACACCGAGGAGCCCGAGGATGAGCGAACACGAGATGGAGCTAGGGGAAGTGATCCGTAAGTGTCACTTCTGTTCCCAGTCCTTCGCCTTGCAAGAAGATCTCGTGAAGCACCTCAAGGAGGCTCACGGCGTTGAGGAGGAGCCTGCCTCAGCCTCCGGCGAGCTAGTCTCAGGCAAGATGTCCGACGACGAGTTCGAAGCCCGGCTGGTCGCGGCGCGCGAAGGCTCGGAATGGGCGCTCACAACCTTGTATCGGGCGCTCTATCCGCGCATCGTGGCGTATCTGCGTGCGGTCGAGCCGGCCGACGCGGACGACCTGGCGTCCGATACGTGGCTTGACGTGGCGCGTGGCCTGCTGCGCTTCCGAGGCGACGAGCATGGGCTCCTCGCATGGGCGTTCACGATCGCCCGGCGTCGAGTCACGGACCTTCGACGCCAACGCGCCCGCAAGCACATCGTGCCCACGCCCACCGATGTTCTCGCAGAGGCCGGCGGTATCGGGGACGCCGAACAGGAAGCATTCGACTCGCTGGAGTCGGATTGGGCGTTCGCTCTGATCACGCGGTCGCTGACACGGGACCAAGCGGAGGTGGTGCTGCTCAGCGTCCTGGGCGATCTGGGCGCGAAGGAGGTCGCGCGCATCGTCGGCAAGCGGCAGGGGACGGTCCGCGTGCTCCAGCATCGGGCCCTCCGCCGGCTGGCTCACGCTCTTGAGACGCAGAGTGTAACGCGATGACCTCGCGGAACGATTCACCTCTTGAGAGGCGGAGACAGTTGCTCGACGGTGACACCCTTGAGCGGTTGCTCGCTGGGCGAGTCGAGCCCGACGACGCACCACCGGGCTACGCGGAGGTGGCACGGGTCCTCCGCGCAGCAGCTGCGCCGATTGATCCGGCCGATCTGGGCCATGAGGCCGAGCACGTCGCGGCGGCGCGGATCCTGGTTACTCGGCGGTCTCTCGCATCGGTTCGTTCCGACGGGAGGTCGCAAAGGATGCGTCCGAAAGGCCATCGCTTGAAGGTCGCGGGCCTCGTGGTGCTCGGCACGCTGTTGGGCACGTCTGGGCTCGCTGTGGCCGGAGTGCTTCCCGATACCGCACAGGACATGCTGTCGAACGTGCTGGATCGCGTCGGGATCTCCGCTCCTAGGGGCGACCATCCCAACAGTTCGGGGGGGCCGAGCGAGCATCCCGCGAGTTCGGGGGAGCAGATCTCCGAGATAGCCACGACGACAGATTCCACGGGCGTCGGCAAGGGCTCGGACATCTCGTCCATCGCGAGCGGTGGAATGAGCCGGGCCGTTGAGCATGGCTCCGCCGAGCACGGGAACGCCGGACACGGGAACGCCGGACACGGGAACGCCGGACACGGGAACGCCGGACACGGGAACGCCGGACACGGGGCCGATGTAGCGCCAGTGTCTACGCCGAACACAGGAGGGACAAGCACCGCCGACGCCGCGAGCGGCGGCCACAGTGAGGCTGGCACCGATATCGCCGACGAGAGGAGCAACGGCCGGAGCGCAGCCGGGTCGGGCAATGGGTCGGGACCCCCTTCAGAACCGCCATCGCACGGGTCCCAGCACTGACGCTCTGACGGCGACGATCCCGAGTTCGACCTGCGATCGCCTCAGCACCCTGATCCGGAGAACAGCCTCTCGGGAACGAAGGATCGGGGGCGCTACTCGTTCAGAAGGTTCACCCATCGCGCGCGCCTGTCCGCCGAGCAGTCCCGCGAGATCAGCGATTGGTCTTTCTTCCTCCTAGGGTTCGATTGTTCAACTCGCTGCCTTTGCCAAGTCAACCGCCCGGATACATTCCCGCACCCTGTTGCAAGCCAACGTCCCTGTTCCCTGGGCATACTGGCGCTCAAAGACCCGGCGGAGGGTCGCGACCGTGGTCCCGATCGCCGTGATTCCCATCGCGAGGACGACGACGAGGCAAGCCGACCAGAGCAAGACTGTCTTTCGCATTCCTCCCACCTCCCCGGGAGAAGGCGCAGGCCCGGATGGGAGCGAGCGCCATGGATCCGGTCGAACCGATGGTCTGCCTAGGCGCTGTCGGTGGCTAGGTCTGCACTTGCGCAACCCGACGAACTCCACGAAGTCCTGCCGTGAGGTCGGCGTGGATCGAGGAAGGATGTACGCCACCGCAGCGTGACCGCGTTACGCAGCGCCCGGGGTTCGCGCAACAGATAGCGTGTGACTACAGTTCCCTTGCCATGAGCGACCCGTACGGTGCGATGCTCATCGATGCCGTCGAACGTCAGGCCTTTGAGCAAGAGATCATCGAGCGGGACGACGGGTTCTTCGACACATCCACGATCGACTACTACCTAGCTCCGTTTCGCCGGTGGGATGCCGTTGAGCGGAGGGCGCTCCGCTACGTCCGTGGCCGCGTGCTGGACGTCGGCTGCGGCGCGGGACGAGTGGCGCTGGAACTTCAAGCACGCGGTCGAGAGGTGGTTGCGATCGATCCCTCTCCCGGAGCGGTGGAGGTCACCCGTGGGCGTGGCGTCCGAGACGTTCGCCTCATGCGACTCGAAGATGTGGACGCGTCCCTCGGGGGTTTCGGGACCGTGCTGATGTACGGCAACAACTTCGGGCTCCTCGGTTCTCGTTCGAAGGCTCGTCGGCTGTTGAGAAGGCTTCGCCCGCTCGCCGAAAGGATCGTGGCCGGGAGCACTGACGTGTCGCGAACAGAGGATCCACTGCATCTCGCCTATGAACGGCGCAACCGACGCCGGGGGCGGATGCCTGGGCAACGGCGCCTTCGAGTCCGGTACCGCAACCTGGTGAGCCCGTGGTTCGACTTCCTCCAAGTATCGCCCGATGAGATGAGTGACCTGATCGACGGGACGGGATGGAGCGTCAAGCGCCTATTCGGAGATGACGGCTTCTACTACGTGGCGGTCCTGGCGTGATGGGCAGACGGCGACTTCAGGCCGATGGACGTTCCCGTCGCGTCACCGGAGTCACGCGCCCGGCCCGGCTTCAGTCGAGGTTGAGAAGTAGAGCGATGAGCCCGACCGCAGCAACCACGGTCCCGAGAATGATGACCGCGGCCAGCATGTAGGTCCGCAACCCGACACCGTGCGGGAGAGAGCGGGGACGGCCCCATCCGCGCTGCCGTCCAAAGGTGTTCGTCCACGCGCTCCACTGGGCGTCCTCCCGGAGCTCCTGGACGATATCCCGGTCGCGGTCTCGCTTCTTCGTCACACCGGGAGTCTAGGGTGATTCTACGATCTTCCCCGCACCTACCGGTTTTCCGGCCGCTCCCAGAACAGCGCGATAGCGCCAACGAAGTCCTCTGTGCGAGCGAGCAGCGGGAAGGCCGCAACCTCGATCCGCCGGTCCACCCCGTCGGCCCCCAAGATCCAGAGGACACCGTGGGCCGGCTCGCGCTTCAGCATCGTGACACCCAAGGGCAGAGACTCAAGTGGGACGGTGTGGCCCTCGGAGTCCCGAGGCCGGTACCTGGTCGACCACTGCTCCGGCGCCATCCCGGCCCCCTCGATGAATCGTTGCCCGAGCAGCAGCTCGGCCGCTTCATTGAAATAGATGACGGTCCCGTCCGCGTCGACGAGGAACACGGCCGTCGCGAGTTGCGCGGCAAAGCTCCTCGCCAAGATCAGGACGAGGTTGCGCTGCCGGCCTTCCCGCTCCACAGGGGGAGCCTAGTACGAAGGGCCGGGGACCCGGGCGGTCTCGCATCGGACCCGCCCCGGAACGAGCGAGTTCTCGCAGGGGTCCCTATGAGTCCAATGCACGTTGGGGTAGCGTGACCGGCGTCAAGCGACCAGAGTGTGTGGCTAACCGGGCTACGTCGACCGTCATGCCAGACGAGATCGTCGCCTGCAGCTTCGATACATCCTCGCCTGGCTTGAGGGGTCATAGAATCAGACGTGCTACCGACGGGAAGGAGCGCGCTTCGATGAAGAACGGGCTCACCCGGCTCACGGAGCCGATGGTCCGCGACAACGGCGGGCTGCGCACGGCCACCTGGGACGAGGCCCTGGACCGGGCCGCGGACGGGCTGCGCGCCGCCACCGAGCGGAACGCCGGCGACGGGGTCGGCCTGTTCAGCTGCTCGAAGGCCACGAACGAGATGAACTTCTTGGCGCAGAAGCTCATGCGCCAGGTCCTTCGCAGCAACAATATCGACAGCTGCAACCGCACCTGACACGCTCCCTCGGTCGTCGGTCTGGCGACGGTGTTCGGAGCAGGTGGGGGAACCAGTTCGTACGAGGAGATCGAGCACACCGATCTCATCGTGCTGTGGGGGTCGAATGCGCGAGAGACGCATCCGATCTTCTTCCATCACGTCCTGAAGGGGATCCACAACGGCGCCAAGCTGGTCGTCATCGACCCGCGGCGGACGACCTCGGCCGAGTGGGCCGACCTGTGGCTCGGGATCGACGTCGGCTCCGACATCGCGCTCTCGAACGCGATCGCGCGCGAGATCATCGTCTCCAGCCTCGAGAACACGCCGTTCATCGAGAAGGCGACGCTCCACTTCAGGAAGTACCGCGAGTCGGTGATGGACTGGACGCTCGAACGCGGCGAGCAGGGGACCGGTATCCCCGCCGAGGTGATCCGCGAGGTCGCGCACGCGTACGCAACGGCCGACCGGGCGGAGATCTGCTGGACGCTCGGCATCACGGAGCACCACAACGCGGTCGACAACGTCCTCGCGCTCATCAACCTCGGGCTTCTCACTGGACACGTGGGGCGCTACGGCAGCGGCCTCAACCCGCTCCGCGGCCAGAACAACGTGCAGGGCGGCGGCGACATGGGCGCGATCCCGAACAAGCTGCCGGGGTTCCAGGACATCGAGTCGGACTTCGAGGCGCACGCGCGGTGGGAGGCGGTCTGCGGTGTCCCGGTGATCCCGAAGTACGGCTGGCACCTCAGCCAGATGTTCGAGGCGATGGAGCGGGGCGACCTCAGCGCGCTCTACGTGATCGGCGAGAATCCCGCCTCCTCGGAGGCGAACGTCGAGCACGCGAAGAAGCTGCTGCGGAACCTCGACATCCTCATCGTGCAGGACATCTTCATGACGAGAACCGCCGAGATGGCCGACGTCGTGCTCCCGGCGTCGAACTCCGCGTTCGAGGCCGAGGGCACCGTGACGAACAGTGAGCGCCGCGTGCAGCGAGTCCGCAAGGCACTCGACCCACCGGGGAACGCAAAGGACGACATCTGGATCCTCGCGCAGATTGCGAAGCGCTTCGGGTTCGACTGGGGAGACGTGACGGCACGCTCGGCGTGGGACGAGCTCCGGCGCGTCTCGCCGATGCACGCCGGGATGAGCTACGAGCGCCTCGAGGAGCTCGATGGGATCCAGTGGCCGTGCTACGACGAGGAGCACCCCGGGACGCTGTTCCTGCACGCGCGGCTGTGGGAGGACGACCTCGAGAAGCGCGGCCCGAAAGCGCGCTTCAGCGAGACGCCGTTCGAGCCGCCGGTCGACGAGCTCACGGACGAGTTCCCGCTGCGGCTCACGACTGGCCGCCGGCTGGATTCCTACAACACCGGAGTGCAGACGAGTGGCTACACGTCGCCGCTCCGGCGCCGGGAGAGCATCGACGTCTCGCCCGAGGACGCGGAACGGTTCGGGGTCTCGGAGGGGGAGGTCGTGCGGGTGAGCTCGCGGCGTGGGTCGCTCGAGACGCCGGTCCGCATCGACCGCGGCCTCCGGCCGGGACTCGTGTTCATGACGCTGCACTTCCCCGACCAGGCCGAGACCAACGTGCTCACGATCGACGCCACAGATCCGAAATCGGGCACGGCGGAGTTCAAGGCGAGCGCGGTCCGGATCGAGAAGCTCTCCGAGTCGGTGGGGGCCTAGCCCGCTCGTGGATCTCGTCCTTCCCGACGCGCTGCCGACCGACGACGAGCGCTCGGCCGTCGACGCGGTCCTCGGCCCGCCGAGCTCCGGCTGGACGGGCGGCGTCCGGACGATCGAGGCGGACGGGCGGGTGGCACGCGGCGGCCACGACGCCCGTGAGCAGCGGCACCTGTTGCTTCCGGCGCTGCACGCACTGCAGTCGAGCGCCGGATGGATCAGCCCGGGAGGGATCCGGTATGTGTGTGAGCGGCTCACCGTCCCGCCGGCAGAGGCGTACGGGGTCGCGACGTTCTACGCGATGTTCTCGACGGACCCTCGCCCGCCGTCGGTCCTGCATCTGTGCGACGACATCGCGTGCCGGGTTCGCGGGGCGGAGGCGCTGATCTCGGACGTCCAGGTCGAGCTGGGTCCCGAGGGGAGGGATCGGGTCACGCGCAGCCCGTGCCTCGGCCTGTGCGACGTTGCGCCCGCCGCACTGCTCCAGACGCTCGGCGAGAGTTACGACCCGCAGATCCCGAACGCGTCGATGGAGGTGCTGAGGCCGTTCGTTCGCGGCGAGACGTCGTTCGGGTTCGAGGGCCACGTGGGGAAGGCGGTGTCGCGGGCGGCCGGGGAACCCCGCCTGCTGCGGCGGGTCGGTGTCGTCGATCCGTCCTCGCTCGACGACTACCGCGCGCACGGTGGGTACGAGGCGCTCCGCAAGGCGGTCGAGCTCGGCCCCGAGGGCGCGATCCGCGAGCTCAAGGACTCGAAGCTGCTGGGCCGCGGCGGCGCGGCCTTCCCCGCCGGCGTGAAGTGGGAGGCGGTCCTCGGGCAGCCCGCGCGGCCGCACTACTTCGTCTGCAACGCGGACGAGTCCGAGCCCGGCACGTTCAAGGATCGCGTCCTGATGGAGCAGGACCCGTTCGCGGTGATCGAGTCGCTCACGATCGCCGGCTACGCCACGGGCTCCGATAGAGGCTTCATCTACATCCGCGGCGAGTACCCGCTCGCGACGCGGATGCTCGAGCGCGCGATCGACACCGCCTACGCCCACGGCTTCCTCGGCGCCGACGTGATGGGGGAGGGGTTCGCGTTCGACGTCGAGCTAAGGCGCGGCGCCGGTGCCTACATCTGCGGCGAGGAGACGTCGCTGTTCAACTCGATCGAGGGCAAGCGCGGCGAGCCGCGCAACAAGCCGCCGTTCCCGGTCGAGAAGGGGCTGTTCGGCAAGCCGACCGGAATCAACAACGTCGAGACGCTCCTGAATGTCCTCGAGGTCCTGCGGATCGGCGGCGAGCCGTACGCGAGGATCGGCACGCCGGACTCGACCGGCCCGCGCCTGTTCTGCCTCTCCGGGTGCGTCGAACGGCCCGGCGTCTACGAGGTCGAGCACGGGATCACGCTCCGCGAGCTGCTCGAGCTCGCCGGCGGCGTCCGCGGGGGCAAGGCGCTGAAGGCGATCCTGCTCGGCGGCGCCGCGGGGTCGTTCGTCACGCCGGACGACCTCGACCTGCGGCTCACGTTCGAGGACTCGAGGGCGGCCGGGGTCACGCTCGGGTCGGGCGTCGTGATGGTGTTCGACGAGGAGGTCGACCTGGCCGACATCGTGCTGCGGATCGCCTCGTTCTTCCGCGACGAGTCCTGCGGCCAGTGCGTGCCGTGCCGCGTCGGCACGGTCCGGCAGGAGGAGGCGCTCGCGCGGGTCATGAGCGGGCGCACGAACGCGTCGCTCTCCGAGGAGCTCACGCTGATCGACGAGATCGGTCAGGTGATGCGCGACGCGTCGATCTGCGGGCTCGGGCAGCTCGCCGCGAACGCCGTCGACTCGGCGATCCATCGCCTGAGGCTCTTCGACGGGAACGGGGCCGCGCCGTGAGCGTCGTCCCGCTCGACGCGCCGAAGCGCCTGATCGACCTCGAGATCGACGGCGCGACCGTGCGCGTCCCCGAGGGCGCGACCATCCTCGACGCGCTCCGGGGCGAGGGCGTGGACACACCGACCCTCTGCTTCGCCGACAACCTGACGCCGGTGAACGCCTGCCGGGTCTGCGTGGTCGAGCTTGAAGGCTCGCGCGTGCTCGTGCCGTCGTGCGCCCGAAAGGCCGAGACCGGGATGAAGGTGCGGACCGACACCGAGCGCGTTCGGCACTCGCGCAAGATGGTGCTCGAGTTCCTCGGCTCGAGCGTCGACGTCTCGCTCACCGGGACCGACGTCGAACGGTGGCAGCGCGACTACGCGGCCGACGCGGCGCGCTACGGCCCGGCCTCCGAGCCGGCCGCCGTCGGCGAACGCGACGCGCGTCACCCCGGCCACCACCGCGAACCGAGCGGCGCCGCCGCCGAGACCGTCCACCAGCCGGTGAAGGTCGACAACGAGCTGTACGTGCGCGACTACTCGCGGTGCATCCTCTGCTACAAGTGCGTCGAGGCGTGCGGCGTCGACGCGCAGAACACGTTCGCGATCGCCGTGGCCGGCAGAGGGTTCGATGCGCGGATCTCGACCGAGTTCGACGTCGGCCTGCCCGAGTCGGCGTGCGTCTACTGCGGGAACTGCATCGGCGTGTGCCCGACCGGCGCGCTGATGTTCCGCAGCGAGCACGAGATGCGCGAGGCA
>Ga0209382_10007171_pt1 | contig 14254 bp, 14 predicted proteins | sample SoiMetdeltSBSDD5_FD_187599 | JGI IMG/M metagenome (GOLD analysis project Ga0209382, IMG submission 187599) | Bulk soil microbial communities from a Populus tree surrounding site in Tennessee, USA - Soil MetaG P. deltoides SBSDD5 (SPAdes) (version 2) | ecosystem: Environmental > Terrestrial >... | reverse complement strand
GTGTTCATCGGCGGCCGCGATCACTTCGGCGTCGCGCACGCTGCCGCCGGGCTGGATCACCGCGCTAGCGCCGGCATCTGCTAGCGCATCGAGACCGTCGCGAAAGGGGAAGAACGCGTCCGAGGCCACCACCGTACCCTGGAGGTCGAGCTTCGCTTCGCCCGCCTTGAAGCGCGCCACGCGCACGCTATCGAGGCGGCTCATCTGCCCCGCGCCGATGCTGAGCGTGGCGCCGTCGCGACAAAAGACGATGGCGTTGGACTTCACGTACTTCGCGACGCGCCAGGCGAAGAGCAGATCCGCGCGCTGCGCATCGGTCGGCGCCCTCTTGGTAACGAGTTTGAGCGCAGTTTCGTCGAGCAGCGCCGCATCGCTCGTCTGCACGAGAAGGCCGCCGCCGACCCGCTTGTAGTCGTGCGCCTGCGCTTGGTGCTGCAACGGTACTTCCAGTACGCGCAGGTTTTGCTTCGTCGACAATGTCTTTTGTGCTTCGGCGTCGACGCGCGGCGCAACCAGGACTTCCGCGAATTGCTTGCCGAGGGCTTCGGCCGTCGCGCCATCGAGCGTGCGATTGAACGCCAGAATGCCGCCGAAGGCCGAGACCGGGTCACAGCGAAAGGCTTTTTCGTACGCCGCCCTCAAATCCGCGCCGGTCGCGACGCCACACGGGTTGGCGTGCTTCACGATCACACAGGCAGGCTCGCTGAAACTCTTCACGCATTCCCACCCGGCGTCGGCGTCGGCGATATTGTTGTAAGAAAGCTCTTTGCCTTGCACCTGACGGTAGCGCGCAAGGCTGCCCGGCGCCGGATGCGGATCACGGTAGAACGCCGCGCTTTGATGCGGATTCTCCCCGTACCGGAGGTCGTCGATCTTGCAGAACTGGAGGCTCAGCACTTTGGCGTACTCCAGGCGCTTGCGATGCTCATCGAGCGAAGTGAGATAGTTCGCGATCGCGCCGTCGTAGGCGGCGGTGTGCGCGAACACCTTGGCGGCGAGGCCGAAGCGCGTTGCCTCGGACACTTCGCCGCTCTGGCGAAGCTCGTTCAGCACGCGCGCATAGTCGGCAGGGTCGACGATCGCCGCCACCGAGGCGTGGTTCTTCGCCGCCGAGCGCAGCATCGCGGGTCCGCCGATGTCGATGTTCTCGATCGCGTCCTCGAAGCGGCAGTCGCGGTCCGCGACCGTCGCCTGGAAGGGATAGAGGTTCACCGCGAGGAGGTCGATGGTGCCGATGCCGGCGTTCTTGAGCGCGCTCATGTGCGCCGGATCGTCACGCCGCGCGAGCAGGCCGCCATGAATCCGCGGATGCAGCGTCTTCACGCGCCCATTGAGCATCTCGGCCGAGCCGGTATAAGCCGACACTTCAGTGACAGCCACGCCTTCCTTCTCCAAGAGCTTCGCGGTGCCACCGGTGGAAAGAATCTCGATGCCCAACGCGGAAAGCCCGCGGGCAAATTCGACGAGCCCCGACTTGTCCGAGACGCTGACGAGCGCCCGCTTGACCTTCGTCACTACCCTTTGATGCGAAGCTGCTGCATCTTCGTGCGCAGCGTGGCGCGATTGATGCCGAGCATAGCCGCGGCGTGGGTCAAGTTGCCCTTGGCGTGGTCGAGTACGGTCTCGATCATCGGCCTCTCGATGTTCTTCAGCACCATTTCATAAATGGAGGTGGGCTTTTCGCCGTCCATGTCCTTGAAATAGCGCTCGAGGGAGCGCTTGACGGCATCGGAAAGCTCGTTTCCTTTGCTCATGCGGCGAGTCTTTCAAAGTAGTCGTTCACTGCTGCGCGCTGCTCCTCGGCGGCCTGAATCCGGTTCACGCTGCAGCGGAACGCTTCACCGCCCGGCAGAGAGCGCACCGTCCAACCGATGTGCTTGCGCGCCACGCGCGCGCCACGCTCCGAACCGTAAAGGCTGTAGATCCCCTCGAGATGCTCGGTCAGGACCGCGCCGATTTCGCGCGGCGCCGGCGGCGCAAGCCGCTCGCCGGTGGCTAGGTACTGCGCGATCTCGCGAAAAAGCCACGGACGCCCCTGGGCGGCGCGTCCGATCATGATGCCGTCGGCCCCGGTCGCCTCGAGCACCGTTTTCGCGTCCTCGGCACACGTGATGTCGCCGTTGGCGATCACCGGGATGCGCACTGCCGCCTTTACCTCGCCGACCGTGTCGTGTTCCGCACGTCCCTCGAACATGCAGGCCCGCGTGCGGCCGTGGACCGCAAGCATCTGTACCCCGGCCGATTCGGCGATGCGCGCCACGCGCAGCGCGTTGCGTCGTTCCGGAGCCGGCCCTGTGCGGATCTTCAACGTTACGGGTACGTCCACGGCACGGACCACCGCGTCGAGGATGCGGCCGACCAGCTTTTCGTCCTCGAGGAGCGCCGAGCCCGCGTGCACGTTGCAAACCTTTTTCGCGGGGCAGCCCATGTTGATGTCGATGATGTCCGCACCGCTTGCCACGTTGAAGCGCGCGGCCTCGGCGAGCATTTCCGGGTCAGCGCCGGCAATCTGGACCGAGACCGGTCGCGGCTCGCCGGCGTGGTCGAGCCGCAGCCGCGTTTTGCGCGAATCGCGCAACTCGGGCCGCGCAGAAACCATCTCGGAGACTGCCAGCGCGGCGCCGTAGCGCCGCGCTAGACGGCGGAACGGGCGGTCCGTGATGCCGGCCATCGGAGCGACGAACAAGCCATTGGAAAGCGAGTAAGCGCCGATCCTCATTGCCGAGATTGCGATACGAAGGGAAGCGGATTTTATCTGCTTTCCTTGCAAAAAATAAATGGCTCGCGCGGCCTTGTTGCTTTTTTACGGCAGCGCCGATGCGCCGAAGATCATGCGCCGAGCGAAAAAGCGCCGCGGCCCCGGAACAATATCGAGCCCCGTCAACGCAGCGCCGGCAAACACCGAGAAGAGCGGATTAGAGTGCACGAAAGCGCGGGCGAGCGCGTCGGTGACGTAGATCGCGCCGCGCGCATCGGCGCGCCGGCGCGTTGAGAAACGCGCGAGCAGCCCGGCGTCGCCGGGATCGGACGCGGTGCGCATGATTTGTGCCAAGTCCCACGCGTCGCGAAAGCCCAGGTTGAGTCCCTGGCCGGCGACGGGGTGCAGCGTCCGCGCGGCATTGCCGATGTAGACCGCCCGCTCGCCGATGGAACGCCGGTTCACGCGCAACGCGAGCGGCTGCACCGAGCGCGAAGCAACGTCGAGCGCTCGTCCGGCCCGGCTGCCGGCGCAGGCCGCAAGAGCCTGGAGAAATTCGCCTTCCGCGGCGTTGGCCAGCTCGCGCGCGCGCCCCGGCTGCATGCTCCATACGACAGCGTAGCGGCCCGCGTGCGGCAAAAGCGCAAGCGGGCCTTCGTCCGTGAAGCGCTCGAACGCCGTTGTGCCCGAGCTCGGCGCAAAACCGACGCTCGCGACGAGCGCATCCTGGGCATAGCGCTTTTCGTCGCTTTCCGGCGCCACGCCTTCGGCATGCACGATGCAGCGCGCGCCAGCCTCGTTGTGCGTGAACAGCCCTTGGACTGCAACGCGCAGCGCCTGGACGAGCGCCGAGTACTCGAGCACGTAGCCAAGCGCCGGCACGCCGCTGTCGGCGGCCTCGAGAACCGTACGCCCGAAGCGCCCGGCGCGTGAAACTCGGATGGTCTCAATCGGCGTCACGCGCAGCGCGTGCCAGACGCCCACTCGTTCGAGGATCAGCCGGCTCGCATAGGAAAGAACAATCGGACGAAATTCCGCGGCTCTTGATTCGTACGCGAGGATGCGCGTGTGGTGGTGCGGCGCGAGCGCGAGGGCGGCGACGCAGCCGACCGGACCCGCGCCGCGAACGAGGATGTCAATCGCGCGCTCGGGCATCGCACATCAACGCCTCGATGTCAGCCACGCTTTTCGTCGCTTCCGCCGTGAGCACCTCGTACCCGCTTTCGGTGACGTGCACGTCATCCTCGATGCGCACGCCGATGTTGCGCAGCGCTTGCGGAACGTCATCGGCTGCTCGGATATAGAGGCCGGGCTCGACCGTGAGCACCATTCCGCATGCGAGCGTGCGCCACTCGCCTGCGCGCTTGTAGTCGCCGGCGTCATGCACGTCCAGGCCGAGCCAATGCCCGGTGCGGTGCATGTAGAAGCGCTTATAGCTTTCTGTTTCGAGCGCCTCGTCGAGGCTTCCCGGGAGAAGCTTGAGGTCAATCATGCCCTGCGCCAGGACCCTGACCGCGGCGTCGTGCGGCTCGTTCCATGCGCGGCCGGGGCGCACGGTCTCGAGCGCGGCGCGCTGAGCGCCGAGCACGATCTCGTAGACCTCGCGCTGCGCGGCGGTGAAGCGGCCGCTCACCGGAAAGGTGCGTGTGATGTCGGAGGCGTAGCCGTCCAGCTCGCACCCCGCGTCGATGAGAAGCAGATCCCCATCGCGCACCATCGCGTCATTTGCCACGTAGTGCAGTATGCAGGCGTTCGCGCCGCCGGCGACGATCGGCGAGTACGCTGGAAACTGCGCGCCGTTGCGGCGGAACTCGTAGAGAAGTTCGGCCTCGATCTCGTACTCGGCGCGGCCGGGGCGCGTGCGCTGCATCGCGCGACGGTGAGCGGCGGCGGCGATGCGCGCCGCGCGGCGCATGACGCCGAGCTCGTGCACGTCCTTGTGCAGGCGCATGTCGTCGATGATCGCGCGCACGTCTTGCAGGCGCTCCGGTGCGGCGACGCCGGAGCGCACCTTGGCGCGCACCGCGTTCAGCCAGCCGATGGCGCGCGCATCCCACCCCGAATCCGCCCCCATCGGGTAGTAGAGCGCCGGTTGATCTTCGAGCAGGCGAGGCATTTCCTCGTCGAGCTTTGCGATCGACACCGCCTCGTCGAAGCCGAAGCGCTCGCGCGCCGCCTCCGGGCCATAACGGAAACCGTCCCAGATCTCGCGCTCCTCGTTTCGCTCGCGGCAGAAAAGGATCGATCTGCCGCCAGCGAGTACAAGCACCGCTTCGGGCTCGGTGAAGCCGGTGAGATAGTAGAAGTGGCTGTCGAAACGATACGGATAATGGCTGTCGCGGTTACGTACGCGTTCGGCCGCCGTCGGGACAACCGCCACGCCGGCGCCGGTGGCCTCGGCGAGCCGGCGGCGGCGGCTGGCATAGATCGAGACGGTTTCAGCGGCGTTCATTGAGGAACCTTTCGAGCTCGGCGAGGCGCTCCATGGTGCCCACATCCTGCCACAGCCCCCCGTACACCTCCCCGCCGAGCAGGCCGCGCGCCGCCGCGTCGTAGAGAAGCGGCGCGAGCGGCGCTTTCTCGCCGCGCTTCACTGACTGGACAAGCTTCGGCGCGACGACGGCGACGCCGGCATAAGTGTAGCGTGGCGCGGCATCATCCCCGAGACGGCCGTCGGCAAGCGAAAAGTCTCCCTTCGAGCGATGTGACGGGTTCGGCACTAGCACGAGGTGAGCAAGGCGCTCGCCGAGCTGGATGTTCATAAGCCGCGCGAAATCGCATTCGCAGTACACGTCGGCATTCACCAGGAGAAACGGTGCGCGCCCCAGAAGCTCGAGCGCATTGGCAATGCCGCCGGCGGTCTCGAGGCGCTCGCGTTCGCGGGAGTAGTGCAGGCGAAGCCCGAATCGCGCGCCGTCGCCCAAGCGCTCGACGATGCGCTCGCCGAGGTGCGAGATGTTGATGACGGCGTCGCGGATCCCCGCGCGCGCGAGGCGCTCGAGGTGCCAGACGATAAGCGGCTTGCCGCCAGCTTCGACGAGCGCCTTGGGCACCGTATCGGTGAGGGGGCGCAGCCGCTCGCCGCGTCCGGCGGCCAGCAGCATCGCCTTCATGCGGCAAGCTCGTCCAGCAGCCGCACGAGGGGCGCGAGCGCCGTGTAGCGCTTCCCGACGTCGCGGGAATATTTCAGAAAGCGCGGCGTGTCGGCCAGGTACTTCGGCTTGCCGTCTCGGTAGTTGATGCGCGCGAAGATACCGAGCACCTTCAGATGGCGCTGCAGGCCCATCCATTCGAACGCGCGCCAGAACTCGCCGAAGTCGGCCCCTACGGGAAGCCCGGCGCGTGCCGCTTTCTCCCAATAGCGCACGGTCCAGTCGAGCACGCGCTCTTCTTCCCAGCTGATGAACGCGTCGCGTAGCAGCGAGACCATGTCATAAGTGATCGGACCGGAAACCGCGTCCTGAAAGTCCAGCACGCCGGGATTTGGGTCGCTCACCATGAGATTGCGCGGCATGTAGTCGCGATGCACGTACACGGAGGGCTGCGCGAGCGCGCTCTTCACAAGCGCGGCGAACACGCTTTCCAGCGCCTGCTTCTGCGCGGCACCGAGCGCCTTGCCGAGGTGCTTCGCCACGTACCAGTCGGGGAAAAGGCTCATTTCGCGGCGAAGCAGTGCCTCGTCGTAGGGCGGCAGCTCGCCCGGACGCGTAGCGAGCTGCCAGCGCATCAGCGCGTCAGTCGCGTCCCCGAAGAGCGCGGTGGCGTTGTCGGCGCGCAGTTCGTTGAGGTACGTACGGGTGCCGAGATCCGAGAGGAGCAGGAAGCCCTGCTCGAGATCGCGGGCCAACACCCGCGGCGCATGCACGCCCGCCGCGGTCAGCATGCCGGCGATGCGCACAAAAGGACGGCAATCCTCTTTGTCGGGTGGCGCGTCCATGACGATGCGCGTGGCTCCGTCGTCGAGCGTGGCGCGGAAGTAGCGCCTGAAGCTGGCGTCTTCGGATGCCGGGGTGAGTGAGAAAGAAGCGCCGCCGAGTTCTCTGTGCAGCCAATCTTCCAGAGCGGCGCGGCGCACATCGACGTGTATCATTGAAAATTCTAACACCAAGGAAAAAGCTCTCCGGCTCCATGGCATTGCGCTTCGCGACGTTCACGCTCGCGCTGGCGCTCTCAGTGCCGGCGGCGGCGCAGACCGGGAAGAGCCCTCCTGCAGTCGATATTTCCGCTGACCGCACCACCATCGAAGCCGACGTCATCGAAGGCGTAAGCGACCTCGAGGTCAGCGCGCGCGGCAACGCCGAGATCAGCCGCGAGGACATGAGCATCTTCGGCGACCAGCTGCGCTACAACCGCGAGTTCGGCTACGCCGAGGGCGATGGCGGCGTGCGCCTGCAGCGCGGCGCCGACCGCTTCTTCGGCCCGAGCCTCGAGTACAACGTGCTGGACGACACTGGCGCATTCGAGAGCCCGCAGTATCTGCTCGAGCGCGAGCGCACCGCGCGCGGCCGCGCCGATCGGCTCGAATTCCTCGGACGCGAGCGCTATCGCTTCACGAACGCCACCTACACGACGTGCCGGCCGGGACAGGAGGATTGGCGCATGGAGGCGAGCGAGCTCGAGCTCGACTTCGAGGAGGAGGAGGGAACCGCGCGCGCCCCGCGGCTGCGCTTTTTCGATGTGCCGATTCTCGCCGCACCCGGTGCGGTCTTTCCGATTGGCGATCGGCGCAGGAGCGGGTTGCTCACTCCCTACTATGCGCAGACGAGCACGCGCGGCTTCGAGTTCGGCATTCCCTACTACTGGAACATCGCACCGGAATACGATGCGACTTTCACGCCGGTCTACATGCGGAAGCGCGGCGGGCAGCTGAAGAGCGAAGGGCGCTATCTCAACCGCCGCTTCGCCGGCGAAGCGAAGTTCGAATACCTGCCGGATGACCGCGTTTTCGGCGACTCGCGGGAAGGCGTCTCCTGGCAGCACAGCCACACGTTGGCGCGCAACACCGTGGCGCAGGTGGACTACAACCGCGTCTCCGATGACTTCTATTTCGTCGACCTGGGCACGCGCGTCAAGCAGATCTCGGTCGGCAACCTTCCTCAGGACGTGCACGTCACGCACGGAGGCTCGATCGGCCGCGCGCCTTACACGCTGCAGGCGCGCGTTCAGCAATATCAAACGCTGCAGGATCCCGCGGCACCCACGGTGCCGCCGTATCACCGTTTGCCCCAGCTCAACTTCGGCGCGAGCTACAACGATATCGGCGGTCTATTCGACGGCGCGTTGCCGGCCGAGTATGTCAACTTTACCCACGATACGCTTGTGGAAGGGGCGCGCAGCACGCTCGCGCCCACGCTTGCCGCGCCATTTCAGGCTCCAGGCTGGTTCGTGACTCCGAAGGTCGGAGTGCGCCAGGTTTCCTATGCCCTGAACCGCGCGGCGCCCGGCCAGCCCCAGGCGCCACAGCTCACGGTGCCTTGGGGCAGCCTGGACAGCGGCCTCGTCTTCGAGCGCGACACGACGAGCTTCGGCGCGGGATCGACGCAGACCCTCGAGCCGCGGTTGTTTTACGTCTACGTCCCGTATCGCAACCAGGATTCAATCCCGATCTTCGATACCGCGCTCGCCGATTTCAACTATCCGCAGCTCTTCACGGAGAACCGCTTCGTCGGCGGCGACCGGTTCGGCGACGCCAACCAGCTCACCGCCGCCCTCACTTCGCGCATCCTGAATGTCAACGGCCAGGAGATGCTGCGCGCGACCGTCGGGCAGCGCTATTACTTCGACGCGGAGCAGGTTGGCCTTACGCCGACCTCGCCGTTGCGCGCCTCCAATAACTCGGACGTTCTGGCTTCGATCGGCGCGCGCATCGGCCCGCACTGGACGTTCGACGCCACCACCCAGTACAACACCAACGCCCAGCGCGGCGAGCGCCATAGCACCGCGGTCAGCTACCGGCCGGAGACGGCCAAGGTGCTGAACGCCAGCTATCGGTTCCAGCGCGATGTTCTCAAGCAGGTCGATATTTCGGCGCAGTGGCCGCTACGACCCGGCTGGTACGGCGTGGGGCGCTACAATTACTCGATCCAGGACAAGCAGCTCCTGGAAGGCTTGGCGGGCATCGAGTACAACGCCGGCTGCTGGGTGCTCCGGGCGGTTGCGCTGCGGGTACAGGCGGCGGCGAACGTGGTGAACACCGCGTTCGTGTTCCAGCTCGAGTTCAACGGCATCGGGGCCATCGGTACCGACGAAGCGGTGGATATTCTGAGGCGTAATGTGCCCGGCTACTCGGTGAGCAATCCGGCGGACTCGCAGCTCGCGCCTTCCGGCGCGCGTCCGCGACTACCGTTCGAGCAGGTGTATTGAAGATGAAAGCGTGGCTGTTCTCTTTCCTTGTTCTCGTCCCGCTCGTGGCCGCGGCACAGAGCGTCGTGCCGGTCGATCGCATCGTCGCGGTGGTGAACAAAGAAGTCATCACCGCCACCGAGCTTGCCGACGCGGTCGGCGCGGCCGAGCGCCAGCTGCGGCGTCAGAAGACGCCGCTGCCGGAGCGCGCCCTCCTCGAGCGCCAGATGCTGGAGCGGCTGATTCTCGACAAGGCCCAGCTTCAGCTCGCGCGCGACAAGGGCATTCGCGTCGATGAGCTGCAGCTCGACCGCGCGGTGCAGCGTGTGGCGCAGAACAACAATATGAGCCTGGCTGATTTCCGGCGTGCGCTCGAGCGCGACGGCGTCGCGTTCCAGGCGTGGCGCGAGGAGCTGCGCGAGCAGATCCTGCTCGCCCGCGTGCGCGAGCGCGAGGTGGAGGAACGCATCCAGGTGAGCGATACCGAGATCGATCTCTTCCTTGCCCAGGTGAAGACCAAGCCGGACACGCGCGTGGAGTACCAACTTTCGCACATCCTCGTAAGGGTGCCGGAACAGGCGAGTCCCGAGCGCATTGAAGCGGCGCGGGCGCGGGCACAGAAGGCCCTCGAAGCCGCGCGCGGCGGCGCCGACTTCGCCACGCTCGCGGCGAGCTATTCGGACGCGCCGGATGCGCTGCAGGGCGGCGCGCTCGGCTGGCGCAGCCACGATCGGCTGCCGGAGCTTTTTTCCAGCGCGCTCGCCGGCATGGCGCCCGATTCGGTGAGCGAGTTGATGCGCAGCCCGGCCGGGTTTCATATCGTCAAATTGCACGAACGGCGCGGCGCTGCTGTCGACGGCGCGCCGGTCGCGCAAACGCGCCTGCGCCATATCCTCATCCGGGCGAGCGATTCGGTGTCCGAAAGCGAGGCGCTGCGGCGCCTGAACGACCTGCGCGAGCGCATCATCAAGAGCGGCGCCGACTTCGCGGAGATGGCGCGCGTGCACTCGAACGACGCCACGGCGGCGCGCGGCGGCGAGCTCGATTGGGTATACCCGGGCGACACCGTGCCGGACTTCGAGCGCGCCTATCAGGAGCTGAAAGTCGGCGAGGTCAGCCAGCCGGTGCGCACGCCGTTCGGCTACCACCTCATTCAGGTGCTCGAGCGCCGATCGGCGGATATGTCGCCCGAGCGGCGACGACTGCAGGCGCGCCAGGCGCTGCGCGAGCGCAAGGCGGACGAGGCCTATCAGGACTGGCTGCGGCAGCTGCGCGACCAGATTTACGTCGAGCTTCGGCTGGAGGAACGATAAGGCGCCCGGTCGTCGCGCTCACTTCCGGCGAGCCGGCCGGAATTGGCCCGGAGCTCTGCAACGCGATCGCACGGCGCGACTTCCCCGCCCGCGTCGTCGTGATCGGCGACCGCTCGCTTTTTCCCGGCGTCGAGGTGGAGCCTGTGGCACTGCGTCGGCCGGCGACGCCCGGCCGGCTGGAGCCGGCTAATAGCGCCTACGTCCTCGAGGTCCTCGATCGCGCCATCGACGGCTGCCTCGCAGGAAAATACGACGCGATGGTGACGGCGCCTGTGCAGAAGAGCATCATCAACGACGCCGGCATCGCGTTCAGCGGCCATACCGAGTATCTTGCCGCACGCGCGCGCGCGGAGCATGTTGTGATGATGCTCGTTGGCGGAGGCCTTCGGGTCGCGCTCGCCACCACCCATCTTCCGCTCGCCGAGGTACCGCGCGCCATCAACAAGGAAAACCTCGTGCGCACGCTGCGCATAATCGATGCGGAACTCAAGAACCGGTTCCGCATCCCTCGGCCGCGCATTCTCGTCTGCGGTCTGAATCCGCACAGCGGCGAAGGCGGGCATTTCGGCCGGGAAGACACCGACGTGATTGCACCCGCGGTTTCAACGGCCAAGGCGGGCGGCATCGACGCCGAAGGCCCGCTGCCGGCGGACACCATGTTTGTGAAGAAGGCCGACTGTTTTCTCGCCATGTATCACGATCAGGGACTGCCGGTGCTGAAATACGCCGCTTTTGGTGAGGGCGTGAACGTGACGCTCGGTCTGCCTTTCGTGCGCACCTCGGTCGACCACGGCACCGCGCTCGACATTGCCGGCACCGGGCGCGCCGATCCGGGCAGCTTGGTCGAGGCGCTCAAGCTTGCCATCGCGCTCGCATCGCCCGCGTAAGCGTTTTGCGCAGCACTTCCTGCACGAGCGAGGCGTGCTGGAGAAAATCCTGCGCGCGGTCGCGCCGCAAAAAAGCGACCACTTCGTGGAAATCGGTCCCGGTGAGGGGGTGCTCACCGCGCCGCTCGTCGCGGCCGCCGGCCGGGTCGAGGCCATCGAAGTCGATCGCGATCTCGCTGCGCGGCTCGAGCACGAGTATCCCTCGCTGGCCGTACATCGCGCCGATGCGCTCGAATTCGACTTCGCGCGCTTGCCGCCGGGCGTGCGCATCATCGGCAACCTCCCCTACAACATCTCCACGGCGCTTCTTTTCCACATTGCGCGCCATGCGCAGCGGATACGCGACCTCCATTTCATGCTCCAGCTCGAAGTCGTGAAGCGTATGGTTGCGCTGCCGTCGACCGCGGCATACGGCCGGCTCTCCGTCTCGCTGCAGACGAGATTCCGCATGAAAAAGCTCTTCAACGTGTCGCGCGGCGCATTCCGCCCCCCGCCAAAGGTCGAGTCCGCGATGGTGCGCCTCGAGCCGCTTTCCACACCGCTTCGAGTGGACGAAGATCTCGTGCGGCGCGCTTTTTCGGCGCGCCGGAAGACGCTGCGCAACGCGCTGCCGGAAGTCGACTTCGCGGCCGCCGGCATCGACCCGGGGCTGCGCGCCGAAAATCTCTCGCCCGCCGACTACGCGCGCCTTTCGATGAACTCGATCTTGTAGCCGTCGGGGTCCTCGACGAAGGCGATCACGCTCGTTCCGCCTTTCACCGGGCCCGGCTCCCGCGTCACCTTTCCGCCCCCTTTGCGCACGCGATCGCAGGCGGCCGCGACGTCCGGCACGCCGATCGCGATATGACCGAACGCGTTGCCGAGGTCGTAGCGATCGACCCCGTAGTTGTAAGTGAGCTCGAGCACCGCGGCGCGCGCTTCGTCGTCGTAACCGACGAAAGCAAGCGAGTACTTCTGTTCCGGGCGGTCTGTCGTGCGCAAGAGCTTCATGCCGAGCACCTTGGTATAGAAGTCGACCGAGCGCTGCATGTCGCCGACGCGCAGCATGGTATGGAGCATTCTCATGTTGTCTCCTTGAAGATCGGCAGCGCCGCGCCGGCGAGCTCCAGGCGCTCGCGTGCACCACGCCATTCCGGGTAAAGCGCGGCAAGCAGCCGGTAGAAACGCCGCGAGTGATTAAGCTCGACCAGATGCGCGCATTCGTGCGCGACCACGTAATCGGCGAGAGCAGGCTGGAGATGCACGAGCCGCCAGGAAAGACGGATGACGCCGTCCTCGGTGCAAACGCCCCACTGCGTACGCGCGTTCGACAGCGCGAGTCGCGGAAGCGGCCGCCCGAGCGCGAGAGCATAGTGGGCGACGCGCGGGCGCAGGGCTTCGAGCGCTGTGGCCTTCAGCCACTGCACGAGCTCGCCGACGTCGTAGAAATCGCGCTCGAGCGCCACCACGCGGCCGAACAGCGGGATGCGCTCGCCGCGCACGCCGCGCACCACGCGTGGGCGCGGCGCGCTGGCCCATTCGTCGAGCTTCGCGAGGATCCAGCGCTCCTTCTCGCGGACAAACCCTTCGATATCGCGCCATGGCGCGCGCAGCGGGGCCGACACCTTGAGACCGTCCGCGTCAATCGTGATGCCGAGCGTGCGCCGGCGCCGCCGCACGAAACGGTAATGCACTTCGCGCCCTCCGAGCCGAATCAACAGAGCGCTTTTTGCTGTTCTTCGATCCATGTCCTTGCGAGTTCGTTGACGGTTTGCGGGTCGCGGTTCGCCGGTTCGATCGGCGGGCCGATGCGCACCGTGACGGTGCCCGGACGCTTGATGAAGGCATTGCGCGGCCAGAAAAGACCGGCATTGTGCGCCACCGGCACGACCGGCGCGCCGCTCGCGCACGCAAGCCACGCGCCGCCGGGGTGGTAGGCACGCGTCGTGCCAGGCGGCACGCGCGTGCCTTCGGGAAACACCACGACCCAGAATCCCTGCGCGAGGCGCTCGCGCCCCCGGCGCGCGATCGCGCGCAGCGCCGCGACGCCGCGCGATCGGTTGATCGCGATCGGGCTCATGAGTGCGAGCCCCCAGCCGAAGAAAGGAATCCAGAGGAGCTCGCGCTTCAACACCAGCACCTGCGGCGGGAAGATGAGCTGGAACGCCATCGTTTCCCATGCCGACTGGTGCTTGGCGAGAATGACCGAAGGCCGCGCCGGAAGGTTTTCGCGTCCCTCGATCTGCCAGTCGATGCGCAGGATCAGCTTGGCAAGCGAGACCACAAGGCGCGACCAGCCCGAGATAATGCGGTAGCGCGCGAGCGGCGGCAGCGGAAAGGTGGCAAGGGCAATGAGCGTGTAAGGGGGCGTGACTAGTACGAGCGCGAGGATGAAAAGCGCCGAGCGAACCAATGTCACGGCGCGAGATGCGCGGCGAACGCTGCGAGATCCTGGAACACGCGCGTGCCGGTGGGCAGCTTACCTTCGTCGTGCGTCCGCGCGCCTTTGCCGGTCAGCACGAGCACGGGCTTTGCGCCGGCCGCCGCGGCCGCTTCCAGGTCGCGGCGCGCGTCGCCCACCATGTAGGCGTCATCGAGCGCGACATTGAAGCGCCGCGACACCTCGAGCAGCATCCCGGGCTGCGGCTTGCGACACGGGCAACCGGCGTCCGCGGCGTGCGGACAGAAGAAAAAGGCATCGATGCGCCCGCCGAGCTGGGCGGCCGCGCGCAGCAGTGTGTCGTGGATGGCGAAGAGCGTGCGCGTGTCGAAAAGCCCCCGCGCGATGCCCGACTGGTTGGTCGCGACGACGATGCGATAGTCCGCCTGCGTGAGGCGCGCGATTGCCTCCAGGCTCCCCGGAATCGGGCGCCACTCCTCCGGCGATTTGATGTACGCGTCGCTATCGTGGTTGATCGTGCCGTCGCGGTCCAGAATGACGAGCTTCATTGCGCGAGCTTGGAGATATCGGCGACGCGGTTCATGGCTTCGCGCAGCTCGCGCAGAAGCGCGAGGCGATTGCGGCGAAGCGCATC
>Ga0209382_10007168_pt1 | contig 14257 bp, 12 predicted proteins | sample SoiMetdeltSBSDD5_FD_187599 | JGI IMG/M metagenome (GOLD analysis project Ga0209382, IMG submission 187599) | Bulk soil microbial communities from a Populus tree surrounding site in Tennessee, USA - Soil MetaG P. deltoides SBSDD5 (SPAdes) (version 2) | ecosystem: Environmental > Terrestrial >... | reverse complement strand
GGTGGGCCGGCGGCTGGACCTGAACCGCGTCTCGGCGGAGGACCTCACCGCCCTTCCGGGCGTGGGCTCGCACCTGGCCCGGGCGCTGGTCCGCGAGCGAACGGCGCGCGGCGGGTTCCGCACCTGGGAGGAGGTGGATGCCGTCCCCGGCGTGGGGCCGGCCAAGCTGGAAGTGCTTCGCGGAGCGTGTGACCTGCAACCTTTGGTTCGCTGAGGGTGTGATAGAAAGTAATGGTGCAGATCTCCTGCGAACGCTGCGGGACCACGTACGCGCTGGATGAGAGACTGATCCCCGCGGGAGGTGCGCCGGTCCAGTGCACGCGCTGCGGGCACGTCTTCACCGCCATGCCGCCGGGCGTGCCGCCCAGGCCCGAGACGAACAAGACGCAGCTCTTCGGCTCCGGAACGCCCGCCTCCGCGGCCCCCGGAGCGGCCGGGACGAGCTCGCGGCCCCCGGTGCCCGGCGCGCAGGCGCCCGCGCCACCGCAGGAGCGCTCGTCGACGCAGATGTTCGGGGTCGCCGGGACGCCCGCGCCTCCGGCGGCGACTGCGCCCGCGGCCCCGGCGCCCGCGGACCGGCACTCCACCCAGATGTTCGGCGGCCAGCAGCCGGCCGCCGCGAACGCGGTCGCCGCCAGGCCGAAGCCACCCTCCGGGTCGATGCAGGTCCAGGGACAGCCGGCCCCGAACGCGGCGAGGTCGACACAGATGTTCGGGTCGGCGCTGGTCTCGTCGACGCCCGCGGCGGAGCGCCCGTCCGCCCAGGCGTTCGGGTCGGCGCCCACGCCCGCCCAGGCCCCGGCGTCCGCGCCCGGGCGCAGGAGCGAGCCGACGCAGATGTTCGGGGTGGCGGCGATGCAGGGCGCCGAGGCCCCGGCGGCCCCGGAGCGCGATCCGGCGCAGGCGTTCGGGGCAGGGATGCCGGGCGCGGGGGGAGCGGCGCCGAAGTCGACGCAGATGTTCGGGACGACGTCCGCGCCCGGGGCCGCGCCGTCCGCGCCGCCGAAGCCGACGCAGATGTTCGGGACGACGTCCGCGCCCGGGGCCGCGCCGTCCGCGCCGCAGAAGCCGGCGCAGATGTTCGGAGTGGCGTCCGTGCCGGCGCCCTCGCCGTCCACGCCGAAGCCGTCGCAGATGTCCGGTTCGGCGGCGGCGACCGCGGCCGGGGCCGGAGCCGGGGCCCCCGCGCCGGTGTCCGTTCCCAGGCCGTCGTCGCCGCTGATGCCGGCGCCGTCGTCCGTCCCGCCGTCGGTCTTCACGGCGGTGACCGTGCCCGGCGTGACGATGCCGGTGCCACCTTCGGATCGCGCGCCCACGCAGCTGTGGACGAACCCGAACGCTCCGGCCGTGCCGGCGCTCGCGGTGCCCCCGACGCCCGCGCCCTCGGCGCCCAACCTGTCGGCGCAGATCTTCGGCGCGGTGCCCATGGACCATCCGCCGCCGCCCACGCCGAGCCCCAGCCTCTCCACCACGCAGATGTTCGGCGCGCCCGGGGGGGCGCTGGACGGGGCCGCCGCGGCCAAGGCGCCTTCCCCCGTGCTGCCGAAGATCCTCTCCAGCACGCCGGCGCCGCTCCCGGACGAGTCGTTCGCGGACACGGTGATCCGGGACCGGAACCGCCAGCCGGACTTCGCGAGCACCGCCCGCACCCAGGCGTTCGGCGCGCCGGACGAGGAGGAGCTGGAGCGTGTCTGGGCGGAGCGCAGCAGCCGCAAGAACCGGTTCGGGATGCCGGACACCACGCAGCCGGACGTCCCGACGAACCAGCGGCCGGATCCCACCACCATCCCGGAGGCGCCGTACTCGCCGGCCGTCACGCCGGTCGATTCGCCGCAGGGCTCGACGCCCGTCGACATGCCCCTGTTCGGCCCCGCGCCCACGGATACGCCGGTGGTCTCCCGGCTGGAGCTCCCGCCCGAGGCCCCGGAGCTCATCCCGGAGCCGCGCACCGAAGAGTCGCACCCCATGGACGAGGTGGTGCTGCGGCGGCAGATCCAGGGGCGGCGCACCAGGCTCATCCTGGCGATGGCGGGCGTGGCGCTGCTGGTGGTGCTGGGCGGGATCGTCGGCCGCGTGATGGCCCGCCCGAAGACGGTGCCGATCGAGATCACCGCGCAGCGGGACAAGGTCCAGCTCCTGCTCCGGCGCGACGACGGGCAGTCGCGCGAGCGCGCCGTCTCCGAGCTGGTGGCGATGACCTCCACCTACCCGGAGTACATCCCGGCCCAGGCGGACCTGGTGGTCGCGCTGGCGCTGCAGCTGGACGACGAGCGGATCCAGAGCCGGCGGCTGTCCGCCGAGGCGGACGACCTCAACCGCCGGATCGCCCGGCTGATCGAGGAGAGGTCCCCCACCGACTGGGAGAACCGGGTGGCCGCGATGCGGGCGCGCCTCTCGGAGATCTCCGCCCGCGCCAACCCCATGGTGGAGAAGGTCGGGGTCATCGACACCCAGCTCAACGACCGGTTCCTCACCCTCCAGGCGCTCCAGCCCACGGGGGAGGTGGACCAGCTCGCGGTGGCGAGGGCGCAGGCGCTCTACTCGGGGGTGAAGGGGTCCGACCAGGCCATCATCCTGGCCGAGCGCTACAAGAACCTGGGCGGGAAGGATGGCTGGGCCGGCGTCGCGCTGGCGGAGCTGGCGCTCAACGCCCGCGTCACGCCCGACGCGATGAACGCCGCCCAGGCCGAGATGACCCAGCTGTCCGCCAAGGACTCCACCTTCCTCCGGTCGTACGTGCTGAGCGCTCGCCTGTCGATCGCCCAGAAGCAGGGCGAGAACGCGGTCCAGGGGCTGGAGGCGGTGCTGGCGCTCAACCCCGCCCACGAGGTCGCCCGGCAGCTCCTGGAAGCGGCTCGCTCCGCCGAACCGTGAGCGGCGCGCGCCCGGGCCCGCCCTGAACGCCGCTCCGGACCGTCCGGCGGTGAACTGGAAAAACGACCGGAACGGCGGCGGCCGGGAGGGCTGGAGGGGGAGGACCCGGGGCATGCGCCTTGCTATCCCCCTCTCGTCGGGGCACGGGGGGGGCCAGGCGATGGCGACGGTGGTGTTCTGGGGCACGGCGATCCTGCTGCTGCACACCTACTTCCTCTACCCCCTGATGCTGTTCCTCCTGGATGGAGTCCGGCAGGTGGCGCGGAACGTCCGCTTCATGCGCCAGGGGCACGACCTCCGGCGAGGGGAAGGGCAGCGCTGGCCGGCGGTGAGCCTGGTGGTGGCGGCGCACGACGAGGCGGCGTGCATGGCGGGGAAGCTCGCCAACAGCCTGGCGCTCGATTACCCGGCGGACCGCTTCGAGGTGCTGATCGGGTCGGACGGGAGCACGGACGCGACCGAGCAGATCGTCCGGCGGTGTGGAGACCCGCGGGTGCGGCTCAGCGCGGCGCCGCGCGAGGGGAAGGCGGGGGTGCTCAACCGGTGCGTCCCGGCGGCGCGCGGGGAGATCGTCGTCCTCTCCGACGCCAACACCATGATCGAGCCGAAGGCGATCCGGAAGCTGATCCGCCACTTCGAGGACCCGGAGGTGGGCGCGGTCTGCGGGCGGCTGACGCTCTACAACCGGACCCGGCGCGAGTACGAGGAGAGCGCGTACTGGGAGTACGAATCGCTGATCAAGCTGTACGAGGGGAAGTTCGGGTCGGTGATCGGCGTCAACGGGGGGCTCTACGCGATCCGGCGGAGGCTGTTCACCGCGTTGCCGCCCGGGACCATCGTGGACGACCTGGTGATCGCGCTGCGGATCCTGGAGAACGGGTACCAGGTTCGCTACGACCCGGAGGCGGTCGCCTACGAGGAGACCACCGAGGACTACGACGGCGAGTTCAGGCGGCGGGCGCGCATCGCCGCCGGCAACTTCCAGAGCCTCGGCGTGGTGCCCGGGCTGCTGTCGCCGGCCGCCGGGTTCCGGGCGTTCGCGTTCTGGTCGCACAAGGTGCTGCGCTGGTTCGCGCCGGCCCTGATGGCCGTGGCGTTCGTGTCGAACTGGTTCCTGCTGGAGTCGGCGTTGTACCGGGTGCTGCTGGCGGCGCAACTGCTGTTCTACGGGATGGCGGCGGCCGGAGGCGCCAGGTGGTTCGACGGCGTGCTGAGGCGCGTGACGAGCGCGGCGTACTACTTCGTGAAGATGAACGCGGCCATCGCGGTGGGGTTCTGGAGGTTCGTGCGCGGGAGTCAGGCGCCCGCGTGGGAGAGAACGGCGCGCGCGTGAGGGGTCGTCAGCGGCTGGCGACCGGCTCCGCGCCGTCGAGGACGGTGGCGTAGGCGGCGAAGAGCTGTCCGGTGAGCCGCGGCTGGTTCTCGACGCCGGTCGAGCGGAGGTAGTCGTTGATGGGCTCGCCGGTCTCGGGGTCGGTGCGCCAGTCGGGGTGGTTGAGGTTCATCCGGTAGCGGACCACGCCGCGGCGGACGCGGTGGATGATGGTGACGGTGGCGTCGCCGGAGACGGCGTCGACCAGGCCCACGTGGGTGAGCCCGTCGTTGAGCCGGCCGTCGCGGTTGAGGTCGTACGTCTCGCGGAAGAAGACCAGGTCTCCGGGGATGGGCCAGCCGCCGCGGTAGACGCGGCCCTGGCGCTCGGCGTACCGGTAGATGGCGGTCACCCCGTTGTCGCCGCGCTGGGCGGCGGAGAAGAGGTTCACGCCCGCGGCCTCGTAGGCGGCCAGGGCCAGCGAGGTGCAGTCGTCCCGGTAGCGACGGCCGGAGAGGACGATGGAGCGGGCGCCCACCAGCTGGCGCGCCACCTCCAGCACCCGCTCGCGGCCAGCTGGGATGGGCGGCTGGTACCGCGCGCGCTCCAGCGGGGTGCGCGCCTCCGCCGGAGCCCCGGTCGCACATCCGAGGTGGAGGAGAGGGAGAAGAAGGAGAAGCCGGCCCGGTCGCACGGGTGGATCTTCAGGTGGGGTGGAGGGGCCGTCAAAGAACAGGCGGGCTCCGGAAGTCAGGGCGGAGCGAGCGTGAAGGCGCCATTGGTCGGGCAACTGGGAGGTCGTGTGCGGCACGAGGCGGTCTTCGAGGGAGCAAGCCGTGCTGGAGGTCGTGGCGGCGCGAGCGTGAAGGCGCCATTGGTGATGGCCGCGCTGCTGCGCGCATCGATGCCGGCGGAGCGTGCCTGTCGCCGGTCGCTCGGCGCAGTGCCAGATCGCAGGGTCGGAGCCTGGTCCGTAAGCAGACTTGCGCCGGCGACGGGACCGAGGTGCCGCCGCGTGCGCCGCGGCTGATAACGTGGCGCGCGCGTGCGCCTCCCGTCTCTCCCCTCCCTTTCGCTCCTGCTCCTCTTGCTCGCCGCGTGCGGCCCCAGCGCGTACAACCGCGCGGCCTCCGCGAACACGCCCGCGGCGTACCGCGCGTTCCTCCGCGCCCACCCGAACGACCGGGACGCGCCCGCGGCACGGGAGCGCCTCTCGCTCCTCGAGTTCGACACCGCCCGCACCCTCCACACCATCCTCGCCTACAAGCGCTTCCTGGAAGAGTTCCCCGACTCCAGCAAGGCCACCCAGGCGCGCGCCCTGCTGGAGACCCTCCGCTTCAGCGCGGCGCGCGAGCAGGGCACCGCGCTCGCGTACCGCCAGTTCCTCGCCGAGCACCCGGACGGCGCCCACGCCCCCGAGGCCGCGCGCCTGCTGGCCGAGGTGGAGCTGGGCTCCGTCCCCACCCTCACCGATCCGAACGCGCTGGCCGCCGTGATCTCCGGCCACCCGGACGATCCCCGCCGCGCCCAGGCCGAGGCCCGCCTCGACGACGTCACCTTCCAGCGGGCGACGGACCGCGGGACGCTGGCCCTCCTGCAGTACCTGGCCGATTTCCCCGCCGGCTCCCACCGGGACGATGCGCGCGCGGAGCTGCTCTCGCGCCAGCTGGAGGGGCTGATCTTCTCCGGCGAGGTGGAGGCGGCGGTGGCGCTCGCCACGCGCTCGCCGCTGGCGTCGCGCGTGCCGGACCTGGGCTGGCGGATCGACCGGGGCCAGCAGGCGCGCGAGCTGCTCCGGAGCGCGGACCCGCTGGCGGCGGCGGCCACCGCCGCGCACTACCTCCGCGACCTGGACGATGTCGCCCGCGCGCTGCACGCGCCGGACCCGCTGGACCGGTGGCAGGCGGCGGAGGAGCTGGGCCAGCACGTGAACGTCCGCGCCATCGACCCGCTGGTGGAGGCCGTCCGCTCCGGGCGCAACCCGCTGGTGCGCCAGCGCGCGCTGAGCTCGCTGGCGGCGCTCTTCGCCGCGCTGCCCCCGCGGGTGGTGGACTACGAGGTGGGCTCCCGGGTGTCGGAGCTGCGGGCGAAGGCGGAGTCGGCGGACCTGCACCTGGCCATCGCGGTGCTGCTGGACCTGGGGGGGCGGCTGGAGGACGCGGCGCCCGCCTACCAGCGCGCCTTCGACCCGGCCGCGCCGGACCCGGTCATCCTGCGCCGCTGGACGGACCTGCGGCGCCGGCGCGGGCAGCGCTACTCGTCGGCGGTGGCGGCCCGGCAGCTCGCCCTGTGGGCGGAGTCGGTGGCGAGGGAGCACGCGGTGGGGCCGGGAGGGGAGCAGCCGCTCGCCGCGGCGCGGCAGCTGTGCGGGGCGGCGGAGGCGGCGAGGTTCGCGGAGGCGGCCATCGCGGAGGCGGCGAAGGGTGGGACCGAGTTCCCCGAGGACGTGGCCGAGTTCCAGCGCGCCGCGGCGTCGGCCCGGCAGCTGGCGGAGGCGCGGCTGCGGGACGCGGAGCTGGCGCTGCGCACCGCGGACGCCCGGGCGCTCACCTGCGACGACGCCCGCGTCACCGAGCGGCTGCTGGCCGGCCAGCGCGACCGCGAGCGGGCCCTGCGCGCGCTCCGGGCCGAGCGCCCCAAGGTGGCCCGCGCGCTCCTCCAGCTGGCGGCGGCGCGGGATCCTTCACCCTCCGTCCGGAAGGTGGCGGCGGCGGAGCTGGGGGCGCTGCGCGAGTGACCGGGTGGATCGCTTGCCCGCGGTGCGTCCAACTTCTGCGCGCCCGCTCGACGACGTGGTAGACAGGACAGTTCTCACGGGACCCATGGCAGAGAAAGCGCGCATCGTGGGCATCGACCTGGGCACGACGAACACGTGCGCGGCCTCGGTGCGCAACCGGATCCCGAAGGTGGTGCCCACGGACCGGGGGAACCTGATCCTCCCGTCGGTGGTGGCGCTGTCGGCCAAGGGCGACATGCTGGTGGGCGGGGTGGCCAAGGACCAGATGGTCACCAACCCCAAGAACACCATCTGGGGGGCGAAGCGGCTCATCGGCCGGAAGTTCAACTCGCGCGTGGTGCAGGAGCTGCGGCACTACTACCCGTACGACATCGTCGAGGGGCCGGACGGGGAGGCGGCGGTGAGCCTGGGCGGGAAGACGTATACCCTGCCGCAGATCTCCAGCTTCGTGCTCTCGCAGGTGAAGACCATCGCCGAACAGTTCCTGGGCGGGAAGGTGGACGCGGCGGTGATCTCGGTCCCCGCCTACTACAACGACAACCAGCGCAACGCGGTGAAGGAGGCCGGGAAGCTGGCCGGCTTCGACGTGAAGCGGATCGTCAACGAGCCCACGGCGGCGGCGCTGGCGTACGGCTTCAACCGCGGGCTGGACCAGAAGCTGCTGGTCTACGACCTGGGCGGCGGGACGTTTGACATCTCGGTGCTGCACGTCACCGGCAACGTGTTCGAGGTGCTGGCGACGGGCGGGGACACGTTCCTGGGCGGCGTGGACTTCGACAACCGGATCATCGACTACGTGCTGGAGTCGTTCCGCCAGGAGTCGAAGACGGACCTGTCGCAGAACACGGTGGCGATGCAGCGGATCAAGAACGCCGCCGAGGCCGCGAAGATCGACCTCACGCTGATCCCCAACGTGATGATCGAGCTGCCCTTCATCGACGAGAAGAAGGGGAAGCCGGTGGACCTGAGGTTCCCGCTGACGCGGGACCAGCTGAACGGGCTGACCGAGGACCTGGTGGACCGGACGTTCGCCATCTGCGACCAGGTGCTGGCGGAGAAGGGGATCGACCGGACGGCGATCGACGAGGTGATCCTGGTCGGCGGGCAGAGCCGGATGCCGCTGGTGCAGCAGAAGATCCAGCAGCACTTCGGCAAGCCGGCGCGCAAGGGCGTGCACCCGGACGAGTGCGTGGCGCTGGGCGCGGCGCTGCTGGGGGATTCGCTGGAGAGCATCGACGCGGTGACGCTGCTGGACGCGCTCTCCATGCCCATCGGCTTCGCGTTGCCGTCGGGCAGGTTCAAGACGATCATCGAGAAGAACGCGCGCATCCCGCTGGTGAAGAGCTTCCGGCTGCCGGCGCCGAAGGACGCGGGCGCGGAGTTCATCGAGGTGGACATCTTCCAGGGGGACAGCGAGCTGGTGGTGGACAACGAGTACCTGGGGACGCTGAAGGTGCCCGCGGCGTCGGCGGGGCGGAAGATCGACTTCCGGCTGACGGAGGAGTGCCTGCTCCAGGTGGTGGTGGATGACGCGAGCGGTCCGCAGAAGGTGGAGCTGGCGACGAAGGACACGCCGGATTCGCTGAAGAAGGCGCTGGAGGCGGACAACGCGCGGCGGCAGCCGCTGGGGCAGGTGACGGAAGCGGACAAGGGGCCCGGCGGCCTTCTCTCCAGCATCAAGCGCATCCTCAAGCGCGGGTAGGGGGAGGGCGGGCCGGTGCCGGTGTTTCCCTCCAGGGAGTGGGCCGAGGCGGCGATCGCGCTGCTGAACGCGGACGAGGAGACGGCGGAGGCGGGGGAAGGGTGGGAGGCGGACTTCGGGGTGGTGATCGACGCCGAACCGGGGAAGCTGTCGCGGGCGTTCGTGGCGCACATCGAGCCGCGGGACGGGAAGGTGAAGCGGTTCCGCGTGCTGGCGGACCCGGACGACCTGGAGGAGCTGGAGCCGGCATACCTGGCGCGGGCGCCGTACTCGGTGTGGAAGGCGCTGCTGCAGGGGACGCTGGATCCGGTGGAGGCGGTGCTGCGGAGGAGGATCTCGGTGCAGGGAGACGTGCAGCCGCTGATCGAGCGGGCGAAGCACAAGGGGATCGCGGACCGGCTGCTGGCGAAGCTGGAGACGGTGTTCGCGGACGAGCAGAGGTGAGAGGTAGAAGGGGCGACCATGGGGCTGACGAGCGAGCTGAAGAAGCAGGCGCTGGCGCTGTCGCAGAAGGCGATGGAGAAGCTGTTCGCGGACGAGAAGCGGGCGATGCGGATCGCGTCGGCGATCGGGAGCGTGCAGAAGGGGAAGCAGGCGCTCGACCGGGGGCAGGACCAGATCATGCACGCGCTGAGCTTCGCCACCCGGAGCGATTACAAGGCGGTGGGCAAGCAGCTCTCGGCGCTGAAGCGGCGGGTGAGAGAGCTGGACGAGAAGCTGGGCGCGCTCGTCAAGTCCTGATGCCTGGCGCGTCCTTCCCCGTTGACAGGGTGTGGACCTTGGGGCACTTTCGGCGCCCCTTTGCGTCACGGGCGCATAGCTCAGCGGTAGAGCACTGCCTTCACACGGCAGGGGTCGTAGGTTCGAAACCTACTGCGCCCATTTCCCGGCCCCGTAGCTCAGCTGGATAGAGCGACGGTTTCCTAAACCGTAGGTCGTGGGTTCGAGTCCCGCCGGGGTCATTCGGGTTTGGTGGGAATCTCAGCTGGTCGTCGGGCCGCTGGCGTTCACGCCGCCGGTGCTCCAGTCCAGATGAGGAAGTGCCGAGACCCGGGCTTCGGCACGCGCTCCTTGCCGGTAAGCCCCTCCACGGCCATCACCCCGGCCTTCCGCCAATCCGCAATCCAGGCGCGAAAGTCGGCCAGAAACGTCAGCGGCACCGCCAGCGCGGTGGAGTACGCCACGTCGTACTCGACCCGACGCTGCGCCCGCACCAACTCCAGGACCCGGACCTTGGAGATCTCTGTGTACCGGCGCCGCAACTGCTCATAGTGGTCGTCCCTGCGCGGCACCTCGCGCCGGAAGTCGAAGGCGCCCTGACCAGACTTGGCATCAGCCTCCCGGTCTCGCGTGTCGGCGCGGGCTACCTGCATGGCATCCATCGCCTTCTCCTCGGCGCCCTTGAAGACCTCCAGACCCTTCGTGCTGCGGGTCCCGTAAACGAGGTGGAAGTGCGTGCGGTCCATCTTGGGGTTCAGCACGACGGCAGCCGAGGCGTGGTCGAAGCCGCCTGTCTCGGCGACCGCGGTCATGTACTCCTCGACCAAGATGTCCTCCCGCTCCATGTCGGCCTTGCCGTGCACGCGCTCCAGGACGCGGCTCGCCCGCTGGCTGCCGTACAGGGCGTCGAAGGTCTCGCGCTGGCTCTCCTCGGGGTGCTCGACCAGGCGCCGGATGTGCTGGGTCATGAAGTTGATCAACACCTCGCCCGGCCTGAGTCGCAGCATGGGTTCGATGGCGTTCAGCCCGAAGCCGGTCCAGCCCGTGGGGTCGATGAAGATGAAGGGGAAATTCTTCGGTCCGCCTGCTTGAACGAAGCTGACGATGTCGGCGATACAATCCTCCAGGGGCTTGTTCCGCGTCTGAATCTCGACGTCGGTCCCTTCGCGGTCTGCGAAGCCGCGAAGCTGCGAAGCTGCTCGTAGGGCTCCGCCTCCTTCTCGACGAAGAAGGCGCGCAGCTTGAGCTGGCGACCGAAGGTCTGCTGGATCACATCCCGCGCCTTGCGTAGTTCCTGCAGCGCGATGCAGAAGGACGTGTCCTGGAACTGCTCGGACTGCTGCTTCCAGGGGCCGGAAAAGCAGTCGACGTAGGTGATGGTCGACGCCCAGGAGCCGATGATCATCCCGAACCGCTGCAAGTACTCACTCAGGATGAAGTGCTTGACCCCGGTCTGCTCCCTGTCGACGTAATTCGCGAAACTGATCACGCAACCCCCGCAGCCCCCTCGAACCGCTCCAGGGCAGCACGCCTGGCCGCGAGATCAGCCACAGGGCGCGTCGTGAGTGACGGGAACCCGTTGTGGATATGGCCTTCGAGGCGTCGCCCCGTGAGCCCTTTTCGCACGCCGCCCCACTGCTTGAAGAAGAAGGGCACGCCGGCCCGGCGGCACTGGTCCCTGATGGAAGTCACCCAGCTCTCTGCCATCGGTCGTGCCCCGGCACCGCTCTCGCCGCCGACGATGACCCAGTGGATGCCGCGCAGGTTCAGCGTGCCGACGTCTTCGAGGAGCGGCTCCACGGACAGGAATCGGGTGCTCGCCGGCGCGGCACGCAGGTGCCCTATGCGCGGCACCCCGTACTTCCGGTCTTCCACGCTGACACCCCACCAGATGTGCTTCGCCCTGGCGGCGGCGGCGAGCCGGCCCTTGAGGAGATCGCGCAACCGGTCGGACCTCTTGGTGAGCACCTGGTACGTGTGCCAGTTCGCCGCCAGCATGACGTCGGCGACCGCGGCGATGTACTCGTCGGGGACCTTGTCGTGGAAGAGGTCGCTCATCGAGTTCACGAAGACCATCCTCGACTTCGGCCATCGGAGCGGCTCCGTGAGCTTCTCGCGCACCACCCGGAGGTCGAAGCCCTGCTCGTACGGGTGGCCGGGCACCCCGCGGAAACGTTCCGCCAGCGTCTCTGCGTAGCAGTGCTTGCAGCCGGGGCTGATCTTGGTGCAGCCCCGGACGGGGTTCCACGTCGCATCGGTCCACTCGATTGCGGATGTCGCGGCCACAGGTCAGTCCTCCTGAAAGCGCGTTCAGTCTAGCATGAACGCTGTTCAGCGAACTTGGTAGCACCATGTTGACCGCCGGCGATTAATTGAACGCCTCCCGCCACCTGCAGATGGAAGCCCCTCGGCCGGAGAAGTTCCTGGACGAGGAGACCTCGGACGGGACGGTGAGGGACGGCGGTCTCTCCTGGACAGCCACTGCCCCCTTAGCGCCCCAACCTCCCCGACGTTGGCTGGCTCCTCGCAGGCGCCAAACGTTGTCGAGGCGGAGCCTGTGATGCCTGATGGGGCGAGTTGACGTTGGTCCCCGTGGTCCGCCACCAAAGCATCGCGCCCAGACCCAGGTCGCTCACCGGTGCCCGCTGGCCTTGGGCTCAGCCTTCGCTCTAGTCGAGCAGCCTGGCGTGGCCGCTGCTCAGCGCCTGTTCGATCAGATGGCGGATCTCCGCCTGGGCGCGGTGGCTGGCCTCGACCTGCTTCTCACCAAGCGCCGCCTGCTTCTCGCCGAGGGCGGCCTGTTTCTCACCGAGGGCGGCCTGCTTCTCGCCGAGCTTGGACTGCGCCTCGCCCAGCGCGTTCATCCGCGTCTCGATCTCCCGCAGCTCCTGTTCCACTTCGCGGTCGCGGGTGCCGTCCAGGCCGGCGCGCGCGACCCGGAGGGACAGTTTGGCCTGCCTGGCGCCCAGCTTCCCTTGCTCGGCCCCGAGCTTGCCCTGCTCGGCGCCCAGTTCACCCTGGACCCCGCCCAGCTTGCCCTGCTCCTCGCCGAGCTTGCCCTGCTTCTCACCCAGGGCGCGCTGCTCCTCGCCGGCGTCCCACACCGCGGAGAGGATCCCCGGCTCGGTGATCAGATACCGGCGGCCGTCCAGCTTGACCCACAGCAGTTGCTTCGAGCCGGTCTCGCGCCAGTAGCGCTTCACCTCCGGCAGGTCGCTGAGGTTGCCCATCATGGACGAGCTGCCGTCCGGCATCATCAGGACGTACTGGAACCGGTCGTCGCGCTGGAAGTGCGCGGTGTCCCTGGCCCGCTTCTCGGTCTTCTCGTACCTGGGGCTGTCCTTCTCCAGCGCCGCCGCAGTGACCGGCACCAGCGCGACGGGGATGGCCCCGCACAACAGCAACACCGACAGGGCGGTGCTCCAGCGGTTCGACGAGGGCACTGCGAGCATGGATAGCCTCCTCTTCAACTGCTCGACGTGAATGGAACCGCCGGACGCGATCGCCGCGTGCTCGCGGGACCGCGCCACCCCGAGCTCCAGCAACAGCCGGCCGTAGCCAGCCGGATCGCCGCCGGTCAGCGCCAGCGCCTCCGCGTCGCAGGCCTCCTCACGCGCGTGCGCGTACTCGCGGTAGGCCAGGTGGGCGAGCGGGTGGAACCAGAAGACGATCCGCGCCGCCGCCGGGATCCACGCGGACCAGAGGTCCAGCCGGGCATGGTGCGACAGCTCATGCGCCAGCACCTGGGTGAGGTGCTCGCCGGTGAGCCGCCGGGCCATCGCCGCCGGGAGGACGATCCTGGGGCGGAGCATGCCGCAGGCGAGCGGGGCGGTGATCTCCTCCGACGTCCAGAAGCTGATCTGCCGGCGGGTGCGCTCCGGCACCAGCGCCCCGACCGCCTCCTCCACCTGCGCGTCGATGAGCGGCGAGGCCCGCCGGAGCATCCGGGCGAGCGCGCGCTGCTGCCGCAGCAACTGGCCCAGCGCCGCACCCATGCCGAGCAACCAGAGCGAGGCCAGGAGCAACACCCAGGCCGGCTCGCCGGCGGTCGCCGCCGCCGGGGCCCGCGCGGCGGCGGGGATCCCTGCCGCCGGCGCGAGCACCGTCTGCGCCGCCAGCGCCCCCACGGCGGGCAGCACCGGCAGCGCCACCGGCGACAGCGGCAGCAGGTGGACCAGGAACTTCAGCGAGACCAGCAGCCACAGCGCGCAGCGCACCCACGCCGGTATCGCCCGCGCCGCGCGGCACAGGACCCAGACCACGCCGGCGAAGCCGCCGGCGGCGACCGAGGCCCAGAGGAGGGTCTCCAGCACCGGCCTCATCAGCCCTTCCTCCTCGCCTCGAGGCGGGCGACGAGGCCTTGCAAGGTGCGGAGCTCCTCGTCGCTGATGTCCTCCGCCTCCTCCGCCAGGTAGGAGACGAACGGGGAGACCGAGCCTCCGAGCGCCTTCTCCACGAAGCTCCCCACCACGCCGCGCACCAGCTCCGCGTCCTCCGCCACCGAGGCGTACCGGTACACGCCCTCGTCCTTCTTCCGGGTGAGGTACCCCTTGCCCCGCAGCCGTTCCATCACGGTGAGGACGGTGGACCGGGCAAGCCCATGCTGCGCGCCGAAGGCGTCTGCCGCCTCGCCCACCGTGCACGGACCGGCGCGCGCGATGTGGCGGAGCAGCCGCAGCTCCTGATCTCCAATGGGGACGGGCTTCTTCACCGGGAGTGGCCTTTCGTGACTACCGCTGTCGTCACGCGAAAGGTAGCGGTGACTACCGCTGTAGTCAAGTGGGGCGATGCGATGGTCGCCGGGCAAGCCACCGTCTCCGTGACGAAGACGGGGCTAGTCCCAATGCCGATCAGATAGCCCGCACCTCCCGGTAAGGGATCGGAATCGCTGCGGGTTTTGGTAGGAAAATTG